>Ga0076930_100337_pt1 | contig 51172 bp, 53 predicted proteins | sample HotLakConsoUCCRE_FD_71149 | JGI IMG/M metagenome (GOLD analysis project Ga0076930, IMG submission 71149) | Hypersaline microbial mat communities from Hot Lake, Washington, USA - Hot Lake Consortium UCC-RE (version 3) (version 3) ...
GCTGATGAACAATGAAGCCATTATCCCAGAAAACGGGACTTATTCAGAGATTCCTTAGGATCTCGTGACTCGGGCTCTCAACTGCAGCAATCGGCACCGGCGCATCGAGTTGAACCTGAACGTCCAGCGCATACTCAATTGCCGCATCCTCACCGGTCAGACGCAGAGCTGACGGATCATCAACCTCGTCGGCAGCGCGAACATCACCAAAGGTATTCGGGAAGAAGAATCGATAGCGTCCGGCCTCTGGCACCAGCAGCTCGGAGTAACTCAGGGTCACCTCGATATCGTCACCAGGCAATATATTCCCGATACTGAGAGAGAGCACATCAGCATCACGCTGCTCCAAAAGACTGGCTGTTCTGCCTTCACTGACAGCTTCCTGGTAGCGCTGCTGAGCATCCTCCTTCTTCTCCAGCACGCTACGTACCTGACGATCACCAATTTTCAACTGCATTTCGTAAACTGCAGCATTCCGCCTGACGGGAAAAACGTAAATGGCTTCAATCACCGAGTCGCCCCGATTCTCATATCGCTGACTCAATCGGACATCAGCGACAACCCCGGAGATCGAAGCATCCACCTGTGTCATTGCCAGCGGCAATCGCTCATTGCTCCCAACCACTCGCATTTCAGGTGCCGGCCAGCTCGCTTCGACAATCGAGACCGTAGCCACGAGAATACAAATTGCTTTGAAAACAGACCCCATTTCAATCCCTCAACCCTGATATCCGCTCAATTTTGAGTATAGCAAGGCACAGCAGTCTATATCCTGAAAAAATCAGTCAGTCGAGATATGACAGGGTGACATTCAACGACTCGAAATGAAGGGGCGTATAGTAATCAGTGACTCCATGCAGGGATGACAAGTGCCCAAAAATCTTCCGCTCAGCGGCCTCGATGCCGCCTTTCTGTACCTGGAAAGTCTGGGCACGCCCATGCATGTCGGCAGCTTGATGATTCTGCAGCCGCCGGCCAGTATCGATGGCGATTTTCATCAGCGCCTGGTCGAGCACGTCAAGGATCGTCTGGCCGGTGCCGCACCACTCAGACGCGTGCTGGAAAATGCGCCGCTGGGACTGAGTCATCCCTTGTGGCGGGAACAGGCACCACTGGATCTGGATTGGCATATTCAACAACGAAAGCTGCGCGCTCCGGGTTCGGACAAGGCGCTGATGGCCCTGGCCGGCCGCCTGCATGCCGAGACCATGGACCGGCAGCGGCCGCTGTGGCAACTGGTCGTGATCGAAGGCCTGTCCGATGGCCGGGTCGCACTTTACAGCAAAATCCATCACGCGCTACTGGACGGCCAGGGCGGGGTTGCCCTGGCCAGAGCCCTGCTCGATATCGAACCGAACCCGGTCAGAAAGACGTCTTCACCCCAGGCAGAATCAGCCAGCCAGCCAACCGGGACGACGCGGCTGGCAACGCGAGCGGCCGGTGCCACCGTGGACGCGTTAGGCCGCTGGATGCGGGGCATTCCCGACGCGGTCAAACTGGCCGCCTCGGGTGTCGGCTCGCCGCTCAAGACCCTGGCGGGCCTGCGCGAGAGTGTGATGCTGGCCCCGCGCAGTCTGTTCAATACGCAAATCAGCGATAAAAGGGCACTGGGGGTGATCAGCCTGGATCTGCAGCGGGTCAAATCCGTCGCTCGAACACACCAGGTCAGTCTCAACGACGTGGTCATGGCCTTGTGCACCAGCGCCGTGCGCGAAAACCTCAAGCGCCGCGGCTCTCTGCCGGACAAACCCATGATCGCCGGCATGCCGATATCGCTGCGTAGTGCAGGCGACGGCAACGCCAACAACCAGGTGTCGATGGTCCAGTGCGAGCTGCCCACCAACGAGCCCGATCCGCAGGTCCGGCTGCAGCGTATTCATGCGACCACCGCGAAAATCAAGGCGCGTGTCGTCGCCTTCAGCAATCTGATTCCGACCGATTTTCCCGGCCTGGCCGCGCCGTTCTGGGCGACCGGCCTGAGTCGACTCTGGCAGCGCGGTCGGCTATCAGAACGCCTGCCACCCCTGGCCAACCTGGTCATTTCCAATGTTCCCGGGCCGCCGGTTCCGCTTTACCTTGCCGGAGCCCGCGTGACTCACTACTATCCCATTTCCATCGTCACTCATGGACTGGCACTGAACATTACCGTACAAACCTATGCGGGTAGCCTGGAGGTTGGTATTCTCAGCTGTCCCGATGCACTGCCCCAGCCACAGACACTGGCGCGACAACTGGCGGCAGCACTGGATGAACTCGAACAAGGGGAAACCGCTTGAACCTGCTGGATAAATTGCCGCTGCGCGCACCGTCGCCGCTGTTGATGGCACTGGAAGGCCGGGCCGTTTTCGAATGGGCTTCGCTGGCGGTCAGTTGGCCTTTGTTACGGCGTGCACCCCGCGGCGACGGTCATCCCGTACTGGTCCTTCCCGGCCTGATTGCCAACGATGCCAGCACCTGGGCACTGCGTCGCTACCTGACCGATCGTGGTTACACGGCCTATCCCTGGGACGAAGGATTCAACGTCGGCCCGCGCAACAATCTGGTGGGACGACTGGAAAAGCGCCTGACCGATATCGAGCGTCGCCACGGCCGAACCGCCAGCCTGATCGGCTGGTCATTGGGCGGTGCGATGGCACGCGCACTTGCCGTTCGCATGCCCGACCACGTGCGCAGCGTCATCACCCTGGGCTCACCGATCCAGGGGCACCACAGTGGCACCAATGCCTGGCGTATTTTCGAGCTGGTCAGCGGCTGGAAGGCCGACGATCCGCGCCTGCTGGAATGGCTGGCCGAGCATCCACCAGCCCCCAGCACCTCGTTCATGAGCAAGACCGACGGGGTGGTGAACTGGCGCATGAGCCTGGCGCCCGAAAGCCCGTGGTCGGAGAATATCGAGGTCAGCGCCACCCACATGGGCATGGGCGCCAATCCCGTTGTTCTGTGGGCCATTGCTGATCGCCTGTCCCAGCCCGAAGGCGAGTGGCAACCGCTGGCCCGAACCAGTCCGCTGCGTACCCTGCTCTATCGCGACCCGCGCAAAGTCCGCCTGGCCGACCTGATCGCCCCCTGATGGCTTCGCGGGCATGGCGCTTTTCCACCGCGCCCTACTGCGACTTCGATCTGGTCGTCGATACCGGCCGCGGCATCGTGCTGCTCAAGGAGTGGTTCGATCCCGGCAAGGACCCGATGGTTTCTCGCTATAGTCTGGACGAATTCGACGAATCACTGATTCCAAGCCACCCTGGTCGTCAGCAGTTGATCCACGATATCAGGGCGTTCATGAAATCCAATGGCCGCTGAACGATCTTGGCAAGGTAACCGGGGCCCAATCAGACTTTGGGTCTGAGCGTGTCGCGATGGTCATCGCTATGGCCAGCAGCCAGAGAAATATTGGCCGAACGCATGATCAGCCCGGTCAGGGCCAGCAGCAGGACGATCATCAGCAACGCCAGCCAGCGGCGATAGCTTTCAGCCCGATACACACCGCCGGTACCGATACTGACCGGCTCCAGCACGGGATAGGGCAGATCGAAGCGGGTGGCCAGTTCGCGAATACCGGTGAAATTCAGCACCGGAACATCCTGTTGCAGAAAATAGCCGATCACCGAAGGCACTCGAAACGCGCGCGACGGGGCCGTGCGAATCAGTCCATTGCCGAAGTAATGGTCGATGGAGTTGGGACCGGTGGTCGCGGTTCCTCCGCCGACATTGATCAACGCGGCAATCGGTTGGCCATCAGCAAGCTCCCGATACAGCCGAATGCGTTCGGTCACCGAGTCCTCGTAACCGTCGGGAATCGTGATTTCAACGCCGGACAGCCGGGCGCTGCGTTCGATTGCCGCGATGCCGCTCTCGTCAATGCCAATGCCCCGGTCCTCGATGCCGCCCAGGGTCGCCACGTCCGCCTTGATATCGATCAGATTGGCCGCGCGCAATTCGCGGGTCATATCCAGCCAGCCAAACTCGGGCAGATTTGCACCCCACTGCGACGCCGAACCGGAAACAATGGTGATCGCTTCGATATCCAGCGATTGCAGTGCGCTGTACACCGCCAGGTTCAGAGCCGGAAACGATCCGGACACCGCGACGGCCACCGTGTCCCCGGGCTCAACGTCCGCCTCACCCAGCAGGCGAACCACGACCGCTGCCCAGTTGGGGTTGATGGTTGCCTGCTTGGATTCCAGGTCACCGGAGTTGGTCGTGATGGTCGACGAGGCCACTCCAATCATCCCGGACCGAAGCGGGTCCAGCTCGGGGTTGATGGCACGAACTCGGCCACGCAGCGGGCGCAGTATTTCGATACCCTCTTCCATCATGCGCGAAGCAGAAAGCATCTGGTCATACTGGGCCGAGGACTCCTGGCGAGTGAACGATTCAACAATCACCAGGGCTGCAATCGCTGCCACTGACAGCAGAAAAAGTGCCCGGCCAGGAATGCGTGACGGTCGCCAGTAAAGTTTCTGGGCTCCTCTGATCATTCCAGTACTCCTTGCAGGACCTGGTCCAGCTCGGCCCGGTTGAGCGCCTGATCGGCCTCGTAGGTCATCAGTACATCCGGCATGATCACGACCAGGACCAGGCGCACCAGTACCGTGGCGACAATCATGCCGGCCAGCGTCTTGAGCACACCCTGGCGATCAAACCAGATCGCAATCAGGCCGGGGATGATGTAACCGATTATCGAAAGCTCGAAATAGGCAAATTCGCTGGCACCGGCGCTCTCCCGACCGGTCGGATAGGTCATCACGCCACCAAACATCAGATCGATCAGGCTGCCGGCCAGGTAGCCACCCAGTATCATCAACGCAATCTTGCGCCGACCGTAAACCACCATGAAACTGGACAGCGTGCGGACGGAAATATAGGTCAACCAGGCCGCCCCCAGGGTCAGGCCGATGCTCCAGGGTTGCATCACTTTCAGCGCCATGTAGCCGGGCACCACCAGGCCACCGGCGGCCAGGCCGAACACCTCCACCAGCAGCAGGGTCACAAGCAGGCCGATACCAATGGCAACAGCCAGTAGATTCAGAACAATCACAGGGGTTGACTCCGGGTTGCGCGATTATTGAAGTAGCGAGCCAGTTCCGAACCACCACCATGGACATTGCACATGCCCACGATCAGGGCACGGTTTCCGGCATGCTCCAGTACGGTTTCAAAGGTCTCAACGGTGTCCATGCCTTCGGCGACCGTCATGTTGGAAGGTGACAGACCGTTCTTGACCGCAGAGCGGGCAAACAGCAACGTACCTGATCCCATCAGCACATAGTGATGAGCTGGCGTCCACTTTGAGGCCACTTCAGCCAGTTGCTGCGAGCGGTGCGGTCGATCGAAGCGGCAGTTGACCACCGCAATCAGGGAACGGTCATCACCATAGTGCGCCACCACTTTTTCCCAGATCATCTGGGTGGACTCCGGATCGTTGGCCGCAAACGCGTTGACAAAGATGATGCTGCGGCCGAAGAAATCCATTTCGAGAACGCGAGTGGCACCGACTTCCGGCTTGAGTTTGTGCATGCCGGACAGGGCCGTGGCCCGATCCACACCCAGGTCCTGGCACACGTTCAGGGCCAGCGCGACGTTTTCGCCGTGTTCTGCGTAGCTGAATGGCGCCAGGTCCTCGTCACTGATGGCAGCAATATCCTCAAGCGTGGTCTGGTGCACCGTGCTGCCCCGATCATCGGCCGCCATCCTGAGAATATCGATTCGCTGCCGCTCGGCGGTGAAAAGCTTCGCGTTATACGGAGTCGAGCCGGCCAGGGCCAGTGCGACATCGTCCGGTCCCGGGCCCATGACATCCAGATGATCGGCGCGTGCATTGGTAATCACGCCGTGGGTCGAGCGAATCATCTGACGCTCGGTCAGCGACTGATACTGGGGCTGCAACGCCATGCATTCCATGACCACCGCATCCGGCTCGAACGGCACCAGTCGACGCAGTACCCGCATCTGCTCGATCACGTTCGGCTGCGCCGGACGGTGCAACGGATAGTCCTCCCCGTCCGGCCCCGTCACGGCGGCAAACGACCCGGTGGTTTTCGAACAGACGCGCAGGCCACCGGCGCGCAAGCCGGCCGCGATCAGACGAACCACGCTGGTCTTGCCGCGCGTGCCGTTGACATGAATTCGAACGGGCAATCGTCGCAGGGTGCGGCGATGCAGAACCATTTCGGCGGCGCCAAGAATCACCAGGATTCCGAAGACGACGGCCATGATGGTGATTGCTGTGAGGTTGGTCACCCAGTCTACTCGAACGGCTCTTGTGGCCTGCCAACCGACGAAGCGATCAGCAGAACGGAAGCGGAACGAGCGATAGTAAGGCCAGGAATGTTAAAAAAAGGTTTTTTGAGTACCGTAATCCTTCCCCATCCGGCAGATTTCAGCCGGATCATGCTCGGGTGCCCGGCATCGCCGGGCACCCGACAGGCTCAGAATCGACCACGCACACCCGCGCTGAAACTGATTCCGTATTCTTCCAGCTGAAGCACGTTCCCGGAGTCACCCTGGTAAAGCCGCAGCGGCTCATCGGTCATGTTGATCACTTCAACCATGGCCTCGAGTTGATCGGTAAAGCGCCAGGAGGCTGTCAGATCCAGCTGAGCGTGGTCATCGACATAGACATCGAAGTTCGGGTCGTCGCCGATTTCCTCAAGGTATTTGCCGCGTCGAGACCAGGAAAGTCGCGTCGACAAAGGACCACGTTCATAGCCCAGGTAGAGATTGGCGATTGACTCTGCCGCCTGCGGCAGTGGGAACTTTTCGCCCGGCCGCTCGGCAGCAGTGAATTCGGTATCCATTTCGGTCAGATTGATACCCAGCAACAAGCCGTCCAGGGACTCGTTCCAGATGCTCAGATCATGCTGGAAATTGAACTCCAGACCAATACTCTCACCGGATGTGCCATTGACCGGCCGTTCCACTTCAAAACCGGGGAACTGCGCGTCGTTCTCGGTCACGAAATCGACCACGAAGTCATCAATGTCCTTGTAAAAAAAGCCCACCGACATCACGCCGGCACGCGGCAGGTACCAGTCCAGAAGAAGATCGAAGTTGGTCGACGTAATCGGATCGAGGAAGGGGTTGCCCGCCTCGGCCTCCTGGTCCTCGCGGAAAATCACTACACCGGGCGACAGATCCGAGAAACTCGGTCGAGCCAGCGTATTGGTCCAGGCGGCGCGCAGAACGATATTCTCGAAGCCGTTGTAGCGGGCCAGCAAGGCTGGCAGAAGCTCCGAATAGCTGTTCGACGCACGAATCGGCGAGACACCGGTCAAATCGCCCTGGTCGTCGAAGTCGATCGAGTTGCCCCGGGTCGAGAAGTCGGTATCTTCAAATCGGGCACCGCCAATGAGGCGCCAGTCAGCCAGGTCCAGCGTGCCCATCAGGTAGGCAGCCAGAACGTCTTCGCTTGATTGGAAATCTCCGGATTCGGACAACTGGATGTTTTCGTCAATATCCTGGGGTCGCTGATTGAAGGCACTCCGGTTGGCAGCAAAGAAATCGCGGAACGCCCTTGAGCTGATGCCATCGCCCAGACTGCCGAACGGGAAGGAGAAACCAGGGCGGGTGAACTCGTCCAGAGACAGCTCCAGAACATCGCGGAGCTCGAATTCATTGACGTCGACATCCTTGTCCTTGAAACGAGCGTCGGCACCGAACTTCAGGGTGAAGCGATTACCGGCGCCAAACAGGAATTCACGTGCCATGTTAAGACTGAAATTGGTGTCTTCCTCGTCCACAAATTTCGATTCGCGCACAACCCGATCGAGCAGGAAGCCTTCGTTGGTGAAAACGTCACTGGCCACGGCACCGCCACGGGTCACGCTGAAGTCGGGGACTCCGCTGCCGAAAATGACATCGGCATCGACTTCGTCGCCATCAAGTTCGAAGCGCCCTTCAATCTCGTTCGGGGAGGTCTCGCTGGCCTGCGAATAGCCGGCGCGATAGTCAATCGTCCAGTTCTCCAGACGATGTTCACCGCCCAGAGCAAGCGCAAAGGTATCCTGTTCCTTGGTACGGAAACGAACACGACGGCGAATACCATCGGCTTCGATATCCCTGAACTGAGCGTTGTCGCCGCTCAAGCCAGCCAGATCGCCATCTTCAAGAACATAAATCGACCGCTGACGTGTCTCGGCATCGTTGAATTGGCTGTAAAGGGCGTTGAAAAAATACTGGTCCCGATATGATGGACGGAAATCGAGGTTCAGGTTGGCACCCAGGCGATCACGAGTGACGAAGTATTTGCGCTGCTGGATCTCGATCGGGACAAAACTTTCGCCTCCGGTCGAGTCATTGTCCAGGAAGTCATACTCTGCTTCGATATTGTTGGATTGAAAATCGCGCTCAAGATAGTTGATTCCGAATGAAACGCCGAGATTGCCATCGCCACCAAAACCATCGAAGACATTGCTGTAGGCCAACTCGGCGCGAACGCCGTTCTCACTTCCCAGATCTGCATGCAGACCTTCGAGTCGATAGCGAATCACCTGACCGTCTTGGTCAAATGCCGACGGTGAGACAACGTTGACCGCTCCGCCAATGGCATCGCCGGGCATATCCGGTGTTGGCACCTTGACAACTTCCAGACGCTCAACCGAACCGGTGGGAATCAGGTCCAGTGGCAGCTCGCGATCGCCATCTTCCGGTGTACCGATCCGCATACCGTTCAGGCTGACGTTGTTCAGGTTTGAACTCAAACCGCGAATGGTCACGAAGCGCCCTTCACCCTGATCGCGTGTAATCGCAATTCCAGGCAATCGCTGCAGCGCCTCGGCCACGTTCTGGTCAACGAAACTGCCAATATCATCGGATGACACGATGTTGGTAATGGCGTCGGCGTTACGATAGAGATTGAGGGCCTTGGAACTGGCTTCGGACTGGCTCCGCACCTCGATCCGTTCGAGTGCCAGGGCGGTGCCAAGACTGATATTGAGTTCGACGGTCTGGTCGGCAACAACCGTAACGGCCTCGACTCGGCTTTCGCTGCCCAGATAATCGAATCGAATATTCACCGAGCCACTTGGAACGCCACGAATCAGAAAACGTCCAGCCTGGTCGGTCGATGTGCTCAGCGTGCTCGCCTCGACAGACACCCGAACGCCCTCCAATCGTCCACCGGTTTCGTTGACAACCCGCCCCTGCACTGTCCCGGCCGACTGAGCCATGACCGCAGGCTGAATCCCCATCAGGCTGATCAGCAGCCCAGCCAATACCAACTTAACTCGCATGGAATTTCTCGCTATCGAAAAAGGTCAGCGGCCAAGCCTAGAGTCCTCAGGCTGCAGTTTCGTTACATTAAAACTACGTGCCCGTGACGACCCTGGTTGAACCGCATGCTGGCCTGGCCGGCAGTTCCACTGGAAGCTGCCCTGCATCATGCCGTGGCCCTCATCGACGAGGCCAAAGCGGCCCGAACGCTGATCGAGCAGACCGTCCCGCCATCGCCTCGCGGACAAGAACCCGGCGCATAAGCCGGCGTTTCCTGCAATAATTCCGGACTGTTGAATCGTTGGAATTCAACCGTCTTTCGCCAGGAGATCAGTGATGCAGCCGGAAATCGAGAACGAGACCGAGGAACTGAGCGACGGACTGGACAAGGACCGGATCCGGTCTGTCATGGATGCGGTGGAGGCACAGGATGTCGAGCAGCTCAATACGCTGCTTGAGCCCCTGCATGCGGCCGATGTCGCCGACCTGATCGAGCAGATCAGCACGCCCGAGCGAAACGCGCTGGTCGAGCTCTGGGGCAGCGAGATCAACGGTGAAATCCTGTCCGAGCTGGATGAGTCGGTCCGTGAGCCGCTGATCGAATCGCTGTCGTCCGAGGTCCTGGCCGAAGCCATTCGCGACCTGGATTCCGATGACGTCGTCGACCTGGTTGAAGACCTTCAGCAAGAGCAGCAGTCCCGCATTCTCGAAGCCCTGGAAGACTCCGACCGAATCGGCGTCGAGAGCGCCCTGTCCTACCCGGAGTTTTCAGCCGGTCGCCTGATGCAGCGCGAACTGGTCGCCCTGCCCGAGGACTGGAGCGTCGGCCAGGCCATCGACTACATCCGGAACAACGAGGACCTGCCCGACCAGTTCTACCACATCATTCTGGTCTCACCGGCAATGAAGCCGGTCTCGTACGTCGCCCTGGGTCGGCTGTTGTCATCGCGCCGTGACATTACCCTGACCGACATCATCGAGCCGAGCTTTCGCACCGTCACGGTCACCGACGAGGAATCCGATGTCGCCTACCTGTTCAATCACTACCACCTGATCTCAACGCCGGTAGTCGATGAATCCGGCCGGCTGGTCGGGGTCATCACCATAGATGACGCCATGGGCGTGCTTGACGAGGAACACGAAGAGGACCTGTTGCGCCTGGCCGGCGTGGATGAGGACTCCAGCCTGACCGACACGGTGATGCAGACCACCAAAGGCCGAGCCGTCTGGCTGTTCGTCAATCTGCTGACCGCGATCCTGGCGTCCATGGTCATCAATCTCTACGCCGAAACCATTGACCAGATGGTGGCCCTGGCCGTGCTGATGCCGATCGTGGCTTCGATGGGCGGCAACGCCGGCACTCAGACCATGACTGTGGCAGTGCGCGCGATTGCAACCCGGGAGTTGACACCGAGCAATGCGATTAGGGTCAGTCGGCGAGAAGTCACCGTCGGTGCCATCAACGGTATTGCGTTCGGCTTGCTGATGGCCCTGGTCGCAGGGTTCTGGTTCGGCGTCCCGATGCTGGCTGCCGTGATCGCACTGGCGATGGTGCTGACCCTGATTGCCGCGGCCCTCGGCGGCATCGTGATTCCGATCGTGCTGGAGAAATTCAACATTGATCCGGCGCTGGCCTCAGGTCCGTTCGTGACCACCATTACCGATGTCGTCGGCTTCTTCGCGTTTCTCGGACTGGCCGCGATGCTGCTGCATTGATAGTCACTTGCGTCGACAGACCAGAAAAATCTCATCGACCCCGTCGGTATCTGCCAGGCCGTTGTGAAGCGTGAGTGGTTTCTGCAGGCGCAAACCCAACGGCATCAGCACCCGGTTGTAGACTCTCAGGGCAACAAAGCGATCGTTCCTCAAGAACCACAAACCGAGTCGTGACAGACGGGTTGATCGGGGCTTCATGCCGAAAATCGCGCTTTGCTCGATGGTCAGACCGTGACGATCAAGCAGACTGACCAGTTCCTTCGGCGGATAGCGCCGGAAGTGCCCGACCAGGTCATCGAATGGTGACCAATACTCCGGGTGCAAGGGCGTCGACAGAAGAACACGAGCACCCGGCGCGGCCACTCTTGCCAGCTCGGCAATCGCCGCTTCATCGTCTTCGACGTGCTCGACGATATCCAGCGCGCAGACCAGGTCGAAACTGCTGTCGTCATAGGGAAGATCGGTAATGCCGGCGAGACTGGCAATCCCGCCCTGCTCCGTCAGCGCGTTCACGGCGGGCTGGCTGATATCGGCAAAGTGGGTGCCGTTCAGCGGCAGTCGCGGCCGCTTGCCGGGACCGACTTCAAGGCGCCTCGGACTTTCGGGAACCAGGGACGAAATCAGCGGCCAGGTATTGAAGCGCTCGGGTGAAACCAGCCGGGCTCCTGACCACAGACCGTCATAGAAGCGGCGATTGATATCTTGAATATCAGACCCCGATCGATTTTCAGGATTGGAATTCGGGTCAGTCAAGCAGTCACCGGCAATCGCGAGTGTGACAGGCGAGTATACCGGCCTCCTGCATTCAATTGCCGGACTTCAGCTGTTGCTTGGTTTCGATCCAGCGGCTCATGTACTCGGTGCTTCGCTGGTGATGATGGTTGAGCATGGCCCCAACGAGGTTACGGCGGCGAAGATTGACCAGATCATCCATCGAGCGTGAGAGTCTGGCGGCGAACTCGGTAACAAACTTCGCGGCCGAGAAGTTCTCGCCCAGCAACCGCCGGCAGCGCGACTGAGCCACTTGCCACTGATTTTCATCCTGAGCCAGCGCTACACAAGCCTCAATCAGCGACGCCGCATCATCGGCCACCACACCCGGCCAGTCACTGTCATCGGCCATCGCCTCGGCTCCCACTGATGTGGTCACGCTGGGCGTTCCGGCCCGCATCGCATCGAGCAACTTCCCCTTGATACCCGCCCCGAATCGTAGTGGCGCCAGACAAACCCGCGCCGCACCCAGCACTTCCAGGGCACTCGCTGCCCGGCCCTTGACCAGGAATCCCTGATCGGAATTGTTCATTGCCATCACCGCCGGCGACGGATAAGCTCCGTATACGTTGAGCCGCGCCCTGGGCAGGCAGGCACGAACAGCCGGCCACAACTGATGCTTCATCCAGAGCACCGAATCCAGGTTGGGGGGATGGCGGAAATTGCCGATGCTGACAAAATCGGAGCGCTGACTGAATGACAGACCGGGCTCCTGAACGGGCTCGGCAAACAACGGCAAATAGTGCAGCAACTCCGACGGCAGCCCGAACTGCCTTTGCAGCAGGTCCATTTCATATTGCGACACCATCAGACTCAGATCACTGCGGTAGATCGAGGCCAGTTCGCGCAAGGTCAGGTCAGTACCGAGCATTTGGTCGGCAATGTCCTGAGGCGAAGCCAGCACCGGCCCCACAGACTGGCGCTCGGACTCAGACTGGCAGTCCGCCTGGCTTGTTCGCAGACGCTGTCGACGCGCCGCACGCAGACTGTGCAGGTCTTCGGTATCCAGAATTCGCAGCGCATCGGGACAATGCCGAGCCACTCGCCAGCCAAACTGCTCTTCGGTCATGAAGCGGTCAAAAACAACGGCCACCGGATTCTGTTCGACAATCCAGTGATCGAAGGACGAACAATTCAGCCGGATAGGTTCCTGGCGGACAGTCATTGCCGAAAGATCCGCCTGATGCTCGGAAGATGCGGCCGCACTGGCGAAGACCACATCCCGGGACTGACTCTGAAAAAGCTCGATCAGCTGCAACATCCGTGTACCGGCCGCCGATGAATCCGGTTCCGGCCACACGCTGCCGATAATGACAAGTTTTTTGGACACGTCACTCAAGCGTTTGGCGATTATCCTTACAATTGTCCTGACATTTGTCCTTCAATTCAGGCCGTGAGCGACGGGTGGGTCCGGGCAAACCCGGGATCGGCGTCCAGACGAGCCATCAGGGCAAGCAGATGACGGTGCTTGTCGATAGTGAGGCGCTGGCGAAACAGCGCCCAGCTCAGAAAGCAGCCGACCCGCAGCAAGCCATCCGAAAAAGAGGCTTGTTCAGGTTCCCCCGTTGTGCCACAACGGGCGTCCAGCTCGCTCAACACACTCTCGACCCGGGCTTGCTGCCGGGCAAGATAGGGAACGTCTTTCGGCAGCAGTCCTTCCTTCTCCAACAGAAACAGGTTGATCGAAGTATCCAGACCCGTATTGGCCAGAAGAAAGGTTTCAAAGTCGTCGATATCGGCCATGAACTCCTGGCCTGCCTTGCTCCGGATATGCTTCAGAATGCTCGCTGAGTCATGCAGGCGCCGGTCGCCATCGTCGAGAAACGGCACTCTTGCCGTCGGCGATAGCCTGGCACTGGCGGCATAGTCGGCTTCGACAAACTCATGATCAACGCCGCACTCGGCCAATACAATCCGGCAATGACGAACGTAGGGGGAGGTATAGCTTCCGTAAAGTTTCATTGAATTCAATACACTCAAGTCAGACGCTGGCGCCAGGGGGCAACCACCAGGAAAATTCCGCCGAGTATGATCCCACCCGCCAACACCAGGCGCAAGGAAAGCGGCTCGGCCAGAATGAATACGCCGGCCAGGGCGGTCAGCACGGGAACCAGCAGCTGGACCACAGCTGCTGTCGAGGTCCGAATCCGGGACAGTGCCACATACCAGACCACATAACCCAGACCGGAGGCCAGCGCACCCGAAGCCACGGCCAGCAGCAGCCCGTTGGTATCCCAGCTTGCACTGTTCCAGCGATACCAGACCATCACGGCGGCCAGCGCAACCGCCGGCAGCGCGGCAATCATGAAATTCATCGCAGTAGCCCGGGTCGGATCTCCCGCACCGCGAGCCCTGAGCGTATAGATTGCCCAGGCCACACCCGCCCCGATCATCAGCAACGCCGGCATCAACGGCGGCCGGGACAGACCCGGCAACAGCAGCCAGACCAGACCGCCCAGCGCCAGGCCGAAACCGATCAGCGAAAGCCCGCCCAGGCGTTCGCCCCGAATCCGGGTCCAGGCAACCATGCTGACCTGAACCGATGCAAACAGGATCAGTGCGCCGGTAGCCGCACTGAGAAAAACATAAGCCAGGGAAAACCCCAGCGCATAGGCCAGCAACGCCATCGCCGAAATCACGCTGCCCTTCCCGGGAACCACACTCGAACGCAGCCAGACGATCACCGCCAGAACCAGCGCCCCGCTGGCCAGGCGAACGGCGGTAAAACTGATCGGATCGATGACCGTCTCGACCAGGGCCAGGCGGGTGAGAATGGAGTTGGCTGCGAAGGCAATCAGCGCCAGACCGACCAGTAAAGCGGTTCTGATCACGAATCCAGAGCCACTCGCAGCCGTTGAATCTCGGAATGCCCACCATCAGGCCAGGGCTCGGCCTTTCCGACCCCCCAGACCGGTGCCGGCCAGGCAACATCGTCGCGGAAACGCCCGATCACGTGGACATGCAGCTGGGAAACCACGTTGCCCAATGCGGCGACATTCAGCTTGTCCGGTGAGAACACCGCTCGTACCGCCTCGGAGGCCGTTCGAATTTCTTCCCAGAGCTGTTGGCGATCGACGGCATCAAGATCGAGCATCTCGACCATATCGGCCCGTCGCGGCACCAGCAGCAGCCAGGGAAAGCGCTGGTCGTTCATCAGGCGAACCGTGCACAGGCACAGGTCGACAACTGCCAGTGAGTCAGCCGCCAAACGTCTATCCAGCTCGAATCCGCTCACATCAATCGCCCGGCAGCCGGGAAATCGGAATGGTGATGATGGGCAGGCCCAATGCATCGGTGCGCGTTCGACTGATCAGCGTCGGGCCACGACTGAGCTCGCCGTCTTCGAGCATGTAGTAATAGAGCTCGGTCACGCCGTGAAATTTTTCCAGCGAAATCAGGTTGATTCGTGATTCAGGGTCCTGCCCCGGTATTATCCCCAATGGCAAGTAGAAACCAGCCAGCTCCTGATCGGTACCGAGCGAGGTGTAGAAGACTTTCAGAAGCGCATCCACCGACAAAGGACTGGTCGCGATCTTGATGTCGAAGCGTTCATTCAGGGCGACCGCGAGACGTTCATCGGCATAGTCCTTGAGCGGGCCATTCTCGACGAAGTGAGTTTCCAGAATGATCGACTTTCCCCGCAACGGCTCGAAGTCCGAGGCCGGCAGCTTTGCCATCAATTGATCAATACTGTGGGTGACCAGGCGCTGCGCCGTCGAACCCACCATTGAGTCCTGCACCTGGCGACTGGAACAACCGCCGAGCACCATGACGACCAAAAAAAACATGATTGACTTGCGCCACATAGGCTTGTCCTGAATTCGTATCACTGATTGATCATACAAGGACGCCATCAAGTCAACGCGTAAACCAGGGCAAATCCAATATAAGTTCCCAGAAGATTTCCCAGCGTTCCAAGCACGATGCCGGGCAACAACAGATCCTGTCGGCCAAAGCGCTCGACCAGCGGCAACACGACCGTAGCGCCACCCACGGTGGTAGCCGAGGCCACGGCAACCACTTCGGCAGACTGACGCATCAGTCGACCGGCAACGACAACAAACAGTCCGTGAATGACAATCAGCAGGGTCACGAATGCCATCAGCTTCACGCCCAGCCAGCCGGTTTCGCCCAGGGCCGCTACTTCACAGTAAGCGCCCAGAGCGGCCAGAAACAGGTAGGCACCGAACATGCCCAGCATCTGACCCCCGCGCAGCCGGGCGACAAGCTCGAACTGGGCCAGAATCAGGGCCAGCGTGGTCAGAATCAGAATCGGCGGTACGGCCACACCGGCCACTGTCAGAAACCAGTCCGCGATCGCCTCGGACAGGACGAAAGCTGCCACTCCGAGTGCCAGCAAGGCGACCAGATCGCCCAGCCCGGGGCGTCTTCCACCTGCTGGATTTTCAGAAACTGCCGGGCTGCCGGATGTTTCAGAACCGGTCGCCGACTCTCTTTCAGCCGGCTGATCGCGATGGGTCAGAAACCATCCGACCACGCGTGGGAATATCAGCAGCAGTGCGATCCAGACGACGGTCAGAATGTGATCGGCAACCACCGCTGCCGCATACAGATTACCGCTTTGCATCACCTCGTAGTGAATCGCCAACGCGTTGAAATTGGCTCCGCCGCCGATATAGGTCGCGGCGAACATCCCTGACAACGGCCCGTACCACTGCCCCATCCAGTCACCGGCATCAAGCAACCAGCCCGCCAGCAGCACGCCGGTGACGGTGCCGGCGGCGGCCAGCGCAAACAGCATCAGCATCGGCAACCCGACCTCGGTCAACGAGCGCAGGCGCACCTTGAGCAGCAGCAGAAAGATCGAAATCGGCGCCACCGTTCCCAGCAATGTGTTGTAGACCGGTACCTGTTCCCGGGCCAGTGGAATAAAACCCAGATTCGCCAGACCGGCCGCCAGGATAATGACCAGCAAGGCACTGCCGACCAGACGCCCGCCGGGCTTGTCACCCAGCCAGTGAGCAATGGCGACGGCAATCAGCAGTACCGCCAGAATTTCGAGCTGGCTCATTCAACGAGCGCCTGATCGTAGCGCTTGAACCAGGCCAGGATATTGTCGATTTTTGCAATCAGATGCGATGGGCGAGCGGCAATGTTGTGCGAGGATTCAGGCACCCGAATCATCACGGTCTCCACGCGCTGAAGCTTGAGTGCCTGGTAATACTGTTCGGTTTCCGACATCGGTGTACGGTAATCGTCCTCTCCGGTAATCAGCAGGGTTGGCGTGGTCACGTTCCCGACCAGAGACAGCGGCGAACGCTGCCAATAGTGCTCGAAGGCCTCCCAGGGCAGACCGGGAAACTGATGCGCGATCTGGCTGGTGTAGATATCACCGGTCAGGGTTTTCGAAATCCAGTTGATCACCGGCTTGGCCACGGCGGCCGCACGGAACCGATCGGTCAGGCCAATGGCATAGGCTGCAGCGATACCGCCGGCCGAGCCCCCGGTAATGAAAAGTCGCTCCGGATCGACGAATCCGAGCTCGATCATCGCGTCGATGCCACTCATGTGATCACCGAAGTCGTCTTCCGAGGAATACTTGTACTCCAGCTTCAGCCCGAATTCTTCGCCGTAGGATGATGAACCGCGATGATTGTCATAGAACACCACGAAGCCCTCGGCGGCGAAGCGCTGCATCTCGGCCGAAAAATGCGGGCCGTAGGCCAGATGAGGGCCGCCGTGAATTTCCAGAATCAGCGGGTAGCGCTGTTCAGGATCGAAATCGGGAGGCGTGAGATACCAGCCCTGAATCTCTGTCACATCAACGCTGGACCTGTAACGGATCTCATGAACGTCAGCCAGGTCGCGATGATCAAGCAGGTTGCGGTTGAGGTCGGTCAAGCGGCGCGAGCCATCGGCGGTCGCGACATGGAGGTCGGCCGGGCGCTGGGCGCTGCCAGCCGTGTAGGCCACGGTTCCGTCATCGGCAACGCTGAAGCTGCCGCTGAGATAGGGTCGACCTATGGTGGTCCCACTCAGGCCTGAAACCCGCGTTTCCAGTGCGCCGTCCAGACCCATTCTGCCGACCTTGCGCTGACCCTGATCGTCGAACCGGAAATACAGGCTGGCACTGTCAGCCGCCCAGACCGGATCGCTCATCGATCGGTCCAGGTCCTCGCCCAGGCGCATGAACCCCTCGCCGTCCAGACCGACAAGGGCCAGGCTGGATTCGGAATACTGACGGCCCTGGTGATTGTCATATTCGAAAGCGATCCGTTCGCCGTCCGGAGCAACCGTCGGCGAGCTTGCCTGGCCAGGAAGATCCGTCAACTGCCGCAACCGGCCGCTGGCAACATCTACGGCAAACAGGTCGCGCTGACTGCGCTCGTACTGCCAGTCGCTGTCACGATTGGCCGACAGAACGATTTCACGACCATCCGGCGTCCAGGCCAGCGGGCCGTGATGATCGAAATCGCCACGTGTCAGTTGCCGTGCACTGCCTCCTTCGGCCGGCACAACAAAGACATGGTCAAACCCGGGTTCGATGTAGCCACGCCCATCAAAGCGGTACATCACGCTGTCGATCACTCGCACTTCCGGCGCCCATTCGGCGTCCTCGGGCGGTTTTGGCGCTTCGGCCAGCGCGGGCTTGTCGGCGGGCACGCGCATCACGAACGCCAGTGTCCGACCGTCGGGCGACCAGGCGATGGCCGACGGCGATTCGGTCAGATTGGAGATGAGGGCGGTCTGACCGCTGTCGATCCAGCGCACGAACAATTGCGTCATGCCGTCGGCATCGGACAGGTAGGCCAGGCGCGAGCCATCAGGCGACCAGCGCGGCGACGACGCGCTGGCACGACCCGAATGCAGCGGACGATGTTCGGTGCCATCGCTACGAACGATCCACAGATTGCTCCGCGTGCGGTCGCTGACGATATCGTTGATATTGCGCACGTAGACGATGTGCTGACCATCCGGCGCAATTTGCGGCTCGGATACAAACTGAAGATCAAACAGGTCAAGCGCACTCAGGCGCTGCCGATCAGCCTGGGCCAGCGTGGATGCTGGAATGACAATGGCAGCGATGCACAGTGCGAAAAGGAACAGACCGACACGATGAAATGAAAGCATAATCAGGAGACAGATTCACGATGAGTTCGGGAACTAGTTTAGCGGCCAAACGTCTGGAGAGCTGCAACGCTCAATCCCGCCAGCACGGCAACTGTCAGAACCACAGCAACCGGCACGCTGGTGCCCCGCTGCCCAATAAAAATCGTGATACCTGCCTTGACCAGCGAATTGACCCCGGCTGCGATCAGAATTCCTACGGCTGCGACCGGCAGTGCCAGGTCGTCGCGGCTCATACCGGCCAGCGAAAGGTTGATCGCATCCACATCGGCCACACCTGACGCCGCGGCCAGCCCGTAAACCCCGGCATCGCCAAACCATTCGGTCAAGGCCTTTCCCAGCAGCATGATCGCCGCCAGCAATGCGCCGAATGCCAGCGCCGAGGTCAGCTCCAGCGGATTGGTCGGCAGCAACTCGTCGGCCTCGACCTTGCCGTCGGGTCGACCGACCAGCCAGAGAGCCGGTCCCAATACCAGAATCGACATTACGATGACCGGCCAGAGCAGGCTGGACCACAAGGCCGAGTTGATGACCACTGCCACCAGCAGCAGGCGCGGAAACATCATCCCGCAAGCCAGCAGGATACCACCAGCCAGCAAGCGATGGTTGGCCTTGCTGCGAGCTGCCAGACGCGACAGGTGAAGGGTCACTGCCGTCGACGAAGCAAGCCCGCCGAAAATGGCGGTAAAGGCGATGCCGGCACGCGCACCAATCAGACGAACGCCAAAGTAGCCGACGAACGAAATCCCGGCCACCAGTACAACCATCCACCAGATCACATAAGGGTTCAGACTCTGCCACGGACCGTACCCCTGATTGGGCAATAACGGCAGCAGAACCACCGAGATGACCAGCAGCTTCGCCGCCGCGACCAGTTCGGGTCGACTCAGCTTCGCCAGCCAGTCGTGAAGCAGACTCTTGGCACCCAGCAGTACCACCATCACTACGGCTGCCGCCGAAGCGATCGCCAGGTGTCCCAATCCGGCCATGACCGCCAGCACAAAGGTTGTCAGGGCGGCCACTTCGGTGGTCGCACCCAGATCGTCGCGCCGACGAGCGTCAAGGGCATACATCACCGAAAGAAGCCCGGCCACGCCCACAAACATCAGCGCGACCGGCACCAGACCGCCATCGATACCGATCAGCCCAGCCAATCCACCAAGCATCCCGAGCAGGCCAAACGTCCTGAAACCGGCCGTACGCTGGCCTTCCTGTTCCTCCCGCCGCTTCCAGCCACGCTCGATCCCGACCATAAGACCGATGGCCAGGGCAACCGCCAGATGATAAATCCAATGCAGATCGTCACTCATGGGCACCGAGCATAGCGAGTTTTACCCGGGCAAAAAACGCGATGCAACACATTGACCTACTGAACGATAATCGTTATCATTAGGAGCATTGAAAGTCCCATCCGCGCCCCGGCCGTCTCTCCTCCTGCTCGACTCTCCTCCCGGCCGGGGCGTTTTTTCATCAAAAACCTGAGCCACTGCCAGTTCATTCGAATCGATCCGAAAATACTTCGTCGGCCGGCGCGACCACTCGCGGAAGCGCGATAACGACGCTGCCCTCACCTCCCACAGTGATCAACCGGAACACCATGTTTACCTGCTGACCCGGCTCGCCGGTGAACGCAGGCCCCGCGAGATACGTCCACTCCGGTGGCACATCCAGGCCCATGGATCCGGGCTGGATTCCCAGAAATACACCCTGCTCGTCGTACAACGGCAAGGCAATGGACAAGGCTTGATCTGCGGCGTGACCCGATCGAACCCAGACCTCGCCCCAGTGACGGTAACCTTCGGTCAACGCGGCCAGATCGAGCTCAAAGTCCAGTCCTTCGGTAAACGCCGTACTGCCACTGATATCCATCCGAATCGCCCGGGTCGGCGGACTGCCCGGGTACAATTCGCCGGCCACCAGTTGGCTTGGTGTCAACGTCAATGTGCCGTCTCCCACGGCAAAAGCGCGCCAGCCGTCCGGAACGGCACCCGTCACGCTACCATCTGAAACACCGCCGTCCCCCTGCAGACCGGGATTGGGTACCACGTTGGTCACTGGTCGCCCGGTCACCTCAGGCAACGCGATCCATACGCTGTTCTCGCCACCGTCATCCCCCACACGAAAAGCCAGATGCGCAAACGCTTCGCCCGGCAATACCGTGGCCCCGGTCGGACTGGACACCTGGGTCCAGCTCGAATCCGCCTGAACTGAAAAAGCCGCCGGATCCCGTCCGAAGAAATTCATATCCTGATCGAACAGCGGCATACTAATCTGAAGGGTCTGATCACTGTCATCCGAATTACCGCTGCGCACCCACACACTGGGCTGATAGAAACGGTCAGTATCGAGCGAGATCAAGTGAGTGGTGTGATCAAAGCCCTGGGCTGCGCCAAAAGCCACCATGGTAATTCGAATCGCCGTGGTCGGCGGACTGCCCGGAAACAGGGTATCGGCCGGCAACGCCATCGAATCGATAGACACTTCGGCACCGTCAACGGCAAAGGCTCTCCACGCCGTCGGCACCAGGCCATTGACCACCCCATTGCTGACACCCGCAGCTCCGGTGTCCCCGAGCAGCAGCGCATTGGGTACCAGGTTGGGATCATCCTCATCCGGCGCCGGCGTCCCCGCGACTGTCCCGCCGGACAGCGCCATGAAGACACAAGCACAGACCGTGAACAAGCACCGCTCGAACCGGACATTTCTGAACTGAGCGCGAATCGGAACCATGGTTGTCACCTCCTGCCATCGTGCGGAGCCGGGATAGCTCAACGAGCCGATGACAATCCATTAAGCGCAGTATCGAGAAAGACTGGTCCACACGACGACCAGAGCGTGGCCTCTTTCGCAACAGCCAGTCAAAAGCATGCTGTAATAAGGCCTGATCCGAAGCTACAAGACCTCTTGATACATCCAGCGCCTGAACCGATTGCCGACGTTCAAACCATCGACAGTATTGGTGCGGCAATGATCAATTGCGGATGGTGGGCCGGACTCAATATGGTGGAGACTTCACTCATCGAGGCTCTCCACGAAGAGCTCGATGCATTGCGCCAAACCGATCAGCTCAAGCGGGCCGGAATCGGCCGGGATCTGGACTTTCAGCTCGATCGCGACATCCGGCGCGACTTCATTTTCTGGCTGAACCGCAGCAGTCCCGTGCAAGCTGCCTTTCTGACCCTCATGGATGAGCTGCGCACCGCGCTCAACCGGAACCTGTTTCTTGGTCTATTCGAGTTCGAAGGGCATTTCGCCCACTATCCGCCGGGCGGATTCTACAAGCGACATCTCGACAGTTTTCGCGGCGCCGCCAATCGGGTGGTGTCGATGATTACCTACCTGAATGCGGACTGGCAGCCGGGTGATGGTGGCGAGCTGGTGCTCTATGCCGAGGATGAAGTTACTGAAATCGCCACCATCGAGCCGCACGCCGGCACCCTGGTGCTGTTTCTGAGCGAGGAAATCCCGCATGAAGTTAGACCGGCAAGCCGCGACCGCGTCAGTGTTGCCGGCTGGTTTCGCCTGAACAGTTCGATCAACAACCAGATTGACCCACCGCGCTGATCAGATCAGATTGTCATCACCATCGTCATCACCATCGTCATCACCATCGTCATCGCCATCGCCGTCGTCTTCGTCCTCATCAGGCGGCTCGTCATCCTCCTGGTCGAGCACCGGATCCTGGGCGCGACGCCCGGGCGCATCGACCGGAACCGGCAGCTCTTCGACCCATTCCGTGGCTTCGTCAGCGTCCTCGCCCAGATAGCGTCGCAAACGCTCTTCTCTTGAGCGCTCGTTCTCGAACTGGACTTCCAGCGTGAATGTGAATCGCCAGTCGCTGCCGCGCTGACCGGTTTTCGGATGAAGCGGCCAGGCGTACTGGGGCTGCAGCTCAAAGAACAACCAGCGCCGGAGAAACTGGCGCCGATAGCGGAAGGCGACAAAATACTCCTCGACCTCGAACCTCGGCCGGGTATATCCGAACGCGCCAACTTCGGTCCGAATCGCCGTTCGCGGTGAAAGCTGACGAAAATCAATCACCGAGGTGCGCCAGTCGACCCCGTCAGAATCCTCGGAAAACGTCCCCTGACCGGTCCAGCGAAGCAGTCGATCGCGATCCTGCAGCCATTCCCAGTCCAGCCGGGACGTCGTTCCGAAACCTTCATCCACTTCCCAGAAAACACTCTGGGTCGCCCGGGCCAGGGTAGTCGCGGACAACCCTTTGACATAGCGATAGCGCCCGCGGATACGCGGATTCAGGCCGCCGCTGCCGACCTTGACCGTGCCATCCACATCCAGCTGTGAACGGGCGCTTTCGCTGGCGATAAAGCGCAGACCGAGCCGGGTCTGGTCCTCGGCGTCGTCAACGCCGGCGCCGTCCTGAAACTCACCCGACAGGTCATCATCGCGCGTGACCAGCAATCGAAGCCGCTCGGAAACGCGCGGCAGCAACACATTGGCCCGGACCCGGACTCCGACACTCCAACCCTCGGCTTCATCCCACTGCAATGAGTTGCGCAGGCGTACAAAGGTACCGACCGGCGTTTCTTCAAAAGCCCGCGAATCGCCGAAAAATCCGTCAAACCATGCGGCCGGCTCACACAGCTGGCGATTGAGATAGGAGTGCGAACGATCAAGCCAGCTTTCCGGCCGCCCCAATTCATCGCGACACGAAATTTCAGCAATGGATTCCCCCGTTTCTTCCTGATCCTCAGCATTTTCATGCGATTCCTGGCCAAAAGACGGCCCTGCCGCCAGCACAAGGCTGCCAAGCAACACCACCAATCTCCACCACTGCTCGAACCACTTCATGTCACAATTCACCGATTGATACTGATTCCTTACGCTCGTTCGACCCATGAGAAAGACGCCGTCTGATCATACGTCAAGCCAGCGCCACAGAGCGAGCTTGATTTGATGAATTCTCCTGACGAACAACCTTTTTCCGGTCTGACACCGGACCTGATCTGCCAGGCCATCGATTCGCTGGGACTGGTCAGCGATGGGCGATTGCTGGCGCTGAACAGCTACGAAAACCGGGTCTGGCAAGTGGGCCTGGAGGACGAGGCACCGCTGGTGGCCAAGTTCTACCGGCCGCAGCGCTGGACCGATGAGGCCATCATTGAAGAGCACCAGTTCAGCCAGGAGCTGGTCGACGCGGGTCTTTCAGTAGTAGCCCCGCTGGCGCGCGATGGCTGCACCCTGTTTCATCATGCAGGCTTTCGCTTCGCCCTGTTTCCGCGCCGCGGCGGTCATGCACCGGAACTGGCCCACGAACCCACCCTCAGGGTCCTGGGAAGAACCCTGGGGCGCATGCACGCGGTCGGATCGGCAGGTACTTTCGTACATCGACCGGTCCTGGACAAGCAGTCACGGGGCCAGGAGTCGATCCGTTTTCTGCTCGACAACGGCTGGCTGCCCGGACACCTTGAGACCTCGTTCGCGACCCTGGCCGAGCATGTCGTCCAGGCGATCGATACCACCTGGGAACGGGCCGGCAAGGTACCCACCCTGCGTCTCCACGGCGACTGTCATCCCGGCAATATCCTGTGGCGCGACGACCAGGCCCATTTCGTCGACCTCGACGACTGCCTGACAGGGCCGGCCATCCAGGATTTGTGGATGCTGATTTCAGGCTCCCGGGCCGAACGCGAAACCCAACTGGAATGGTTATTGGAAAGCTACGGTGCCTTTCAGCACTTCAACGCCCGCGAACTGCACCTGATCGAACCGTTGAGAACCCTGCGCATGATTCATTACCAGGCCTGGCTCGCCCGCCGCTGGCATGACCCGGCATTCCCGCGCGCATTCCCCTGGTTCGAAGATTCCCGCCACTGGGAAGAAGTCGTCCAGCAATTACGCGAGCAGCTCGACGAACTGCAACAGCCGCCGCTGAACTGGATGCGGTAGTTCAGAGTGTCCTTCAGGTAACCGCCCGTTGCGGCAACGCGCCCGAGCGGATCAATCGCTCGATCGCGGTGAACACCTCAAAGCGCCCGAACGGCTTGTGAATGAAGTCATCGGCGCCAACGCGCTGCAGAAAGAACTTTTCGATCGCCCCCTGGTTTCCGCTGATCATTACCACCGGCAGATTCTCGGTGTGGGGATTCTTGCGTAGCTGACGCAACGCCCGGAACCCGCTCAAGTCGGGCAGGACAATATCAAGAAACATCAGGTCCGGCCGTTCGCTGTCGGCCAGGGACAGACCGCTCTTGCCATCTTCGGCGAGCGAAATTACGTACCCACTCTGTCCAAGCATATTGCGCAAGGTTTCACGAATGGTGCGCGAGTCATCGACGACCAGGATCCTGGTACCCCGAGGCGCATCGACTCGCGGCCGACGGCGACGTTCGCGACGGGGAGCCGCCGGCTCGGATTCATCTGTGACACCGGACGGTTGTCCAGTCAAGGCCCGGGGCAATTTGCGGGTCAAATCCCGATGACTGATTCCGGCCGTTCCGTCGGCCAGCAGAACTTCCCGCTTGCCATCAGCGGCCGATCCCTGCGGAAAGTCGGCCAGATCGACTTCGATACCGAACTCGACGCCTTCGCCACGTCGATGCAAGACACGCACCAGCGGACGAACCGCGCCTTCGAGCGTGTGCAGAGCCACCGCCATACGCCCGTCCGCCAGCCGCATCAGGGTGCCGGGAGGCCCCCAACCGAGGAAACGGGAAAACGCATCGGCCAGGTCACTGTCGAATTGCTTGCCGCGCAGTTTCCACAACTCGGCCATGGCCTGCTGATGAGAAATGGCCGGTCGGTGAAAACGCGTCGTCATCATCGCGTCGTAGGCACTGATGATCCCGATCAAGCGCGCCATGGCGGGTATGCCTTCGCGGGTAAGCCCCTCGGGATAACCCTTGCCATCCGGTCGTTCCTGGTGACACAGGGCCACCCGTGCAACCGCATCGGGCACGCCGTCGTTCTGGGCCAGCAACTCATAACCAAGACGAGTATGCAGTTCGACATGGTCCCGCTCGGCCGGTGACAACGGACCAGCCTTGCGAATCACTTTGAGACTGACTCGCATCATTCCCAGGTCGTGGAGCAAGCCCGCCAACGCAACGGTGTGACAGACTTTTCTTTCCCAACCGGCCGAGTGAGCAAACGCCGCCGCCATGATGGCCACGTTCAGGCCATGCTGGAAGGCATAGCGGCTCTTTTCCTTGATTCGGGTCAGCCACAGTAGCGCCGCGAGCTGTTCGTTCATGGCCTCGAGCATGTCGTCGATGGCGTCGCTGGCTTCGGTCATGTCGACCTGACCATGGCGATGAAAACTCAGGATCTGAGCCTGAGCGACCAGGCTCAATCGACGGTAGTTCTGCCAGGCATCGACCAGTCGCCTTGAGGTGATCTTGCGTTTGCGCAGGGTATCCAGTGCTGTCGTGATACGCGGAAGTGCCCCGGCGGTCGACAACGCCGCATCGGCCCCCGTCGCTCGCCGGTTGAGACAACGCTCCAGATCAATGATGACCCGCCGGCAGTGGGTCTGAAACCATTGTTTCTGATCGAAGGACTCGACCTTGACGCCATGCGGGGGGAAATGCAGATCAGGTTTCAGGCTGTCGACCCGGGCAACATAATCACCCAGACGCAGTTCGCCAGGCGTAATCGTCAACTGGTACTCACCCTGCCGCTGTCGGCGAAACTCGTCCCAGGAAATAATGCTCATCGGAACCCCCCCGACGTCGGTCGGATTTTCACCAAGTATACTCAATTCAGCCGTTTACGGTGATTTCGGTGTCTTCGGTGGTTACAGGATTTTTTTAATTGACCGGTCGGCCAGTTAGTGAGACAATTCGCAGTATGAATGAACCTGCCACCCGCGATGCCGACCGCACACGCGGCCTGATTCTCAAGGCCGCGTTCCGCCTGTTCGTCGATCGCGGCTTCGCCGATGTCACGATGCGCGAGATCGCCGCGCGCAGCGGCGTAACCAAGAGCCTGATTCACCACCACTTCGGTGGCAAGGAAGCACTCTGGGGCGCGGTCAAGGAAATGGCCTTCGGCCAGTACTACCAGCGCCAGAAAAAAGAACTCGACCAGGCCGACACCCCCGGCCCCGAGCTGCTGATCAACGGGGTCAAGAACTACTTCGAGTTTCTGCGCGACAACCCCAGCGTCGTCCGCCTGTTCGCCTGGACTCACCTGGAAGGCGATACCAGTTGCAGCCATCTCGACGCCGAACTGGTTCGCCTGGGCGCCGAGCGCGTGCGCCAGGCCCAGGAACAACACCTGCTGCGCAATGACGTCAACCCCACTCACGTCGTGACCATGTTCATCAGCATGTTCACCCAGTGGTTCGAGGCCCGCGAACACCATCGCGCCTGGCCCGGCATGGGTGAGGATTCGCAATTTCTCGACGATTTTCTCAAGGTTTTCATGGAAGGGCTGCTGCCGCGCCCGTCCGACGACTGACCCAACTTCTCAAGAGATTCCGGTATGAGTACGCCCGCACATTCTGACCCTTCAAACCGCCCTCTAACTGACCGGTCGGCCAGTTTGCTAAAGGCCAATTGGCGCGTTTATCTGCTTGTTGCCTTTTCAATGGGTTTTGCCGCAGTGCTGTGGACCGTCTCCCTGGCCACCGACGATACCCCACAAGCCGGGCCGTCCTCGGAACTCTCCGTGCGCCCCGTCCGTGCCGGCGTGGTAGCCGCCGAAAACAGCGCCAGCAGCCTGCAGCTTCCCGGCGTCACCCGATCACATGAACGCGGCGCACTGGCGTTCCTGCACGCCGGTCTTCTGGCCGAACGACGGGTCCAGCGCGGCCAGGTCGTCCAGGCCGGCGACATTCTGGCGCTGCTGCACAATCCCGGTCTGATGCCCGGCGCCGACGCAGCAGCCGCCCAGGCCCGCGAAGCCCGCCTGAATCTGGATCAACTGCAGCGCGAAACCGAACGACTCAGTGATCTGCACCAGCGCAACCTCGTCCCGACCGAGGAACTGGAACGGATCACTTCACGTCGCGACAGCGCCGCCGAAGCCCTCGCCCAGGCCGAAGCCGGTTTGAACGAGGCCCGCGAGCAGCTGGCCGAAGCCTCACTGCGCGCACCCTACTCCGGCATCGTCAGTGAACTGCATGTCGAACCGGGCCAGTTTGTCGCCGCCGGCCAGCCGGTGCTCAGCCTGACCGGCAACAACGGCCTTGAAGTCGCACTCCATGTTTCGGCCGGACGCGCCAGTCAACTCGCTATCGACACCCCGGTCATCGTCACCCATCGCGACCAGGCCCTGAGCACCACCGGTCAGATTCGTGAAATCGGCCCGGCGATGCCGGGTCAGCCCTCGGTCGTGATCGTCGAGCTGCCGCCCGAAGCCAGCCATTGGGGAGCCGGCCAGTCGGTCACGGTCGATCTGCAAGGCAACGGCGATGAATCGCTTAGTGTCCCGCTGGCCGCGGTGATCAATCCCGGCGCCGGCCGCGCTCACCTGTTCCGGGTCGAGAGCGGCCGGGTCTTTTCGGTCGACGTCACTACCGGTGCCATTCGCCATGGCCGGATCATCGTGTCCGGCGCGCTGGCCGAAGGCGATATCGTCGCCATCGCCGGTCACTCCCAACTACTGGATGACGAACCGGTACGGGTGCTGCCATGAACCTGATCGAGTCGGCCCTGGGGCGCCGGCCCCTGATCCTGACCACGGTCGTCCTGATGTCGCTGATCGGCCTGGCCGCCTGGCAGGGCATGGATCGCCAGGAAGATCCGTTCTTCCCCTATCGCTATGGTCACGTGATGGTGTCCTGGCCGGGTGCCGATCCCGAGCGGGTCGAGCGACTGGTCATCAACATCCTCGAAGACGAGCTGGCCAAGGTCGATGAGGTGCGCGAAATCCGGGCCACCGCCAGGCTGGGATTCGCCCACCTGATCGTCGCCCTGAACCGCGACGTCTACGACACCGACTCGGTCTGGCAACGCATTCGAATGGCCCTGGACCAGGCCGAGCATCGACTGCCGGATGCCGCCGGCCCGATTGATCTGCGCGATCGCTCCATGGATTCCCACGGCATCGTGCTGGCTGTGACCGGCAGCGATGACCCGTTGATCCTGCTGGACGCTGCCCGCCAGCTGCGCCGTGATCTGTTCGGCGTCGACGGCATCGGCCGGATCGATCTGCTCGGCGATCCCGGCGAGCAGATCGTGATCAGCGTCGACCCGGCCCGCCTGCTGGCCCTCGGCCTCAATACCCAAATGCTGTCCGAGCGCATCAACCGAGCCAACCAGGCCGTCCCCGGCGGCACCCTGATCATCGACGAACGCAACCTGATCCTGCAGCCGCACAGCGACCTGCGCGATCTCGATGAACTGGGCCGACTGAGCATTGCCACTCCCGATGGCGCCTTGCTGGCCCTGTCGGACATTGCCGATATCCGCCTGCAGCCGGCCGAGCCGATCAACGAACGGATCTGGTTCAATGCGCAGCCCGCGGTGGCCCTGGGCATCATCATCCCCCGGGACAATGTCAACGCCATCGCTTTCGGCGAACAGGTCCGCAGCCGCATCGAGGAACTGGCACCCCGTTATGCCCCGTTGTCCATCGAAGAGATGTTCTACCAGCCGGCCTGGGTCGAACAGCGCCTGGCGGAACTGGGACGATCATTGTTGTATGGCGTCATCAGTGTCGCCATCATTCTGTTGCTCGCGATGGGCTGGCGGATGGGCCTGGTGGTCGCCGGCCTGCTGCCGCTGGTCACCTTCTCCGGCCTGGCGGTCTACGCGATGGGCGGCGGCGTTCTCCACCAGATGGCCGTGGCAGGCATGGTCATTGCGTTAGGCATGCTGGTCGACAACGCCATTGTCATGGTCGAGAGCCTGCAGTGGCATCGCGACAAGGGTCGCGGACCGGCCCAGGCGGCGGTTGCCGCGGTCAAGGAACTGGCCGGCCCGCTGGCCGCCGCCACCGGCACCACACTGGCGGCCTTTCTGCCGCTGTTGATGTCCTCGGGCGATACCGCCGATTTCACCCGCGCCATTCCGATCATGGTGATGCTGATCCTGGTCGTCAGCTATCTCTATGCCGTGCTGGTCACACCCACCCTGACGACCAATATGCTGATACCCGGAACGGTCCGGAGCAACTCGCGCCTGGAATCGACTGGCCACTGGCTGGGCGGGTTCGTCAGCCGACGTCCCTGGCTGATCGTCGGTGCCACCATCGTACTGATCGTCGCGATGGGATCGTTGGGTGGACTGATGCAGCGCGACTTTTTCCCGAGCACCGACCGCAACCAGCTGATCGTCGACCTGAATTTTCCGGAAGGCACGCGCACCGAAACCACGGCGCTGCGCGCCGGGATCATCGCCGCCGACCTCGCGGCCCTGGACAAGGTCACCGACGTTCATCATTTCGCCGGCTTCAGCGGCCCGCGTTTCTACTACAACCTGATTGAGACACCCCGTGCACCGCACCTGGCAAGAATCGTGTTGATCAGCGAGTCCGACCAGGATCTGCCGCAATTACTTGACTGGATCCGCGAACACGTTCCCCAACGCGTCCCCGAAGCCCAGGTCGTTGCCCGCCGACTCGGCCAGGGACCGCCCACTGACGCGCCCATCGAAGTCCGACTGTACGGTCCCGACGCCGAAGCACTCACCAATGCGAGTCGAAAAGTCATGTCCATCCTGCGCCAGACACCCGGCGCACGCGACGTTCGCCATCGCCTCGGCGACGGACTTCCGACCCTGGTGTTCGACATCGACGATGCCGAAGCCGCCCGCCACGGCGTCAGCCGCCAGACCCTGTCCGGCCTGCTGGCCGAAGCCACCCTGGGACGCGAAATCTCGACTTGGCGCGCCGGGCGCGAGCCATTGCCCATCCTGATCAGAAGCCCCGAAGGCGAACACCTGCCACAGAGCGCCCTGGCCGGCATCCAGGTCGATACCGCCAGCGGCCCCCAACCGCTGGACCTGTTTGTCCGCAGCCGGGTGGAATTTCAGCCGGCCGTGATCGAACATCGCGACCTGGAACGCATGACCGCGGTATTGGCCGAAACCGATCCGGGTGTGACCTATGGGTCGGTCTGGGAGTCGCTGGGTCCGGCCCTTGACGACACGTCCCTGCCGCCAGGCGTGCGCTGGGAAGCCGGCGGCGCGGCCGCCGAAGCCAGCAGCGCCAACTCTGCGCTGTTCGGCACGCTACCGGTCGGTGGGCTGGTGCTGCTGGCCTTCCTGATCTGGCAATTCAACAGCCTGCGGCTGGTCGGCATCGTCCTGCTGACTGTTCCTCTAGCTGCCGCCGGCGCCATACCCGGCCTTTTGCTGGCCGGACAACCGTTCAGCTTTACCGCCATGCTCGGCGTGGTCGCACTCATCGGTATCGTCGTCAACAACGCCATCGTCCTGCTCGATCGGCTCGAACACGGCCGCAACGAAGGCCTGGACATGGACCAGGCCATCAGCGCCGCGGTCGCCCGAAGAATCCGCCCCATCCTGCTGACCACCGCGACCACCATCGCCGGCCTGCTGCCGCTGACCTTCACCCAGTCAACCCTGTGGCCGCCGATGGCCTGGGCCATCATCTCGGGCCTGACCGTCGCCACCGCTCTGACCCTGCTGCTGATCCCGGCCGCCTATTGTCTGACCGCAGCCAAGTCCACCGCCTGAAACGAATGAGAGGTTCTGCGCCACCCGGTCCGGAACAGAAGTGATAAATTGCAGCGATGAAAAACATCGCAATCACCCTGGGTCTGATCTGTCTTTTGGCCGCCTGTGGCCAGGCGCCACCCGAACCGGCCACAGGCCGTCTTATCGTGCTGGGCTTCGACGGCATGGATCCGGCACTGACCGAAGCCTGGATGGATGCCGGGCTGCTGCCCGAATTCGACCGCTTGCGGCGCGACGGTCATTACCAGCCACTGGCCACCACCAACCCGCCGCAATCGCCGGTGGCCTGGGCCAGCTTTGCCACTGGCACCGGTGCCGGCGATCATGGCATCTTCGATTTTCTGCGCCGCGATCCGGATACCTATCTGCCGGATTTCTCGGTCGCTCGCTATACACCGCCGAGCCGGCATCTCAGCCTCGGGTCCTGGCGGCTGCCGATCGGTGAAGGCCAGCTTGATAATCAGCGCCAGGGCGAGCCGTTCTGGAACACGGCCGAGCAAGCCGGACAACGCAGCTCGGTGCTCAGAGTACCGGTCACCTACCCACCCGACTCGATTCATCGAATGCTATCGGGCATGGGCGTGCCCGATCTGCTCGGCAGTCAGGGGACTTACACCCTCTACAGCAGCCGCCGTCTGCCACCGGCCGAAAGCGGTGGCCGCGTGGTTCATTTGCGACTCAGTGTCGACGGTCGGGCGCAGACGACTTTGGAAGGTCCCGCCCATCCCCTCAAACCGAACGACCCGCCGTTGTCGCTGCCGATGAATATCCGCTTCGGAGCCGACTCGGCCGAGATCGAGCTGGATGGCGAAACCCGACAGCTGATGGTTGGCCAGTGGAGCGACTGGTGGACAATCCGTTTCAGCTACGGCCTGGGCTCGGTTCCCGGCATGGTGCGACTGCGCCTGGCGGCCGGCTCACCGCGCCCCGAACTGTACGTCTCGCCCATCCAGGCCGATCCGACCGAGCCGGTGCTGCCATTAAGTTCTCCACCCGAATACGCGCCTGAGCTGGCCGAGCGGATCGGCCGCTTTCATACCCTCGGCATGCCCGAAGAAACCTGGTCGATGACCCAGGGCCACCTGGCCGAGCAGGGCTTTCTGGACATGGTCGCCACCACCCTGGCCGAAGGTGAAGCCATGCTGCATGACACCCTGGATGCCGGTGACAGCGAACTGGTGATCAAGGTCTTTGTCCAGACCGACCGGGTCAGTCACCTGTTCTGGCGCGGCCTCGACACCGCTCACCCGCTGCACCCGGAAAGCAGCGAGCTGGCAAAAGGCGCGATCGAATGGATTTACCGGGAAGCCGACCGCATTCTGGGAGATGTGCGGGCCCGGATGAACCCGGAAGATCGGCTGGTGGTGCTCAGCGATCACGGTTTCGCCTCGTTCCGGCGCGCGGTGCACCTGAACAGTTGGCTGGTCGAGAACGGTTACCTGGTGCTGAAAGACCAGGCCGAAGAATCACCACCGCTGTTCGCAGCAGTCGACTGGTCACAAAGCCGCGCCTACGCACTGGGCCTGAACGGCGTGTTTCTGAACCAGGCCGGACGCGAAGGCCAGGGTATCGTCACCGCCGATGAACGTGCCGCCCTTTTGACCGAACTGACCGATGCGCTGGCCCAGTGGCAGGATGAAGATGGCAGCCGGGTGATCCAGCAAAGCTATCTCGGCAGCGATCTGTATCCCGGACCGCAGCAATCGCAAGCGCCGGACCTGGTCATTGGCTATGCGCCCGGCTTCCGGGCGTCCTGGCAAACCACGCTGGGAGCTGCTCCGGTCGAATTGATCGAAGACAATCGCCAGGTCTGGAGCGGTGATCACTGCATCAATCCTGACGCCGTTCCCGGCGTGCTGTTCACGTCGTTCGAGCCGGACCGGCCGGTTGACGATATTGCGGCCATGGCCCATTTCCTGCTCAAGCACACGCCGGCCGGTCCCGCTGCACCTTAAAAACTGAACGCGTTCAAATACCCGATCGCTTGCTGTAGACTGGGCACACGATTCAACAGGGGCGACCCATGCTGCGCACCACACTGATGTTGCTGACAATGCTTTTCGTATCAACCGCCGAAGCCTATATCGGCCCGGGTTCGGGTATCGGCTTGCTGGGTTCCCTGTGGGCCTGGCTGGTCGGCTTTGTTCTGGTGTTGCTGGCGATCATGCTGTGGCCGTTGCGCTGGTCGCTGCGTCGCCTCCGTGCCCGCCGACAAGCGGCCAACGAAACCGCCAGCTCCGGCGACTGAGCGACCGAAGGTCCGGCAATGGGACTGCTGGATCTGCCGGCCCCGCTGCTGGGGCTGATTGACCATGGCCTGGCCTCCGTTGGCCTGCCTTCCCTGGTTCGAGTCATTTTCTATGCGCTGGTCTCGGCGCTGATCTGCATGGCCATCTACCGCTGGAGTTCGCGCCAGGAACAACTGGGCGAGCTGTCCGGCCAGACCCGCACCCTGCGGCGCGAGCTGGCGACCTACGACGGCCCCTTCGACGGCCTGATGCAGCGCGTCCGGCGTCTGCTGAAACTGAGCACGCAACACCTCGGCTTGAGCCTCTTTCCGGCGCTGCTGGGCAGCCTGCCCATCCTGTTTCTTCTGCCCTGGATGTCGAATCAGTTCGGGCTGGAATTTCCCGCGCCCGGCACGCCGGTAGCCGTCACCGCTGAGAATCTCGACGTACCGCACTCGGCGCTGACCTGGACCGGCATCGAGGTTCAGCAGCAAAGCGAATCCGGCTGGGTTGTGGCCTGGCCTGACCAGTCCGCCAGCCTGATGCATGAACAGTCCACGCTGCTGGAATTGCCGACCCGGGTGCCAGCCTCGATCGTGCATAAACATCAGCCGATCTTCAATCGCCTGATCGGCAATCCCGCCGGCTATTTGCCGGACGGCGCGCCGATGGCAGCGATTCGAATCGACATGCCGCGCCAGGAACTGCACCCGCTGGGTCCTGGCTGGTTGCGCAGCTGGCTGACGGTCTATCTGATCATCGTGATCGCCGGATCGCTGTTTCTGAAGTGGCGCTGGCGCCTGCACTGATCACAGCGATTCAATCAGCCCCGGTCAGTAACCGAACCCTGCCGCAATCTCATCGCAGTGCCGATGGATCGTCGCCTGATCCGCATCGCTCAGTCCGCTTTGGTAGTAATCCGGCAGTGACAGCCGCGGCGCCCAGTCGCTGACCAGTTGATCGGTCAGCGCAGGTTCCAGACCACAATGCTCTCCCAGACGCGCCAGCCACTGTGCCGGTTCGCCGCACAGGTCCTCGTAGCGCACCACCAGCGTGGCTTTCCCGAGCCCGGGTTGTTCGGCCAGTTGCCGCGCCAGCCAGCCGTAGCTGTGAGCCCACTGCCGGGCAAAGCCGGAAACCAGGTTGCCGTTGTCGAAATCCTTCTGGATCGCCACCCCAGTCGCCGGATCGCCCTGGCACTCTGCCCGCCGCTGCGGCCCAAACTCGAAATGCCCGCTGCGGGCCAGGTAGCGCGAAACTGACGGATGTTGGGCCGCGGCCGCTGAAAAGAGCCGGTCCTGCTTGAGCAAGGACGCCACATGGGCAACCGGATCGCGCACCGGCACGATAAAACGGGCATCCGGAAACAGGCGCTGGATATAGGCCAGCCGGCCGAGATTGTAATTGCCCTTGCACACATAGCGACTGGCCTGGCGAATCGCCAGCAGCTTGCGCAACTGCCCCGGATAAAAGCGCTCGAAGCGGGGATTGTCGGTAGCGGCATCCAGCACTTGATCGACGTCGGATTGATGCCGGTCCGGAAAAAAGTGCATCCAGAACGGCTCCTCAAACGCTTCAGGACTGTCCGGATTGACCAGAATCCGGTCACCGTGCGCGCGCTCTTCCGGCAATTTCTGCGGCAGCGGCAAGCGTGATCTCAGCCAATTCCACCAATAGGGGAACCAGACCGCCGGATAGTCGCTGTAGCGCCAACTGGTCACGGTCGGCAGCGAGCTCAACGCCTCCAGCAGAATGGTACTGCCCGAGCGAGCCAGACCGGCGATAAAAACCGGCTCGATGAGTGGCTTTTCCGGTAACTGTTCCGAGACCAGCCGGCTCTCCAGCCCGGCGAGGCGCTCGCAGATCGGAGCGGTCCGCGCGAAAACCGAGCTCCAGACCCGTTGCGACAAGCCAGGAACCGCCACCGGCCTGACCGGTGGATGTCTACTGCCGGACACGATTCAACCGGCCGGCGAACGCAATGAAGTACTGAAAGCACATGGCGGGAAATGATAGGCCATAAGAGGACTCAGATTTGCCCAAACCGCCATTTCCGAGTATCATCCGCCCCCTTGCAGAAATGGGGCGATTAGCTCAGCGGGAGAGCACTGCCTTCACACGGCAGGGGTCGCTGGTTCAATCCCAGCATCGCCCACCATTAAATCAAAGGCTTAAGGGCTATCGTCGGCCCCGATTCATCAAGCTCCCCGGAAAATCTTCCTTATGTCTTCCAACCGGTTTTTCCACAAAAATCGGAGAAACAGACATGGATCAGGAAACCAAACAAACCACCACCGCCGCCGCTGATCGTCCAGGCTGCACTTGTCGCATTTACCCAACCCACCGCACCGAATCGCCCGACTGCCCGGTCCACGGCGATGTGGCCCACCGTGCCCGACTGGCTCGTGCCGCTCGGGCCTATGCCGAGAATGAAGCACGGAGGGTGTCAGCATGAGCCATCCAATCGACACTGACGCCCTGCAAAATTCCCTGGACCAAGCTCAAGGGATCCTGCAGGCCGTAATTGACCAGGCATGCCTTAACGGGCCGGACGTTGTAAACCCGGCCGCACTGATTGCGGCACAGGGGTTTGTCAGGGAAGCAATGGGGCACGCCAAGTCCGGGCCCGCCCCTGAGCGCGTGGATTCACGCCAGGACAATCCAACGTCTGAGGATAGAAGCGCGCTACTCTCACTTGAGGAACCGATCAACTTGGCCCGTGGACAGGCCTGGACGATGTACATGGCTCAGGAGCAAGACGGCAAGGCCGATCCGATGATTCACGCTGGCCAGGCGCTGTTCAGGACCATGGACGAGTTGTTCAGTCTTTGGGACAAGGCAGTTCACAAGAACTGATCACCGCCCCGCAATTACGACTGAGCCCGGCCACTGTGCCGGGCTTTTTTGTGGGTTCAGAGAGTCCAGAGTCAAGTGACTTTTGGACTGAAATACGCGCAAACCGTGCGAATCACAGCGCCCGCACCGCCCTGAGGGCGTTCCAAGAACCTAGACAAGGTTAATCCCGCACCCGGCATATCCGGACCACCCGGCCCGCTTGAACGTATACCTGGAGGGTCTGGCCGAATTGGTAGAAGTCGAACCGATGGCCAGCCGCACCGCCTTGGGCAGTCTCGAGCCTGACCGTTCGTTCCGGATCTGACTGGACCACGCGACGATCCGAGTCACCGACTTTGATCAGGCCGGCCGATAGCCGAGCCGATTGCAGGCTGCAGCTTGCACTGACTTCACCAGCCAGCACCAGAGCGCAGAGAATTGTCAGCAGATACCGCATGCCCTTCAGCCTACCAGCGCCGCCTGACTGGTCGCTGAACAACCTCAGGGTGATGTTGGCGGCAGCGAGTTGCCAGCACTTCGCCGAAGAAGTTCGATCATGCGCTCGACTGGCTGGCGCTGATTGGCTGCCACTTCGAACGGGCCGAATGAAGTCTCGAACCGCACCACGTCGACCACTGCCCTGCCTCCGCTGGCCCCTGAGGTCTCAGACTGGCCAGCTGGGCCGCTTGATGCTGTACCGGTGCCGCCGCTTCGTTCACGCTCCTGTTGGGCCTTGCGGTCGACTTCGGCCTGCTCTTTCTTCGCCTTGGTCAGCTGGTCTTCAAGTTTGAGCTGTTGCTCCAGTTGTTTGAGCAGGTCAAGGTTGCCAGCGACTCGGGCGTCCCTGATCTGGTCCTGGATCTGCTTACGTCGCTCCTCATCCCGCAGCCTGGCCAGCTCTTCTTCTTTGCCCTGTACTCTCGCGATCTCATCCTGCAGCTGCCGGTTCCGGTCGGTCACGCTGTCAAGGAATGCTTCTGTCGATCGCTTGGCCTCTTGGACGATGCCGGTCAGCTGGTCTAGCCTCGTTTCGTCCAGGAGCTGAAGTTCGGACCGAAGTAGCGCCGCCGCTTCTTTGGCCCCGACTGTGGCGTCTGATGCGGCCTCTACCCGTTCTATCACCCGGTCGGCTGCTTCGGCTTGTCGGCTCTGTTCGTTGGCCATTTCCCGTGTGAATTCGGCCAGGCGCTTGAAGAAGGATTCAGCCGTTCGAACCCCGGCGGCTGATTCCTTGACGAACTTGTCAACCTCAGCCGCTGCTGATTCGCTCAGGTCGCGCCAGCTGGCCAGGATGTTGGCCACCGCCGCACCGAACCCCCCGAAGGATTCCGAAGCCTTGTCGGTCTGTTCGGCTACTTTTTCGACCTTGTCGCCAAGCTCTTCGGTCTGCTCCCCGACTTCCTCGGTTTCATCGCCGGTCTGGCCCATCAGCTCGATCTGTTTCTGCAGCTGGATGTTCAGCTGTTTGATCTGCTCCGCTGACAGTTCGCCAGACTCACCCAATTCGCGGATCGTCTTGGCAATATCGCCAAGCTGCTGGAAGTTCTCGACTGATGAGATTGACTCAGCAAGCCCTTTCATTGTTTTGGCGGTATCTTCGCTGCCGTCCTCCAAGTCCCTGAGCCCTAACCGCAGCGCTTTGAACTGCCCCACGTTCAGCTGGCCTGTGGCGAACAACTCCCTGAGCTGGCGCTGTAGCTCCCTGAGTTCAATCTGGTTGAAGTCCTTGCCGGCGTTCTCGGCAGCGGCTCCCAGGACGGCCAGGCTGACCTCACCATCCCGGGCCAGATCGATCAGGGCGTTGATCGACTCCCGGGAGGCTGATCGGATGCCGGTTTCTGCTTCTTCAATGTCAACTTTGAATCGTTCCAGCGCGGCCGCTGTTCTGTCCAGGGCGCTCTGTCTGCGCTGCTCTGCCTCGGCAGCTTCATCGGTGATTGCCAGGCCTTCCCGGGTGGCTGTGTTGACCGCGTCCTGTGCCTCTGCCTGGCCGAACAGGATGTCATTGGCTGCGCTTCCAGCTTCAAGGAACCCGGCCACCGATTCCCCGACATTCTCAAAACGCTGTGCTGAGCTGGTCTCAAGTTCTTCCAGCTGTTTGTCTACGTCGCTGACAAACTTGTTCAGGGTCTCGCGTGCTGACCCGAAGGTGACGGTAGCCAGTCCGCTGGCGATGCCCTGGGCCGTTTCGAGGATGCCGGCCTGCAGCCGGTTCGCCCCCAGCAGGATCGTATTGAAAATGATGTTGGCCGTGTTGCCGAGTATCCGGAAGCTGGTCAGTGCGCCGGCGACAAACCGGCCGATGAATTCCGTTGTCTTCCCGGCTGAATCTCCCAGCTTGGCAAATCCGTCTGCCATGCCGGTGAGGGCGTCGACCACCGCCGGGTTCTGGGTGATGGCTTCGCCCAATTTCTCTTTGAAGTCACCGAACCCGTTTGAGGCAGATTGGAGGGCCAGTTCGAAGGGCGGCAGGCTGGTCGACAGTCCGGCAAAGTTGGCGTCCAGGGCCTCGGTTAATGCCGCAATCCTTTCCTGAGTGTCACCGAACCGCAGTGCCTCTTTCTGCGCGTCGCTCAGGACAACACCGTAGCGGCTCAGAGACCCGGCGTTGCCAGATAGGGCCTTGCCGACCAGGATGGCCGACGATTCCAAATCGACGTTATCTTGCCCAAGCCGCCTGGATGCTTCGGCCAGGTCCTGGACTCTCGGAGTCAGCAGCGCGATCTGATCGGCCGTCAGCTTGAACGTGGCCAGCTGGGCCTGAGCGCTGATCGTCTGCTCATCACCGAATCGGGTGACCCGCTGGCGTTCGGCTGCCAGATCCTTGAGTGCCTGGATCTGTTCCTCGGTCGCTCCGACACCGTTTCGGATGGCGGTTTCGAGTCGGGCTTCCGCTGTTTCCTGATCGGATGCCGCCCTGGCGAAGCTCCGGATCGATGCAAACACCGCCGTGAGCGCTCCGGCCGCAGCGAAGTAGGCAAACCGCAACCGGCCGATGCTGGCCAACAGGCTGTTGGCTGATCGCGTCTGGCGCTGGTTGGCTGCCTCGATGCGATTGGCAGAGGCTTCGGCTGCGCTGGCGTTTTGTTTCCAGCCGCCGGTGACTTTCCGAAGGATGGCCGTTGCGCCATCCCTGACCCGATATAGCGTCTCTACTGCTCTGTTCTTCATAGACCTGACCTCTTGAGGGCGCGGGTTTCCTCTTTCCGCAATTCTTCGTTGATGCGTTCGACAAACCGGGTATCACCAGCGGCGCGAATATCGGATGAATCCATTATTTGCGCGATGCCAGGGCCGAACCTTTTTCGGATCGGCAACCGATCCCGGCCGATGCGGGTGAAGGCATTCTTGCCCAGCGCCTCCGGCAAAAACCCACCGCGCAACGTGACGGGCTGGCCGCGCCGGATCTGGAACGTGACGCCGGCCCGCGTGTTCCTGGCTCCGAAGAATTTCAGGGCAATCCCTGTCGGGCCGCTGATTCGTTCCACCGCCGTCAGATCTCGCGTCCGGACCTTGGCCGCTCGCTTGATTGCATTCACACCGCGGTAGGGTGTCTGTTTCAGATTGAAGGCAGACAGCGCCGCACGCGCCTTGGCGTCGATCCCGGCGCGCCCTGCCCTGGTCAGTGCCCGGCGGGCTCCCGTGGCCAGGTAGCGCTCCAGGCGTTCGTGCTTAGCCGCATGGTTGAACAAGGCGCGGGTGACGATGCCGCGGCTCATCCGAACAGCCCCGGCTGGTTGGCCTTCTTTTCGTCTTGCGCTGGTGGCGTCCAGTACCTTGCCGGCCCGTCTTGATTCTGCTCTTCAGCCAGCCATCCCGCAGCAAGTTGATGGATGTTTTCATCGGGCCATTTTCCGGTAGCGTCCCGGTAGCCCTGCATTCGGGCCCGGCCAGCGATGTATGCAAACACGTCGCTCATCGCATAGAGCGAATAGCGCCCGGACTTTCTACGCGGCGGGACTTGCATTTTGCCGAAGCCTGAATCGGAGAATTTGAACCACTGACATACCTCGGCACGGGTGTAGAGCCTTTCGTACTCGCTTGGAAGAAGGCAGTCATCTGGCAGATCGATGGTCAGCTTGGCCAGCCGCTTGCGTTCGTGCCACGGATGATGCGGGTCGTCTTCTACACCAGGCGGCTTTGGTCTTGCGCAGTGCTCGGCGTAGGCCTCAAGGTCTCCATCGAAAACGTCCTCTAATTCGTAATGTCGGCTGCGTGTCATCTTGGCCATAAACTCATTCCTTTCGCCACATCACCACCACCACACCCCCTGACAAAATTCTCGTAAATAGCGATACAGCGCGCATCTACGCACCCGCACGGCTCGGAGGGTCGCCCAAAGGACCCGAACTCGAAAATAGTTGGCCGGGCGCGCGGCACGTCGGGGAGGTGAACCCATGAACCGCGCGACCGGCCGTGCCGGTATCCCACCCCGGACCGGCAGCCGGGGGAAAACCCGCCGAGACGGGGCGTGGGAGTAATTGCCCGGCAGCTGCACGTCGGGAGGAAATTCCCAAACAGCCGCCGGGCGTGGTCGTTTTGGAGAACCGGGTGACCAACCCGGGTGGCACGGCTGGCGAGGTCAACGAAACCTTGGGGCGCCGTGCCACGTCTACCCGCCCCGCTCTTGATCTTGTTGCAACTCCTCTTCATTCGATGCCGGCTCGTTTGGCATACACGCTGTCTGAATTGAACGGGTCGTCCGTCTTTGCAGCGGCGCGGGATTCTTCATGCTCAGGTTCGGCTCGGCTGGCCTCCACGTCTGCGCGACGGGCGTAGACTTCCGAAGGGTCAAGGCTTGGGCTTGAGCCTGCCCCTTGGTCGCCAGCAGATTGACTGCCGACCAGCGAGTGCAACCGCTCACCGAACGTATCGATCGGCTCGTGCTGGATTTCATGCCGTTGGCCATCTTGGGTCAGGACATGGACCGGCCTACCGTCAGCCTTCACACCAACCCAGACCAGCGCGGAAGGTTGGCCGGCCATCATGCCGGTCAGCGCCTGATCGATGCGGTTGGGCTGGCTGGCGTCGATCCACTGGCCCGGATAACTGGGGATTCGGTCAGTCATGATCTTCTCCCAGGATGATGGCCGGGTCAGCATCTGGCCGGCGAATGACTACATCGCCGCCGGCTTCCAGCTTCTCGATTTCGCGCTCTTCTTCGATCTCGAGCTGTCGGCGCTTCTTGTTCAGCTCAGCGCGGACGGCCGGGCGCTCGGCTGTTGGAGGGCCGCACTCACGGTCAGCCAGGTGGCGATCAACCAGGGCCATCAGGCCAGCCTTGAGGGTCTCAGGTGCGACCAGGGCCTGGAGCTTCAGGAACTCGACCAGGGGGTTGAATCGCCAATCACCGCCGCTGTCGAGGTCCCAGCCTTGAAAAATGCTGCTGACCAGGCTGCCGTTATTCGGGCTGACGAATCCGCTGATGGCGGCGTACGCCACGCTGCCACCGGCCTGCACTTCGAGCCAGTCGCTGATCCGCTGTTCGATCTCATCACGGGGCGGTGGCAGGGTGTCGAGCGCTTTGAGCTGGTCGCCAATCTGGGCAATCTCATCACGCAGTTTGCCGACCTTGCTTTTGCTTGAAATTTCGATGATGTTCATGTCAGTACGTCACCCTATGCTGATCGCCTCGGATCCAGTTGTCGTCAGAATCGATGCCGATATGTTTTTCGCAGGCACGCACAGTGCGTTTCAGAGGATCTCGCTTGGCGGTGATCGCGTCTTTCTTCTCCTGCAATTCGGCCAGCGCCTTGTCGATCTTTGCCAGCACTTCTTTAGCTTCCGCGACTTCTTTGTCACGGAATTTTTTTGATTCTTCGCGCGGGTAGTCCAGGCCTTTCGATTTCAGTTGCTCGACGGCGTGGTACTGCTTGCGGCGTTCATCCATCACTCGCAGGTAGCGCTCCTGGACCGCGCGGTATTCAGCAGTCAGGGCCGCCGCTGCGTCGCGCATCCGGATCAGTTTCTCTGGCAATTCCTTCAATTTCTCTGGCATGATCTTTCTCGCTTGTGAGGTTCTAGGTTAGGTGCCGTTTTTGGTGATTTCTCGAAAACCACCAACTATTTTGCGCAGCTCATCCGGACCCGGTATCGGGGCGGCCTGCAGCGCTCGCAACAAGTCGAGTGACCAGGGCTTGCTGAGGTGTGGCGCGATATCTTCGGATTCGTTGACCAGCGGAGCCAGGTCGACCGCAGCTCTATCGATGACGTTGGCCCGTTGCGAGTTGCTCCAAGTGGCCGGCATCTTGTCCACTGCCCTGGCCAGATGTTTGTCTCGCCTTGCCCGGTCATCGCGGCTGGCCGTCAGACCGAATGCCGCGATGCCCTGGCCAGCCACCGCCGCGCCGTAGGCTTTACAGAACCAGTCCGAAACATCAGGCGGCACCGTCTGCCGACGACGGCAGGCGTCAGCCAGGCGCTGCATGTTGGGCCAGCCGTTCGACATTCGTCAGGCAGCCTTGGGCCCATCGTCGTCACTGCCCGGCGCGCTGCTTTTCTTTTCGACTCGAACCCTGGCTTGAAGCTCTGCCAGGATCTTGTCCATGTCGGCATTGAATGCGGCCAGCTGATCCTCATCCTGCCAGAGCTTGTTCATCGCGGCCCGCAGTTCTGCAATCGTCGTCCGTCGCGTTTCTCGAACGCCACGTTCAAGGTCGACGACAGCGAACCAGATATAACCGCGAATGTCAGCCAGGCGAGTCCACGCCATGCAAATTCCGGAGTCGTTCAGTTCGGCACGCTGATCGGTGTCCTTGAGTAGTTCAGCAGGTGGCAGGCAGCTCATGACGCCGCCAGCCGCTTGCTTGGGACTTTGGTGATCACTCTCCAGCCGGCGGTGATCACCCGACCGTCTGCCGTTCGAAGTTTGACCAGGCTCGGATCCTCAAGGCCAATCACTTCGAGCGTGGCATTGATGCACGGAAGCCTGACTGCATCGCCAAGTTCGAATCCATTGCGTTTGGTGAATTCCGGTTCATTCATTGGGGTTGCTCCTGAGAATAATCGGGCAGTTCATAGCTGATTGATTCGAACGCACTCCGAAGGTCACGGTCAGCAATGTCGGCCATGATGAATTCCGTGAGAATCTCCTCGACTTGCGTCTCGCACTCGGGGGAAATTGGCGAGTTGTCTTTCACGTAGCGCATGAGCTGCGCCTTGTAAGCCCACCACTCTGATTCGTCGATTTCCCAAATCTCTCGTGAAGTGCGCTTGTGTGGCGGCGCGGGAACGGCAACGTTCCGCGCGCCCTCTGGCGAATCTTTTTTTTGGGACTTCGACGGCAGTCGAAGCGGGTTGTTACCCGAATCTTTTAAGCTCCTTAAGGAGAATCTCTTTGTTTGGCCTACAGGACAAGTGTCACCGCCTTTTGCATGTCCTGTAGGGCATGTTTCAGCGTCTAACACTTGTCCTGTAGGACATGCTTTCGCTTCATGAATCACGTTGTACTGAACCCGCCGCCGGTTCTCTTGTCGCTTGGCTTTCAGGTAGCCCCAGCGGCACAGATCGGCCACCCGCTTGCACACGGTTGATGGCGTGCAGTCGGCAAGTCTCGCGAGCTTCTCTTGTGTCGCATAGCATCCGGAGCCGTTGCGGCCGAACCTGTCGAAGCTGGAAATTACACCCAGCACCGCCAGGTGGCTTCGAGTCAATCGGCCATCCGCGAAGGCACGCATTGGAATGGCTCCAAACTGTTCGTTTTTGGCTGGCCCCTTCATTCATGGCCGCCCCTCGGGTTATAATCAAACCCGGATCGAATGCTCATGCCGAGAAGATCCCGGCCCGCCCTGCCCGGCGGGCTTTTTCTTTTCTGTGGATTCATGCCGCGGCACCGCCGGCACGATGCACATTCGATTCGATCCACTGATCAAGATCCGCGCGGCGGTATCGCACCAGGCGGCCAATCTTCACAAAGGGCGGCGGGTTTTTGATGGCGCTGCGACGCGGGCCGCTTTTCTGAGCGCGCCCATTTCGCAAACGCCAGGAACGTAGAGTTGCTACAGCTACGTCGAGATACCGGGCGGCATCTGCGTCTGTCATCAATTCAGACGGTGGGGCTTGATTCTCGTTTGCCATGTTTCACTCACTGTTGGTATACGTGAGTAAAAGGCTATCGGTTGGTGCACCAAAAAGTAACGGGTAAAAGGACGCGGATTACTTCGCCCCGTTTTCGACAATAGACGGCTGGCTGTCGATTCTCTTTTGAACCCGCGCTCGCGCGCCGGAGATGTACTTGGCTGCCGACTCAGGCTCTGGCGGATCAATCTCTGCGATTTCACATGCCAAACGAAAGAACTTGACCGCCACGCTGCCAGGGTACTCAGATGGTCGGCACGCCAACTTGCCCGTCAGCATTGAGCTCTCGCATATCCAGTCAGCAATTCGCCAGTATTCAGGTCTCTTTTGGGGTCTGTCGCAGGCCGTCGGATCGTGCTGCTCGGCTACTTGGGTGGCCGCATCGGTAATTCCTTCCATCAGTGCCCGGATTTCATCATCAGTTGCAGCACTGTCACTCGAAAGTCGGGATGTGATCCAATTTATGACCCAATCATCGTCAAGCGCGCGGCGCAGGTCTGCAGCTCTACCCGCGATATCTGAAAAAAGGTCGCGGATCTCAGCCGGCGTGGGAAAGTCAAACTTAACCTCGCGAACAGCAGCCGCGACAATACTGCCGAGCACGACCTGAGCATCAAAGACTCCCTGTTCCGTATCAAACAGATCTTCGAGTTGACTCCTAACCTTTGAATCCCAAACGCGGTTCCGTGATGCGTAAATTGCCGTTGTCATTGCCTCCAACTCGGCAGGAGCCACCGGATTCTCTGAGAACCACTGGGGTTTGCGAAATAGCCGTTTACGCGGCATCAGATCGCCCTCACGTTGCCAGGCTGATCCAAGACGGCAATGGCAGCCGTCAGATCATCCGGCGCCAGGTGCGCGTACCGCTCCGTGAGCTGAATGGTCGAATGCCCGGCCAGTTCCTTGACCTTGGCCAAGGGCACGCCGCGCTGTACCAGCATCGAACAGAAGTGATGCCGACAGTCATGGAAACGAAAATCCTTGATTCTGGCGTCTTTCAACAGCCGGGTGAAAGCCGTTTTCAGGGACTTCATGCGTTCACCGCCGGGGCCGGGGAAAACGAAGCCGGCCGGCCAGACTTCGCCCTGCTGTTCTTTCCATGCCTCCACCGCCTCACGAACTGCCTTGCTCATGGGAATGTGGCGAGTGCGGCCCGACTTGGTGCCACCGCCGCCGGATTCATCCTGTTCACCGGCCAGGGTGATGACGTTGTTCTCAAGGTTCACGTTGCGCCACTGAAGGCCCAACAGCTCGCCCCGACGCATGCCGGTATTCAGTGCCAGGATGACAATGGGCGTGAGGTGATCGCCGTAGCTCTTGAGGCTGGGGAGCAGCGGGTAACCCCGACCTTTGCGCCAGGCGTTGGCGCTGGCCCGCTTTTCGGCCATCTTCCGATCGCGGGCCTTCATGGCTTCCATCAGTCGGGCCAGCTCGTCAGGCTTCAGGTATCGGCACCGGGCATTCCGGTCGACCTTGAGGGGTTTCAGTTCGCGCGCGACAGGGTTTCTCGGGATGATGCCAGCAGCGGCCGCAGCCGACAGGACCGACGACAGGGCTGCTACGTCCCGATTCACAGTGGCGGGCTTCACGCCGGCGTTCAGGCGAACCGTGCGCCAGTCTCTGACACGCGACTTAGTGACCCCGCTGATGGCATCCCCCCACCACGGAGCAAAGTTCGCTTTCAGGCGAGCCAGGAGGGTGTCAGCGCTGCGCAGCTCCGCATTCACCTGGTTGGTGAATGGTCCCTCGATAAAGGATCCGAGCGTACGGGCAGCGGCTTCCCGTTCATCTTGCCGATCCCGCCGCGGATCCTGCCCCTCGAGCACGTTGTTCTGATACTTCAGCGCACTCGCCCGGGCCTTGCTGATTCCAAATTCCGGACCGTATCGGCCAAGTTTCAACCATCGCCGCTGGCCACCGCTGTTTCGGTAGTCAAGGTAGAACGTAACCATGCCCGTTTTCGTAACCCGAGCCACCAGCCCAGGGCGTTCGGTGTCGCGAATATCGACCGGCTTCGGATCCTCACCATCATCGGCCAGGCCACGTAGTCGAGCCCGCTCGATTTCGATTTCTGAACGTGTGACCTTCTTTTTCAAAATGCACCGCCTTTGAAAAATCTTCCGTATATCTACCAACTGTAGATATTATGCGGTATCATTCTACATTAATGGGTCACACATTCAAGGCCCAGAGAGCCCGTCACTACTATGATTGGGTGATATTTACCGGCACGGAGTATTAAGGAGATCTACCGGGGAAACGCCTTCACACGGCAGGGGTCGCTGGTTCAATCCCAGCATCGCCCACCATTCAGATTCAAGCAAAAAGCCCATGATCGATGTGGGCTTTTTGCATTTCTGTGTCCTGCAACGCCCCCGGAATTCCAATCCTTGTGCTCCGCTCGATTAGAAAGGAAACAGCGTATCAATCTGAATTCTCCCTTGCTGGTATGGATAGTGCAAAACAACCATTCCCTTGGACGATTGAAAAGTTCCCCGAACGGTTATGTATTGACCTTCTTCAATCTCTGAGAAGTCAATTCCTTCACCGTATATCCCAAATGCAACAAGAACATTCTGATCTACGCAGTCTTGACGACTAAGGAAAATTCCCCTCGTCCTGCCATCAGAGCAGAAGTATCCGGAGATCTGAATCCGTTGTTTGTCATATCGGTCTCGATCTGCGAGGATTTCGATCAGAGTTGCGTTTGTTTCTTCGAGCGAAGAACTATCGGCGATATCCAGATTCGTACAGCTCTCAAAATCCTTTACTTCAATCATTCCGTATCCGCTCATAAGTGATCCTGAAGGGAAAACTGCATCAGGCCTGCAATCATCTGGCGGGATTTCATCGCAGAACACTTCTTTCCAACTCGCATAGGGAATGAAATCCCCTCGAACAATTACACAATCAGTCTCCGCCCCAAGAAATTGGCCTCGACGGCCAACCAGGTCGATTGATGCGTGAGTCAGTTCATCCGGGTAAAAACGACTTTCACCAATCGCAAGATCATGCTGGCTTGTCAGGAAGGCACCGGTTCCAGACTCGTACATTGGATCCTCTAGCAGAGCACCTCTGACCGATATATCGTCTATCCGACTTGTCTCTCCGAAAAGATCAGAGACAAAAAGCACCGATTGATCGTCCAACCTATCCGCGACCGGCAAATTTGAACAACCCCCTAAGGCTAATGCCAGAACCATCATGCTAAAGCCGGAATACTTCACTGCCTGCCTCCAAACGTTGGTTCAACTGTCCTACAACATTCCCTACCGGCAGAACACCAGAAGTTCTTCGCTAACTGTTCGAATCTGATTGGGCGCACCAATCTCCTCTGTATTGGCATCACCCTGGCCATCCAGGACAATTACAACGCCACTCCTTCCCTCCCCGATACTGACAGAAGAAATCGAGGAGTCTATCCGAGAGATTTCTCCCTGCTTTATAGGGCGATGCAGCCTCACAAAGCCATATTGCTCGTCGATTCCCAAAAACTCTGTATCCAGGCCCAGTTTCAAAAAATGTGGCTTGTCGTCAATTGCATTGGATTGGCCAAGCGATCCCATATGACTCAAAAACTCTTCGTCAAATATCCGCTCCTCCACCCAACCTCGCAGATACGCAATTTTGTCAGGATCAAGAGCAATAGCCTCCATCTTTGCACAATGTCTTGCTTGGGGACTAGTGCATCCACTGGAGAACGCAACTACTACGGACAAGAGCATTCCGAGCATGAACCCGGAACTCAGCTTCAAATTATCAATCTTCATCAGCCGAAAACCGAGCCATCACCTCAGCCGCAGTCAGGTTGTGAGTCTCATTGGCCAGACTGTAGAACGCAGGTTTCCGATCAATGAAAATCTGCTCGGTGATCGCGAAGTTCTCATCATCATCGAACAACCCGGCCAGCACCGCATATTCACCATTCAACGCCAAAAAATAGAACAAATGAGTTCCACACTCGCGGCAAAAACCACGATCAGCCCAGTCCGATGAAGCAAACCGGGCAATATTCTCCTCGCCAGAAAACTCAACACCCTCCTTGCAATGAATCGCAAAGAACGGTCCTCCACCCCAACGCCGACACATCCCGCAATGACACACTCCCACTTCATGATGCGCAGGAATCGTAATCGTCACTGCCCCACACAAGCAGTGACCCGTCATCTTTTCGTCCATACCTTCACTCCTTCCAAAAAATGATTCAGAGGCTAGCCACAGCACCTGATACACCGACAGACTCTAGATTTCATCGTCAATCAGGAACATCTTCAGCATAACCTCGCCAACCTCCCATGCTTCTTCCCATTCCGGCTCCGGGCTTTCGAAGGTTATGAGGTGAAGGGTGTCGGTGGCGGAATTTCCTATTGCGAGACGATGCATGATGATCGGAGCTTCAGGATCACTGACATTGCGGACGCGTACACCAAAACTTTCGAGTGTACTGACCGAACTCTCCCATGAGTGAATAACCTCTTCGTCGTCTGTTTCGGCAGCCATCCCAATAAATGCACGAGCAAAGTCCGATGCGCTCAAGTGCATGATCCCCAGAGAATCTCGTATCACATTAATCGTAAGTCCCGTCAGGAATTCCTTATCTGCTTGGATGTCTTCCTTCGTAAGAAAGTAACCCTGGACGCCGTTGCGCTCTTCTGCCAAAAAGTGCCAGGAAACTGGCTTGAGGAACGCACCGCTCACCTCAGGCAAACGTACCCATTCGAACCCTTCTGGCGGCTCAGGAAGCTCTACCGGCTCTGTAGAGGCAAACAATCCTGAAGCGAATACCAACAAAAGGGCCGTTGCCCAGAACCTCATCGGAAAACGCCCATTCGCCAGGCTACCGGCCCAAACAGAAGTATTGACAATAGTCATTAGCGACAACCCTCAGATCACGCCCAGAGTCTAGCGCAGCCCAAAACCCCCAGCAAACCCCCAACCCCCTACCCTTGCCAATTCTATTGACCCTGGAATTCCCGGAAACCGGAACCCGGAAACCGGAAACCGATTCTCTCTTTCCTGAACCCTTGGTCCACCCGACCTCAACCCTGACCGGATTTGAACTGATAAAACCCGACGAAAAACCCGATGGCGTAAAGCACAGAAATCAGCAGAATCAAATCCCCCAGTACTCTGACTGTTGGATTTCCCAGTGACGCATACTCCCGTTTGAACAAGAACCTCATCATGTCCATCGCGTTCTCCAGGGAGCCATGCCAAAGGAACGATGGTCTCCCCAAAGCCTCATAGGTCTCAGGATGGTCCTTCTCGATCGCTTTGAAAAGCCACATCGCAAGAATGATCAGAATGACAACAAAACCAACCAGAACCGGAAACACGATGCCGATGGTATCAATCATGGCCAAGCAAACCAATAGCAATAAAGATGAGGACCGCCTGGACAGCGAAATACCAAAGCAGCCCATTCAATGCCGTTCTGGAGACGAACAGAAGCCAAAGATAGATCGCGTTACTGCCCACACAAAACAAGAATATCAAACCCACCTTCATCAGCACATGCGCGTCCATTGCCGCGGCCATAAAAACACCGAAAAGCAAAATTGGTAAAGAAACAATCGCGCCGAACCACTCTCGATCGGCCAATCTGTCAAGAGTCGATGGAGTTCTCACAGAAATCCCTATGTTCACAAAGTAGGACAGAGTCACGCCCAGAGTCTAGCGCAGCCCGAAACACCCAGCAAACCCACAAACCCCAACCCCACACCCTCGCTATTTCAACTGACCTTTGAAGTCCCGGAAACCGGAAACCGTAAACCGTTGTTCCCCTTCATCAATCTGCCCCCTGAACCCTGAGTTTTGCCCCAGCTGGCACCCAAACCAGGATACTGCTAGGCTATTCAGACCCCAAAAGGTGACAGTGCTTCACCAAGGAGAGACCCCGTCGGGCATGACACAGAGAATTTCCAGTACCATTTCGAATGGGATCCGCACAAGGAGGCTTTGAATCGCCGGAAGCACGGGATTGCATTCGACCTGGCAACAACAGTTTTCAGTGACCCACTGACGCTGACACTTCATGATGAGGACCACTCCAATGAAGAAGATCGCTGGATCACCATGGGCCAATCCGGGAACGGTTCACTACTTACGGTAGTCCATACCTATCAGGAATTGAACGAAGCAGCAGCAGTCATTCGCATCATTTCGGCCAGACTAGCCACCAAACGCGAAAAGCGCGATTACGAGACAGAATCATGAGAGAAGAATACGATTTTTCCAAAGGCGAGCGCGGCAAGTTTCACAAGCCGGACGCAACACAGCACCTTCCTGTCTATCTGGACGACGAAATTCTCAGCTACCTGCGGGACCGTGCACAAGCCAAGAATATCGATTTCAACCAGCTAGTCAACGACATGCTTCGCCGCGAAATCGAGATCATCGAATCCGTCAAGTAGCCCTGCAGCACCACAGTCATCCTACCCCTGCCAGGAAGTCATACAGCAACCCGGAAACCACTCGCCTCCCCCAAACTTTGCGGCCTGAACCCCTGCCTTTCCCAGAAACCGGAAACCGGAAACCGCTGTTCTCCCCCTTCTCCCCTTCTCCCCCTTCTCCCCCTTCTCCCCCTTCTCCCCTTCACCCCTTCACCCCTTCACCCCTTCACCCCTTCACCCCTTCAGTGTC
>Ga0076930_100338_pt1 | contig 51058 bp, 43 predicted proteins | sample HotLakConsoUCCRE_FD_71149 | JGI IMG/M metagenome (GOLD analysis project Ga0076930, IMG submission 71149) | Hypersaline microbial mat communities from Hot Lake, Washington, USA - Hot Lake Consortium UCC-RE (version 3) (version 3) ...
GAACATTCCGGGCTGATATGCCTCAGGAATGTTCTTTTTTCAGATAACTCTGATTACCGAGAGAACTTCGCACTGCCCAGTAAGTGAGGATTGCGATGAAATACCCGGTAGGTTGGCTTGGTTTGAGCACAACGGTGGCGATCGCGCTACTGCTACCCACCCCGGCGCAGGCGGATACCCTGACCCTGCGAGAAGACACCGAGGGACAACCGACGGCGTTAACTAGTGAAGCTTTTCAGCCAGAGAGCAGGCTGGAAGGTGCGTCCGTAGTCGAGACGGCAACCGATGTACCCGCAACCGATACCGTTGAAACCGATGCGACTGAAGCGATCGCGCCCACCGTCGAGGCCGAGGTCGGTGAATCTGAAGCGATCGAACCCACAGTCGAGGTGGCCGATTCGCCCCCGTTGTCTCAGCCTGCCGCAGTCATTGTCATTGAGCCAGGCGACTCCAGTCAGGCCCAGGATGAGGCGCTCTTGCCCCTGCCAGCCTCTACCGACAGTCACGACTTGCAGGCGATCGCGGCCCCCTCAACCTCCGAAAACAGCTTCCCCACCCCGCTGGCTCAACCCCTCGACATCGCCCAAACCGCCGCCGCTTCATCGCAGCGATGGCACTTTTTGGTGGTGCCCTATATCTATGTACCCTTTAACATCTCGGGTTCAGCGACCTTTGAAGGCTCAGAAGACTTCAGGAACGATTTTGATGATCCTTCCATCGATTTCGACATTTCTCCCAGCGACATTAAGACAACGCTGCAAAACAGCTTGAACTTTGCCTTTTTAGGAGAGCTAGAAGCCTGGACACCAGACTACACCATCGGGATTTTGGCGAATTTGGACTATGTTTCCCTGTCCAGTGAAGAGACTGTAAATCGCTCGGTACGCCGTCCCGGCCTTGCGGACTTTGTGCCCACCGAATTGAACGCCGAAGTTGATACCGAACTCTGGCGAGCCGATCTGGCGGGCAGCTACCGCTTTTATGATGCCGCGAAGGTGAATCCCGAGGGCGTTCATTCAGAATTTGATTTAGGCCCGTTTGTCTTTGATGTGTTTGGGGGCCTGAGTCTCGTGAGCATCAATGCAGATCTCGAACTGAGCACCAATTTAGGGGGCGAGGGCGAGTCTAGCCGTAGCCAAACCATCGTCTCGCCCCTCATCGGCGGTCGCGTGCGGTGGAATGCCACCCCAAAATTAGCGGTCCTTGGCTCGGGCAGCGTTTCTGGATTTGGCATCAGCGGCCTAACGCAATACGCCATCCAGGGCTGGGTTGATTGGATGTTCTCGGGCAATACCTCCCTGGCAGCGGGGTATCGCTTTAGTTTCCTCGACTACAGCGCCGATCGCGTTGACCTCAGCGTTGATCAAAATGGCCCGTACCTCAATATCGGCTTCCGGTTCTAATCAATAGGGCTATCAGAGGGGGGCGATTCAGTGGGGCTATCAGAGGGGGGGGCGATCGCCCCCCCTCTGCCAACAAACCCAGCCCACGGTTACTCATCCTATTAGGATGCATCACCGATTTTCGCGACTATTTTTCACAACCGAAACTAACAAAGGAATCTCAGATTATGGCCACCACCGACGCCGTTCAACGGCAGATTCTCCCCATCCCCGACCAGACCCACTTTGGCATCACCACCTACGACGCCAAAGACCCCGACACCCAATATCCCCCCATTCAGGATATCCGTCCGCCCGCAGGTGCCCCGAATGTGCTGGTGGTGCTGCTCGACGACGTGGGCTTCGGCGCATCCAGCGCCTTTGGCGGCCCCTGCGCCACCCCCACTTTTGAAAAACTCGCCGGACAAGGGTTGAAGTACACCCGCTTCCATACCACGGCGCTGTGTGCGCCGACGCGACAGGCGCTGCTTACCGGGCGCAACCACCACTCGGTGGGCATGGGCAACATCACCGAAACCGCCACCGCTGCCCCTGGGCAAAGTTCGGTGCGGCCCAATACCAAAGCGCCCCTGGCCTTGACCCTGAAGCTCAACGGCTATTCCACATCCATGTTTGGCAAGTGCCATGAGGTACCCGTGTGGCAGAGTTCGCCCATGGGGCCATTTGATGCGTGGCCCACCGGGGGCGGCGGCTTTGAGTATTTCTACGGTTTCATCGGCGGCGAAAACAACCAGTGGGATCCGGCTCTTTATGAGGGCACCACCCCCATCGAACCCCCGGCCACCTTTGAAGAGGGGTATCACTTGACGGAGGATCTGGCGGAGAAGGCCGTTAGCTGGATCAACCAGCAAAAAGCCCTGATGCCCGACAAGCCCTTTTTCATGTACTTTGCCCCCGGTGCCACCCACGCGCCCCACCATGTCCCCAAGGAATGGATCGATAAGTATAAAGGCCAATTTAGCCACGGCTGGGATCGCCAGCGGGAAATCACCTTTGCCAGACAGAAAGAGCTGGGCGTGATTGGCCCTGATGCGGAACTCACCCCCCGCCATGCCGAAATTCCCGCCTGGGATGACATGGACCCGGCCTATAAGCCCGTGCTGGAGCGGCAGATGGAAGTCTACGCCGCCTTTCTGGAGCATACCGACTACGCCGTTGGGCAGGTGATCGCCGCCCTAGAAGACCTGGAAATTCTCGACGACACGCTGGTTTACGTGATTATCGGTGACAATGGCGCATCCGCCGAGGGCACCATCCACGGAGCCTTCAACGAAATGGCCAACTTCAACGGCATGGCTGGTTTGGAAACCCCGGAATTTATGCAGTCCAAACTGGAGGAGTTTGGCGGCCCCGACTCCTACAACCACTACGCCGTGGGCTGGGCCTGGGCCATGGATGCCCCCTACCAGTGGACGAAGCAGGTGGCTTCCCACTGGGGCGGCACCCGCAACGGCACGATTATTCGCTATCCCAAGGCAATTCAGGATCAGGGCGGCCTGCGGCACCAGTTCAGCCATGTGATTGATGTGGCTCCTACGGTGCTGGAGGTGGCCGGAATCCCGGAACCCACGATGGTCAACGGCGTGCTGCAAAGCCCCTACGAAGGCACCAGCATGGCCTACAGCTTTAACGAGGCCAACGCGCCCGAACAGCACGAGATTCAGTACTTTGAGATGTTTGGCAATCGGGGCATCTACTACAAGGGCTGGAGCGCCATTACCAAGCACCGTACTCCCTGGGTAATGGTGGGTCAGCAGATGCCTGCCTTTGACGACGATGTGTGGGAACTGTACGACGGCAGCAAAGACTGGACGCAATTCCACAACCTGGCCCAGGAGATGCCCGAAAAACTGCACGAACTCCAACGCCTGTTTTTGATTGAAGCGGTGAAGTACAACGTGCTGCCCCTAGACGATCGCCAGACCGAGCGCATCGACCCCACCACCGCTGGCCGCCCCTCCCTGGTGAAGGGGGATTCGCAAATTTTCTTTGCGGGTATGGGGCGTCTGTCAGAAAACAGCGTCATCAGCATCAAGAACAAGTCCTTCTCCATCACCGCTGACATTGATGTCAAAGCAGACAAGCCCGCTAACGGCGTAATCATTGCCCAGGGGGGCAAGTTTGGCGGCTGGAGCGTCTACGCCAAGGCGGGCAAGCTCAAGTTTGCCTACAACGTGCTGGGTATTCAGGAGTTTTATACCGAGGCCACAACCCCCATTCCTGCCGGCAAACACCAGGTACGCATGGAGTTTGCCTATGATGGCGGCGGCTTGGCCAAGGGCGGCAACGTCACCCTCTACTACGATGGGCAGCCTGTGGGCACCGGGCGAGTCGAGGCCACCCAGCCGATGATTTTCTCGGCAGATGAAACCACCGACATCGGCTATGAATCGGGCACCCCCGTCACCCCCGACTACAGTGCCCACAGCAGCAAGTTCACCGGCAAAATCCACTGGGTGCAGTTGGATGTGGGCAAGGATGACCACGACCACCTGATTTCGCCCGATGAGCGGCTGCGGGTGGCGATGGCGCGGCAGTAGATGCGCTCTCCTCTCCTAGATCTCCGGGTTCTCAAAGAACCCGGAGATCTGATCGCCTCCGTTAGGGGTAGTGCTCGAAATCCTGACGGCGTTGGCTTTGATCATTGCCCCTGCGGCGGTGGTCTGGTTAATCCTAGGCGATCGCGCTTCGGCGACTGGGGTGGCCTTGGGGCAAATTGCGGGTTTGGTTTTGCTGTCGTTGGGGGTGGCGTGCTACCCGCGATCGCTCACCATCGGCAATTTCGATCAAGCGGTTCCCGGCATGCTCACCTACAACACGCTGATCGCCATCTACCTGATTTATTTGGGCATCGGTGGGGGAGCGAGCGGAGTAGCCTTGGGGCCGGTGGCAGCAACCCACGCTGTTTTAGCTCTGCTGTTTGCCCAGGCTGGGTTTAAAAGGACGTAATGCCCCATGGGCGACCCACCGTTGTCGGTTCCACTCCAGATTGCTCGACCCCTGCCAACCCATCGGTTTTCTATTCCCTGACCGGAAAGCAGACCATGCCCCCTACCACCCTGACCGAGGCCGAGGCCTACACCATTGGCCTAGAGGCCTACCTCTACCTCTACCCCCTGATTTTGATGAATGTCACCCGCAAGGTCGTCACCAACATAGCCCCCGGCCAGCGCCCTGGTCTTGGCCCCGCCAATGCTTTTGCCCACAGGCGTGCCTTGGCTGTGAGGGATGTTCGAGCGGTGGTAAAGCCAAACTTGGACATGCTCTACTCCAGCGCCTGGCTGAATCTCTGTGCCGAGCCGATGGTGGTGTCGGCACCGGATACGGGCGATCGCTACTACCGACTACCCATGCTCGATATGTGGAGCGACGTGTTTGCCGTACCCGGTCAGCGCACCTGCGGAGCGGAGGCGAGGCACTGGGCCGTGGTGCCCCCCGGCTGGCAGGGCAGCCTGGCCGAGGGCGTCGATCGCATCGATGCCCCCACGCCCATGGTGTGGGTCTGGGGGTGCACCCAAACCTATGGCCCTGCTGATTACGCCGTCGTCCACGCTCTGCAGGATGGCTATCAGGTCACGCCCCTCTCCGAATGGGGGCAGGAACCCAGCCCCGTCGCCTTTCGGCCTGACCCCTTAGTGGATATGCAGACCCCGCCGCTGCACCAGGTGAACGCCATGCCAGTGGAGAAGTTTTTGGCTTACGGGGCAGTGCTGATGGCCCAGCACCCGCCCCACCCCACCGACTGGTCACAACTGGCCCGGTTTAAGCGCTTGGGGCTGATACCGGGGCATCCCTTTCATCCAGGGCCACTCGACCCGTCAGTGCGGGAGGGTTTACAGGCGGTGCCCACCGATGCGATCGCTGCCATGCAGGCCCAATCCGCCACCCTGGGGCGGGTGGTCAACGGCTGGCAAATGCCCCCCGACAGCTTGGGCGTCTACGGCAACGCCTATCTAAAGCGGGCAACCGTCGCCATCACGAACCTGGGGGTCAGCCCGCCCGAGGATGCCATCGCTCTCCAGAGCGTTGCCGATGCCTACGGGGAGGCCATTGTCGGCGGCAAACCCTATCACCTGCATTTCGCGGCGGGGGCGCTGCCTCCGGTGGATGCCTTTTGGTCGATTACTCTCTACGACGGCGACGGGTTGCCGGTGCCAAACGTATTGGAACGGTATGCGGTGGGCGATGGTCGTTGGCGTAGCCGCCCCAGAGGGGCTAGACCGGCCAAAGGCGATCGCGACTCCCTCACCTACAACGCCGACGGCTCACTCGATATCTGGATCCAGCCCACTAGCCCTGGCCCAGAGCGGGCCGCTAACTGGCTGCCTTCACCTTCCAGCGGCCCGCTCAACCTCACTCTGCGCCTCTACTTCCCCCAGTCCACAGTGCTGGCCGGGCGCTGGCAACCTCCTGCGGTGAAACCTTTGGCCTAGAACAGCTCCCTGGGTTCTTCAAGCACCCAGGGAGCTGAAGCCCCCTTCCACCTTTCTTTAGTAAGACAAACCTTCCACAAGAAAACCAATGAACAACACACACTATCTATGGCAAGCGATGAGAAGAACGCCCTACTGCCACACATTTAAGCTTGGATTTGGGCACGCACCCACTGCCGAAAGTCGATCTCTGCCGTGACTTCATCGGTCATCGCCGTGGCCAAGAAGTTGTAGAGATCGGGTTTAGTGACCAGGGGAAAGGTGGGAGATCTGTCGCACTCCTCATACCCTCCCTCTACGAGCCGAAAAATCGTCCACTGGTGGCCATTAAACCGCCAAAATTCCGGGACTCCTAGGCTGGCATAGAGGTCATTTTTCTGGATATCGGTATGGGTAATATCCACTTCCACGACCAAATCTGGGGGGGGATCCACCGCCAAATCCACCTCATGATCGGCCACCAGGGCGTAGTTCTGAAGGTAATAGCCGTTATCGGGTTCTGCGCTTTTCAGCAGGTCGGCCCGCCCCAGGGTCGTCGAACCCATGGATTTCATTTTTAACCCCAGTTCCACCACCAAAATGCGAATGAACAGTTCAATTAACCGCGCCAAACGCTCATGTCCCTCTAGCGGCATGGTGATTTCTAACGTCCCGGTGTCATAGGTAAAGCGCGCATGGGTGCGCTCTGCCAAAAGCTGGCGAATTTGTTGAAAGGCGGCCCAATCTAGCGATCGAAACACCATCCGATTTTCTCCCATCAGCGGGGACGGAGCCTCTAGGTACAAGGGTCTTTCCTCCATGAGTAGGGCGTTACCCTAGCCATCTCAATTCTAAGGGGTCTCCCAAATTCCCCCAATCATTTTTCTTTAGCGAGCACAACTATGAACAACAATGCTTTTCTAAACCAGGTCGGCGGGGTATCCCTCGCCCTCGGTATGGCTCTGAGTGTGGGAGCCATTACGCCCCTACCCCAGCCCAGGCCCAAGACCTCGACCCCAACGCCACGGAAGTTCTGCAATTTATGTCAGACTACCTGGCCGACACCGAAGCCTTTAGCGTCAACGCTGATGTGGACTTTGAAATTGTCGCCCGCACCGGGCAAAAGCTGCAGTTTAGCAGCTACGCCTCCATGGTGATGCAGCGACCCACGGGGCTGTTTATCCAGCGGCGGGGGCCATTGGCCGATGCCGAAATTTTCTTTGACGGTAGCCAGATTACCCTGTTTGGGCGACGCCTTAATGCCTATGCCGAAATTCCCCTCAGCGGCACCATTGACGATGCCATTCGCACCATGGAATCTGAGACGGGGCTACCCTTTCCGGGGGCAGATCTGATGTTTGCCGATCCTTTCGCGGTGCTATCGGATGGGGTGGAGAGCAGCACCTACCTGGGCACCGCCTACATCGACGGCGTGGAGGTGCATCATTTAGCCTTCCGTGAAGCCGATGTGGACTGGCAGCTCTGGGTGCAAACGGGCGATCGCCCCCTGCCCATGAAGTACGTGATCACCACCAAGTGGGTGACGGGTGCGCCGGAATATTCCATTCGCCTGCGCGACTGGAACACCAACCCGCAGATTGCCAGCGATCGCTTTACCTTTATCCCCCCCGCTGAGGCTTCGCTGCTCGAAATGCTGCCCCCCAGCGAACTCGAAGACTATCAGGAGGCCCAATAAATGAACCAGCCCATGAACCAGCTTGGAAAATGGCAACCGATCAAATCCATCCTTGTGGGCACCGTGGCCCTGCTGGCGGTAGGTACCGTGGCCGATGGCCTGTTTAACAGCGGCCTGATGACCCAGCGGGCCACCGCCATAGTGGGTAGACCCGCCACCCCCGTCAGCGCTGCCGGAGCCGCCCGACGCACTACCCGCCGGGTGATTCGGCGATCGACCATCTACGTGGCCAGTCTGCCGGGGAACTGTTCCACCGTGATCATTGAAGGGGTGAGCCTCTACGTCTGCGGTGGCACCTACTACGAGCCCTACAACAACCAGTACGTCGTGGTGTACGTCGATTAACCCCATCCAGAGGGCCGGGGTATACCCAAGTCCTCAAACTGATGTCCGACGCTTGGCCCACCCTCAGAGAAGCCGTTGCCCTCACCCTAAATCCCTCTCCCTGGGGAATGAGGGATCAGATTAAATCCTCACATTTGGAGATTGTAACCATGACCTTAATGCAGCGTTTGATGATTGGTGCCTGTGGCCTACTGGCGGCGGGCGCGGTAACCGATGGCCTGTTGAGCAGCAGACTCACGACGCAACCAGCGGCGGCGATCGTGGGTCGGCCCAGGACTCCGGTGAGTGCGGCGGGGGTAGCACGGCGCACCACCCGCCGAGTGGTGCGGCGATCGGCCATCTATGTGGCGACGCTGCCCGTGGGCTGTGGCACGGTCTACATCGACGGGGTTTCCCTTTACTCCTGTGGCGGCACCTACTACCAGCCCTACGGCACCCAGTATGTGGTGGTGTATGTGGACTAGGGATTTGCCATAAACAGGAGGTTAATCACCATGCAACCCGCCCCGCCGACCCCGCCCCAAACCATCGAACCGCGCTGGCCCGTGGCCCTGACCATTGGGGTAGTGCTGGTGCTGCTGACGGTGCTGCCCGATCGCATTCGAGTGGTTCCGGTGTGGGTCACTTACCTGCTGGGCATTGCGATCTTGGGGGCGATCGCTCTGGTGCCCCTCACGGGCGGCAAGCCGCGATCGCTACGGTTTGAGCGGTGGATCACCCTGCTGTTCTGTCTGTTTGTGGGGACGGGAACGTTGGTGGGCCTGCGCCACCTGCTGTTTGAGATGTTTAGTCCATCGGGCGACCTAGATGGCCTGGAGCTATTTACCTCCAGCGTGGCCGTGTGGGTGATTGGCATGCTGATTTTTGCCCTGCTGTACTGGCAGGGCGATCGCGGGGGGCCAGAGGCGCGGCGGCGCGATCAGGCTACCCGTCCCGACTGGCTGTTTCCCCAGGCCGACCTAGACGATATCTTGCCCCACTGGCAGCCCACCTTTGTGGACTATCGGTTTTTGTCCTACACCACCGCCACCGCCTTCAGCCCCACCGATGTGGCCCCGATCAGGCTCTGGGCCAAGCTGCTGCTGCTGGCCCAGAGCCTGATCTCCCTGGCCACCATTTTGGTGGTGGTGTCGCGGGCCATCAATATTCTTAGCAGTTAAACATTTCCCTCTAAGGAGAACCCGATGCTAACCACCAGCCCCACAGAAGCCCGCGCGATCGCCAAGGCAGCCTACATTTACGGCTTTCCCATGGTAGACAGCTACCGCATCCAGCACGCCTACTTTGTCGATACCCACAACCCTGAATATAAAGCGCCCTGGAATCAGCTGCGCAACGTCGCTCGGGTGTTTACGCCGGAGGATAAAGCCGTCCAGACCCCCAATTCAGACACCCCTTATTCGACGGTAGGGCTAGATTTGCGGGCAGAACCGATGGTGCTCACTGTGCCAGAGATGGAAACGGATCGCTATTTCAGCATCCAGCTTGTGGATCTGTATACCTTCAACTTCGACTACATCGGCAGCCGGACGACGGGCAATGGCGGGGGCATTTTTGTGATTGCTGGCCCTGACTGGCAAGGAAAGACCCCCAGCGGCATCAGCCAGATGATTCGCTCAGAGACCGAGTTTGTCCTGGCGATTTATCGCACGCAACTGTTTCACCCTGGGGACCTCGACCGGGTGAAGCAGATTCAGGCCGGCTACCAGGCACAGCCGCTTTCGGCTTTTTTAGGTCAATCGGCTCCAGAAAGCGCCCCAGCGATTGAGTTCGTGCCGCCCCTAACACCCGAGGTCCAAAAGACCTCCCTGGAGTTTTTCAGCATTTTGAATTTTCTGCTGCAATTTTGCCCTCTGGTGCCGTCGGAGGTGGAACTGCGGTCTAGGTTTGCCAAAATCGGCGTGGGGGCAGAGCAGGGCTTTGCGGCGGATGCTCTTTCCCCCGAGGTTAAGGAGGCGATCGCCCAGGGCATGGCCGATGCCTGGGCCGAATTTGCGGCCCTGAAAAAGCAAGTTGACGCGGGGCAAGTGACCTCCGGTGATGTGTTTGGCACCCGTGAGTATTTGCAGAATAACTACCTCTACCGCATGGCGGCGGCGGTGCTCGGCATCTTTGGTAACTCTAAACAGGAGGCGATGTATCCCCTCTACAGCGTTGATGCCGATGGCCAACCCCTGAGTGGAGCCAATCGCTACACGCTGCACTTTGCCGCTAATCAACTGCCTCCCGTGAATGCCTTTTGGTCGCTGACGATGTACGAACTGCCCTCCAGTTTGCTGGTGGCGAACCCGCTCAACCGCTACCTGCTGAACTCACCAATGCTGCCCCAGTTCCAGCGCGATGCCGACGGTGGGCTGACCTTCTCCATTCAGTCTGAATCCCCTGGTGCCGAGCTAGAGGCCAACTGGTTACCCGCTCCCCAGGGGCCATTCTTCTGCGCCATGCGGCTCTATTGGCCCAAGGCCGCAGCCCTCGACGGTACCTGGCAAGCCCCCGCCATGCAGCGCCTGTAGCACCCTACCTATCCCAACGGTTGCTAGGAGACAATCCCCATGCAAAACTACCCCAAAATCTCTGGCCCCCGACAATCACTGCTGCTGCTGGCGGGCACCGCAGTCGGCGTGGCCCTTACCCTGGTGATCCTTACTCAGTTGCCCCTCAAGCAGGCTGCCATCGTGAGTTCCCTGAGTTTGGCTAGCCTGATTGTGGCCTGTGCTTACATCTCCAGGCCGCTCTACTGGTGGATGGGGGTAGGGGCGATCGCGGGCATGATCATCGGCCTGGGTGGCATCATGGCCGGACATCTCGCTGCCGAAAAAGAGCCGATTAGTATCAATCTGCGCCTAATTTTGGTGGCAAGCCAAGCCCTAGCGGGGTTCGTTTCTGGGGTGCTGCTGGGTCGCCGCATTCCCCAGGCCCACCTGCCCACCCTCAAAGACTTTATCTCTAGCCTCAGCGCCGTTACCGTGGGCCTTTTTGCCATCATTGTCACCGGGCGCTTCATTGTCGATGGCCTAGATCCGGCCCGCACCCTCTCCAGCCGCCTCAGCGTTTCGACCACGATTTTGATCACCCTGCTGGCCATGCCCGGAGCCCTGGGCTACCTGCTCAGCCAGCGCCACCCGCCGCACTCCGGCCCGTGAGCGGGTGCCTAAAAGTTCCACTGCAATCGACAAACCATTCTTTATTTCACAAGGAGACAGAAACCATGGCGAAAGACAAGCAAGCCGCAGGGCCCTACAACATCGTGTTTATCCTGACGGACCAGGAGCGCCATTTCCGCCCGGGTGAACTCCCCAAAGACTATCGCCTGCCGGCCCATGAGCGGCTGGCGAAAAACGGCGTGGTGTTCGAGAACCACCGCATCAACTCCTGCGTGTGCACGTCCTCACGCTCGGTGATCTATACCGGTCTTCATATCCAACAGACCAAGATGTTCGACAACACGAACTTTCCCTGGATGCAGAGCATGTCGACGGACATCAAGACCCTCGGCCACCAGCTTCGCGAGGCTGGCTACTACACCGCCTACAAGGGCAAGTGGCACCTCACCCGCGAGTTTGAGACCGACAACACGCTTGACGCGCCGACGAAGATATTCACCAAGGAGATGGAGGCCTACGGCTTTGCCGATTACCTCGGGGTCGGCGACATCATCGCGCATACGCAGGGTGGCTACCTACACGACGGCATGATCGCCGCCGCCGCCGCGAGCTGGCTACGCGGCAAGGCCTCGGAACTGGCGGAGCAGAAACAGCCGTGGTTCCTGGCGGTGAACCTGGTCAACCCCCACGACGTGATGTTTTACGACACGGACGAGCCGGGACAGCCGATGCAGGGCAAAAATAATCTGACCCACATCGCGGGCGATCCGGCCCATGAGATGTACGCCAAGCAGTGGGACTTTGAACTGCCGGCCAGTTTCTCGCAGGCGCTCGACGCGCCCGGACGCCCCGCCGCCCACACCGACCACACCCTGGGGAACGATGCAATGACCGGGCCGATTCCGGTGAACGAGACAGGGCGCTGGCGCAAGCGGCACAACTTCTATCTCAACGCGCTGCGCGATGTGGATCGCCACATCCTGACGGTGCTCGACGAACTGGAGGATCGCGGCCTTGCGTCCAACACCATCGTCATTCTGACTGCGGACCACGGCGAACTCGGCGGCGCCCATCAGATGACCGGCAAGGGTGCCACCTCCTACCGCGAGCAGAATAACGTGCCGCTGATCGTGGCGCACCCGGCCTACGCAGGCGGCAAGCGCTGTCGGGCCGTAACCACGCACCTCGACCTCGCGCCGACCCTGATCTCGCTTACCAATGCGAGCCCCGAGACGAAAGCGGCGATCGCCCAGGATCTGCCGGGCAAGGACTTCTCCCCTGTGCTCGCCGCTCCGGAGCAAGCTGGCCTCGACACGGTGCGCGACGGCCAGCTATTCTGCTTCAACATGTTCGCTTCCCTAGACGGCAACTTCCTGTTGCAGGCGCGCGATCTGCTGAAACAGGGCGGGCCGGAGAAGATCAAGGAAGCCGGTCTGCACCCGGACATGATGAAACGCGGTGCCCTCCGCAGCGTGTTCGATGGCCGCTACCAGTTCACGCGCTACTTTTCCCCCAAGCAGCACAATCGGCCCACCTCGATGGAGGAATTGTTTGAACTGAACGATGTCGAGCTGTTTGATCACCAGAACGACCCGAACGAGGTCGAAAACCGGGCGCTGGATCGAGAGCAAAACGCCGACCTGATCATGGCTATGAATGCCAAGCTGAACCGGCTGATCGACGAGGAGGTGGGCGAGGACGTCGGCCAGATGCTGCCCGGCGGCGTGGATGGTGGCTGGGTGGCGACGCCCGCCGTGCACGATCTGTGACCTGGTGAGCATCCGGCAGGCACCTGCAACGTCGGCACCATAAAGCAACCTGAGATGGCGGGCTTCTGCATTTTCAACGATATCTCCGCCCGCGACGTGCAGGCCCTGGAGTTTGTCGGCGGCTTCTGCCTCACCAAAGATATGGCCCAGGGCAATCAACTGGGGCCGTACCTGGTCACGTCGGTTTGCTGAACCTGCCCAGCCGCTGGCCCGTCCGCGCACCCTTGCAGAAGTATCACTGATGGCCCTCACCCCTAGACCCTCTCCCACGGGGCGAGGGGAGCCGGATCAGACTAAGAGAACGCTTTGCCGTCGCCCTAGTCTCAGCCATTCCCAGTTAATAAACCCCATCCACCCCACCTAGGACGATCCCCCAATGAAATTCCCCATGATCTACGCCGACGACCAGGGCGAAACCCACTTCGGCCTCTGTGCCCTACCCGAACAGGAATTGGCCATGGGGCCGCCGCCTAACCCCCCAGGGCAGATGAGCGACTTTGGGGCCGTCACCACCATGTGCGCGATCGCGTTTCCTGCCGGAACAGAAGCCCCCGCCCACAATGCCCCCCAGCCCTACGTGGTCATCGTTCTATCCGGCGAGGGGGAAGTCGCCACCAGCGACGGCGAAGCGCGACGATTTCACTCCGGCGAGGTGCTGTTCTGCAACGACCTCACGGGCAAGGGCCATGTGACCCGGGCAATTACCGATCTCCGACTGGCCTTCGTCAATCGGGTCAATGCCTAGCGCTTTTCTGCATTGGGTGCAGCTCTTTTCGCGTAAAGAATTGAAACCGTTAACAGTCTTTCAGGGTCTTGGAACTTATTAACATGATTGCGCTTGAACTAGCGTTTCCCCAAGCCTAAAACAACTTGACGTCTGCCTGAGGCACTGAAACATTGATATCCACATTGAATAGATCACTAAAAGTAAATAGGAATCCGAAGTTAACGATAATAGGCCTGTTGTAACTGTCTTGATTTAAACGCCCTTGCAGTTCGTCGACCTTGGCTTCCAGGCTGTTGAGACGCTCCAGTAATTGGTCAACTGAACTCACTACTGCCGCTTCTGCCTCGGCGTCGATAGCCCCAACTTCGGCTTCACTTGGCTGCATAGAAGGATTTGAATCACTCATGATAAACCTCTGTGACCTCTGGTTGATCCACCATAACTGACTTCCATGTCAATCCTTAAAAAGTGATGATTATGCCGCGGTAGGTCTCGCCTATTAAGGCTTTCGCTACGGTTTGGGAACGACTCAGCTGCTGTAGGGTGGGCACTGCCCACCAGCCATAATTTTCAGTGGCATTCCTTCCTATTTCGCTCTGGGTGTGACCGATCTCCGCCTTGCCTTCGTCAATCAGCCCAATGCCTAACGCCTTTACAAGTCACCAATAACAAAAAACAGGAGAAGATCTCTATGACCTACCAACCCAAGACCCTGGCGGCAGCCACTACAGGCCTCAAATTTACCGAAAGCCCTCGGTGGTACCACGACAAGCTGTGGTTCCTCGACATCCACGACAAGCGCATCAAAACGGTGGATCTGGCGGGGACGGTGACAACGGCGGTGGAACTACCCTTTTTGCCCAATGCCTTTGGGTTTACCCCCGATGGCACGATGATCGTGGGCGATACGTTTCAGCGTCAGGTTTACCGAGTGGAGGGAACGACCCTAGAGCCGCTGGCTGACCTCAGCAGCCTCACCACCTTCTGCCTGAGCGACGGCATTGTGGATGCCCAGGGCCGCCTCTACGTGGGAGACATTGGCTATGATTTTGTAGACCCAACCGCTAAGCCCGTCGATACCTGCGTGATCGCCCTGGTTACCCCCGATGGTCAGGCCTCCGTGGTGGCCGACAACCTGTCCTTCCCCAATGGCATTGTGATCACGCCGGATGGGGGCACGCTCATTGTCGGTGAAACCCTCGGTCAGCGCCTGACTGCCTTTGATATCCAACCAGACGGCTCCCTTAGCAACCGCCGCGTTTGGGCGCAGCTGCCCCCCGCCGTTGGCCCCGATGGCATCTGCCTGGATGCCGAGGGGGGCTTGTGGTGCGCCAACCCCGAAGGCGAAGACAGTGTGGTGCGGGTCGTCGAAGGCGGCGAGATTACCGATCGCATCCGAGTAGACACCCATGCCTATGCGGTGATGCTGGGCGGGCCGGAGCGCAAGCACCTCTTTATCTGCACGTCGGGCTCCCATGATCCGGCGGAAATTCACCAACACCCAAGTGCGAGCTTCCAGGTGGTCAAGGTGGCTATAGCAGGTGCGGGAACTCCTTGACAGCAGCCTTTCCCATCGGTCAGCCGAAATCAACCGATTTGGAAGGAACTGTGGGTTCATTCATCTTTCTGCAACAACTTTTTTGGGAGACAACCGATGAAAAAATATGCGATCGCCCTCTTGGGCACTTTGTTGACCCTGGCTACGGCTGCGCCCAGCTGGGCCGAAACGGTGATTGAAAAAGTGGCCCGCACGGGGGTGCTCACGGTGGGCACCAGCTTTGACACCGTGCCCTACTCCTACATCGATGCCGACGGAAATTTGGTCGGCTATTCGGTGGACATTGTTAACCGCATTAAAGCGCAGCTAGAGGCGGAACTGGGCCGCGAGGTGATCGTACAGCGGCGGGAGGCCACCAGCCTGGGCGATCGCATTCCCCTACTGACCAGTCGCGAAATCGACCTGTCCTGCGACACCCAGTTCACCTGGGAGCGCGATCGCTATGTGGACTTTTCTGTCAGCTATGGGTTGTCGGGCATTCGCCTGCTCACCCCAGAGGGCAGCACCCTGGGCACGCCAGAGTCCTTGGCGGGGCAGCAGATTGGCGTGTTGCAGAACTCCATCGCCCAGCAGGTGATGGGGCTGGTGCAGCCCGAGGCCGTGTTGGTACCCGTGGCATCCCCCGCCGAGGGATTTGCCGCCTTGCAAGCGGGTGAAGTTGATGCGATCGCCGGAGATTCTGTCGTGTTAGGCGGGCTGGTGGCCCAGCAAGGCGGCACCGAGGTGTTTGAACTGGCCCCGGCAACGCCCTACCAGCGCTACGGCATTGCCTGCATGGTGCCCTCCAACAATTCCACCTTTTTAAACATGGTGGACTACGCCATCGCGGGCCTGTTGCAAGACTATGTGAGTGGCAGTCAGCCCGCCCTCACCACGGTTAACCGCTGGATCGGCCCTGGAGGCATGGTGCCGCTACCTCAAGATCTCATTACCGAGTTTTTTGAAGCAGTGCTCATTCAGCGGGCTCAAGTGCCCCCGGCAACGCCCTAAGGCACTCAGTGCGGTTGGGCGGCTCCGCCTGATAGCACCTAACAGCCCCCAGGCCGCCATGGTCATCGTTTGTGTTGACTCGCCAAAGTTGACTCATCCAAGTGTTCCATCCCCGAGTTCTTTCACTACCAAATCCCTATGAATATCTCCAACCGCATTAGCTTTGTCGGATTTCTAGTCACCCTATCGGCCCTCAGCGTCCCCAATGTGGCCCTAGGATCTCCTTCCCCATCTCCCGATGCCTCAGCCTCGGTCACCTCATCGCCCAGTATCGAAGGTCGCCTATCGCGCTTGTCTGCGGCCCTGCAAGCTCGCGCCGAGCAACTGCCCGCCGAAACCAGAGCAGGTTCTGAGCAATTGTTAGCCGTTGGCTTTGCCGATGGCGGTGGGCGCGGTTGGGCCGATGCGGCTCGGGGCGGCTGGGTTGATGGCCACGGCGGCGGCTTTGTAAACCGCAACGCCTGGGGCAACGGCTGGGGTGACGGCGGCGGCTTTGCCAACTGGCGCAACTACTAGACCTAGCGTTTCATCGGGTGTGTCATGCCAGACGATGACACACCCGGCTAAGGTGCAGCGACAACACTCCTTTTTAATATTCGTTAGTAGGCTTCATCACCATGATCTCTGTATCTCAGGCTCCCAGATCTCTTTTAGAAACAACTGCGGTCGATTCGTCCACCTTTGGCCCTATTACTCTAGTGGTGATTCAGCCCACCTCGTTTTGCAATCTGGACTGCGACTACTGCTACTTGCCCAACCGTCAGCAGCGTAACCAACTTTCCCTAGACCTGATAGAACCGATCTTTAAGCGCGTCTTTGAAAGTTCCTTTCTTAAAGCTAATTTCAGCATTTGCTGGCACGCCGGGGAACCCCTAGCCGCTGGCATCGCCTTCTATGAATCCGCCTTTGCCGAAATTGAAAAAGTAGCTGCGGCCCATAAACCCGAAGGTATTTGCTTCAACCATTCCTTTCAGACTAACGGGTTGCTCATTAACCAGGCCTGGTGTGATTTATTTAAGCGCTACCCTGTGCATGTCGGGGTGAGCATTGATGGGCCAGCCTGTTTGCACGATGCCCACCGGAAAACGCGCACTGGTTTGGGCAGTCATGCTGGGGCCATGAACGGCATCGAACTGCTGCAAAAAAATGACATTCCCCTTAGTGCGATCGCCGTTCTCACCGCCGACTCTCTCGACTACCCCGACGAAATTGTCCAGTTTTTTGTCGATCAGGGCATCAATAATGTTGGCTTCAACATGGAAGAAACCGAAGGCATCCATACCCAGTCCTCCCTTGACGGAGAGGGCATTGAAACCCGTTATCGAGCCTTTATGCAGCGCGTTTGGGATTTGGTCGCCCGGCCCGATAATCCCCTGCTGGTGCGCGAATTTGAGTCGGTTTGTTCCCTGGTGTATAACAACGCCCGCCTCCACAACACCGACATGAACCACCCCTTCCGCATTGTCAGCATCGACCACTTGGGCAACTTTGCCACCTTTGACCCCGAACTGCTGTCGATGCCCAGCGACCACTACGGCAACTTTGTCCTGGGTAATGTCGTGGACTCCAGTTTTGACGCGGTTTGCCAAACGCCCAAATTTCAACGCATTTACCAGGAGATGCAGCAAGGTGTAGAGATGTGCCAGCAAACCTGTGAATACTTTGGTGTGTGTGGCGGCGGGGCGGGCAGTAACAAATATTGGGAAAACGGGACCTTTGTCTCCGCCGAAACCCAGGCCTGTCGCTACCGCATTCAAGCCATTACCGATATCGCCCTCGCCGCGTTAGAAACCTCCCTGGGGCTGGAGGCTGACGTCAGTTAGGAACCATGCGTTTGTCGCTTCGCTAGGCCAAGGCAGATCCCTCCCTACTACCTAATCCCCATGCTCCTACAGACCTACCTTCACCGCCCCTTCGTTCCCCTGCTAGCCTTGGGTGCGATCGCCCTGGCCCCCCTACCCACCCGCGCCGCCGACACCGTTTACCTGGACTTTGGGGTGCTGGGGCGATCGATACCCACCGAGTCGCTGGCTCATTTTGCCGAAACGGGGGAAGTTGATACCGACTTGGCCCCTTTTCTGCGGCGGCTCACCCCCGAGCAAACAGACGGGGTGAGAGAGGCGCTCACCGCCTCCCGCGAGGTCGATCTCGTTCGTATCAGCCAGTGGAACTATAGCCCCATGGGCGAAGACCTGCTGCGGTTTACCGGAAAGTTGATCCAGACGGAGGGCCGCTTAAACGGCCAAAGGGCCATTCGGGCAGCACTGCTGGCCGCTGCCGCTGATGGTGAAAGTTCGCTGATCGATGTGATCGAGCATTTTCCTACACCAGGGCTGCGGCTGGATCTAGACCAGCTCCTCACCGTTGTGGGCCAGCTCGCAGCCGAAGCTGATGAGACCCTGGCGGTGGTGGAGGCCATTACCCAGCAATCCCAAGCTGATGCCGCCGCCGCCCCGATTGATCTGGCCACCCTGCCTGACCTCACCCAGCCTGGCCCCTACGCCACCCGGCGCATTTCCCTCACCCTGCAAGACCCCAGCCGCAATAACCGCACCTACCCCGTCGAGCTGTTTGTGCCGGAAAATTTGGCGGCGGTGCCCGGTCAACTGCCCATTGTGGTGCTCTCCCACGGGTTGGGCGATACCCGCACTAGCTTTTTAGATGTCGAGCGCATTGCCACCTACGGCTTTGCCGTAGCCCTGCCCGAACACATCGGCAGCAACGCCACCCAAAAGGAAGCGCTGTTCAGCGGCTTAGACCATGACCTGGTGAAGCCCAGAGAATTTTTAGACCGGCCCCTGGATATCAGCTTTTTGCTGGATGAGCTGGAGCGCACCAACGCCAGCCAGTACCAGGACAAGCTAAATACCAACCAGGTTGCCGTTTTGGGCCATTCCTTTGGGGGCTACACCGCCCTGGCCCTGGCGGGGGCCACCATCGATTTTGAGGCCCTGGCCCAGAGCTGCACCCCCGAGGCCAATATTTTGCTGAATGCTGCCCAGCTCTTGGAATGTCGCGCCCTAGAGCTGCGGGACGACCCTGCCGTGGTTCGGCAACTCAGCATCAATGGGGTGGCCGACGATCGCGTCAAAGCCGTGATGACCTTTGCTCCGGTCTCTCGCCTGTTTGGCTCCCAGGGCATGGGCCGCATTCAAATTCCCACGGCGATCTTGGGAGGAGCCTTTGACGTGGTGGCCCCTGTAGTGCCGGAGCAGGTCGAATCTTTTGGCTGGCTCACCACCGAGGACCAGTACCTATACCTCTACGAAAACACCTCCCACACCGCCGAAATCACCCGCCTGATCGATTCGGTGTTTCACATCAATCGTCAGTTTGAGCAGGGGACAGAAGAAGCCCTAGAACTCAACCGCGACACCATCAAAACCCTGTCGATCGCCTATGCCCAGGTCTACCTGAAAGGCGATCGCACCTATGAGCCTTTCCTCAGCGCCGCCTACATCGAAGCCATCAGCGAAGAACCCTTCCTCCGCCATCTCGTCCGCGAACTTCCCGAGAACCTGCGCTTTGCTCACGACTAGTACCCAGCGTTGTGAGTCCGGAGATGGGGTGATGGGGGGCAAGCCACGGTCAGATTAGGACAGTGACAGCATCTGAACCTCCTCCCCCGCAAGGGTTTGATTTGTACCACTCCCCCACTCCCTCTTCCCCCACTACTGTTTCCGTGCATCGCCATGCTTCGTTTTCGCTTTCTCCCATTCCGGCTCACCCCTCTGCTGCTTGGCCTGCTGGTCTGGGGGCTAATCGCCCTGGGGATGAGGCCAGCGATCGCCCAGGATGAATTTCCTTCTCTGGGGCGCGCCTCCTTTGGTGTCATCAGCGATATCGTCTATGCGCCCGTGCGGCTCGATGGGCGAGACCTGTTTTCCATTGCCGCTAGCCTGGAGCAGGGCGAGGGCGAACGCGGCGGTATTGGAGTGATTCAGGTGCGTCGCCGCCGGGTAGAAAATAACCTCAAATCCCAACTGCAAACCCTTTTAAATCAGGAGGTTGACCCGGCCTCGTTCCAGATCATGCCCGTCGTGCTCAACCAGCAAATGGCAGTGCAGGCGGTGGTGAATGGCAATCCGGGGCGGTCCCTGGTCACCATTACCTCCCTTGATGCCGAAGTGTATGGCGTCACTGAGGCGGAACTGGCTGCCGAGTTCGCCCACCGCATCCAGGTGGGGCTGGAGCAGAGTCTCGCCGAACGCCAGCCCGCCGCCCAGCGAATCCAGGCCCAACATGCCCTGGGGGGTATGGCTATCACCGCTGTCGGCATGGCTCTGTTGTATGCCCTAGAGCGGCGATTGGTGCGATCTCGCCGCCGTCTGCAACAGACCTACCTCACCCAGCAAAATCAGCTCCGTCAACCTGCCGCCCCCAATCCCGACAGCGATGCCCCGGCTGTTCCCCCCAGCGAGCAACAGCAGCAACTTTTTCAGATCAAGCGTGAACTGGAACATGTCACCTGGCAAAAACGGCTGCTGCAACTGGCCTTGGTGGGTACCGGGCTGATTGGCTTCGCCTGGGTGCTGCAAAGGTTTCCCCAGACTCGTCCGGCAGGGGTGCTGCTGTTCAAACAACCGCTGGGCTTGCTGCTATTGGGGCTAGTCGTCATGGTGGCGATCGTGGCGAGCCGTCTGCTGATCGATCGCGCCCTGACCCACTGGAGTGGTAACGAGTTCACCTTACCCGCTGCCCAACTGGTCCGCCGTCGCCAGCGAGCCATCACCTACTCCAAAATTTGCAAAGACCTGGTCACCATCCTATGGGTCATTCTGGGAGGGCTGATTGCCATGAATGTGCTGGTCTTCACCTCCGGCTGGACCTTTACCCTGCAACTGGGGGTGGTGGGTTTGGTGCTGTCCCTGGCCTTCCAGTCCGCCATCAAAAATGTGCTGGCGGGAGCCCAGCTTTTGTCCCGCGATGCCTACACCCTCGGCGACATCATTGCCGTGAACAACGTATCTGGCGTGGTAGAAGCGATGGATCTCTCCCTCACCCAAATCCGCAGCTCGGCGGGGCAGCTGATTACCCTGCGCAACGGCGACATCGCCACCGTTATCAACTCCTCGCGAGACTGGTCGCGGATGGACTACACCCTCTGGGTAGACCACGACACCCCTATCTCCGCCGCCCTCTCCCTGATGCAGGAGGTTCTGCACAGTCTGCAAACCGACCCCGCCTGGGCCGCCCACCGCATCGAAATACCGGACATCGTCGGGGTAGACCAGGTCACTCCCCAGGGCATTTTGCTCAAAATTCGTGCCCAAACCGCCCCCGCCCAGCAGTTTAGCCTCACCCGTGAGTACCATCTGCGCTTGCTCCAGGCCTTTCACACCCACGGCATTCACGTCGCCATTCCCCAACAAGAACTGCGCTATCGCCATTCAGACACCGCTCTCCGGGGTTTGTCAACTTAACTTTCCGTATCTAAAAATTAAGCACTAAATTCCCGTTCATCGTCTTCGGCAGCAGTTCTAAGCGATCGCTAATAGTCGTGTGAATTGACGCCAGCCGTTCAAGCGCTGACGCATCGTTTCGCGGTACTTAGCTGCCGTTTGTCGATGTTGATGAGGATGAAAGTAGTCGCGTATCGGCTCAAAGGCGGAGAGCAACTGTTGAGCTTGCCCTGGCGATTTGAAGCGCCCCATCCGCCTTTCTCTTGTCCACGTGGAGCGGTGCGAGTTCTCCGCTCGATTGGTCAAGCCTTTATGCTGCCTGTGTCCGACACCTGGAAGCAGTGCTTTCTTAGCGGCCCCGTAGCTTCTGACGGATGGATTCATACGTCACCCCAATGCCCGGATAGAGCATCACTTTTCGATGTCGCGGTAGCTCAGCGGGGAGGTGTAGTAGAGCCAGACGCAGTGACGGATGACCTCAATGGGAAATCGATGGTATTTGTAACTGACGCTCATGGACTCGCCCTGACAGATGCTGACAAAGGCTACCACGAAAGTTAAGTTGACAATCCCCTACAATGCATCCTTACAGCTTTAAGACTACCGATTTATGCTTTGTCAGACTCATGAGTGGAGAACGATTATGGAATTTTCATCCCCTTCGATCCGGTGGACGAAGTGCGGGGCAAGCGTGGCGATCGCCGCCAGCGCAACGGTACTCAGCACCCCTCCGGGTTGGACTATGGAAGTGTCGCCGGAGCTATCCAGTGAGTCGATGCAGCGATCGCCCCTCGCCAGCTGGCTTGATCCAGGCCCACCCATCCAGTTTGACCAGGATGCCACTTTGGCCGCCAAGCCCGGAAACGTCTCCCTGGAGAAGCCTTCCCCGGTCCCCTTGCCCTGGTCAGTTTCCGCAGCAGCCGACGCTGTCATTTCTGAGGCGGCTGAATCACCCGTGGCGAGTGCCGCCGCCTGCACCGTCGCGAATTGCTTGAGTTTGAATCCCCTTGACGATGCTCCCACACCAGCATGGGTGGCATCCACCGAACCGGAAAGGTCTGGCCCTGTCTCAGAAATTGCCCAGGCCGCTGATGGCGCAGCTTCGGGGCAGGCTGACCTGGCCAGGGCATCCCAAAATCCCATCGCTAGCCTGATTTCCGTTCCTTTTCAAAACAACACAAATTTTGGCGTCGGCGAGTTTGATCGCACCAGCAACATTCTCAATGTGCAGCCAGTGATTCCCGTCCCCCTGAGCGATGGTTTAACCCTGGTCAATCGCACCATTATTCCCATTGCCTATCAGCCCGAACTGGCTGCGGGGCTGGATAGTGCGTTTGGCCTGGGCGACATTAACTACACGGGCTTTTTTGTGCCTAATACCCCAGGCAACTTTACCTGGGGTGTCGGCCCTTCCATTGTGTTGCCGACCGCAACAGATACCGTATTGGGTACCGGCCAGTGGTCGATTGGGCCAGCGGCAGTCGGGCTGGTGAGCCAGGGACCCATTGTGGCGGGAGCATTGGTCAGCCAGCTTTGGTCTTTTGCGGGGGATCGCGATCGCGCAGACATCAGCCTGCTGACGATACAGCCGTTCTTTAACTACAACTTTGCAGGCGGCTGGTACGCCACCACCTCACCCATCATCACCGCTAACTGGCAGGCGGATAGTGATCAATGGACTGTCCCCCTTGGTGGCGGGGGTGGTCGTGTGTTTAATATCGGCAGCCAACCCGTGAATGCCTCGCTGCAAGCCTATTGGAACGCCATTAAACCTGAGGGAGCCGCTGACTGGACGGTGCGTGCCCAGTTAACTCTGCTGTTTCCCTAGAAATCGGTACTGAAGCATGACCCGTCCAATTCCCGCCCCTGCCATTGAATCCCGCTGGCCCGTCGCTCTGACCATTGGGGTGGTACTGGTCTTGCTAAGGCTGCTGCCCGATCGCATCAGAGTGTTTCCGGTTTGGCTGACCTATCTGCTCGGCATCGCGATTTTGGGGGCGATCGCCCTGGTGCCGCTCACCGGCGGCAAACGCCAGGCACTCCGAACGGAACGGTGGATCACGCTGCTGTTCTGTCTGGTTGTCGGCGGGGGGATGCTGGCAGGATTGCGCCACCTGCTGTTTGAGATGTTTGACCCCTCCGGCGACCTGGATGGCCTGGAGCTATTCACCTCCAGCGTAGCTGTGTGGGTGATTGGCATTCTGATTTTTGCCCTGGTGTACTGGCAGAGCGATCGCGGCGGACCAGAGGTACGGCTCAGCGATCGTCGCCGCTCCCCCGACTGGCTCTTTCCCCAGGCCGATTTAGAGGATATTTTGCCCCACTGGCAGCCGACCTTTGTGGACTACCTGTTTTTGTCTTACACCATCGCTACGGCCTTTAGTCCTGCTGATGTAGCCCCGATTACCACTCGGGCCAAACTGATGCTGATGGCCCAGAGCCTGATTTCTTTGGCCACCATTCTGGTGGTGGTGTCGCGCGCCATTGGGATTATTGGCACTTAAACCACGTCCAAGTTGAAAACTGGAGTTTTACGAGTCGGAATAACCTCACCTAACCTCTCCTTGCCAAGGCTACCGTGTACACACATCTCGGCCCTCACCCCCTCAGTCCCCCTCTCCCAAAATTGGGCGAGGGGGAGGCCAGACAAGGCTTTCCGGCTCCCCTTCTCCCGCCTTGGGAGAAGGGGTTGGGGGATGAGGGAAAAGCCCTGACAACAAGGGTTTCAGGACTTATGTGTACACAGTAGCCTTGCCAAGGAGAGGGACCCGGAGCGTTCTTAAACCTCTCCTTAGCAAGGCTGCCGCTTATACACATCTCGATTGCCACTTCAACAGGCGCACTCGCCCCCCTTAGTCCCCCCAATTCTGGGGGGAGACCGGAGTTTGAAGTCCCCCAGAATTGGGGGCTTAAAGCCCTCCGGGCATACCAGAAAAGGGGGCTAAACCACTGGAAGCAGTCAGCCAGAAACTTATGTATAAGCGGCAGCCTTAGCAAGGAGAGGTGCCGCAGGCGGTGAGGTTTAACCCCCCTTAAGTTCGAAGGGGTTATGCAACCTTCAGAACCGAAGCCTTGATCTGCCGTCGGGTAGGCACTGCCCACCAGCCTTAATTCAGTGGCATTCTCCCCTACAACTATTAAATCAGGAGAACAATTGATGGAATCTCAAGGAGCCAAATCAGCCAATGAACTTGCCCAATACCGTACCGATCTTGCCATCGATCGCACCCTCATGGCGGTCAGTCGTTCTCTGATGGCCTGGGTTCGCACCGGGCTGTCGATGATTGGCTTTGGCTTCACCATCTATAAGTTTCTCAGTAACGAAGTCCAGGGCTTCGTTCGAGATCCCCGGAATGTTGGGCTTTTTCTCATTGTCTTAGGTCTGCTTTCCATCATTTTTGGCGGCATTGAATATCTACAGACCGCCGGGGAATTGCGGCGCAACTACGGGGCAAAAAAAATCAGGAAATACCCATTAATCATGGCCTTGTTAGTCGGCGGATTGGGACTTGCCCTATTACTTGATGCCTTGATAAACCATGGAAATTGAAATTGTAGAAGGGTTAGAGCATAGTCTATATGCCTTTATTTTCTTACTTAGGGTCATCCTCGAAGCGCTGGCAGCGTTTATCGTTTTCTGGGGTTTGCTGAGAACCCTTCAGCATGGTTTCAAAATCAGGCGTAAAAAGGGAGGCAGACAGCCTGTTCTGGCCTATCCCTTTGAATTTAACGAGATCAGGTTGACCTTTGGCCTCTGGTTAGCCCTGGCTCTGGAGTTTCAGCTGGCGGCAGATATCCTCAGCACGACCGTATCACCGAGCTTCGAAGCGTTGGGCAAACTCGCCTTAATTGCGGTGATTCGAACCTTTCTCAATTATTTTCTGAACAAGGAGCTGGAAACAGAATCTGAAGACGTGAAAGTTTCGAATCGTAGCAAAGAAGAAGTGATTAAATGACAAAATACATCATGCCTTGCGCCATATCTATGTGATTCGGTTGGCACGGGTGGGGGTGCCAGTAGCGATCGCGCCAAAGGGGATAGGCCATTCGGTTCAAGTACGCACTCCGACTTAGCCACGGGGCCATGTCGGAGCGAGAATACAGGCGGTCTGGGAGCGAGTGGTGAAAGGTGGCCAATAACCTTACTCGGCTTGGTTTGAGTGACGAAAAATTTTGGTAGTGAAGTCAGAGTGTTGGCAGCGCGAGTCAACGACTTCTTGAAGTCGTTGACGGAATAACCCTTCATCAGGCCTGCTGCTAAACTCGCCGCCGCCTCATCAATCCGCCGCCAGCTGCCACCAGTACCAGTGCTGCCGTGCTCATGGGTTCTGGCACGGAAACATAGCTGGCATTCACCTCACCAATGAGCTTGTCCAGCACAAGGGTGTAGTTGCGGGTGCGTTCCTCAATCAGACCAGGGAAAATCTCGTTGATGAACGCCCGGTTATCGGTTGCCGGGTCGTGCCAGGTGAAACCGTTGGGAACGCGGGGATCGGCGGTTTGGGTATAACCATCCAGATCGCCGATGCTCCAGTTAGTCGCTTCTGCGGCCAGCACCGGCATCAAGAAGTCGAAGGATTCTAAGTCGCTACAGCAGCCGGTGCCGGCCGGGTAAAACTCGTTCAGCCCCGGATTGGTGCGGGCATCGATGCCATTTTCGGCGGCAATTTCTAGAGCGAGGTCGCGGTACTTGAACCAATCTGGGTTATCCGTCGCCCCCCGTCCGGCATTGAAATACATGTGATCGCCAAACACTAGACTGTCGAGGTTGAGCATGAACAGGCTATTGGTGATCTCGGCCTCTGAGAGGGAGTTGACGTAAAACTCCGAGCCTACGAGGCCAATTTCTTCGGCCCCAAAGAAGACAAACTTGCTGGTTACCGTGGGGTCTAGTGCCTGCCGTTCAGCCAGTTCTAACAGCACACCGACCCCAGAAGCGTTGTCGTTGGTGCCCTCCAAGGCTGAGCGATCTAGGGTAGCGCTGCTGGGTGCGGTGTCGTAGTGAGCCCCGAGGATGATGTGTTTGTTAGAGGTGCCCTGCCGTTCAGCGATCACGTTGTAGGAGGTCAGGGGGGTGCCCCGAAAATCGTAGGTGAAGGGCTGAAGGATCGGGGTGTAGCCCAGTGCCACCAGGCGATCGCTGAGGTACTGTACAGTGGCAGCTTCCTGGGCAGTACCAACGCTGCGCCCGGCCAGTTCGGTGGAGAGGTAGTAGGTTTCTTGGGCTGCGGTTTTCCCGTAATCAAAGGTGGCAGCAGCAGCGGCCTCTGTGAACACCGGGGCGATAGCAATTGTCCCCCAACATAACAATTTCAGGTTAACCATAAGCCGCATCCCCCCAAAAATTATGCCGAGGCGACCCCAGCAAACGAGTATTTGGATAAGGATTATTACACCCTTGATTTTTGCAAACTATCGCGCTGTAAACATTATTACGATTCTTAATGCTGGCCTCTAAAAGCCTTCAGCTTTAATTCCTGCGTGGTAACCGTCCCCTGAGCGGGGTCGAAGGAGAGTTTTGGCTTCGACTTCGCTCAGCCGCGTAGTTTCTGGGACGGTTACCCTGCGTGTGACCCTTCGAAGGGCAAAAAGTGGGTTCTCGCCATCCTGAACTGATCGAGGGCGGTGAGAATGCCGTCTGCTGAGTCGCTCGGATCGGCGGGGCGGGTTAGCACTGGCGAGCGTAGTGCCACCACAGCCCGAGGCCCAGCACCCCCAGAGCCAAGAGGTTAACGGCGAGGGGCGAGGTCACAGCAAAGGAGCGAAACTTGAGGGGACGAGTGCAGTAGCCCGCCTGCCGCCGATGGTTAGCGATCGCCTCATAAAATCGGGTGCCGACGGTCATCACGGGCGACCACCGCAACCCCGGCGCGAACCATCGCAGCACCGGGGACAGGCGGCAAACATAGGCGATCGCCTCAAACTTGTAGTGATGGTGCCCCTGCCAATCGACGACGACCCAAGAATTTTGGGTTTCCATCGCGGTGCAAATCACCGGATCACTTTGGGCGGTGTGCAGCGGGGTGTGGGGCAGCGCCGCCAGCGTGCGAATGAGGTGCACCACCTTTTTGCAAAAGCCGCAGTCGGCATCGTAATAAATTACCAGGCCCGCCTGGGGGTGACCGTAGCAGCGTTTTTTGAGAGCCTCCCAAACTGCTGTGGGCACCAGGGCCAGGCTCATCACCAGGGCCAGGGCTGGCACTACTGCCAGCCCTAAGACAACGCCGATGCTGAGCCACAGGGGCAGGGCGATCGCGACTGCCATCATCCGTCCGCGATCGCCCCTCTGGGGCCACAACAGCAGGAACGGCAGCAGCCCAGCCCAACCTTGCAGCACCCCAGCGATCGCGCCAACAGCGGCGACCCCTGCGGTCGAGCAAAGCCCCCACCCCTCCACCCAAAACCAGGTCAGGCCCCACCACTGGGCCATCAGGGCGCAGACAGCAATGCCCCAAAAGCGGCGCGGGGGCGGGGGGGCAGTGTTGAGAGCGCTATCGATGCTGTAGCAAGCACCGAGGGGCAAAAAGATCGCCCACAGCCACGTCAGACTCAGGAGGGTCGCTGGGCCGGGGGTGGCCGAGATCGCGGCGATCGCGGTCGCCAAAACCCCGGTGGCGATCGCGGCGATACGGGTGTAATAGCCCACCAGCAGCGCCCCACAGGCGGCGATCACACCGCTTATCCATAAACCAGTCAGGCCCCCGGAGAGCGTTAAGGTACTCACATTGAGGGTCAGCGTCAGCCCACTGAGCAGAGCTAACCCTAGACGAAACAGGGCCAGCGATCGCAGATCGAGCCCATAGCGACCTGCCCACAGGCCAGGATGGGGCGTAGGTGGCATCATCATTATCCAGAATCCATCACATCAACATGGCAGACTTATCCACTATGCAGAAACCTGAAGCGGCTTCATGCGTCAGTGAACTTAGTCGGTCAGCTCCGGAGCCAGCCTGTGCGATCGCGATCGCGCAGGCTGGCAACATCCCCTGCGATGCTAACTGCCAGTGACTGGGGGCTGAGGTTAGGGGTTCCCGACGCTGCTCTTTTCTGCTGTCTTGTCTAAACGCCATGCACCCGCAATCAGGACTTGTCCCCGCTCAGCCTACCCTGGGCCAAACCCTCAGGCACCTCTATCAGAAGCTGGTTCAGCAGCTTTTTGCCCCCATCGACATTGCCAGCCTCGTCTATTTCCGCATTGCCTTTGGGGCGATCATGCTATGGGAAGTCTGGCGCTACTTTTCTAAAGGGTGGATCCCCCGCTATTGGATTGACCCCGTCATGAACTTCACCTATTACGGGTTTGACTGGGTGCGGCCCCTGCCTGGCCCTGGCATGTACCTGGTGTTTGGGGGACTGGGCATCTTGGCGTTCCTGATCATGGTCGGCTGGCACTATCGCCTCAGTGCCGTCCTGTTTTTTATCGGATTTACCTATACCTTTCTGCTCGAACAGGCCCGTTATCTCAACCACTTCTATCTCATTTGCCTGATCAGCTTTTTGATGATTTTTCTCCCGGTGCATCGAGCCTTTTCGATCGATGCGGTGCGGCGGCGTGGGGTAGCGGCCCCGGTAGCCCCAACCTGGACGCTGTGGCTGTTGCGGGCGCAACTCAGCATCGTCTATTTCTACGCTGGGGTGGCCAAGCTCAACCCCGACTGGCTGCGGGCGGAACCCTTACGCACCTGGCTCGCAGCTCGCACCGACTTTCCGCTTATTGGCCAATTTTTTACAGACGAATGGATGGTTTATAGCCTGAGCTATGGGGGGCTGCTGCTGGACCTGTTGGCTGCCCCGTTTTTGCTCTGGCGACGGACGCGCTGGGTCGCCTTTTTTTGTGTGCTGACCTTTCACCTGATGAATGTGCGCTTGTTTTCCATTGGCATTTTTCCCTGGTTTATGATTGCCGCCACGGCGCTGTTCTTCTCGCCCTCCTTTCCCCGTGATGCGCTGCGGCGGTTGCGACAAGCCCTGGGTTGGTGGCAGCCCGATCGCGATCGCCCCGGTGGCCAGGGCAAAATTTCACGAGTGGCCCCCATTCGGGCGCGGCGATCGGCCATTCTCATCGGTTTAGGGCTGTATTTAACCTGGCAACTCGTGTTCCCTTTGCGCCACTTTCTCTACCCCGGCAACGTGAACTGGACCTATGAAGGCCACCAATATTCCTGGCATATGAAGCTGCTGAGCAAGCGCACTACCGCTGAGTTCCAAATTTACCATCCCTCTAGTCAAACGATGTGGAGGGTTGATCCGGAGACCTATTTGCCGCGTTGGCAGGCGCGCAAGATGGCCAGCCGACCGGATCTAATTGTGCAATTTAGCCACTTTTTGGCGAAAGAGACCGAGCGTCAGGGCTATCGTGATGTTGAGGTGCGGGCCTACATTTGGCAATCGCTGAATGGTCGTGAGGCTCAACTGCTGATCGACCCCAGCATCAATTTGGCGGCAGAGCCACGCACCCTGGCCCACAAGCCTTGGGTCATGCCGTTGATTGAAGCGATTGCGATCGATCCGTCTGAGATGGGTGGGAATGGCTTGCCGGGGGAAACCGAGGGGGAGTAGGAAGAACCCGGCAAGGTTTAGCGCGATCGCCTGGCATCCTCAAGGGCATCTGCTCGCGACGGGCTGCCACGACAACATCATCCCTCTCTGGCATCCCCAAACCGGGGACGGTATCGCTAAACTCAGGGTCACGGCAATCAAATCCTCACCTTGACCTGCGCGCCGATCGGTTCTCATCTCGACAGCAGCGGCGAAGACGAAACCTTGAAGATTGGGCATATGACTTCACTGGATTTAAGCAACCCAAAATCATGAAAGGCTGGCGCTCATCGGGTGCCTCAAGCCAGAGGATGATCACCGACAACCTCTACTGACGGTGGTAATTGGCGGTCATAAACTGCTGCCACTGTCCGTCATCGCCCCGGCAAAATGAGGTCAGCACCCGGTGATCTGGGTTTTTGAATTCGATTACGTCTTTGTACTGAGCCATCTGGCCCTCGCTAGTCATAGACGGGCCTTCAGAATGCAGAATGAGCACCCGTTCAGCCGCGTCAAGTTCGCCGTTGTAGAGCCAGAGGTGGGTCATCATCGACCCCATCCAGGTGCCGACAAAGCGCTGCTGTTGGAGGCTGTAGCCGAGGGTCATCATGGTGGTGGCCACCATCCCACACATTTCGCCTTGGCCTTCGGCCACCACCCAGAGGCCCCCCACAGATTTCACACGCTCGGTTCCTGTGGAAGTTTCCATGGGCTGATCTGGCCCGGTCATACCCTCAACTTCATAGGTCCACTCGCCCACGAGTTGTTGAAGCCACTGGTGTTCTTGCTGGGGCTGTTCTACGGCGGGTTGGGTTGCTTGTGGGTCGGTTGTCGTGGTCATTGGTGTCTCCTTGAGGTGTCAATGGTGAGGGTTTAATGTCTGCAGGTGATGGCTGGATCTGACCTGCAGACACCCGGTTTGTGCGGTGAAGGGGCTAAATTCTGCTAAGGAATCAGGATTTTATAAGATCCAAGTTTTGTCGGGCAGGCATCTTGCCTGCTCTTGGACAGCCGAGACGGCTGTCCACACTTAATTAAATTCCCATTTCTAAGGAATGGAAATTCAATCAGTTGGGATAGCCGTCCCGGCTGTCCCTTGTCCAGTCAGGTCTATTCTTCGCGAAAATTTGGATGTGATGTGATGTTAAATACTCCTCATCCCTAAGTGACTTGAAAGACGTCTTCTCCTGTAAGTAGATGGGCTTAATTATTTGTAGGATGTGTTAGCGCCAGCGTAACGCATCAAATCCCTGTGGCATGGTGCGTTACGGCTTTGCCTAACAGCCCCCTACGACATCGTTTAGTTATGTCCACCTACTGAGTGGCTACTAAGTACACATCAGTTGTCTGTAATGACTTGCCAGTAATCTAGCCCCCTTTTCTAGTATGCCCGGAGGGCTTTAAGCCCCCAAATTTGGGGGACTTTGAACTTCGGTCTCCCCCCAGAATGGGGGGGACAAAGGGGGGCAAACGCAGCATTTTGAGGGAGCAATCGAGATGGGTGTACTTAGGAATGAGAATTGAATAGGTTGGGATAGCCGTCTCGGCTGTCCCCAGGCAGGCATCTTGCCTGCCCTAACAATTTGGATGTTATTTGATCCTCATGCCTAAGTAGCTCGTAGTGGACACTGCCCATCTGTACTCGGCGGTATCAGTCAGCCAACTGTTCCTAATACCCAGCACCTGCAACTCGCTGCCAGGGTTGCCCGATTTCTGCTAGCTAGTACTAGTCGCAGTTGATCATCCAGGGAATGCCGAATTTGTCGACCACCATGCCAAACCGCTGCGCCCAGAAGGTTTTTTCCAGGGGCATTTGAATGGTGCCGCTCTCAGCTAGAGCTTGAAAGATCTGCTCGGCTTTGTCGGGGTCAGGAATTTGCAGAGAAACCGAGAAGCCTTGGGGCGCATCGTAGTGCTCAGGAGTGCAGTCAGACCCCATGATTGCCCAGTCGTCTAGGGTCAGCTGGGTGTGCATGATTTTGTGGGCAAATTCGGGGGGGACCTCGGCCTCGGCGGGGGAACCGGCAAAGGTCATCATGTCGCCTAGCTCTCCACCTAAGACCTGGTGGTAGAACTTGAAGGCGGCTTCGCATTGACCATTAAACATCAGGTAAGGATTAACTTGCATAACGATCTCCTTGAATAACTGAGTTACATCAAACGAGGGGGAAAGATTCAGCCATCACTCTTAGGGCTGAAGATTAAATAACATCCGTCACTTGTAGGTTGTTTAATCTGCGATCCTGGGGCTGCTTCCAGAGCGGGCGGGGCAGCACTCACCCCTGGCTCTATCTAGTAGTCGAACGGGGGGACGCGAAATCGACAGGACGGCTGTAGTTTCTCAGGTAATTTGGGTCTCCTATCTATGTCTGCGATGGTGCACTGCTCCAGGGGTCGTAGGTGCCAAAGTTCCAGAGGTAGCCCTCGGGGTCGCGGCAAGAGTAGTCGCGCCCGCCGTAGTCTTGGTCTTGGATCGCCATGACGATTTCGGCTCCGGCGGCGATCGCCCTCTCATAGTGCTGATCCACCTCGTCCACCAAGATGTAAGGGCTTTGGGTGACGACATCGCCCTTTTGGCGGGGGGGCTGCTGGAGTTGAGCAAAGGGGGTATCTCGTACCGAGCCCAACATGATCATGCCGTTGCCAAAGGTGAGTTCGGCGTGGGCAATGGTGCCGTCTTCGCCGGGTACCACCAGGTGCGGCTTAAAGCCAAAAGCCTGGCAAAGCCACTCTACCGCCGCTGCCGCATCGTTGTAGTGCAGGGTAGGGATGATGGTCGCCACCGTTTTTTTGGGCGTACTGGTCATATTAGCTGCCTCCTTAATGGAAACTTACTGAGCAATCCAATGAGTCAATCGAGTGGGGCTAGGCACTGTTAGGGGCTGGCTCCATAAACCTCAGCTGATTACCGTCGGGGTCGGTAAGGGTCATTTGGTAAAAGCCTAAGTCGTGGTTGGGCAAAACGGTGATCGGTACACCCCGTTTGAGAAATTTCTGATACCAGATTTTTCCTTCTGGAACGACAAAATGAACCAGGCCGCCAACTTGGCAGTCGCCTGTGTGCTCTGACAGGTAGACCCGCATGCGATCGCAAACCACCGACATAAACACCGGCAAGTGCGGCGCAAAGCGATGCTCCCACTCCAGCTCAAACCCGAGCTGGTCGAGGTAAAACACCTTGCTGCGCTCATACTGGGTAATGCGTAGCGCCGGAATAACACGTTGTTCAGGCAGGGACATAGGCAGTACGCTCTGGTGATGTCATATCGGCCCAATCAGCGCGATTGAGGCGATAGACTGAGCAGTCGTCATCGCCAAAGCGGCGGTGCTCCAAAAATCTAAATCCCAAACGCTTGTAGAAGCGGTGGGCGCGAGTATTGCGGGTCAACGGGTCAATCAGTACGGCAGTGACCTGGGGATCGGCAAAGCAGCGGGCGAGGGCTAGCCGCATCATGGTGGTGCCATAGCCTTTGCCCAGCTCGGTGGGTTCGCCAATCCAAATGTCGATCGCCCGCAGATGGTCGGGCACCTCGCCCCAATAGTGGCTGTCTTCTTGCGCCGGGTCGATGATTTGAATAAATCCGATGGGGCGACCCTTTAACTCAGCGATCAACTGTTCACGCCAGGTTGGGGTGCGGGCTAGCTCTACTTCCCAGCCCCAGTCATCGTTGGGGTCGGCAGCGATCACCTGGGGTTGCTCGTCCCAGTGGCGCAGTAGGCCCCCATCGGCCAGGGTAGCGGGTCGCAAGGTTATAGTGCTTGACTCAGACATGGTGTTTATTGACTGGTGCAACATCATCTAACCGTCAATCAATATAGTTTATATGTACTATTTTGCAGGCAAACGAAATGAATCTTCAAGGTCGTTAATTGAGGTGGCGGGGCAGTCGCCACCCGCCATTATTCATCTTGACTTAAGGCTGGCTGAGTGCCGGGGAACAGAGCACTGGTGACCAAAGGATCGTTGTCATACCCTGGGCGCGATCGCGCCCCCCAGCTTTTCCAAAAAACCGGGGGGCGCACTACTGACTTACCCTTCGGTGGTGGCCGCGACAACTCGGCGACCGTTGCCGTTAGTTGTAGACGGGGCCACCGTTGCCGGGAGGCTTTCCACCGGGGCCGCCTGAACTGCCCCAAACCCTTGCAGGGCCGGACGCTCCACAAACGTTACCAGGTGCCGCACCCGCCACACCGGGTTGGGCCGCACCATGCTGATCTGCCGCAGGGCGCGGGCCTCTTCGTCGTTGCTCATCAGCCACTCGGGATCTACTACCTGGTGGAAGAAGTCGCCGAAGTGGCTGGTATCCGGCTCCAGGTAGAAGCTGGAGAAGCGGTAGCGATCGACCTTTTCGCCGGGAATCACCGCCGTGTCGTCGGCGCGGGTGATCCCCCGGCTCTCGCCCTCTAGCTCGATGTCGAGGCTAAAGCCCCGGCTGCGGCTCTCGGTTTTGGTGGAAACCTGGGTGAGGTGGGCGGTGGCCAGGGCCGTGAGTTCGACCCAGACGCCGCCGCCCTGCACAAAGCCGGTGATGCCCAGGCCGCCATCCAGCGAGAAACTGCCGCCGATGGTCTGCTCGATGGTGTCAGCAAACTCCTGGGTTGCAGAGCGCAGACCACCGTCGCCATCCCATACGTAGGTGTTGATCATGTTGCGCTTGCGGGCCTCCACGAGTAGTTGTTCGAGTCGGCGTTGCCACCCAGCGGCGCTGCCCCCGCTGCCGACGGTTTCAAGGGTGGAGGAGATGGCGGAACCAGCCACTTCAGCTACCTGCTCGATGTTGTCTTCGTTGGCGTTGTCGGTGGAGCGGTTGGCGCTACCGACCGCGATCGCGCGACTGTTGTAGTTGATGAAAATCGCCTCCCGCTCGCGGTCCTGGCGGCGAATTTTAGCCTCCAGCTCGGCGGCTTCTCGCAGGCGGAAGTAGCTGGCGGGGAATTGGGAGCCGTACTGGGCGCGCAGGCTGGGGACTTCGGCGTAGAAGCGGTCATCCGCTGCCTCGGTGCCCACCTGGCCGTCGAGGGTACCGTTTTGCTGGTAGGCGGGGTTGATTAAAAAGGTGATGGTGTTGACCTGGGGTGGCAGGTCGGGCACCGGGGCCACCTGGTACGACACCATCCGCCGACTGCGGTGCAACCGCAGCACAAAGACATCCGCCAGGGAGGAGACGACCAGGGCGTAGCCGACGTTTTTGGGGATAAAGCGCTTACCTAAGTGGGGGAAGCGCTCGGTGTCCTCCTGGCTGCCCCGGAGCGAGAGGCGATCCTGGAAGGCATTGGTGATGTCGAGGGTGACGGTGCCTTCGTCCAGCAGGCTGTAGCTGCTGGAGAGGTTGCCGGTGAAGCCAAAGCCACCCTCCACCGAGGTCATCACAATGAAGCCAGCGGAGACTTCGGCGGCAGTGCCCAAAATGGCATCAACTTCTACACCCAGGCCGGCCTCCTGGGCGCGAGTCCAGCTGTAGCTGACATTTTCGGTGGAGGTGAGCTGAATGGCGGCGGTACCGTTGTAATCTTCTGCTGCGGTGAGGTTTTCGCTGGGTACGGGCGGCGCCCCCTCAATGTAACCCAGCAGGGTGGGTTCAAACTGGGCATTGCCCACCCAGCGCAACTCCAGCGTTTCGATGCGCCGATCCTGCAGGGCTTCAATAAATGCGCCGGACTGAATGTAGGCGTAGAAGCGGCGCATTAGGGCTACGGCCTGGCCGGCCTCGTTGGTCTCCTGGGTGGGGTACTCGTTGGCAACCACCAGGGTGCTGGCGGAGTCGCGCTCCAGTTGCCCAATGGGAGCGGTGTCGGGCACCAGACTGACCGAACCAACGGGGGTGGCATGGTGACCGTGGGGAGAGCGATCGCGCCCGACATCACGGCCCACATCATTCATCGACCAGTAGCCCAGCAGGCCTGGCTCATCGCCGGTCAGAAAGAGGTGCCGATGGGCCTGAATCTCATCGGCGCTCAGCACTTCGCTCCAGGTGCTGACTTCGCTGAGATAGCCCAGGAACGGGATTGACCCCGTTTGCCTGGCCCCCAGCCGCAGGGTGCCCCCCAGGGGAATCGTGCCCCCCTGGGCAAGACGACCGCTGTAGCGGTTGAGCCCATCCACGTAAAGGTGCAGTTGCCCGGTGGCACTCTGCCAGCTAAAGGCCAGGTGGTGCCAGCGGCCATCCGCCAGGTTGATGGCCTGGGCCGGGGTGGCCTCGCCATTGAGGGTGATCTGTAGGTTGGCCGGGTTGAGAATCTGCCAGCCACCTCCCTCGGCGGCATAGTCGGCGACGGTACCAGCGGCGTTGGGTTCACGGGTGCGGAGCCAGCCTTCCCAGGTGAGGGCGGCCAGGCCAGGGGCAGCGATCGCCCCTGCGCCAAAGTTTTCGATCGCCAGGTGGGCGGTCGGGGTGCCGGCCTCCAGGGCCAGGGCGGTGCCGGGCAGGGCGGGCTGCCAGACTTCCTCCACGGCACTGTAGGGCAGGGTGCGCAGCCGACCCCGACGGTCAAAAAAGTTCAGGTGAACGGCGGCTTCCACACTTTCGTAGGCACTGACGGCCCCAGCGGGGGTGGCAAAGCCCAGTACCGCCCCCTGCACAATACCGCCGTCGGTGGTGGGGATAACGGGCAGAGCCTGGGGCCGGTTGCCCAGGGCTGCGATCGCACTTAGGTAGCGACTACGAATGGTAGAAATCTGCACCTGAATAGCCGCCAGAGCGTCCCGTGCCTGTTCCAGGCTGCCCTGGTTTTCCAGGTCTTGCTCTAGGCGATCGAGGGCCGCCTGGGCCAAATCGCGATCGCGCACCAGAGCCTCCTGCTGGTTGGTCAGGTCGGCAATCAGGCGACGGCCCTCGGGGTGGAGGTTGCCGCCGGGCTGGTTGTCAAAGTCGAGCAGGCCCCAGTTGGTGGTAAAGCCCTGGGTCAGTGCCTCCCGCTCTGGCAGAATGCGAATCCGGCTGGCCGAGTCGATCACCAGCAGCTGGTCATAGCGGGTGGGGCTGCCGGGGGTGCTGGTGCGCAGGCGCACCGTGGCCTGTTGGCCAAAGCCGAGAAACTCCACCTGCCAGGTCTGCACATACTGGCTGCTGGTCGCCTGGCGGCGCACCTGGATCTGGTCATAGCGCTGGCGATCGCCGCTGATGCCCGCCGTCAGCAACAGCCGCTCGTCGGAGCGGTGGTGAATGCGCACCAAAAAGACGTTGCTCACCCCTCGGTTGGGGTCGATGCCGGTGCGAATGATACCCCACTGCCAATCCTCGGGGAAAGCGCTCGACGGGCGGCTGGTGGCCAAATTGGGCTGGAGGCCGCCGCTGTAGTTGAGGAATTGGGTAAAGCTGGTGCCAATGGGATTGATGGGGATGACGGCGTAACGATGGAAGGGCTCGTTGCGGGCGCGGTTGAGCCGATTGGTGGCAATTCTTACCCGCTCGTTCAAGTCTTGCAGGCGCGATCGCTGGCTGGCGATCGCATCCCTTAGCACCTGCTCGGGGTCGTCGCTGGAGAGCTGGGCCTCTAAAAACCGTACCCGCTCCGTCCAGACGGCCTCCTCCTGCTCCAGGGGTGGCAGTCGATCCAGGTCGTCCTCCAGGCTGGCAAAATCGTCCGCCAGAGCAGGCAGGATCACCTCATCGACAAACTCGGCCTGGGTGACGGTGTGGGCCAATTGCTCAATGCGGTGGCGGCGCAGTTCCAGGGTGCTCCAGGGGCCGCCGGGGGGGGTGATGTGGAAGAACCGCAGGTGGGTCATCCCCTCAGGCACCGTGAACCGGGCCTGGGCCACCCGCCAGCCTTCGTCGTTGGCGGCATCCAAAGGGCGAATCTGGGCGGGGACAATCACCGGCTCGGTGGCTGCACCATTGCGTCCACCGATCAGCCCGTCAAACACCACCTCAAAGGCTTCTGCCGATTCATCAAAGGGCAGAATCGGCGCGTCGGTGCGGTACTCAAAGGTCTCTAGATAGGTGGCTCCCTGGACAACGCCGAATACCTCGCCGTAGCGGTACGCCTCCGCAGGCAAGTCCCCAACGGTGCGGGCCAGCCGTCGCCCGGTGGGGAAGGCCCCAAACACCCGCCCGGTGTTTGATTCGGGGGAGAAATCTACGGTTTCGCCGTTGGCCAGCGACATCAACGGCCAGTAGCCCACCAGGCCCAGTTCGCGCCCCAGCAGGCGAGTGCCCATCCGCTGCTGAATCTCGGTCTCGCTCAGAGCCGCGTTCCATACCCGCACTTCCGCCAGCCAGCCCTGCCAGAAGCCTGCCCGCGACTCGGGATCTGGCCCGCCAATTTTGGCAGAAAAACCGCTGGGTCGAGCCGGGGTAGCCCCTTCGTCGGTGTCGGCCAGTTCGCCGTTGACGTAAATATAGAGAGTATTGCGGCGATCGAGTACCGCCGCCAGGTGGGTCCAGGTATTGAGCGGAATCGACACGTTCTCCATCTGGTACCGCTCGTTGTCAGCAGTGACAAATACCGGATTGCCGTTCGCCAGGCCCAGGCCGTAGCTACCTTGCTTGGCAAAAATCCACTGCTCTTTCTCGGCGACGGGATGCACCCAGGCTTCGATTGCAAAGTTGCGGGTCAGCTCAAGGGAACGGTCTGACCCCACATCAATGTAATCATCCACCCCGTCGAAGGTGAAGCTGGGGCGGCTGTCGGTGTCGGGTTCGGACATCTGGCCGCCGCTGACGCCACGGACCTGGTGCAGCACATCGGCGGGCAGCAGAATATCGCGATTGTTCTCCAACAGTAGAGTGTCCTGGGGCTGGTCATCGATCTGGGCCAGGGTGCCGTCGGTGCGCACACCAAACACCAGAGAGGCTAGGGTGGCGGTCGGGTCTGCGATCGCGCCCAGTACCCGCACCGGCACCGCCACCATGACGCGCACGCCCCCTTTAATAAAGGATGTATCACCGTCCTGGGTGGTCATTTCGCTCTGCAGGCAGAAGCGGGTGGCGGTGGGGGCCTCGGTGGCGATCAGTTCTTCTCCGGCCTCGTCCCGCAGCACCAGGGTACGCTTGATCAGGCCAGGAATTTGGCGGGGCTGGGGATCTTCCAGGCTGCCTTCTTCGACGGTGTAGTCGGCCAGGTCGAAGAGGCGATCGCGCGATCGGCGAATCGAAAACAGCTCAATCCGCCCGGTTTCGCCGTTGTGGGCAAAAATGTGCCAGCGGCTAACCTCGTGCTCGCTGGTATTGGTCAGCACCACAGAAAACCAGCCCGCCGTCAGGTTGTTGGCCAGGCGAATTTCTTGGGTGGGCTCAAAGAAAAAGTTGCCCGCAAAGTCGCGAAAATCCGGCGTGTCGAAGGATTGACTGCCGCCCAATCCTTGAGGCTGGGCCGGGGTGAAGCGCTGGCGGCTGCGCTTAAAGCGCACCTCGAGCTTGGGCACTAGCCGCTCGGTGCCGCCATCCAGCAAAAACCGGTCTACGAATAACGTATTTTCCTGGGACTGGCGGAAGACAAACAGGTGCTCGCCGTCGGAGAGCGCCTGAATGGGGGCCAGGGCAGTGCGGGTGGCGGTGCGGTACTGCGATCGCACCCACGCCTCCACGCCTTCTTCGCGCTCCCGCTGAATCACCGACTCATCGGTCTGATCCACCGGCAAGGGCAACTGCACCCAATCGCCCCACTGGGATACTGCCATGGATGGCATGATTTCTGCCCCATCGGCGTCTGTTGCTTCGTTCGGTTCTGCGCCCGGTTCTGCGCCCGGTTCTGCGACAGACTCGGTCGATGGGGTGGGTGCCGCCGGGGTTTGCCGCACGGCGTAGTAGATGTCGCGGTTGGTATCAATACCGAACAGGAACACGAGTCCCTGGTGCTGCACAGAAGTCAGGTGTTGAAGGTTGTTGCGGTCAATTTGCATGGATTTGTCTCCTTTTTGGGTTTCAGGTTTCAGGTTTCAGGTTTTGGGGGTAGCGTGGGTCAAGCTGTTCCAGACTGCGCGATCGACGATGGCTCCAATGGCGTGACCCCCGGCATCCCCTCACGCGATCGCCGATGGCTCTAGGGGAAGAGTTCGCAGGCGCGGCAGCAGCGGCCCGGCCGGGGCGGTATGCCGCAAGGGAGGCTCACCGCGCAAAATGTTGACCTGGGGTTGTTTTGGTGTAGAAAACGATTCGTGTCGCATTAAAAATCTCCAGAATGATCGGTAGGGTGGGCAATGCCTACAATTGGCCTTGGCTATCATCCAATCTCCTTACTGGTGCCTAAGGGAGAGGTTGCCTAAGGTCGGTGACCCAGAAAACGGTTGAAGGTGGGCGGTGCCCACCCTACGGGAGTTAGGCGATCGCCACTGCTGTTGCTAGCGGTGTCAGCTGAGCCGAGGCCACCGTCAGATCGCCCAGCACCGTTACGCTGTCGCCGGTGCTGAGGTTGGCGATCAGGCGATCGCCCAGCACCGCCAGGGAGAACTCGCCGCCCGCGCCCAAAAAGCCGCTGAAGTCGAGGCGATCGATCGACTCAAAGTCGGTAATCACGTCGGCATCGCCGCCGCCGCTGGCGATCAGGTCGGCCCCAAAGCGGAAGGTGTCGGCACCGGGGCCACCCGTCTTCACATCGCTGCCCAAACCGCCGTCGAGGATGTCGTCGCCCTCGCCGCCGCGCAGCACATCATCACCGCTGAGACCGAGAATGATGTCGTCACCGCCCTGGCCATTGATCACATCGTCAGAATCGTTAAAGCCCAGCACCAGGTTGTCCAGGTCATTTAAGAAAGTGACTGTATTGCGGTTGAAAATGCGGCTGCGGGTGGCATCGGCGTCGAACACATCAAAACTGTCCACAATCTCGGTGTCGCCATCGAACAGGAGGTTGCCCTCGCCGCTGGGCAGATTGTCCAGATTCTCCAGGGCAAAATCGCGCAGGATTGCCCCGGTGCCGGGAATGCCCTCAAAGCTAAGGCGCAGGTCGTTGCCCACCTGGGTCAGCAGCAGATTTTCCGCCGTCAGACCCTCGCCCACCAAGCGTAGGGTGTCGATCTCGTCCACCAACCCTGCTGTCGGAACGGCACCGAGGCCGACGCCGCCAAAGTTTTCCACGGTAAAGGTATTGTTCAGCGCCAGGTCGAAGACCGTCTGGCCGCCTAGTCCCTCCAGGGGCGTCAGGTGTTCGGCAAACACCTGAATGCGGGCCACTTCGTAGCCGGGGGCGCTAAAGTCGGCATTGGCAAAGCCGGGAAAATCGACGATGCCGCCGCTGCCAGGGGGCAACAGACCGGGGTGCAACGCGACTATGCCGCCCTCGGGTGTGCCCTGCAACACCCCCGTTGCGTCAAAGGGCAGGCTCTCAAACAGCTCGTCGTTGACTTCGGTGCCCGCATCCCATACCTGGTTGCCCAGCAGGGTGAAGTTTGCGCCGATGAAGTTGCCCGCTTCGTCAAACAGCTCAAGCGGTTCAGCATCGCCAATGAAAGCATCGTTGCTGGGGAACACCATCGCCGCGTAGCTGAGGAAACGGCTACTGCTGGGGTCGAACACCGTCAGGCGGCGGCGGCCCTCCTGCCCTGGGAAAATCCCCAGGGGGCTGCCGTCCGGCGCAATGATGCCCTGTAAGCCGCGCTCCCCGGCGGGACTGTTGGCAAACTGGCTAGAGATGGTCAAGGGCAGAATGGGGATTGCCGTCAGGTCAATGCCCTCAAAGCCGGTGCCCTCAAAGCTGGGGAAGTCGGGGGTCAGCCCCTCTAGACCGATGAAGCCTTCTTCAGCGACAATTTCGACCGCAGGCGTGGCCGGGGTACCGGGGTCAAAGGTGTTGAAGCTGCCGTCGTGGAGGCCAAACCAGAGTGGGGTGACGATCGCTCCCTGATCCGGCGCTAAATTTTCCACCGCTACCGTCAGTCGCACAGGGCCAGCGGTCGGCGCTTCCCCCTGCTGGAGCTGACCGCGAATTTCGCCACCGGGGAACTGCTCGGTGTGCACATTCCAGTATAAATCCAGGTCGGCACCGGGTTCGGCACTGCGAATGTCGTCGATGAACTGGCTGAGAGGAATCAGGGCCGGGTCAGTCTCTTCCCAAATGCCGGCCAGGGTAACAGAACCGTCGGCATTTTCGGTTACGGTCAAATCGTCGGCATCCTGCCCACCCGCCTCGGGAGCGACCAAGTCAAACAGGCCAAAGGCCACCGGGCCATTTTCGCCCCGCGCCCCGCTGTGAATGTGGATACGGGTCACGTCGTCGCCGGGGTCGGGAGTGGTGGGGTCAGTGCCCAGCAGTGCCCCAAAATCTAACCCACTCAGGGTCAGGCGATAGCTCAGAGCATCGCCCGCCTCGTTCAGCGTCAGTGACGAAACCCCGGTGGCGGCGGTGCCGTTGAACAGGGGCAGTTCCTGGCTACCGCTGAGGATGGCGTTGAGGGGCACAGGCGCGGGCTCCTCAACCCGGTCATCCAAAAATACGCGAATGCGGGCTACCTGAAAGTCAGCGGCGGTGAAGTCGGCGTTGTTGAACATCGGGTCGCTGAGAATGGGGCCGTCGGGAATGAAGCCCTCGGCTAGCTGCACCACGCCGTTCTCGTCTACCCCGGTATTGGGGGCCATCTGGCCAAAAAAGGCAGTATTTTCAGGGATCTCGTCATTCACCTCGGACCCAGCATCGAGCACCTGACTGCCCAGGACGATGAAGTCAGCCCCGAGGAAGGTCCCGTCTTCGTCGTAGATCGCGTGGGCGCGCTCGTTGCCGTTGGCGATGAAGAAGTCATTGCTGGGTATCACCATTGAGGCGTAGTTGAAGAAGCGGCTGCCAGGATCATTAGGATCAAGCTCAACCGTAAAGGTTGCCACTTCGCCGGGGTCAATGGGGCCGGGGGTGTCGTCGAGGCCGAGAATGGTGCCCTGCACGGTGCCGAAGCCCGCCAGGTCAAACTCCTGGGAAATGAGTTCTGTTGCGCCATCTTCGGCCAGCGATTCTAGACCGGGGGAAACGGGCCGACCGCGATCGTAGGTGTCGAAGGTGCCGTCGTGGAAGCCAAACCACAGGGGGGTCAGAAATGCGCCATTGTCGGGGGACAGATTTTCGATAGCAACGGTCACGGTTTGGGTAGTCATGGGGAAACTCTCAATCAGGGTCAGTGCAGCCGATGCGTTTGCGGTATCGACGGTGTAGTTCGCTCCCGGTAGTAGCGAGAGCGAAATCACCTCGGGGTCTTCAGCCAAGTCATCTGGGAAAGGGGTAACGACCAGCCGGGCCTCGGTGGCTCCCTCGCTGACGGTGACGGTGGAGGTAAAGCCAGGGATAGGCCGAATGGTGAAGTCGTCAAGGTTGGTGGTGCCGGGGTCGCCGATGGTGACATCCCGCGAGTCGGGGTCGGGATCGGTGTCGCTTGCCTGAAAGCCAATCACCAGGCCGCCCGCCGGGGCCGGAGCGCTGAGGCGAAAGATAAACGCGCCGGGGGTTTGCTCAGCCTCAGACAGGGGCGAATCGGGTTCGGCAAACACGCTGACCTGAATGGGTGCGGCGAGGGGAGTCTCAACCGCGATTGCCAGCCCAGTCGGGTTATCCCCAGCGTCGATGGGCAGTATTTCTGGATTGCTGCCATCCAAATTCGCTCGTAGAATCACATCCCCCGTCCCGCCATCGGCGATGTAGAGCTGCCCCGCTGCCCCATCCACAGCAAGGCCATTGGGGTTTTCGAGCAGGCTGGTGTCGAGAATGGTCTCAATGTTGGAGCCATCCAAATTAGCCCGCCGTACCTCGTCCGTCGCGCCAGGAATAGTCCAGTAGATCTGACCATTTTCCAGATCCAGCGCCAGGTCAGCGGGGTTGTCGCCTGCGTCGGGAATAATGACCTGCCCATTCGAGCCGTTGAGGTTGGCGCGGAGAATGCGATCGCCCGCCCCGCCATCGGCAATATAAATGTGACCATTGGCGACATCCAGGGCAATGCCGTTGGGGTTATTCAGCCAGGCCGAATCCAGCACGGTTTCTACGTTGGAGCCGTCTAGATTCGCTCGCCGCACCTGGTCGGTGATACCGGGAATCGTCCAGTAGATCTGGCCATTTTCTAAGTCCAACGCCAGATCGGCAGGGTTGTCGCCTGCGTCGGCCACAATCACTTGCAGATCAGAGCCGTCGAGGTTGACGCGGAGAATGCGATCGCCCGCCCCGCCATCGGCAATATAAACGTGACCATTCTCTAAATCCAGGGCAATGCCGTTGGGGTTGTTGAGCTGAGTGCTGTCGAGCAGGGTGGTCTGCTCAGTGCCGTCGGCATTGGCGCTAGCCAGGATGTCGATCAGGCCGGGTAGGGTCCAGAAGAGTAGGGGATTCATAAGCTAAACACAGTCATAAAAACAGAGAAGCTGGGAGCTTTTAGATCAGGAAAAAACGCTATTTCATAACACCAATGACGAACAAATATTTCATTCCATCAAAGTGCTATAAGTACATTCAGTAGACAAATAATTGATTACAGAAAAAATAAACCTCTAAAATGAGAGTTGCCTGAGTAAAGACTGAGGCAAAAGGTGTAATTTTGATTAGTAGATGCTCAGCTTATGAAAATGAATAGATGCGTAAAATCATAAACATAAAAAACTCCAGATTATACAGCTCCCTAAAATAAAAGGTTAACCTCCTGAGTAAGGAGGTTAACCTTTTTACCTTCTAGAATTGATACTAAATAGGGGCTTTGAAGCCTTGAGCTTGATTGGCTAAGGAAAGTTTTGTGCGTTTTTTATGATCCTAATTACCAGCAGCGAGCTAAATTATTGCGGTCATTGAGAGAAAAATTCTGTTTTTTTAGATTTTTTAGAGTTTATTTTGAATTTAGCTAAAAGCTATAGGAATAAAACTCAGATTGTTTTGATGAAGTCCAATGAAATGGGTGCATTCCACTTTTGCCAGGTTATCTCCCTCATCCCCCGACCCCTTCTCCCAAGGGGCTGCCGCTTATACACATCTCGATTGCTACCTCAACCGGCGCATTCGCCCCCCTTAGTCCCCCCAATTCTGGGGGGAGACCGGAGTTTGAAGTCCCCCAGAATTGGGGGATTTAGGGGGCTAAACCACTGGAAGCAGTCAGCCAAAAACTTATGTATAAACGGCAGCCCAAGGGGAGAAGGAGAGCCGGATTTCAAAGTCCCTCTGCCTCAGGGAGCGGGATTTAGGGTGAGGGTTACATAACGGGGATGCACCCCCTGAAGTGTCGTAGTGAGTGTTTTTTATTAGGTGTCATCGATCGCTCTTTTGATAGCTTATTGATAGCTTGATTTAGGAACTCCTAAGGTGTTGACAGCGGGCCACAGCAGGTTTGCCGCTCGGCTGAGCCGATTTGCGCCCTAGACGGTGATCGAAGGATTGGCCTGAGCGCCGATCGCCCACCCTGATCCGGATCCTTGCATGGCCGGGGGGCGACGCGGGTTGTAGGCTCGCTGCGATCGCCCAGGCTGGAAACGCTAATCGCGGAGTCCCCCCAGAGCGGGTGTAATCCCATTCCCAATGGCCGTGGCGATCGCGGGGGGTCGGTAGGGTAGCGCAGGCGGAGATCGCCGCCCCCGTTACGTGATGCAAAAGGTCGAGCAGTTGCCTGCCCGCCTCGTTACTGGCAAGGTGATGGCCATAGAGCACCATCTCCGCCGAGGGGCTGAGCAGCGATCGCCAGGCCCACAGAGCCGGGGCATGCTCAGCCAAATTTTTGTGGGTAAGGGGGGTGTGGCCCAGGACCAACTGCCCCGGTTGCCCTGGGGTGACCAAGTGCAAACGCCGTATCGGTTGCCACTGCTGCAAAGCGGCTGTAACCGCCGCCAGCCCTGCCCCCGGCTGACCTAAAATCACCACCTGCACCCCCGGATAAGCCTGCCGCGCTAAAAACTGATGATGCGCCAGGGCACCGCTGATGATGGCTAACTCGCAACCCTCAAGGGCAGGGGTGAGCGTCGTAAAGGGCGGATTGGACGAGTCCATAGCAAGCTCCTCAACGCTGACTACCGCAGTGTGGCTCACCCGAGCTGGGATCGAAAGATCAGTGTTGCGATGTGTAAGATCAGTTCCTCCTGATCCCCACTGATCCAGCGCTGATCTTGACGGTCGCCGAGGCCAGAGCGCAACCTGGGGCAATGTCAAGCTGGAATTTGTCGGTTGGGTTAAGCGTTAGCGAAACCTAACCAAACCCTTGCGATTGTTGGGTTACATTGCATTGCACTTAACCTACAAGCACTTGGTTGCGGGGCGATCGCCGGTGACGCCTCGCGCCGGGGCGGCGATCGTCCGGGATCTACTGTGTCCTCAGACTCCGGTGGCGATCGCCCGCAGCTTTGCCCCCATCCATGGAGCTATCGGCCATGCCCAAAGTGATTTCAGTGCATTCCTACCGGGGTGGCACCGGTAAGTCAAATTTAACGGCCAACCTGGCGACCACTATTGCCCAGCAGGGATATCGGGTCGGCGTCGTCGATACCGATCTGCCCTCCCCCGGCATTCACACGATTTTGGGACTAGAGCCAGCCGCCATGACCCACACCCTCAATACGTATTTGTGGGACGAGGCCGCGATGGCGGCGGGGGCTTATGAGGTGGGTCAAGGGCTGGGCCTCACCGGCTCCGGCAAGCTGTTTTTAGTGCCGTCGAGCTGTCAGGCTGACGACATTGCCCGCATCTTAAAGGATGGCTATGACGTGCGGCGCTTAAATGATGGCTTTCGGCAATTAGTCAAAGCCCTCGCACTCGATTATCTCTTGATTGACACCCACCCCGGCCTGTCAAAAGAGACCTTTCTCACGATTGCGATTTCCCACTGTTTGCTGTTGATTTTGCGCCCCGATAAGCAAGATTATCAGGGCACCGCCGTCACCTTAGATGTCGCGCGGCAGCTGAATGTGCGCCACGTTCAATTGGTGATCAATAAAGTCTTCTCAACTTTAGAACCCATCGCCCTGCGGCAAAAGGTGGAGGAAACCTATGGCATCCCCGTCGCCGGGTTATTGCCTTTGTCGGAGGATATTGTGCAACTGGCAAGTGAGGGGGTGTTTTGCCTGCGCTACCCCCAACATCCTATCAGTCAAGAGTTTCAGGCGGTTGCCCGCCGCCTTATGAAGTGAGGCCCCATGAGCAGTATTGGCGATTTAAAGGCATTGGCGGATTCGATTACCGCCGTCACCTCCCCCTTTCGCAATTATCTCAGCGATTTGTATGAGCAATATTTGCCACTCACTGAGGGGGCGGTGGCGGATTATATTCCTGAGCTGGCGCTGGCGGATCCTGACTGGTTTGGCATTGCGGTGGCGACGATCGCGGGGTCAGTGTTTGAGGTGGGCAACTGTGAGCAAACCTTCACCATTCAATCCATCTCCAAGGCGTTTGTGTATGGGTTAGCGCTGGAGGATAACGGACGCGACTATGTGTATAGCAAAGTCGGCGTCGAGCCCACGGGGGAAGCTTTTAACGCCATTGTGTTGGATGAGGCGACCAATCGCCCCTATAACCCCATGGTAAATGCCGGAGCGATCGCCACCGCTGACCTCATCCACGGGCGCGACGGCACCGAACGCCTCAAGCGGGTGTTAGAGATGTTTCGCCGCTACACCGGACGCCAGCACGACGTGAACGTGCCCGTGTTTTTGTCAGAAAAGGCCACGGGCGATCGCAATCGGGCGATCGCCTACCTGATGCGCAACTTTGGCATGATCAGCGATCGCATTGACGAAACCCTCGATCTGTACTTTCAGCAATGCTCGATTTTGGTCAATGCCCGCGACCTCAGCCTGATGGCCGCCACCCTCGCCAACGGCGGCGTTAACCCCGTCACCGGGGAGCGCGCCCTGGATGAACGCTACGTGCAGGATGTCATCAGCGTGATGCTCACCTGCGGCATGTATGACGCCTCTGGCGACTGGGCCTATCGCGTGGGTATGCCCGCCAAAAGTGGCGTCGGCGGGGGCATTGTGGCGGTGGCACCAGGCAAATTAGGCATCGGCACCTTCTCCCCCCCGTTAGATGCCAAAGGCAACAGTGTGCGGGGCCTGCAAGTCTGCCAAACCCTATCCCAAACCTTTGGCCTGCACCCCTTTAACGTGGCTCCGCCCCCCCATGACCTCACCACCTGGATTGCAGGCAGCCCAGACCTCGATCGCTGGTAGCTCAAGTCAAGTTTAGATTTTGAACTACCCATCACCCCATCACCCCATCACCCCATCACCCCATCACCCCATCACCCCATCACCCCATCACCCCATCACCCCATCACCCCATCACCCCCCATTCTTCTCCCATGCAGTCCCTCAAAGCCCCCCTTCGACTCTTTCGATCGCCCCTCTCCCAGCGCATTATTTTGGGCATGTTTGTCAGTCTGGTCGCGATCGAGGCGATTTTGCTAGTGCCCTCGGTGCAGCGCCGCCGGGTCGAACTGCTCGACCAAATGGAAGAGGTCTCCACCGGCAAGGTGCGCTGGATTGTCACCACCTATCCCGCTGCCGAGGGCGAAGAACTAGTCCAGCACCTCCAGCAATTGCAGAGCGACCCCATGTTGCAAAACATTTTGGGCGGTGCCGTGTATGACGCCCAGGGGCGGCGAGTCGGTGAGTTTGGCGAAGCCCCAGCCATGACGCTGATAGACGCCCAGCAGCAACGGCGGCAACTCGTCACTACAACGGTGGGGCGGCGCTATGACATCGCCTGGAGCACCACCGCCATCGGCGAAGGGATGCTGCCCGACCTGACAAGCAATCACTGGCTAGTGCTACGCCACGATGCCGATGGCACCCAACGCGCCTTGCTGTTCTATATCTTGCGCATTGCGGGGCTGGTGCTGCTGATTGCGGCGTTTATCACGTTGGTGATGATGGTGCTGCTAGGGCGGCAATTGATTACGCCCATTCTGACCCTGCGCCGTGACCTGGCCCTCGCGGGGGAAAGCGTGGCCAGCGACCAAGCGCCGCCGGAGTTTGCCTCGTTGCATCATTCCCGACAGGATGAGCTGGGGGAGGTGATTGCGACCTTTCAGCAGATGTATGGGCAGATTAACCAGGCGATTGGCGATCGCAAACAAGCCGAAGCCGAACTGCGCCACCATAACCAGGCGATGCAGCAATACATCGAGCAGGTGAACAAAATTACCGCCGCTGCCGCCGCTGTGGATGAGGGCAGCTTTCAGCCAGCCAGCCTGGATGTGGTGGCGGCGCGGACTGACCAGCTCGGCCAACTGGCGCGCATGTTTCAACTCATGGCGGCCAGTGTGGCTCAGCGCGAGAGCCAGTTAAAACAGCAGTTGCTAGAACTCACCATCGAAATTGACCAGGCTAAGCTCGCACAGCAGGTGGCGCAAATTACGGAAAGCAGTTATTTCCAAGAAATTCAGGCAGAGGTTGCGAAGTATCAAGCGGATGAGTTTTGGCGATCGTGAGGCTGGGGCCAGGAGCGATCGCCCAAAAGATCGGCTAAGGGGCTGGCTTTGATTTAGGAACATGCCCACCATCAAAGCACTTACACCCAACACCCAACTAACCCATCCACTGCCATCAACCGGGATGTGATTTCCCGCCAATTCCTGAGTGTTGTGAGTCCTAACCAAAGAGTAATGACAGAAGTACGAGCAATTTTTACTGCTGCCAAGGTCGAGGGCGCACCCGCCCCCTATGACACCCTGCACCTCAAGGTGTTTTATCCGGCCCAGCCGACGGGGAGCGAGTTAGAGCGCAATTTAGGGCTGGTGTCGGCGGCGGTGGCGCGATCGCCCTTTCCCGTCGTGATCCTATTTAACGGCGTCAACTGTGGGCCAGAACTGTATCAATGGCTGGCGGTGGCGCTGGCGGAGCGCGACTGGGTCGTAGTCACCTTTGCCTGGGTCGCAGAAAACCTCCCTGGCCTGGTAGCCCTCACGCCGGGGGTTGACATTGACCGCCTTGCGCCCCATCACTATGGTCATGGCCCCACGGCCTCGGCCCTGCCAGCGCTGCTAAACGAGCTAGAACGCTTAAATGCCAATGGCGTGCTGGCGGGGCAGCTAGACCTGGCACATGTGGCCATCGGCGGCCATTCGGCGGGGGGGCGGGTCGCGATCGAAAGCGCCAGCCCAGCGTTTTTTCCGCCGGTGCGGGCGGCCTTTGCCTACGGTGCCCACACCGGGGCGATCGTGCAGATGGGGTATGCACCGGGGACGATTTTGCCCCTACCCGATGCGCTACCCCTGTTGCTGATGGGGGGCACCCAAGACGGGGTCATTGCCCACAGCAGCGATCGCTATGGGGTGACTTGGGAGCGGGCCACCACCCCTGTAGAACGCACCTTTCACGAGGGGCTGGCAGGCGGTCGGGGGGATAGCTACCTGGTGTTGCTGGCGGGGGCAAACCACTTTGTCATGGCGCATCCCTTTGATGCCACCACGGGACGCGCCTTTCTGGATGGGCCGGCAACGCAGCCCGCAGAGCGCCAGCGGCAGCTCATGGTGGAGGCGATCGCCCTCTTTCTAGCCGCCCACGTTAACGCCGAGGCAGCGGCCCGCGAGCAGCTCCGGCATCTACTCACCACGGCTCCTGAGCTGATTGCTACAGCCACCTGGAAGTAGTTGTTGGGAAGTAGTTGTTAGGCTGCACTGCGTGGCCCCCAAACTGTCACACACTCCAAGGGGCCGGATCGCACGATCTGGCTCCGTTCTCATTCATCCCGTTCAAACCCAGTTTAATCAAGGGTTTCAGCCCACAACAAAACCCCGGCTTCTTTAAGAAGCCGGGGTTTTGAGTATCCGTCAAGTCACCAACGATCGCCTAAAAGAACTGCCCGTAATTCACCTCAGCCCAGCTCCGTGCATCACTCTGCCGGTCAAACGGGCCATAGCCCCGCAGGCCATTCGGCACCCGCACAAAAAAGCCATTATCCCCCTGTGGCCTCGTGATCTGCAGCGTCCCCTCCGGCGAGATGTAATTTGCCACCACCGGAATCTCATCCGCGCAGTCCTCCAAAAAGCGGTCAAAATCCCCCGACTCATAAGCCAGGCTCCCCACCGCCGCATCCGACCGCTGCTCCGCACAAGCCCACAGCCCCGGCATCTCCAGCGAAGTCACATCAAAGACATACTCGTCCGTCTCCAGCGTCGCCGCCTGTGGCCCCACCTCCGGCAACGCCGCAGGCCCACCGCCACTCATCCCACACATATCCCGAATTTCTCACCAGCACGTTTTGAGGGAGGCCCCCCTCACCTGGTAAGGC
>Ga0076930_100339_pt1 | contig 51026 bp, 37 predicted proteins | sample HotLakConsoUCCRE_FD_71149 | JGI IMG/M metagenome (GOLD analysis project Ga0076930, IMG submission 71149) | Hypersaline microbial mat communities from Hot Lake, Washington, USA - Hot Lake Consortium UCC-RE (version 3) (version 3) ...
AATCGCGGTAGAAGGCGGCCAGTTCCTCGCCGTCGCGCGGCTGGCGGATCAGGGACCGCAGTATGTCGAGCGCCTGCAGGTCATAGGTCACCTCGCAGCCCACAGGGAACTGGATCAGCTTGTCGGTCAGCTGCTCCAGCGCCAACCGCAGCGCGCCGTCACCTGCGCCCAGCTTGAGAAGCGTGCGGAACTTGGTCAGGAAAATCCGGTGGTTGCCGATATAGTCGATGACGGCCAGATGCGTTTTTTCTGCCGAGCGGCGCAATCCACGGCCCAGTTGCTGCAGCCAGATCACCGGGCTCTCGGTCGGGCGCAGCATCAGCACGGTGTCGATCGACGGCACATCGACACCTTCGTTGAACATGTCGACGGCGAAGACGATGTCGAGGTCGCCATCCTCTAGCGCCTTCAGCGCGCTGGCCCGAGGGGCGGAGGTGTCGCCCGAATGGACCGCGACGGCGCGCAGGCCGCGCGCTTGCGCGAAATCGGCCATGAAATCGGCATGGCGGCGGGACACGCAGAAGCCGATGGTCTTTTTACCGCCGCGCTTGGCAAGCTGCTCGAGCGCGTTTTCGGCGCGGGCCTGGGTTGCGACGGCTTCGGTCAGCGCGGCCTCGTCGAACCGCCCGCTGCGCCAGGGGATCTGGGAATACTCGACCGGATCGGGCACGCCGAAATAGTGGAAGGGGGCCAGCAGCCCCCGGTCGATCCCGGACCAGAGATCGCATTCGTAGACGAGGTTTTCTTCGCAAAGGCCCAGCAGATCACCACCATCGCTGCGGTCGGGCGTGGCGGTCAGACCCAGCAGGAAGCCGGGCTGGAAATGGTCGATGATCCGCCGATAGGTGGCGGCGGCGGCGTGGTGGAATTCGTCGACGACGATGTAATCAAAGGCCCGCGGATCGAACCGGGTCAGATGCGCATTTCGCGCGAGAGTCTGGACAGAGGCGAAGACGATGTCAGCCTCGGCGTCCTTTTCCTCACCTGAGTAGCGCCCAAGCCGGGCGCGAGGCCGGACAGCGCGGAAGGCGGCCATGGCTTGGGTCAGGATTTCCTCGCGATGCGCGACGAACAGGATGCGGGCCGCATCCGCGCTGTCGAAAGCCGCGAGGAATGTCTTGCCAAGGCCCGTGGCCAAAACCACCAGCCCAGCACCATAACCCTTCGCCCGGGTCGCGCGCAGGGCTGCCAGCGCCTCGGCCTGAACCTCGTGCGGGGTGGGGGCGGTTTCCGGGGCTTCTATCGGTGCGCCGCTGGCCGTGGGCAGGGGTGCGATGCGACGTGCCTCGTAAGCGTCGATCCAGGCGGGCGTCAGCTCTGTGACCTCGGGCCGGGCGAGCAGCGCCTCGAAGGCCTCGCGGGCGGCCAGAAGCGGGGCAGGATCGACCGGATCGACATGACGCAGGTTCCATTCGATGCCGTCTGTCAGCGCCGACCGGGACAAGTTCGACGACCCGACGATCAGCGCCCCGCCGTCGCCCGCAAATGTGAACATCCAGGCCTTGGGGTGAAACGGGATCTGTGCGGCCTGGAACACATGCAGCCTGCGCGCGCCCTCAAGGTCGGAAATCAGCCGCAGCGCCGCCGGTTCCGTCACGCCCAGATAGTCGCCGGTCAAGAGCCGCAGCTCGCCGCCACGGTCCAGCAGATCGCGCAGATGCGGCAGGACCAGCCGCACGCCGGAGGTCATCAGGAAGGATACCGACAGATCGACGGCGCGCGCCCGGTCGATCAGGGGGCGCAGATGGGCGTGCAGCGCATCTTCACCGCCCGAGATCAGCGGGCGATCATGGGGCATGCCCGGCAAGGGACCGGGTGCCGCCAATGGCGGATCAAGGCGCAGGTGGACATGGCCGCCAGTCTCGACCAGCGTCACCAGCGCGTTCGTCCCCTCGGTCTCGAGGAGGGCTTGCGCGGGTCCGATCCTAGCGGCAAGGGCCGCTTGCTCTCCGGCGGAAAGCTCCCCCCAGCGGGCCACATGACGGCGGGGCGTGAGAGCAAGGCCTGCGCCGTGGCGGATCAGGATAACATGGGCGTCACATTCTACGATGGCGCTGGCGGCGGCATCGCATACAGAGCAGGCAGGGTTGCTTGACCCCTCAGCAGGAACACTCGATCCGCCGGTCACGTCTTATTCACCACTGCATTTACCCACACCTCCGACGTCCGATCCGGGCGACAATCGCGGCTTTCCCAGAGGTCAGGTTCGTTGAACGCGCCGCATCCGTCCAGGATTGCTGACAGACTTTCAGGCGTCATGTCGGTAAACCGGCGTCCGTCCTTCACCCGCTCGCCGGTGCCGCGCTTGAAGGACAGGTAAAGTGCGCCGCCCGGCACCAGATGGGCGGCAAGTCGGTCGATGGCCTTGGGCAGGTCGACCTCGGACACATGCAGCAGGGACGCACAGGCCCATATGCCCTCAAACGGATGCTCCCAGACGAATTCCTCGAACCGCCTCAACCGGGTCGGCACAGCCGCATGCGCCTGCGTGGCAGCAACCATGACCGGCGAGGCATCGAAGGCCGAGACGTCAAAGCCCAAGATCCGGTAAGTCAGCGCATCACGGCCTGACCCCGATCCTGCATCTAGGATGCGTGCCGGCCCGTCTGGTAGTGATGGGACTGCCGCCAGAAACCGACCCTGCGCGTCCGACATGTCGACATCGCGCGTAGCTGCGATGAAGGTGATGGCGTGGTGGTTGTAGTAGTCGGTCAATATGGTGCTCCATGTTATCTGGTCTCGCATCTTCGACAGAAATCAGGGATTTGACCAGGTGTGCTGCGGAGGTTGTCAACGCTGGCAGATGAAGGGGCGGGTGCAATGCGATTAAGGCGCGCAAATCCTGAGCGCTTCACATGCACAGTTCTATTTGCTCCACTCGCTAGTTTTGGCCGTGAATAGTGTTCGTAAAGGAGACAGCCGAAGACTATCGTCGGCCCGCTACCGGATCATGTGCTTTGGCCGACTGCAATTCCTGGTCGTCACCGCGCAAGAAAGTCGCGATGCGCGGAAGGAGCCGATCAGGTGAGTCGCCTAGAACCTCGCACTCCCAAACCACCCCTACGCGCCAACCGAGCGCCCGCAAGTCAGCGATGTTCCGGGCATCGCGCGTGACGTTGCGCGTGAACTTCTCTGCCCAGAATTCAACATTGCTGGAAGGTGTCGTCGCTCGGCGGCAGCCCGAGTGCCGGTGCCAGAAGCACCCATGCACGAACAGGATTGCACCGAGCCGGGGAAAAACCAAGTCAGGGGTCCCAGGCAGCCCACGCCGGTTCAGCCGGTACCGGAAGCCCATCGCATGAAGCGCTTTACGTAGCGCCACTTCGGCTTTCGTGTCCTTGTTGCGAACACGGGACATGATCCGTGATCTGACTTGGTTTGTCACTGTGTCTGCCATACTTTCCTCTGCCATACTTTTCCGTATAAGGCCAACGTTTGAAGCGACGCGAGATCCAGATCGGTGCTCCTCAATACCATTTTTTGTGCTGAAATGTGGACAGTATTCAGTTATTTTGCCGCATCAGAGAAGTAGATATTACTACATTCGCAACAATATTCGTCGAATACTGTTGCGATTTTTGTCTTGGTCGGCTACCTGTCAACCGTCCTGCCGCGCCAGATTGCCCGGCAGTCGTTCCAAGGAGAGCCGATTATGGATGAACCCAAGCACGACAAGTTTCGGCAATTGGCCGAAAGCCGAACCAACAAAGCTATCGAAGCGATCGCGCGCATCGGCAACCTCTCAAACCGGTCGCTGTATGAATGGGACGAAGGTGAGGTTCGCAAGGTCCTCAAGGCGCTGCGAGACTCCGTCAATGAAGTGGAGCAGCGCTTCACTACCCCCCGGAGCAGAGTCGGCGGAAGCTTCAAGCTCTGATTGCTAAATGAATTTAAGAACAAAGCAGTAGGAAGGGTACCGGCGCGTGCAGGAATCAAATTGGCATTATGAAGACGAGCCGGTCAACGGAGGAGCGGGCGGCGAAGTTTTCAAATCGATTTTCAACGGAAGCGGACTTGACGCCGCGGGGCGACTGGCGCGCGAGGCGCTGCAAAACAGCGTCGATGCAGCACGTCCGGGTGAAACCGCGCAGGTCTCTTTGCAGATAAAGGTCTATGAGGAGGCCGATCTTGATCGCTTCTGGAACGCTGCAGGGTTGAGTGCACTTGCCAAACGCGTTGGCGTACTCGGCCTCCACCAGGCGAACGCCTTGGCCGAGAGGCCCGAAAAGCTTCGTGTTCTGCAGGTCGTCGATTCCGGAACGACAGGCTTGTCCGGAGACCCCACATCGCCCAGTTCGAAGATGCGAAAGCTGCTGATGGAGATCGGCGGCAGCCAGAAGATCGCCGAGGGCGGCGCCTCGGGCGGTTCATATGGTTTCGGCAAGGCCGTCTACAGCGCTTCGTCGCGTATCGCTGTCGTTTTCGTTTATTCCCGGACGCTGGACCCTCAGGGCGAGCCTCTGTCCCTATTGATGGGTTGCTCATACCATCAGGCGCATGAGTTTAACGGCAAACGAACCAGCGGACGCGGCTTCTATGGCCAACCGGTCGAGCTCGCTCATGCGATCCGCTACGATGCTTTCACCGGGCTTGAAGCGGATCGTCTAGCTGACGAACTGGATCTGGTCCGCGATGCGGACGACATGGGCACAACGATCGCGATCGTAGACTGCCCGCTATCTATGGAAAACATCAGGCGTGGTGTGGAGCGATCTTGGTGGCCAAAGATCCGCCGTGACAATTTCCGTGTGACACTCGTCGATGAAACTGGTCAGCGGTTACATGCCAGGCCACTTATGGACCCAGAGTTGCGCCCGTTTATCGACGCATTGGACGTAGCCCTAGGAAAGTCGCCAGAACAAACCGGAAAATCTCGAAGAAAGGTATTTAATAGGATTGAAGAGAGATCAATCGGTCAACTCGGTTTATTTGTGATGACCTCCCCGGAAGAGGTTGACGAGCAGTCTGATCGGGAAGACCTGCGCGATAGGATCGCCTTGGTACGTTCTCCCGGAATGGTCGTGCAGTACTACGGCAAGCGGCAAGTCAGTAACCCGCCCGTTGTTGGTGTTTTCTTGGCCGATGACGGGATCGACGATATCCTGCGCCGATCGGAGCCGCCCGAACATGATCGGTGGGATGTCAATGCGGACCGGTTGGACCCGGCCAAGAACGAGCGAGAGATCGTGCAGGCGATCCATAGCAGGATCTGGCATGAATTGCGGATGTTCCAGAAGACTGCCCGCCCTCCGGAAAAGTCGAGTGGCAATAAATTCCTGCAGCTTGAGCGCGAGTTGGCGAAATTGTTCGGTCCCACCGGCAAGCGCGAACCTATAGGTGGAGGTAAAGGCGAAACACCGGTCTCGTTGCGGCCGGATGTCAGCATCGTCCAAGCATCCGGAGGATTGAAAATGGTCGGCAAGGTCCTTCTGCAATTGAAGGAGGACCACGAAGGTGACTTGCCGGTCGCCTTGTCCTTCCGGCTCAGTTCGGTCGACGAGGGCGGTCATCACATTGATCCGGTCGCCGTCACCGCGACATTCGATGGTGCAGCGGCAAGCCTTACGGGCGACGGGGAATGGAGCCTTTCGCTTTCGCCGGGCGAGAAGGTCGAACTTACGGTTGAAAGTGCAGTCTACGAATCCGACTGGACCGTGGAGTTCGTTCCGAAGGTCACGCCCCTCGACAGGGAGGTGCAGCCATGAACGCGTGGGTAAGATCGCAGCCCCGCACTCTGAGGCCCTATTTCGGCGCAGAAGCAGCCGAAACACTTTTGGACGAAATGGAGCTTGTACTCAAGGTTGGAGATACGCCGGTACCAACCCGACGATTGATCATTGATGAGATGCAGATGGCCGAGATATCGCCAAGACTGTATCCCAAGCTCTCGGAAAGCCGTCTGGATGTTGTTTTCGGCGCGCGCCGATCAGCTTTCGATTTGGTGATTACGCTTCGGACACCACAGATGCTCCGAAGAGAGCTGGTCGAGCGTTACCCACTTGGCGATGAAGCGCCCGAGACTATCGAGATCCCAGAGCGATTGCTAGGCGACGCCAAACTCACGGGCCTGTTCGAACTGGGCGTATCTATTTGCCTTCGTGATGAGCTGGATCTTGGCGCTGGCTGGCCTGAGCAAATCGGCAGCTGGGTCTCGCGGGGTACGTTTACGATTGGCCTTGATCGCCGTCAGGCTGCCTTCAGAATAGAAATCCTGACGGAGACGATGATCAAGGAACGCGCTCTACCTGCCGGGACGATGGTTTGGGTGGATGTCGACGATTTGAATGTCGTCTACGAGGAGGGAAGCGCATGTGCGACCGCCTATATAAGCGAGAAGCTTCATGGGAAGTTCACAAGCGGCAAGACTCACCCGGCTGTGACGGCACTGCTGTATGCCGAAATCGTGTGCGCCGTTCTCTCGTCGCCCGACAACGGCATTGCTGAAGCAACTGAAATCGTTTCTGGAAGCCCATTGGAGAACATCGCCAAGAACCTGAGTTCAAGCAGGGCGTTGTCGTTGCGAGAACTCAAAAAATTGATCGACGACCCCACAAGGTTACGTGCGACCGTTCATGATAGCCGTGGCCTTGTCAGGGATTTGGAGAAAGTCTGATGCCATACCCCATTGTACGCGAAGACGCCGCGAAATCCTGGTTCAAGAAGTGGCAGGACGCATGTGGAGAAGCTGGGGCCCGCGTCGCGCCTATTGAGCTACCTAAGCTCGAGTTCAGACCGCTTGGTGATGATTTCGATTGGGACAACGAAATTGCCTCTGTTGTTCATCGACTGCAAACCTTGTTAACGGATGAAGGAGAAAAGGCTTTTGAGGCCAAAGGTACGGTGCTCGTGCACGAGGCACTTCCGGATCATGAAGCGCTACGCGATCCGGAATTCTGGTACTGGATTGCCTGTTCAGTCGGCCGCGAATTGATCGAGGCGCGATATCCGTTCAAGAGTAATGATCAGGATAACCCTGATCCGGATAACGAGGCTCAGCAGGAGGCTAGAAACTATCTACCCGGCAGAAATAACTTCGTGGGGCAGAACGCAAAAGAGGTGCTGTTCTTCAGACTTTGGATCAGGGCCGAAATGGGAAGATTGGTCGAGGTTTCCGAAACGGTTGCAGAGAGTTACGAGTATGCGCGAGCCGGTTCAGTCGAGTTTTGGCGGAGCCATCTTCTAAGAGTCCTGTATGCACAGCATCGTCCTTTGTTGCGTGCTTTTCTCGATTTTCAGTTTCCAGTGCCTGATCGGAACAAACCCAAGCTGACCATTCCAGAGATCCGGCAGCTGGCAAAAGACCTTGCCAAGGCTTGTGCCAACGTGTCCGTTGAGGTACTCGATCAAGACCAAAGTAAAGCCTTCGTCGAGCGGGTGTGGGCAAGAACGTCGGCTAGAAAGGCTTGGGTCAAAGGCTGACCTAGAAGTCGTCGCGAAAGTGGTGGAATGAATGTGAACGTGGCACCTGACTGCCGCACTTCCGGAGCCGACGAGGCTCGTTCGGAGTGGTGGCAAGGATTCTTAAAGGGCTCCCATCGTTGGGACGATCCTTCAAAGGTGCCATTGCAAGTCGTTGACTTATTTTGTGGTTCTGGTGGCTTTGGGTTAGGCGCCGCACTAGCGGCTTCTTGCTTCGGACGGCGGGCAGTATTCCAGGCTATCGCAGATGCGGATGCTCCTGCGATGGATGTATATGCTCGCTCGCTGCCCGTGCGGGCGAAGATCTCGGACTCACTCGCGACCATCGTCGACTACTCGGTTGATCGTGTGGATGCAGACCCCGTTTTCGACTATCCTCCGGAGCTCTTGCACAACGCTCTAGCTGCGGAAGTCGGAACGACCGACCTCCTTATTGCCGGCCCCCCATGCCAGGGCCACTCGAACCTCAACAATCATACGCGGCGGGATGATCCTCGGAATGATCTTTTCGTGGCAACCGCCGCAATTGCAGTCGCGTTGGGCGCTCAGGTTGTAGTCATTGAGAATGTGCCGGGAGTTCTTCGCTCGCATAGTGATGTAGTGGATTTGGCACGGCGTCTTCTCCGTTCCGAGGGTTATGCGGTCGCTGATAGAGTCGTCAGAATGGATGAACTGGGGGGCTGGCAAACGCGAGCCCGTTACTTCATGGTTGCCGTTCTCGATGGCGATCAAGAAATCCTTGAGCGAACTTTGAACGGTAGTTCTGGGAAGAAAACAGACTTACTGATGGATAGGCAGCCGCCGAAAGATGTCCTATGGGCTATCGGAGACCTTGCAGACAAAGTTGGAAACAGTGTTTTCGAAGCCCCTCCTGTCCAGGGGGCCGAGAATGCCCGACGTATAGATTATTTGTTTGATGAAGAGCTATACGATCTGCCGAATAGTGAGCGCCCAGACTGCCATAAAGACGGAACCACCTATACCTCGGTCTACGGACGGATGCACCCGGTCAAACCTGCGCCTACGATCACTACGGGAATTGGGACGCCTGGTCAGGGCCGTTTCATTCATCCGACCAGGCGTCGTCTTATCACGCCGCACGAAGCTGCCCGCATTCAGTGCTTTCCGGATGGCTATGGGTTCACCGACAATGGGGAAGGTCCGCCAAGGAAAGCTCTCGCGAAGTGGATAGGTGATGCCGTTCCGCCATATCTTGGAATGTCGGTTGTTTGCGCAGCCCTTTCGGTATTGTCCGAGAAAGCTCCGTGCTTTCCATGGGAGTGAGATGCCTGGCAGATCTATCGTGTGCAGCAAGTGGGGCTAGCCGATAGCCAGCTTGATAGCTTCTCTACGATATTGTGAATATATAGCCCAAAGGCAATATTTACAAAGTATCGCCGGTAAGCTATCAATAAATATGACCGATACTCTCGCATACCCCATTCGAAGCCTGCGCCAAGCTGGGGCCGTTCTGCGTGCCCGCCGGTCTGACCGCCAGATCAGCCAGAAGCAACTAGGCGAGATTACAGGGACGGCGCAGTCCACCATATCGGATATAGAGAACGGTGTCGTATCCGTCAGCCTCGATGTCTACCTGCGCCTCTTGGAGGCCTTGGGCGCGGAACTGTCCGCGACGGATCGTATAGCTGGCCAGCGGCAGGACTAAAATGGCAAGGATCGCTCGTGCTGGTCGCCGCACACGCCAAAGCAAGACAGCAGTCTGGTACGAAAGGGCGAGGGTGGGAACGCTGACCCGCGCAACGGATGGTGCCATCGCCTTCTCCTACGATCCTGACTGGCTGGCGTCCGAGGCCGCTTTTCCGGTTGCCAGCGCCCTGCCGCTTACCAAGCTCAAATGGCAGGGCGATCCGGTTATTGCCGCCTTCGACAACCTCTTACCCGATGCCGAAGGCGAGCTGCGCGAGAACATCGCCGCGCGCGTCGGGGCGCAGGGCAAGGATGTGTTCTCTCTGTTGTCTGTGCTGGGGCGCGACTGTGTCGGTGCGCTGCAATTTCTGCCGGTGGACGAGGCCCCATCCGAACAGGACATGCAGTATCGCATAATTTCGGAAGAAGAGATGGTCGCCGACCTGAAGAATCTCGCCGCCGCGCCGCTCGCCTTGAGTGAAGACGAGGATTTCCGGATTTCCATCGCAGGCGCGCAGGAAAAGACGGCTTATTTGCGTATTAATGGCCAATGGGCCAAGCCGCGCGGCATCACGCCGACCAGCCATATCTTCAAGACGCCCATGGGCATCATTCCCGGCCCTGAGCAGATCGACCTGAGCGACAGCGTCGAGAACGAGCTGTTCTGCATGACCTTGGCGCGCGAAATCGGCCTGCCCGTCGCGCATGTCGAAAAGCTCACATTGCCCGGGCAGGTCGTTCTGTCCGTCGAGCGGTTCGACCGCGTCTGGCACGGCGACACCCTGAAACGCCTGCCGCAAGAGGATATCTGCCAGTCGCTGGGCTATCCTTCTGCCATGAAATACCAGCGGCTGGGCGGCCCCGGCATTGCGCAGATCATGGAGCTTTTGCGGGAATCCGACACGCCCATCGAAGACCGGGAGACGTTCTTCCGGGCGCAGATCTTCTTCTTCCTGATCGGGGCCTCGGACGGGCATGCCAAGAACTTCAGCCTGCGTCTGGGGCGTCGGGCGCGGTTCACGCTCGCGCCCCTCTATGACATCCTGAGCGTCGCCCCGGTCGTCCGCGCCGGACGCTTGCAGCGCAAGCGCTACCGCCTCGCCATGTCGATCGACGGCCATTACGGCATCGACGAGATCGTGCCCCGCCACTTCGAGGCCGAGGGCCGCGCGGCGGGTCTGCCCAAGGGCCGCGCCCTGGAGCTGTTGCAGGACATGACAGATCGGCTGGGCCCCGCGCTGGAGCGGACGCTTCTGGCGGTGGGCGATCAGGTCCCGGCGGCGGTCAGCGAGCCGATCGCAAGCGATGCGATGCAGCGGGCGGCGCAGATGCGGGACCTGTTTTAGGGCCCCGGTGCCTTTCTGGCTAACCCCTCCAGCGCCTTGTCGACCTCGCGCGTCATCGCTGCAAGCTGCTCTTCCCACAATATGCGAAACTCCTCGGCGAATTCGACCAGCCCCCCGGCGAAGGTGCGGATCGTGGTCATGTCATCGTCGGTAAACGGGATCGGGCGGCCGCGCAGTTTGGCCTCATTCAGCTTGCGGGCGATATGGTTGACTGCAGCGCCCTCGGTGGCGACCTGCGCGCCCCAGGCTTGCAGGTGATTGAGCACGACCGGATCGGCCGGGCGCAGCAGGATGTCAGCGGCCCCCATCAGACGGCGCAGAGCGGCGGGGTGATCGGTGATGCCGCGCCTCTCCAGAGCGGCGTGGAGGTCAGCCAGTTCGCGTCTACTGACGCGTAAGCTGATCGTTTGGGTGCGGCCTTGGCGCGCGCGTTGGGCCTTGTTCAACGTGTTGTAGATCGTCCGGCGCGAGACTCCGTATTGGCGGGCAAGCGCCTTTACGGGCGTGCCGCCAGCGCGGGCCTCGATGATCTGGTGGCGTTCGTCGTCGGTCAGTTTGCGATGGTGGCGCATGTGAAGTTTACGTTCCTATTTCTTGCCAACTTCCTCCAAGCTCCCCGTCTCCCAGCGTCAGCGGAGGCGGGTCAGGTGCTTGGAGTCCGTTTCAGTGGTTTTGCTGAGCGGGCTGGGGCGAGGGCTGCACAAAGCGGGAAACGCGTTGCGCGCAGCAGGGTACACCTGACGCGGCGCAAAGGGCGCGATGCAGAAGGCGCGGCGCAGGGAACGCGCGACGCGATGCGCAGTCCAGAAAGCGCGGAGCACGGGACGCGATGCGTGATGCGTCTCACGCAGAACGTGCCCCTCATGCCGCCAGTCCCGCTGCACGCAGCTGGCCGTCGCTGACCAGCCCTGACGCCAACAGCGCCGTCACTTGGGGGGCGGTGATGTGTTTGCACATCGGATTGCGGTCGCGGACCCATGCGGCGAGCCGTGCGTGGTGGTCGGCTGCGAGGGCAGTCTGCGCCTGCCGTTCCTCGGTCATCGCCTCCAGGAATCGCCGCCATCGGCGGTCAGCGAACCAGTTGTCTGAGAAACAGACCTTTGACCGGGTGAACCCTGCGCTCTCGGTGGCGTAGGCCTGCACGGCGTGCAGCAGGTCGTCGGGATCGATCCCTTCCCTCACGGCCTCCGCGATCTGAGCCAGGCACGCAGCCTTCCCGCGCTGCCGGTCCTTCGGATAGGCAGCCCAGATCTTCTCGAACCTTTCATCCTCAACCGCCGCCTCCGCGCGCTTGCGCGTAGGTGGTTTATGGATGGTTTTAGGGTGGTTTGGGGTCCACCGTGGACCCCGTACCCCGTCCACTGTGGACGGGGTACGGGGTTCAGGCTGGACGGGGTCCAATGTGACCCCCGTCCCGTCATCGGGTTCTGCGGAGGAATCCAGCGTCATCACGCGGGCCAGAACGATGCGATAGATCACGGTGAAACCGTTCTTGCAGGGGCGGCGTCCGGTCTCGATCAGGATGCCCTCTTTCAGGAAATCGCTGATCGTTCGCTTCACGGTGCTTTCGCCCAGCTCGGTGTGCCGTTGGATCGTGCCTTTGGAGCACCAGATGCCCGAGCCATCATCGCTCGCCTTGTCGGCCAGGAACATGATGATCTGCTTGCGCGCGGCGCTGCCGAAGCGGCGTTCGGCGCATTCGTTCGCAACACGCCAGCTCATAGCCGCGCCCCGCGAGGCTCTAAACCGGCCTCAACTTGTACAGGTTTTGTACAGAAATCCTGTCTGCAGCGCCCGATTTCCCGGGAAATCAAACGGGCGTTTCTGCAGCCGCCTTTGCAAGCCGCTGACAAAAAGCCATATTTTATTGGGCTTTTTGGTGACCCCGGCAGGATTCGAACCTGCAACCTGCCCCTTAGGAGGGGGCTGCTCTATCCAGTTGAGCCACGGGGCCGCGCGAATGCTTGTGCCAAGCCGGGCGCATAGGTGCAAGTGGTGTCTTGGCGCGCGGGATGAGGGCCGCTAACATATGTATCGGTCGATCTGTATAGGAACACGCGCTTGCCCCCATATCTGCCCCCTCAAACCGCCCGCCCCCTGACTCTGCGCGATGTGTCCGAGGCCAGTGGCGTCAGTGAAATGACCGTCAGCCGCGTCTTGCGCAACCGTGACGATGTTTCGCCCGCCACGCGCGACAAGGTTTTGGCCGCGGCCAAGGCGCTGGGCTATGTGCCCAACAAGATCGCAGGGGCGCTGGCGTCGCAGCGGGTGAATCTTGTGGGCGTTATCATCCCGTCGCTGGCCAATATGGTGTTTCCCGAAGTTCTGCGCGGCATTTCGGCGGGGCTGGAAGACACCGGGTTGCAACCGGTGTTCGGCGCGACGGATTATCTGGCGGACCGCGAGGAGAACGTGATCTATGAGATGCTGTCATGGCGGCCTTCGGGCGTGATCGTGGCGGGGTTGGAACATACCGATGCGGCGCGCGCCATGCTGGCCAATGCGGGCATCCCGATTGTCGAGATCATGGATATCGACGGCGAGGCGATTGATTCCGTTGTGGGCATTTCGCATCGCCGTGCCGGGCGTGAAATGGCGCAGGCCATCTTGCAGGCCGGGTATCGGCGAATCGGGTTTCTGGGCACCAAGGTGCCCGATGATTTCCGCGCGCGCAAACGTCTGGAAGGGTTTACCGAGGCCTTGGCGGAGGCGGGTCTGTCGCTGGCCGATACAGAGGATTACGCCGGCGGCTCGTCATTGGCCAAGGGGCGCGAGATGACCCAAGCCATGTTACAGCGTAGCCCAGATCTGGATTTTCTGTATTATTCCAATGATATGATCGGGGCAGGGGGGCTGCTTTACTGTCTGGATCAGGGGCTGGACGTGCCCGGCCGCTTGGGTTTGGCCGGGTTCAACGGGCTGGAACTGCTGGACGGTCTGCGCCTGAAACTGGCCACGACAGATGCCAACCGCCGCGAGATCGGGCTGCGCGCGGCGCAAATTGTTGCGGGCAAGCCGACCGATGGGCTGATCGGATCGCAACGCATCGAACTGGACCCCATCCTTGACCCCGGAGAGACCATCCGCAAACGCAGGTAAGGGGAAATCCTGTCCTTCATCTGTCCTGTCATGGGGTTGTCGTTTTTCTGGGCTAACCGGGAAACTGCGACATCTGGTGCGCGCTAATCGCTTGTCAGATTGTTTGCCCTAGATATAGTGTTCTCACGCCATGGTGCCCCGGCACCATGACACTTGCCCCACGGGGGCGCGCCAAGCCCTTGGGGGCCGCCAGAGGAAGGGTGGCACCATGGATGGTGATTTCAGGACTGATTTTGTGCGCGAGCCGGTGGCGTTGAAGCAGTTTCCGGCGCTTGTCTTGAACGCGGATTACCGGCCTTTGTCGTATTACCCGTTGTCGCTTTGGCCGTGGCAAGATGCCATCAAGGCCGTGTTTCTGGACCGGGTCGATATTTTGGCGCATTATGACGAGGTCGTGCGCAGCCAGCGGATGGAGATTCAGGTGCCCTCGGTGGTGGTGCTGCGCGAATATGTCAAGCCGCGCAAGCGCGTGGCCTTTACCCGGTTCAACTTGTTTTTGCGCGATGAGTTCGCGTGCCAGTATTGCGGCTCGCGCCATGACCTGACCTTTGACCATGTATTGCCGCGCAAGCTGGGGGGCGTGACAAGCTGGGAAAACGTTGTTGCGGCTTGTGCGCCGTGCAATCTGCGCAAAGGGTCCAAGACCTTGCGCGAATGCGGGATGAAGCTGCGCCAATCCCCGCGCCAGCCAGATGCGGAACATTTGCGCAATCTGGGGCGCAGGTTTCCGCCGAACCACCTGCATGAAAGCTGGCTGGACTACCTGTATTGGGACACCGAGCTTGACGCATAACCCTTTGCACGCCGATGCTGGCACTGGACAGGCCCTGCCCTGAACGGGTAAAGCGTTGCTAGCGCTAACATCGCGGAGGTTGTGAGATGGTCGCACGCGTCATTCCGGTTGAGTGTTTCGACCTGGTCATTTTCGGGGCGACGGGTGATCTGGCCCGGCGCAAAATCCTGCCGGGCCTCTATCGGCGCTGGAAAGAAGGGCAAATTCCCGAAGGGTGCACCATTGTGGGTGCGGCGCGCAGCGAGTTGGATGCGGACAGTTTTCGCGACCTTGTGCGCAGCACGCTCGAAGAATTCTTGCCGGCGGAGGAAGTGCTGCCAGATATTGTGGCCAGTTTTCTGGATATGCTGGCCTATGTCACCATAGATGCACGCGGCGATACCGGCTGGCCCGAATTGGCCGCGCTGATGCGGGCTGGCAAAGTGCGGGCGTTCTATTTCTCGGTCGCACCGGCCTTGTTCGGCGATATCGCCAAACGCCTGAAAGAGCGAGGGATTGCCGATCGTGACAGCCGGATCGTGGTTGAAAAGCCTTTTGGCAAGGATCTGGAAACCGCGCGCGCGCTGAACGCGTCGCTTGCCAGCTATTTTCAGGAAGACCAGATTTACCGGATCGACCATTATCTGGGCAAGGAAACCGTGCAGAACCTGATGGCGGTGCGTTTTGCCAATATCCTGTTCGAACCCTTGTGGAAGGCGCAATATATCGACCATGTGCAGATCACGGTGGCAGAAACCGTGGGCGTGGGCGGGCGCGGCGAATATTATGACACCTCTGGCGCGATCCGCGACATGGTGCAAAACCACATGATGCAGCTTTTGTGCCTGATCGCGATGGAGCCGCCGAATTGCTTTGAACCCGACGCCATGCGCGACGAGAAGCTTAAGGTCATTCGCGCGCTGGACCCGGTGGCGCCCAGCGAAATCGTGCGCGGGCAATATCGGGGGAAAGGTGGTGACGACTACCTGACCGAAGCCGGCAATCCCGACAGCCGCACCGAAAGCTTCGTAGCGATGAAGCTGCATGTGTCGAATTGGCGCTGGAAGGGCACGCCCTTTTATCTGCGCACGGGCAAGCGCCTGCGCGCCCGCGCATCCGAAATTGCCGTGACCTTCAAGGAACCGCCGCATTCCATTTTCGGCGAATCCAACCAGTGGCGCGCGAATATGCTGGTCATCCGTCTGCAACCCGACGAAGGCATGGATTTGCGCGTTATGATCAAGGAACCGGGTCCGGGCGGGATGCGGCTGAAAGATGTCGCCCTTGATATGAGCTTTGCCGAAGCGCTGGGCGACGATCTGGACATTCCCGACGCCTATGAGCGCCTTATCATGGATGTGATCCGTGGCAACCAGACGCTGTTCATGCGCGGGGACGAGGTGGAAGCGGCCTGGGGTTGGGTCGATCCGGTGATAGATATGATTGAAGAGCGCGGCGATGTGCCCGAACCCTACGAGCCGGGATCGGCCGGGCCGGAAGGGTCGATGATGCTGATGCATCGCGACGGACGCCGCTGGCGGGAGATCAGGTAATGGAATTTCACGAATACCCCGACCGCGACATGATGATGCTGCGCGTGGCGCAGCGCATCGCTTCAGAACTGGGCGAAACCCTGCGCGCGGCGGACCGTGCCACGCTGTCCGTGCCCGGCGGAACCACGCCCGGACCTGTGTTCGACACGCTGTCGGGGGCCGATCTGGACTGGTCGCGCGTGTCGGTCATGCTGAATGACGAACGCTGGGTGCCAGAGGACAATCCGCGGTCGAACACCGCGCTGCTGCGCAAACGCCTGCTGACGGGCCGCGCGGCTGACGCAAAGCTCGTGCCGCTTTATGCCCGTGCGCCTCGCCCCGAAGATGCGCTGGACGCGCTGTCAGACGGTATTCAGCCGCATTTGCCCATTTCGGTGCTGCTGCTGGGGATGGGTGCGGATATGCACACGGCAAGCCTGTTTCCCGGCGCCGACAAGCTGGCGCAAGCCATGGCCGCTGATGCGCCGTCACTGATGGCGCTGCGCGCGGATGCGGCGGGCGAGCCGCGCATCACCCTGACCCTGCCGGTGCTGCAAGCGGCTTTGCGGGTGCATGTGCTGATAACCGGCCCGGAGAAGCGCGCGGCCCTAGAGCGCGCGCGCAAACTGCCGCCCGATCAGGCCCCGATTGCGGCACTGTTGGATCATGCGCAGGTGCATTGGGCAGAGTGATAAGCTAGGAAAGAGGGGGCATTGCCCCCTTCTTTTTTGAGTATTCGGGGCAAGATGACGCGAATCGAGGGACAAAGACAATGAGCACATGGAACGATTTGGCCAAGCACCAGCGCGCCACCGACACACGGCATATGCTGGAGCTGTTCGCCGAGGACGCGAACCGCGCAGCCGATTTCAGCATTCGAGCGGGCGAGATGCTGCTGGATTATTCCAAGACCAATATTGACGCCACATGCCGCGACATGCTGATCGCGCTGGCACAGGCGCAGGGCGTGGCTGCCAAGCGCGACGCGATGTTCGCGGGCGAGAAGATCAACGAGACCGAGGGCCGCGCCGTGCTGCATATCGCGCAGCGCGCCGATGATGCCGCCGTGATCGAGCTGGACGGTGTCGATGTCATGCCCGCGCTGCGCGAGACCCGCGCCCGCGCCTATGCCTTTGCCGAAGCCGTGCGCTCTGGCGCATTTACGGGGCAGGGCGGGCGGATTACCGATGTGGTCAATATCGGGATTGGCGGGTCCGACCTTGGCCCGGCCATGGCGACACTGGCGCTAGAGCCGTTCCATGACGGGCCGCGGCTGCACTATGTGTCCAATGTGGATGGCGCGCATATCGGCGACACGCTGGAGCGGCTGGACCCGGCCACGACCTTGGTGATCGTGGCCTCCAAGACCTTCACCACCATCGAGACGATGACCAATGCCGAAACCGCGCGCAAGTGGATGGCCCAGAAAGTGGCCGATCCTGCGGCCCAATTCGCCGCCGTGTCCACCGCCGCCGACAAGACCGCCGCTTTCGGTATCGCCCCTGAACGCGTGTTCGGCTTTGCCGATTGGGTCGGTGGGCGGTATTCCATGTGGGGGCCGATCGGGCTGGGCCTGATGATCGCGATTGGTGCGGTCCGGTTCGAGCGTTTTCTGGCCGGCGCGCGCGCGATGGACGCGCATTTCGTGGAAGCGCCCTTTGCGCAGAACATGCCGGTCATGCTCGCGCTGGTGGGCATCTGGCACAACCAGCTATGCGGCCATGCCACCCGCGCGGTGCTGCCCTATGACCAACGCCTGTCGCGGCTGCCCGCCTATCTGCAACAGTTGGAGATGGAGAGCAACGGCAAGCGCGTGGGCATGGATGGCGAAGACCTTGGCCGCCAGTCCGGCCCCGTGGTCTGGGGGGAGCCGGGCACCAATGGCCAGCACGCCTTTTACCAGTTGATCCACCAAGGCACGCGGGTCGTGCCCTGTGAATTTCTGCTGGCCGCCCAAGGGCATGAACCTGATTTGGCGCATCAGCACCGCTTGTTGGCCGCGAATTGCTTGGCACAGGCAGAGGCGTTGATGAAAGGCCGTTCGCTTGACGAAGCGCGCGCGATCATGGCTGCCAAGGGGCTGACAGGGGCCGAACTGGACCGACAGGCCCGCCACCGGGTGTTTCCGGGCAACCGCCCCTCGACCATGTTGCTATACCCCAAGCTGACGCCCTTCACGCTGGGTCAGATTGTGGCGCTCTATGAACACCGGGTGTTCGTGGAAGGGGTGATTCTGGGCATCAATTCGTTCGACCAATGGGGGGTCGAACTGGGCAAGGAATTGGCGACCGCGCTTGGCCCGGTGCTGGAAGGTGCCGACGCGTCGGGCAAGGACGGGTCAACCCAAGCCCTTGTGGGATATCTGCGCACGGCCGGGGTGTAAGGGCACGCCCCGGCCAGCAGCCGGGGCGCGGGCCGCTTAATAGGTGACGATGGTCTCAAAGTCTTGAAGCGGCGTTTCCGGGGCAAGCAGATCGTCCAGTGTCAGCGTGACGGTCGCGGTCTTGCCATCTTCCGACAGCGTGCCAGTGGTGCTTTCAATATTGGCCCCGGTCACGGAAAAGCTGACCGACAGCCCCGCCATCATCTGCTGCGCCATGGCCATGGCCTGCGGGTCCGATGCCATATCATCCATCTGGCCGGACATGGCCGCAAAAGGCATCAGCGCACGCACGCGGTTGCTGTCCAGATGGACAAGCTCGGCCTGCATGTCTTGCGGGGCATCCGCGCCGCCATCATCCATGATTTCCGCGAATGTGCCGGTTTTGTCGATGTCACAGCGCGCATGGGTGTCGGTCAGGGTGAAGGTGCCGCCCTCTTCATCGCAGAACGATGGGTCTTGCCCTGCCATTTCGAACATCTGGCGCTGCATCTGAATATAGCCGGTGACGCGGGCCTCATCCTCGCCCAAGACGGTAAGATCCATATCGGATTCTATGCAGGCGGTCAGGGCAAGGGCGGCGGGTAGGGTCAGGAACAGGGCGCGCATGGCATATCTCCAGTGCAGGTGCGTTTGCGCAAGGATAGGTGGAAAACGGTCGCCAAGGCCAGAGAAGATTCACCCCTCCAGCGGGTCAATAAGCGTATCACCGCTGGCCCGGTTGGAATTGATGGCAACCCCAACCCGGTGAAACCGCAAGCTGTCCTCGGGGGCGGGCTGCATCAGCGGGGCCGCGCCCGGCCCATCTTCGCCCAGCCATTTCGGCCAGTCTTGCGCCGCAAGGATCACCGGCATTCGGTGATGGATATGGGCCAGCGCGGCATTGGCGGCACAGGTCACGATGGCGCAGGTGGCGTGGCGCGTATCGCCCTGAACCCAGACCTGCCAGACGCCTGCAAAGGCCAGCAGATCGCCCTGCTCCGGGCGGATATACCACGGCAGCCGCGCGCCATCGGCGTCTTTGGTCCATTCATAAAACCCGCTTGCCGGGATGATGCACCGCCGCGCCCGCACCGCCTGTGCGAAGGCGGGTTTCGTGGCAATCGTCTCGGCGCGCGCATTTATCAACAGCGGCCCATCGGTTTCGGATTTGTACCAATGCGGCAGAAAGCCCCAGCGCATTGGCCCGGCATGGCGCTGGCCCTTGCTGCTAAGGATGGTCAGGACCGGCTGCGTCGGGCAAATATTCTGGCCGTGTGCGGTGGCGCTGTCATTGGATAGCCGCGCGTCGAACAGGCGCGCGACCGCGTCATCGGGCAAGGTCAGGGCAAAACGTCCGCACATAGCAGCAAGGTATCATGCGGCGGGCACAGGCTGAACCGGTTTGCGGCGGCTATACATCAGCCCGCCGATGATGATGGCCAGCGCAAGTATAAATCGGCCCGGCAGTTCCTCGGACAGCACGACCACGCCAAGGATGACCGACCAGACCGGCACATGATAATTGACCTGCGACAAGAAACTTGGGCCTGCGCTGCGGATGATACCCACCAGAATAAGCGTTGCCAACCCGGTGGGCAGCAGGCCTAGGTATATGAGTGCGCCCATGGCCTGTTGGGACGGTGCGGTCGGCACCCCTTCGGTGACCAAAGCCAGCGGGACCATGACACAGCTTGCAATGCCAAGCGCCATGACCCCAAATGCCACCGGGTGCACCGAGGGGCAACGCCGCGTCACGATCGCGCCCACAGCATAGCTGAGGGACGCTGCCAGACAGCCCAGCTTCGCCACGCTTTCCAGTGCAGAGCCGGTGGTGCGCAGCACCCCCGGCCCAATCAGCTCGGCCACGCCCAAAAGCCCGATGGCAAAGCCCGCAGCCTTGGCGCGGGTCAGCCGCTCGCCCGGCACAAAGACATGCGCCAGCCCGATCACGAATAGCGGGATCGCGGCCATTGTGATGCCCGCAAAGCCTGACGAGACATGTTGTTGCGACCAGCTGAGCAGGAAAAAGGGCAGGGCGTTCGACAGCACGGCCATGGCGGCGGTAAAGGCCCAGATGACCGGATCACGCGGCAGCGGGATGCGCGCGATCAGCGCCACCGCGCCCAGCGTCAGCGCCCCCAACGCGATCCGCCCGGCAGCAATGCTGACCGGACCAAAGCCATCAAGCGCCAGCGCCACGCCCAGAAAAGAGGCCCCCCAGATAAGACCAAGGGCATAAAGCCCGATCCAGTTTCCAAGGGTTGGCGCGGTCGGCATGGGCGGTTTCCTCTGGGGTATGCTTCACATGTGCACAGATGACCGCGCAGAAACCACTTGTCCAGCCAAAACCCGCGCAACAGATCTTGCACCGCCCGCATAGTCGCGCTAGCACCGCGCGAACGGATGGGTGGCCGAGTGGTTTAAGGCTCTGGTCTTGAAAACCAGCGTAGGTGAAAGCCTACCGTGGGTTCGAATCCCACCCCATCCGCCAGATTTTTAGACCAAACACCAATAAAATAAGGCTAAAACAGATCCGATCGGGCGACGCGGGCGATCCTTGCTGCACAATTCGACCCAAAATGCTGCACATTTAGCCTCTTGCGGCGGCCGCGCTTTTCGGGGCACAATCCGGCCATGAAATTCGTGAATCGCAATGGCACCCTTCACTTCCGAAAGCGCGTCCCGCGCCGGTTCGCTGACATCGAGCCGCGCGAATACGTCTGGATCAGCCTGCATACCGACCTTGAAGACGTGGCCAAGCGCAAGGCCGGCGCAGTCTGGGAAGAAATGCTGGAAGCATGGGAAGCCAAGCTAAACGGCGACACCGAGGATCACGAACAGCGCCTCGTCGCGGCAAAGCATCTGGCGGGGATCAGGGGCTACCGTTACCTGCCATCCAGCAAGGTGTTGAAGCTGCCAGATGATGAATTCTATGCCCGCGTGCGCGCCGTGGTGCGCAAGGATGGCACGATAGACGACCGGGAGGCCGACGCGCTTCTGGGCGCGGTGCCCAAGCCCAAGTTGACGCTATCGGAATCTCTCAAAGAATTCTGGAAGCTGGCCGATGATCGCACCGTTGGGAAAAGCGAAGACCAGATCCGGCGCTGGCGCAACCCAAGGATCAAGGCGATCAAGAACCTGATCGACGTGATTGGCGATGTCGAGATCCAGAACCTCACTGCCGATGACATGCTGGATTTCCGCGAATGGTGGATGGATCGCATAAGGAATGAAGGGCTGACCGCAAATAGCGCGAACAAGGACATCATTCACATCGCCAATGTGCTGCGCACCGTGAACAAGATGAAGCGGCTGGGGCTTGATCTTCCGCTATCCGATCTGTCGATCAAGGAATGCGAGAAGAAAACCCGCCCGGCCTTCTCGGTGGATTGGATCAAGGACAAGCTATTGGCGCCCGGCGCGCTCGACGGGCTGAACGCAGAGGCCCGTGCGATCCTTTTAGGCATGGTGAATACGGGCTACCGGCCCAGCGAAGGCGCTTCGCTTACGGCGGCCCAGATCAGGCTGGACCATGCCGTGCCTCACATCAGCATCGAGCCTGTTGGCCGTCAGCTCAAGAGCCAATATGCGCGCCGGAAGATCCCGCTTCTCGGCGTCAGCCTTGAGGCGTTCAAGCAATTCCCTGACGGGTTTCCCCGCTACCGGGATAGCGCGGCACTTTCGGCTACGGTGAACAAATACCTGCGCGCTCATGGCCTCTTGGAAAGTCCAGATCACAGCATGTATTCGCTAAGGCATTCATGGGAGGACCGAATGCTGTCGGCGGGTATTGATGATAGAATAAGACGAGATTGCCTTGGCCATAGGTTGTCTCGAGAGCGCTATGGCCAGGGAGCTACGCTTGAAATGTTGCGTGACCAGTTTACTCCGATAACCTTGTGCCTACGTTAAATTTTAAGGCCGCTAAAACACAACAAAGATCTCTGTTGTTTTGTTGGGCGACGACGAGTGCTGAAAGCGGCATCAATTGATGGTATCTAAGGGTGGACCTGTCGCGTATTTGTGCCGCTCCAGGTTCTCGTTTAAGCCACCTTCCGTTCAAAAGCGACCGGGCTTTTCCAGCCCAATGCTGAATGTCGGCGTCGAGGGTTATAGAAGCCGTTGATGTATTGAAAGATGGCGGTTTCGGCCTGTCGACGCGTTTCCCAAGTGCGCCGCCAGATCAGTTCGGCCTTGATGGTCTTGAAGAAGGTTTCGACTGCGGCGTTGTCGTAGCAATTCCCTTTCCCACTCATCGACACCTTGAACCCGTGTTCGCGCAGGATCTTCTGGTAGTGAGCCATTGAAGGCGCCATTGGTTCGAGCCCAATGGCGAACGCGAACAGTATTGGCTGCCCCTGTCTGTGTGATGAATGCAGCCTTTGGGTGGCGCTCGGAAGGCGATGGCCATTTTCAGGGCCCGGATCGCCAGGTCACGCTTCATGCGATTGCTGACTGCCCAACCAATGACACGCCGGGAATGCAGATCGAGGATCACCGCCAGATACAGCCAACCCTCACGGGTCCAGATGTAGCTGATGTCGCCAGCCCATTTCGCTGCGCGGACCTACGGTTCTGGTTCGGCTGATCTGCTTTGAAGTCGCGATCCAGCAGGTTCGGGGCGATGTTGAACGTATGATCGCTGTCTGGACGTCGGGGAAACGATCCACTGGATCGTTTCCTGATCCTCCTTACCCTTGAACTTGCGCGTTCTTTCAACGGTAATCCCGTTTTCGCGCAGTGAGACAGGTTCTGAAAACGATCCGGGGGATCGTTTTCCTGTCGAACGCGACCGACGCGCCGGTGCCCGACATCGACACCGACCTCCTTCAGTTCTTCGGTCATTCGTGGGCGGCCATAGCTGCCCAGGCTCAGGCGCGACTGCTCCTTGATATGCGCCAGAACCACCATATCCATGCGCTGCCTGCGGCTGGCCGGACGGCTGCGGAACGCCCGCAATCCGCGGGGGCTGACATTCATCACCCGACACAGCCGATCGACCGGGAAAGCCCCGCGCTGTTCTTCAACGAACCTGAACCTCACGGCTTTTGGCTCGCGAAGAACTGGTCGCCATTGTTGCTCGAACCAATGGCGCAATCAATGACGACCTTTTTTTAATATATCCCTCTCCTCCTTGAGGATGCGGTTCTCGCGCCGAAGCCGTTCGTTCTCATTAGCAAGCTCGCGATCCTCAGACGAGACCACGTCCGTATCTCGATGCGCCGTCACCCACTTGTTCAGCGTCGATTTGCCAACGCCCAAATCATCCGCAACTTGCTGTCGCGAAAGCCCGCTTGTCAGTGCAATTCGCACCGCATCTTTACGAAATTCGTCCGTTCTTCCTGTGCCCATGAGTCATCTCCTTTGCTGCACATTACGCTATCAAAGGAGCGGCACCAAACCGCGACAGGTCCAACGTTTGATGATGACACTGTTGGCGCCGATGATCAGTAGGCGACGAAGGGAACGCTCGCCCATCTTCGTCGTTGCTCCGAGCCGCTGCTTGCCACCGGTCGAATGCTGCCGGGGCGTGAGCCCGAGCCATGCCGCAAAGTCTCGAGCCTTACGGAAAGTCTCGGGCGGCGGCGCAAGGGTCGCTATGGCCGTCGCGATCAGCGGGCCGATGCCGGGCACCGTCATCAGTCGCCGCGCCACGTCGTTCTCCTTGGCGCGACGGGCGATCTCGGCATCAAGCTTGGTGATCTCTTCCTCCAACTGCGTCAGCGTCGAGGCCAGAACCTTCAGGGTAGGGAGGGCATCAGCCGGTAGAGTGCATTCCGGATCTTTGACGAGTGCAATCAGCTTCGATGCATTCGCTGCCCCCTGCGGCACAATCTCCCCGAACTCGGCCAGATGACCGCGAAGCGAATTTATGGCCTGCGTCCTCTGCCGGATCAGAAGCTCGCGCACGCGAAACACCATGGCCGCGCCCTGGGTCTGTTCGCTCTTCACCGGAACAAAGCGCATCGTCGGCCGCAACGCCGCCTCGCAAATCGCTTCGGCATCGGCCGCATCATTCTTCTGCCGCTTCACGAAAGGCTTGACGTAGGCGGGTGGGATTAGCCGAACGTCATGGCCCAGCTTGCCAATCTCACGCCCCCAAAAATGAGCGCCGCCGGAGGCTTCCATCGCCACAACGCAGGCCGGGAGCTGTCCAAAAAACTCCAGCACCTGATCCCGTCTCAGCTTCTTGCGCAGAACTGCTCGCCCCGAGACGTCAGCGCCATGCGCCTGAAACACATTCTTCGCCAGATCGAGCCCGACCGTGATAATCTCCGACATGACCGTCCTCCTTTGTGGATCATCGCAGACCCACCTTGGCACAAAGACGCCGTCGGGTGGCGGTCACATCATCAGAGCCACTGTGCGGTTACATCGGCAAAGCCCAGACAAACCCAATAAATAAGGTAGTCGTTATCTTTGGACCATAGAACTTGGTTATTCTATGCACCTGTCGTTCCAGTTAAGTAGTGCCGAGAATGTTTGAGTTTTGGTCATTTTCTACTTTTCGGGTGGGGATGAGGCTGAAAGTGACGGTAAGAGAGCAGGAAAAAATGCGGCAAAGCATTGATAAAAAACGAGAAAAGAGAGCGAGCGAAGTGAACGTCACTGTCATGTTTCATGACAGAAGCTTCATTTTGGGCGCTTGCGACTGGTTTTTCGCGCGCGCGAGTGGCGCGGTGTCACTGTCAGCGTCCCTGACAGGCGTGTCTGCATGCTGTTTCCGCCCTGCATCATTTTCAGCATCACTGGCAGAAGTGGCCAACAGGCCTGAAAAGCGACGAAGTCGCACGATCTCGTCACTGTCACATTCCGAAAAGTTTTCCGCAGAGGCGCCCATGGCGCGCTCCGCTTTGGTCGTATTGGCGGCCACTCCACACAAGCGCAGCCCACAAGGTGCCGCATCCGCAACCACCATAATGACCGAGCAGCGCCGCTGCGCAGCGGCGTAAAGAAGGACGTAGACCATGGCAAAAGATATCGAGTTCACCGCAAAGATCGCAGCAGATCGCTCCAACCCTGCTCGGAAAGATGAAGCGCTCAAAAAGCTGATCGAGGCTTGGAACAGCAAGAACGCTCAGGCTGCTAAACGCGTCGGCACCTTCGGGTTCATGGCGGCGGCGCTGGCGGCTTGTGGTGGTGGTTCGGGCGGAAGCGTCGGCAACGGCGATGGTTCAGGTGATGGTGACGAGAGTGACGAAAATTCTAACAGTTTTGGCGTAACGCCCGTTGTTTCCGGCGCAACGACAGTTAGCGGTGCATTTGCGTTTTTTGATCGAGATGATGCAGAAATCACCTCGGTTACCGCTGATCCTGAGGATGTTGCAGGCAAGCTCCTGGAATATGTCGAGGAAAGCGCGCCTGTGGATGTTACCGGGCTCACCACGATTGATCTTGCCGGTGGAGTCACACTCGTTGTCACCATCGAAGACCTTGCGCAGATACAGGTTGCTGGGACAGGGAATGTGTGGGCGCTTGTGGGTACAGCTTCCTCCACTACGACAGATCATGGATCTTTCGCGCTCGACATCGATATCACCGGCAACCTCATCTTTGACATGGACGGCGACGAGCGCGCGGGTGTTGAGCAGAAGGTCGCGATAACTGGTACGATCGATTTGAACTTTGGTGACATCATCGTTAGCGACGGCACGGTCGATCTGACAGGTGCGACCCTCGCCCGTATCGGTAAAACCGTTGAGATCAACTCCACTCTGATCATCACCTATGACCAGTTCGTTAAAGCCTTGGAGGCTGAGACCTCCTTTGCCGGCGTGGGAGACCTTGTCGTAAGTATGGGGCCGACTGACGGTGATCTGCTGGAAGGTTATTTGGCGGTTTCGCATCTGCTTGGTCAAGTGCAGTTGCAAGATCCTGCTACCGGTCCGAAGTCGTTCATCTTGCAGGAATCTGGAGCTACCCAATCTATCGAAGTGTCGCCGCAAGACATCGAGCTGACCGTCAGCCGGTTTGTCGATCAGGCTATCGCGCTCTTCGAACAGCGGATCCAGGGTTTTGCGAGCAGCGGTGAATATACGAGCCTTGCTCTGATCCTTGATGACACGGACGCTCCTGGGAATACGAGCAATGAGCCGACCCAAAACTCGATTGCTGGTCTGAAGGCGGCGATTTCGTCGCTCAATGCGGGTGGAAATCCTGAACTGGATGCGCTCGAAAATGAGGTTGGTTCACCTGCTTCGGTTGATGGGCAAGGCAATGCGGTCGCAGCTTCGGGGCTTTATGCACTGATTGAGACTTCGATTGATAGCGCGATTGAAGCGCTTGAGGTTAGCCTGTCAGGCTACGCATGCGACGGTTCAACGGGCGATTTGATCATTGCTAGCGATGATTTTGCGACAATCAAGGATCTGAGCGAAGCAGTGAACAAGCTGCAAGATCTCGCGGGCCTTGATGAATTGGCAGGTTCGGGGGCGAATGCTGTTGATTTTGTGACCCGTCTCACGGCTCTTGAAACAACGACGTCTCAGGCGGTTGAAACTTATGTGTCCGGCGCGATCACGACGCTGAAGGAGCAGATACAGGGTTTTGCGAGCAGCACTGATTATACGAGCCTGGCGGCGATTCTGGATGACAGCGCCTCGACCCAAGATGGCGAGCCGTCTCTGAACTCGATTGCTGGTCTGAAGGCGGCGATTGCATCGATCAATGCGGGTGGCAATCCTGACCTCGATGCGCTTGAGGACGAGGTCGGGCTCAAGGCTGAGGACAACAACGGAACAGCCACGGGCCTTTATGCGCTGATCGAAACTTCGATTGATAGCGCGGTTGAAGCGCTTGAAGATAGCCTGTCTGGCTACGCACGCGACGGTTCAACGGGCAATTTGATCATTGGCAACGATGATTTTGCATCGATCAAGGATCTGAGCGACGCAGTGAGCAAGCTTCAAGCGCTTGCTGGCCTTGATGAATTGGCAGGGTCGGGGGCGGATGCCACGGATTTTGTGACCCGTCTCACGGCTCTTGAAACAACGACGTCTCAGGCGGTTGAAACTTATGTGTCCGGCGCGATCTCGTCGTTTGAGGCACAGATTCAGGGTTTTGCGAGCAGCGGTGAATATACGAGCCTTGCTCTGATCCTTGATGACACGGACGCTCCTGGGAATACGAGCAATGAGCCGACCCAAAACTCGATTGCTGGTCTGAAGGCGGCGATTTCGTCGCTCAATGCGGGTGGCAATCCTGAACTGGATGCGCTCGAAAATGAGGTTGGTTCACCTGCTTCGGTTGATGGGCAAGGCAATGCGGTCGCAGCTTCGGGGCTTTATGCACTGATTGAGGATCTGCAGGCTCAAATCAATGCGGTTGTCGCGCCGGACGAGATCCAAGGTAACGAGTTGGACAACCATATCCAAATGTTCGCCTTTGCCGGGCAGGAGCAAACGATCCGTGTGGATGGTGATGAAGGCAACGACACTATCGACAGCGCGGATGTCGATACACACATCATCGGTGGTCTTGGTAGTGATACGATCAACCTGACCTGGAAAGATGGCTCGAGCGATACGGTTATCTATCAGTCCATTTATGAAGGCCAAAGCATTCCGGTTGTTTCTGTCACCTTCTCAGATGATGAACAGGATTACCGCGAAGGCACGGTGCTCAGCCTTACGATCAACGGCACCGCCTATTCTTACACCGTCACGGCCTACCCGGGCGATAGCGTTCAGGATGCCCTTCAAGGGCTTGTTGACGAACTGACGGCGCAGAGTGCGCCTATCGAAGGTGGCTCGGTCGATCCGGCTTCGGGTACAATCCGTCTCGTTGGAACGGGGACGTTGAATGTGGAAGCCGGCGACGGCACCAATCCAGCAATCGTCAACCCTGGCCTTGCCAAACAGGTCTCCATCACCTTCCCGAATTCATCGGATTGGCCGACGGCCACGAACGGAACCAATACGACCGAATTTGTGCGCGAAATGAGCGTTCAGATCAATGGTGACACCCCGCTCGTTGCGCAGGTTCAGTATGACTCGGATGGAAGCGTTGATGTTGCAGCGTCTCTGGACGCTCTGAAGGATGTAATCGAAACCACATATGGCGCGGGCGGAACAGTCACTGACGGCTTGTTGTCCTTGGTACAGGTGAGTGGCTCATCGATCACACTTGTGGGCGCGGATGTTGGTGGCGAGACAAATGCAAATTTCACTGTCGACGCAGCGACACTCGATCAGAACGGGACCCAGCAGGAAACGACGGTTTCGTTCAGCGCTGATGATGCTGATTACTATGCAGGCGGTACCTTGAGTGTAGTGGTTGCTGGTGAAACCATTGAAGCCGACATGGTGGCTGGGGATGCAGTGGCATCGGTTACAAATTTGCAAATGGCAGTTCAGGCAGCACAGCTGCCGATTTCGGCGACTTCCTCCATTGGTGTTGATACTGCGGCACTTGGTGGGACTTTGTCAGAAACCACAGCATTTGACGGTTCTTCGACGAAGTTGAAAATTCTGGTTGACGGTGAGCTGTGGGAGCCAAACCAATCGACCCTTACTGGGCCAATCACCTTTGATTTTACCCATGTTACCAACATTTCTTGGAATGGATCGGCATGGATTTCTGATTCAGGATCACCGCTGATTGACAAAACAGTAACGGGCACAGTTAGAGCTATAAACTCGCAGAGTTTTGATGAATTGCGTTTCAACGGAACAGTGGGGTACGGTGAGTATTTTAAAGATTTTCCACTTCAAAATGACATGGTTGACCTAGATAATGTCTCAGACACCAGCAACGTGTCAGGAATTTATCCCAATAGTTTCAACCACTTCCAAGGCGTTTGGACCGATGGAAGCGTGACGGGTATGATTATCCGTTCAGATTCATCTGGCAGTTACAAGTTGGTTACCGATGGTGCTACCGGTATAACACCTGGTGCTGATATCACAGCCAATTGGACAGGTGAGAACTATTCGGATCCGAGCGTAGTCCCCAATATTGGTACTGACGGGGATGGTGATCCTCAGCTTGAGAATGGGGTCACCCTTGCCTCGCTGATTGATAGTTTCAATACGAAGTTCGATGGCAAAGCGACGATGTCTTTTGACACAGGTCTTCAGACGCTCATCATCGAGGCTGATGAGGCTGGGTCCAGTATATCAATCGAAGTTGACCAATTCGATTTCCAGGTTGGTGGTAATTCTGTCCTAGATGTTGCAAATGCAACAGTGACTCTTGGGGAGGATGCTCAACTTCCAATCGTCGAAAGCGTTAAGGTGGTGACGTCTGATGAGAAGGAGACCGTCGTTTCTGTTGTTCAATCAACAGATACTGTCAGCTTTGATTTGACAGGCGTTGATGCGACCGAAGAGTTCTTCGTAAAATTTGTTCCATTCCAGGAATTTAAAATAAGCGGTAGTGCTTATCAAAGCAATGGCGATGGGACTCTCGATACAACTTCGCAACCAGGCCTCTTTTCATGGTCTTTAACTGAAACATTTGTTAACGGTCTCGCTACTTCGATCCGGCCAGAATTGGTTCGCGTTGATGGGACAGATTACTTCAAATTCGCCTCAGTAGGGGATTTTGTTGCAGCTTTGAATGAGTTCACGGATCCAACGTCCTGGAGCCTTGGCCACGGCCGTCCGGAGCTTAGTTTCACGGCAAGCTATAACGCTGATTCACAGGCCATTGAGGTTGTTGCGACAGGCGACTCCATAGCATATTCGGGGGACGCATTAACTGGACTAGGGCAGAATCGTCTGGACTATATGTTCACGGTAACGTCTCCCGACTTAATCATCACCGCCAACACCGAGGAACCTGACCCGCTGAACGTGACGGCGTCGATGGATTATGCGGGCACCAAGCAGGAAGCGACTTTCTCTCTGGATACAGCGACACAGTATTCGGAATACAGCTTTGATATTCATGTAAACGGTGTCGGCACGGCGGATACTCCGACGCGCGCGGCTGATGTGTATTTTGAAGGCGGCAAGGTTTATCTTAAAATCGCTGATCTTGTAAGTGGGTCTGATACGCTGGTTTCTGTGGATATGAGCGAGAGTATCTCAACCGTATTTTACTACAGCAAAACAACTGGCGCAGTTTTGGCCACCGACACCTTCAGCAACAGTCCATTCAGTGTAAGCTTTGTGGGTGGTGGTAATGTCTCGGTCTTCACTTCGGGAAAGAACGTTGTGCAAATTCTTGCGGAACTGGAAAGCGATCCAAGAATTAAGTCAGCTGAGATCGTGGCTGATGGCGCTGATGCTGGCAAGATTAGAATTGAGGCGGCTCCAGGTATCGAGATATCCACCACGAACTTAGTCGGCAATCCGACGTTCAGCTTTACTGGTGGTGGGCAGATTGCATTTGACAGAAGTACCGCTTCTGTGGATGCCAGTGTTGCGACATCGCGAGCTTTGGTCGAGGAGATCAATGCCGAGGCTGCGAGCGGAGGAAGCTTGCATGGCCTAATCGAAAGCGCGTCTTACGACAGCGCCTCCGGCGAAATCACACTGACAGCCGCCCAGGCGGGCAAGGAAACCTTCGCAATTTCAGATGTCACGCTTGATTATCAGGGCGTACAGCAAAAGGCGACGTTCAAGCTCGAAGCGGATGCCGATAACGTCTACGATGCCAACACCGATGGTGATACTATTACCCGCGGGGCGGAGATCTTTTACGAGGGTGGTAAGGCGCATCTTACGATCACTGATCTTGAGAGTGACGCTGATACGCTGGTTTCCGTGGATATGGTGGCGTCCCCCACGCTGAGCGTCGAGGTTGGCACAACAGGCCTGACAAGCAGTCATGTGTTCACGGATAGTCCAACCCAACTCGAAACCACTGGAAACTTCTTTGCGTTCATCCTTCTGAAGTCTAATGGTATGGTCTATTCGGATGGTTCGACCAGTAATGAAGTTGGCTCTCTGTTTGTTACGCAAGCCAATGAGACCGTAGATCAATTCTTGTCACGTATTACGCAAGACCCATATATCGATAGCGCCAGTTTTAACGAGACGGACGGAAAGATAAAAATCCAGCTGTCCTCTCAGGCGTATGATGAGGGGGTTGCTAAGATTTTTGTTGAGGCAGAAGACAGCGCTAACAACAATTTCTTTGCATACTATTATCCCACCGCCACCCCACAGACGGATTTTGCTGCTATGACGAGGCAGGCACTCGTCGATGAAATCAACGCTCAGGCGTCGAGCGGTAGTCTGGATGGCCTGATCGAATCTGCAACTTTCGATAGCGCAACCGGCGAAATCACCTTGACGGCTAAGGAAGCCGGTGAGGAAACCTTCGCAATCTCTGATGTCACGCTGGATTATGAGGGGATCAAACAGATCTCGACGATCAGCCTGCTGGACAGCCCAACCCACAGCATGACCTATGCGGATGGCGCGAGCTACGATCTTTCCCCAACAAGCCGCGGGGCGGAAGCCTATTATGACGGTGGCAAGGTTTATCTCGCCATTGAAAAGGCCGATGATGGGACTGTCGTGAACATCGAAGCACCGATGGTGGTTGAGGGGTTAACCCTGTTGTTCAAAGCGGGTAGAACGCCCAGTCCGCTTGAAGATGCCAGCGCTGGGATTGGTTTTAATAGTACGTCAGCGTTTGTTATTTCGTTGACTATTGATGGTATTTCTTATGATGAGACAGACTTTGTAAAATATCTGACAGATAACGCGAAGGTCTTGGTGGACTTCGATACTGTAAGTGATTTGCAAGATCTCCCAACAAATTCAGCTACGACCCAAGATCTGGCGGACTGGATTGAGAGTTTGGCAGAGGTGGTTTCAACCGAAGTTACCACCAACGATCAAATGAAGGTTGTATTTGCGCCTGACGTTGAGCTGGTTGACTGGTTTGTAACAAGTGCGGCCTATACTAATGGCACACTTGTTTTGGAGGGACCCGACGCACTTGGCTCATATTTCTTTACGGAAGATGGAAAGAAAATGAACGAGCCAGATGTGATACCCCCCGCCGATCCGCGTGAACCTACCGCTCAGGCGCTGGTGGACGCGATCGAGGCCGAGATGGCCTCGGGTGGTTTGGAGGGCGTGATCGGTTCAGTTTCTCGCGATGGGATGACCATCACACTCGAATCCGCTGTGGCCGCGCCCGAAGTGTTCAAAGTGTCGAATGTCACGCTTGACTACCAAGGCCGCGAGCAGATTGCGACGGCAGAGTTCAGCACGGATAATAACGACTACTACACCGGGGGGGAGGTCAGCCTTACCATTGATCCAACGCCCTCCGACAGCAACGATACAGGCTCTGATCTGTCTGTGACACTCACGATGTCCGCTGGCGATGCAGACGCAACGCTGAATGCCCTTGTTGACGAAATAAATTCCAAGATTGCGAATGAGACAGCTTGGAGCGATGTCCTTCAGCTTGCGTCGCTGGATACCTCCACGGGGGTCTTGACACTGACCTCAGCTGACAAGGTCGAGGAACAATTCTTGATCAGCGCGGCCACCATCACGGAACAATCAACAGCCCAGCAGGCCAGTGCGATGTTCAGTGCGCTGAACGACCACTATTACGATGGCGGAAAGATCGGACTGACCATCAATGGTGAGCCTGTCGAGGTGGCCATGGTTGCGCGTGATGCCGTCGCGACGCTCAATGCGCTGAAGGCAGCGGTCGAACAGAAGATCGCTGCGACAACGGCACTCAGCGACAAGCTTGAAGGCACGGTGGAGCTGGACTTCCCGGCTGATATTGGAACCGACGGCGTGTCTGCCTCGCTGATCTTCACGGCGAAAGCTGCCGAAGATGGCTTTGGCGAAATCGATATCACCGAGGTGTTCACGGGTGTTGAGGCGCAGGCTCAGATCAGCACGTTGCAACTGACCGATGGCGCTGTTCCGCTTGCCATTGCCGAGGTTGAAGACCAGCCCCAGCTTTGGGTCGATATCGACGGCACCAAGGTCTATGCTGATGCCGGCAATACCGAAGCGGAAAGCGTGCGCAACCTGGCGCAGGCGGTGATTGACGCGCGTGATGGTGTATATGACACCATTGACGTTGCGGCAGCAGGTGGCGATGTGCCGGCGCAGGTGCGCATAGCACTGCCCGATGACGTCACCGCCGGCACCATTCTGGCGAATGACGGCACGAACACGCTGTCCACCGTACTGGCCGAGATCGTGATTTCGGACGGGACCGATGATGCAACTGTTGTTTTGAACTGGTCTGATGCGACCGGTTTTGGCGGTGATGGCCGCGCCACGGTGGCGGAACTGGTTGACGCGCTCAACAATGGCCTGTCGGACCCGACATTGGGCACCATCACCTATGATGCAGCGCGCAACGAAATCGTGGTCACGTCAACCGCGAGCGGGAGTGACGCCAGCATAACGGTGAAGGATTTTGCGCTGGCGAATTTCTATCAGGCAGATGGGACTATTGTAGAAGTTGCAGGCGAACCGGTAGCAATAAGCCTTGCCGATCAGGCGCTGTCTGAAGGGGCCAGTGCCGATCCTGCGGTTCTCAACCTTACCGATACATCTTCCTTTACGTGGAGCAATAGCATTTCCGCTGGTTTGAATTACTTTATAAAAATTCAAGTCGAGGATACATACACCGGAACGACAACTGTCATCGAAGAAACGTTTATGTTTACTGGTGATGTTGATTACGGTACAGTCAACCCAGATTGGCCGGTGCAGTTGGACGCTCTTTTGTCGCCTTATGGTGTTAGAGTCGCGACGGACTCCAACGGAGATTACATAACATCTAACTTTACACTTGAAACGGAGGCTGAAGGCCAGGGCGTTACGCTTTCTGTGCAATCGTTCACGACTGCTGCGATGAGTGACATCTCTTTGACTGCTGTAAACGGTGCTTCTACCACCACCGGCATTCAGGCTGGTGACGATATCGGTTTCGACAGCATAGGTGATTTTCAAGTCGCCTTTTCCGTCACAGATAATAACAATGTTGTCTATGAATTCTTTGTAAAAGGGGACCCAAGCGGAGCCAATGTTCAAGAGACGATCACAGTCTATAAAAATGGTTCAGTGGAAACCGTAGACTTTTCAGGAATAACAACACCGACTGCGCTGCCCAGTTCTGAATGGGATTACACAAGTGCTGTTGAGTTTGTTTCTGATTGGGTTGATGCGACTGAGCAGGCACTTGGTGTTGAAAACTTGGTAAGTATTTCGAGCCCAGTTGGGTTTGGCTATCAAAAATTTATTAGGATCGAGGTTGAAGACGCAAAAAGTTTGTCCCCCAAGGCGCCGAATATTTCGACGTCAAATGACCGTTTCGTCGAATACAAGTTTTCGGATAGCGTCGCATCTGATCGAACTGCTTTCTATGGTTTGGACTCGAACGACGACGTCATCCTCGGCTCGGTAGGTGGAGCACACCCTTTCTTTAATTACCTAGACTACCCGACGGCCACTGGAGATCGTGTTCCAAACCTTGCGTCTGCGGAGATCCCGCTTGGCGATGATGTAGATCTCACCAATATGGTTGCAGCGGGTAGTACTGTGGTCGTGGATGTTGATTTCTCGGCTAACGACGGTACAGCCTCTATATTCAACTTCCGGCTCGATTATGAGGTTGATCGGCCCGTGTCTTTCGCCGAGTTGGCTCAAGAGCTCAACGCGCGCCTGACAGAGTGGGAAAACGGAACGACAGGGAACGCGAATAACACCACGGACGGTGGTAAGTCGTCCGGTGATCTGGGCACAATTTCCTTTGATGCGGCGGCCGAAAAGTTCGTTGTTGCTACAATCGAGGCGTCTGACGCACGCGATTTGCAGCTGCATGAATTCACCATCCCTCAAGTCATAAGCGGCAATCTGCTTGAAATCACCGATGGGAACTCCGCATCTTTGGAGTTGGGTCAATTTGATGAATTGACCGCAACACCCGCTGACGGCGATGTATTGCGCATCGATATTGACCCGGCGCTGTCAACGGTCGTCGAGGATGTTCTTGAGCTTTCGGATGCAACCGTAGTCTTCACCCTTGGCCTTACCTTTGACAAAGACGGCACGTCGCTCGGAATCTCGGCACAGTTTTCCTTGTCAAGTTCAGGGGAAACGGTACTTCGGATATCTGATAATAATAATAATCTGTTCGAGGCGACTGAAGACACCGAGCCTACCATTGTGATGGCTGCGTCTAGCCTGGAAGATGTGATATCGATGCTTAATTCCTGGCTGGGAGAATATGAAACTCTTAATAACTCGGCAGTTGGTGAACTTGGTGAAATTCTCTTTGAAGACGGCCGCCTGATTGTGGAGACTGCCGAAGGCGTGAAAGTTTCGGCTGGAAGCAGCGTTACTTCTGGAGAATTGTTGCTTGTATCGGCGGCGGATACAGGTGGCACATCACACGTGGTAAAACTTAAGGATGACAATACCTTTGTTGAAAACTCCTCCAGTTCCTCTGCGATTTCTACCTTTGACGTCAGCGCAGACATCGGCAGCTACATCACTACCGAAGGTCCGCAGGGTCTTATCTTCGACGGTGGCGTAGACGGGTTGGCCGCTGATACGCTGCTCGCATCTGACACGATCACTGGTACGCTCACGGTAACCGAGGGCGGCACTGATACCGAGCTTGCGATTGCCTTTACGCCTGCCTTGGCAGAAAAGCCCGGGCAGGGCGGCACGGTTCAGGATTTCGTGGATTATCTGAACAGTGATGCCACACTCAGCCAGCATGTGCAGGCGGCTTTGGTGGATGGGGACGTCGTTATCTCCGCGATTTCCACAACCGCGAGCCTCGGTGGCGATTTAACGCTCGGTCTGAAAGGGACGGACTTTGCCGAAACGATCATCGCCAACGCTGCGGCCAGTGATCAGGGGACGGCGGAAGTTGCCTTTGAAGCTGCAACGCCTGCCGAACTGGCCATTGCGTTCAGCAACGCGCATATACCGACATTCGAAGGCTACTCCATCACACTAGGCCTAGATATCGGTGATGCAAACGGGCTTCAGCCGATAACGGCAACAGCGCAGTCCGGTTTCTCGGGCGATATTGACGCAGTCGTAACGGCGCTGAACGCGACCGGTTCACCGTTTGAGGGTAGAGTAAGCTTTGCCTGGGATGGGACTGACGGAGCACTGGTGGCGACAAGTGTCGCGACCGGCGCTCAGGTCCAGATCGACTTTGATAACGCGGTTTTGGTTGAGGATGCGTCTTCGTTCAACTTCCGCGTTGGTCAGGCAGTTGAAGATCCGGTCTTTGGGGTAGATGAGGTGGCTTTTGAAGCTGCCACGGGCGCATCCATCACTCTGTCTGAATTCCAGGGGGTCGATCCGGACGCAAGCTTGGCAGAGGGGCAATATGATTTCAGCATTGTGGTTGACGGCACGCCGATCACGGGTTCCTACACCGCGCCAGATCCGACGACATCGCCGGGAACGGTCACTGATTATATTGCGGCGATCAACAACGCCCTTGGGTCTGATGCCAGCGCCGCGCTAACCGATGCCGGCCTCGAAATTGTGACCTCTGCCGACGGCAGTAGCGCATCTCTGGAAGTATCTGCGTCAGACCTGTCGATCTCGGTCATTCAGGCGCCAGTACAGGCAATTGCGTCGGTGGTGGGTTCAGTTGAATTCAACGCTGACTCGGGTGACAACGAGCTGACCCTGACGGGTGCCAATGATGGGCCGGATGAGATGAACCTGGGCGGCTATACCTATGAAACCGAAGACGCCGCCGCGGGTTCGGCTCAGCAGGTTGAAGTTGCATTCACCAACACGCTCGACTCGGCCTCCTCAGTACCTGCTGGGACGGTGATCAGCCTGACCATAGATGGTGTCGAGACGCAGCTGAAGCTGTGGAGTGATGCTGCGTTCACGGATGACACAAGCGGTTACAGTGGCACATACTTCGATCTGTCGAGTGTCTCCGGCGATCGTTCGGAAGCTATTGTTGCGGCGCTGGCCGACGCAATCGAGGCATCGCACAATCTCGGTGATGCAACATCGGGTACAGATACTGATCTGATGAGTGTCGCCGTGGCCGGAAACCGCATAGAACTGGAGTCCGCTCGTAACGGCTCCGGTACTCTGGGAACGGTCGATGACGGACGCTTGGGTTTGACGGTCACAGCGCCCACAGGCGCTGGCGGCGCGGATCAGGCGATCGCCGTTGGCTTCGTCGAAACGCTGAATGCAGGTGAGATCGTTTATGTGAGCGAAAGCACTCATTCGTCAACCGATGTGACTATCCAAACCGATCAGGTTGGGCGCGACGAAGGGGTTTTGACCTTCACCGATAACGTTGATGGGACGTCCGGTGAAGGGACCGGTGTGACCGATGTTGATGACTACGACTTTACGGTTGATGGGTCAGATTACGACGGTGCTATCGATGACCTCGACGGCCGTATCGACATCAACGACACGCTTACAGAGGGTAAAGAAACCAAAACTGTGGGTGTGACGCGCGACAACCCTGATGACGAACCTGACTATGCTGGTGATAGCCCGTTGACCGGTGGTTTCGGGATCAAACAGGATTACGAGAACCCCGATGACAGCGTTACGGACCTGCAGTATTCGTCAACCGGCGGGGATGCGAATTTCTACGGCGATGACGCTTTGATAGGGGAGGACGACCAAGGTGATCCGACTGGCCTGGGCGTGAAGCAAACCTATACCAACCCGACCGATGGCTATGATGCGCTTGATGCGTCTCCGCAGGACAATACGGTTGGTAATACCAATACCGGCGATAAAGACCTCTACGGTGACGACGCTCAGATAGGGGAGATTGATGGGAATGGAGACTTTAATGGCGAGGGTGTAACTCAGACCTATACCAACCCCGAAGACGGCTATGATGCCGAGAGCGGGTCGCCGCGCGAGAACGACGCCGACACCAATGAAGGTGACGCCGACCTCTTCGGTGGCGCGGCGGGTGTGATTACGGATGACGGCACTTATACCGACAATCTGGAGGGCAGCACGACCATGCCGGAACGGTTTGTTTATGCCCTTCCATCCGGCATACTTGGTTCTAGTGAAGTAACTGCTGGTACTGTTAGCGTCAGTAACGGCACAGAAACGGAGACAATTACATTCGGGACGCAAACAGACCTGACTGAATTGGTCGACGGCGTGGTGTCCGCAAGCTTCGTGGATACGGTCGAGATAACTCAAGACGGCGAGATCATCATCACGACCACGGGCGCAAGTGGCGACTATCTGGAGCTGGCGCTTGATCTGACCTTCAGCGACAACACAACGGTTACTGATACAGCCCGTGCCTATGGCGAGACGGCAATCAGCCTGAGTGATGACGATGCTGACGGCGGTGTTTCGGGAGAGTCTGCTACTGAGTTGGCGGATGATGCTGACAACGGCGATGACTTCGAAATCACCGATGACAAGGATCCGTTCGCCCCGTTCAGTGACGATGCAACGGTGACTTCCGTTGCAGGTGGCAATGCAGAACCGGATGTGGTGAACAACTTCCAGATCGCAAACGACTTCATCGCGGCTGAGGGTGAACTCGCGCTAAGCACCTGGGGAAATGATGGCACACTGGAGTTGCTGGAAGCTGGTGACACACAGATTGCGTTCGATCTGAGTGAAACTGAATTCGGCCTTGTTGGGTCGGGAGAGAGCACTCTCAATGCATCTGAGATCAAGTCTGCAGCTGATGTCGCAGGCTTGCTGGCAGCCGTTTTTGAGTTCAATGCGGCCTCTGGGGGTACGACGGACAGCGGTGTTATCAACTCGACCCTCTTCGCAGTGACGGCGTCTGACGACGATAGCGTCACGGCCATCTGGGCACACCAGCAGGCGTCGAGCGATGATGCTACGGTGGATGAGCTGGAGCTCAATCTCCTCGCGGTCGTAAACACCCGTGATGGGGAATTCACAGCAGAGAACTTCGCGATTTGGGACGCAACTTCGGAGCAATTCGAGATCCTGCAACCTTCTCAGCCGGTTTGATCGATGGTTCGGGGCTGTTTCGGCAGCCCTGGGCACCAACCAGGCGTCTGGGTGCTGCACGCACATAAACGGGCGTCGCCGGAACCACGGTGGCGCCCGTTGCTTTTCAAAAACCCGATCAAGTCAATCATGGAGGAGCGGATCATGATTCAAAAAGCTTTGAGCGGCAAGTTACAAGCTCTCTCAATTACCCTAACCGCGGGGCGCGCGAGATGGGGAGCGTAATGGGCGAAGAAGCCAAAACCGCGTCTGCCAGACGGATTTCGGCTGTGTCGGATGGTCTTGCACGTCCGAAGGAAAAAGCCGGTCTACGCGACATCATCGATGTATCGGGTGAGCGCGGAGGGGCTTTTGATGACGCCTTGCTGAATTGCGCCGTGGGCGAGCGGATCATCTATCACATTGGAGAGCATTGTGCCGGAGCGCATCGCGTGGCTGCACGTAAGGCTTATGAAAAAGGATTGGTCACCCTGAGCCTTAAAAAGCGTGCGAAGAACCGGTTTGAGTATATCGCAATAAAGATCGCGGAGGCCGTTTGAGCTATGGCCGTGATCTCGCCAACAACCCATTCTTATCTTGGATGGCGTCCTGCGGCGGGATTTGGCTTTGCGGGCGATGTGACGCTTGTGCCCCTGGCCACGGCCGAGTTTGCGCGCGTGGCCCAGATGCTTCCGGTGGTGTTTCGCAAGGCGGAGGATCGCTGGCAGGCGGTCGCGGTGATGGGCCCGATCGAGGGGGTGAATGTCTTTGTCTCGCGCGAGGGCAAGTGGCGCGCGAGCTTTGTGCCGGCGCTGCTCAGGGTCTATCCGTTCAAACTGACCGGGGCAGGGGAGCTAGCTCTGTGGGAGGGTTACCAGCTGGAACCGCTTGCCGCCGAAGGTGCGCAGCCGTTTTACAAGGACGGCGACCTGGCACCCTGGCTTCAGCAGACGCAGACGTTCTTGAAGACGGTACAGACCGGTATTGGAGCCGCGCATCGTGTTCTGGAACGGCTGGAGACGGCCGAGGTACTCACCCCCTGGGAGGTGCCGGGGATCGAGACGCCGCATCCCGAGCGCGCGCTAACCGGACTTTACGCAATAGATGCGGGGCTTTTTGAAGCGCTGGACGAGGCGCTGGTGTTGGAGCTCTATCGCAGCGGTAGCCTGCGTTGGCTTCATGCGCATCTCGACAGTTTGCACCATGCGGAGCGCTTCAAGGCGCTGGCAAAGGCCATCGTGGCGCCGGGGATCGCCGCCCCACGCCAACCGGAAAAAATAGAACAGGCCGCCGACATCTTGGCGGCGATTGCAGAAGACTTGGGAGACGCCGAGCTATGAGCAGGACAGAGACAATGACAGCGCGCGCGGCTCTCGCGTGCAAAACAGAACATTCCCCGCGACTGGGACAGCGCTGGCGACTGGCTGTGACGGCTTCAGGGCTGGCGCTGACGCTGGCGGGCTGCACCGGCACGCCGATGGCCGTGACAGAAATGTCTGCGGCGCTCTCGGCCGAGCTTGCGGTCGCCTCAGCTGAGGCGGGAGCGCCTGTTGCACTCTCAGAAGGGTTTGCATCCGCCGTGGCCCGTGCAGTTGAGACAAATGCGGGCTACCGTGCGGCCTTTGCGCAAGAACGCGAAGCATTAAGCCAGGTGGGCGTTGCCGAAAGCGTGCGCAAGCCGCAGCTAAGTGCAGATGCCAATCTGGGCGGTCTTCAGGAGTTTGACTCGGAGGGGGATGAGGTCACCGGCTTGTCTGGCGGGATCAGCCTCAGCCAGCTGCTCTATGATGGGGGTGAAAGCACGGCCGCGATCAACCGCGCGACAGCTGAGGCGCTTGGCGCGCGGGCCGAGCGGATGTCACAGGCCAATGCGCTGGCCTTGGAAGTGGCGCGGGCCTGGATTGATGTCTGGCAATTTGACGAGCGCGTCCAACTTTTGCGTTTCCGCACGTCGGAGATGGAGAGCATGGTCGGTCAGATGGAGCGTATGGCGGCCGATGGGTTTGTCGATCGTGCAGCATTGGATAGTGCACGCCGTCAGATTGTGGATGTCCAGCTTGAGGAAACCCGGCTGCAAGCCGATCTGGCGGATGCACAGGTGCGCTTTCGTCAGCATTTCCGGCAACCACCGGGGCGGTTGAGCCGACCCGCCGAGATTGTCACGCCAGCGGTGGCGCGTGCTGAGGCGGACGCTTGGCAAAACGCCCCGAGTCTTGAGGCGCGTGCGGCGGGTTTGATTGCCGCGCGTCATGGGGTTGAAGAGGCAGAAGCCGCGTTCCGACCGCGTATCCGCCTGCAGACGGGTCTGCGTACGCCGATGGACACCGAAGACCCGGCCAGTGGCAATTTTGGGTTGGGCTTTGACTATAGCTTTTTTGATGGCCGACGTAGGGTGCACCAGCTGGAGGCGGCGATTGCACGCCGGGCGGCTGTGGAAGACCAGCTGCGCCAAGAGCAGGCCGCACTGGAAGCGGAGCTTGCAGCCGCCGTGACGCGACTGTCCGGGATCGAGCGTTCAATGCCACTGGTGGCTGAACAGATCCGTCTGAGTGCATCGGAGGCCGAAACATCCCGGTCCCAGATCACCACCGGCCAATCGACCCTGCGCCAGCTGGTCGAGGCGGAGGTCGAGAATTACCGCGCCCAGGATCGCCAGATCGCGATGCGGGCAGAGCGGCAGATGCTTTTGCTGACCATTGCGGCGCGCACGGGCGAGCTGGGCCGCCGGATCGGCCTGCCGACAGAACAGCCGGCAGAGGAGCGTGAGGCGCGCACTCTGGCCAGCCAAGATCAATAAGAAAGGACGCCCCGGATTATGGCGGCAGATGACAAGAAAGATGTGCTCATATTAGGGCGCATCGGAGCAGACGATAGATTGGACCCGCAGAGCGCTGATCAGCCCGCTGGCGAAGACGTGCACGCGGAGACCCGCCCGCGCGAGCGGAATGTAGACCAGGAGGTGCTGGTCTCAGGCACGGGTGAGGCCGCGGAGCAGGGGCATGAAGACGATGGCACTGATCTGGACGTTAAGACCGATGATGCGGCCAACCCCGATGCAGAGCCCGGCATTGACACCGAGACCCCGCTGATCCTTGCTGTACAGCATATCTTGTCGCTGAGCGGCATCGCGTTTTCTGCGGGCGCAGTCCGGGATCTGCCAGAACTGACGAGTGAGACGTTCGATCCCACGTCGGCTGTATCGGCGCTGCGTCATGTGGGCTTTGAAGCAAATTATGGTGAGATGCCTGTGAGCACGCTGGAGGCTGGTCATTGCCCAGCCATCGCTTTTGCTCAAAACGGCGCCGCAGTGGTGATTGCAGAGATCACCGAAGACGGTATCGCCAAGGTTCTACACTTTCAGGGTGAGGAGGAGCCCCTCGTGGAGGAGCTGCCGGCGGCAGAGTTGTCGGAGCATCTTCAACCTTTCTTCATCTTAGCCCGCAAGGTTCATTCGGCCTCCAAACCCAAGGGCAAGAATGACTGGTTCTGGGGCTCGCTGGCGCAGGGCAGGGGGCTTTATGGACAGGTTATCCTTGCCGCCGCGCTGACGAATTTCCTTGGCCTCTCGACCTCGCTTTTCATCATGGTCGTTTATGACCGCGTGGTGCCAAATGAGGCCATCGAGTCGCTCATCGCGCTGACCATCGGCGTGCTGATCGCACTTGGCTTTGACTTCATCATCAAGACGCTGCGCGCGCAATTTGTCGACAAGGCTGGCAAGCGGGCCGATGCGCGCATGTCGAGGCTGATCTTCGATAAGATCCTGTCGATGAAGCTCGACAGTCGGCGGCAAAAATCCGGGGCCATGGCCACGATCGTGCGCGAGTTCGACACGCTGCGCGAGTTTTTCACCTCGGCCACTTTGATCGCCATCGTGGATCTGCCCTTTATCTTCTTTTTCATCTGGGTGATCTCGCTGATTGCAGGGCCGCTGGCCTTGGTGCCGCTGATCGCGGTGCCGCTTGTTTTGGCCGCAGGCCTTGGCATTCAACCCTTCCTTGCCCGCATCACCCAAGGCTCGATGCAAAGCAACATGTCCAAGCAATCGGTGCTGGTGGAAACCCTCAACGGGCTTGAGACGGTGCAAGCCACGGGCTCGGGCCGCCTGATGCGCCGCCGGTTTGAGGAGGCATCGGACGCGCAATCCGATCTGGGCCTCAAAAGCCGGATGTTGTCGAACTTCGCGATCAACTCGGCGGCGTCTGTGCAGCAACTCGCGCAGATCGCCACGATCTTCTACGGTGTGTTTCTTATTCAGGATGGCACCATCACCATGGGGGCGATGATCGCAGCCGTGATCCTTGGTGGGCGGACACTGGCGCCGCTGTCGCAACTGGCCTCGGCCATGTCGCGGGCCAATGGCGCGCGTGAGGCCTATCGCTCGCTCTCGGCGGTGATGAACCCGGCCGAGGGTGAGGTTGAGGATGTGCGCGCGCGTCTCAGCCGCCCACATTTGGCGGGAAACGTCGAGCTCAAGGGTGTGAGCTACACCTTCCCCGGTGCCAACAGCCCGATTTTGAACAATCTCTCGCTCAAGATACCGGCCGGCCAAAAGGTGGCAATCCTGGGCCGGATGGGATCGGGCAAATCCACTATGTCGCGGCTGATCTCGGGGCTGATCGAGCCCAGCGAGGGCGCGGTGTTGATCGACGGGGTAGATCTGCGCCAGATCGACAAATCCGACGTGCGCCGCAACATCGGGGTCATGCTGCAGGAGACTTGGCTCTTCTCGGGCTCGGTCAAGGAGAACTTGCAGATGGGCTTTTACGAATATGATGACGCCCATATTCTGAACATCGCCAAGGTCTCGGGCGTGGATGATTTCGTGGCAAGCCACCCGCAGGGCTATGATTTGGAGCTCAGAGAACGCGGCGAGGGGCTGTCGGGCGGGCAGCGCCAATCGATCAACCTCGCGCGCGCGCTTCTGCACAACCCGAACCTGCTGATCCTCGATGAGCCGACCAGCTCAATGGACACGGCCACCGAAAAGGCGGTGATCGGGCGCCTGAAGGACTGGGCCGGGGACAGGACGCTGATCATGGTCACCCACCGCAATACGCTCTTGGAACTCGCTGACCGGGTGCTGGTCATGGATCAGGGCACGGTTGTGGCGGACACAACCCCGGACAAGCTCCGGGCACAGGCTCGGTAAGGGGACGATCATGGCTGATGTGGATTTCAAGCGCCTGTCGCGCGACATGGCGGGCCGGGAAGGGCTTGGCGGCTCGTTGATCATGATCACGATTGCCACGCTTCTTGGGCTGGCTCTGATCTGGGCGTCTTGGGCTGAGTTGGATAACGTGACACGCGGGGAAGGGCGGATTGTCTCGTCCGTCCAGAACCAGATGGTGCAAGCGTCAGAGGGCGGCGTGATCCTGCGCCGCTTCGTGTCCGAGAACAGCACAGTAGCCGAAGGTGAGGTGCTTTTCGAGATCGATCCTGTGGATGCAAGCAGCGAATTGAACCGTGTCGCACAACGCCTTGCGGGCCTAGACATCAAGGAGCTGCGCCTGAGGGCCGAGATTGATGGCACGGAATTTATCGTCCTCGCCGAACTCAATGCCCGCTCGCCCATGGTGGCCTTGACCGAGCAGAGCCTGTTCGCGGCCCGTCGTGCAGAACTGGCCGGGCAATTGGCGGTGCTGGAACAGCGCCTTCAGCAGCGCATTCAAGATCTGCGCTCGGCAGAAACCACCGTGGGCACGGCAGAGCGCACGGCGGGCTTTCTGGAAGAAGAGATTGCCGTGGTCGAGCCGCTGGTGCGGGATAATATCGCGCCGGCAACCCGGCTTTTGGAGTTGCAGCGCCAGTTGGAACAGGCCCGCGGCGAACGTGACCGGGCGGCTGTCAGCATCGATCAAGCCCGCTCGGGCATGGTGGAACTGGAAACCGAGATCGAAAACGCGCGCGCCAACTATCGCCTGCGCGCCATGGATGAGCTGAACACCGTGGTCGCCGAACAAAGCGAATTGGCGGAATCTTTACCTCGGCTGGAACAACGTGTCAGCCGTACTGTGATCCGCGCGCCGATGGAAGGGATCGTCAATCAGCTGAACTTCCGGACGCCGGGAGGCTTTGTGAACACGGGTGATGTGATCCTCGAATTGGTGCCGACCGGCGAGGCGCTGGTGATCGAGGCGAAAATCGCGCCGCAGGATATTTCGCGTATTCGCGTGGATGATGCGGTGCGCATCCGTCTGTCTGCCTATGACTCGGCCAAATACGGCACCGTCGATGGGCGGGTGATCCGGATCAGTCCAGACGCGGTGGTTGATGAACAGAACGGTGGAATGAGCCACTACCTTGTCGATGTGGCCATCGAGGGCGAGTTGATCTTGGAGACAGGTGAGGCCGTCACCTTCATCCCTGGTATGACCGCCACTGTCGATGTGCTGTCAGGCAAGCGGACCGTGCTTGAATATATCTGGCAGCCGATCGCGCGTGTGCAGGAATTGGCGCTGAGGGACTAAAATAGGGTAGTCTGAAAAGATGAGGTTTTGTGAAAGCGCCCCCATTCAGGTTCCGGTTGGGATGTTCAGCTGTCGTATAGACAGGCTGGGCGGCATGGATTTTGTGCACGCCAGCCAGGCATTGCTGGATATTCTGCAGACGCATTCAGACAACATGCCGGCGTTGTCGAGGCTGTTTCCCAGTGTTGTCCATCCAGAGGACCGCGCGTTTTTTGCCGATCTTCTCAGAAACGCAGCGTTCCAGCTGCAGCCTGTGACTTGGGAGGGGCGGCTGGTGGTCGCGCGTGAGGTCAAATCCGTCCGGCTTGATCTTTCTCCGCCGCCAAGCGGCGATCTCAAGAGGATCTGGATGGGTGTTTTGCAGGACCTGACCGACGTAAAGGCGCCGCAGGATCGCTTTGAGAGCGTTCTAGACGCGGCCCAAGCCTATACCTGGCGCCGCGACATGCACAGTGGGCAGTCACAATTTGGCAGCCGGTGGGCCCGGTTTGCCAAACATGATAACGGCGAGACCAACCTGCCGAGCGATGATTGGCTCGCAAAGGTGCATCCTGACGATGCCTCCAAAGTGCGTGCGCAGGTGCAGGCATTGGAGCGCGGTGAGGTGGATCATTACACGCTTCTTTATCGTCGTCAGCTCGAAGACGGCTCCTGGGTCTGGCTGCGTGTGCATGCCGGGATCAGTGAGAGAGATGAAGCCGGTGTGCCCACGGCGCTATCGGGTGTGATTTTTGACGTCACCGCCGAGATGGAAGAGCGTGGGCGTTCGGCCGCGGAAAACCGAGAGCTGCGCGGTGAGCTTTACGATACGCAGCTCGCGCTTGAGCGCACCGCCTATGAAATCACCGAAAATATTCGGGTCGGCACCTACACGATGGTTCTGAAGCCGGGTGATGATCTGGCATATTTGGGCTTCATGAGCCGAAGGTTCTTGGAGATTACCGGGCTTGAGGAAGCAGAAGTGCGCGCCGATCCCCTTCGGGCCTTCGCTTGTGTGCACCCTGATGATTACGATGACTTTGTCCAGAAAAATGCGCATGCCTTTGTCCGCCGACTGCCGTTCAGGGAAGAAACACGCTTACTTGTCAAAGGGCAGCTCCGCTGGGTCGTCGCGGAATCCATCCCGAGGCAGAAGGAGGACGGGACATGGATCTGGGAGGGGGTGATCCAGGACATCACCAGCCAGAAGGTTAGCGAACAGGCTTTGCGTCGGGCAAACCGGGACCTTGTACAAATCGCGAGCGCGAAAGCTCGTGCCGCAGAGCGTGAAGCGTTCTTGAAAGATATTCATGACGGGTTTGGCAACCAATTGGCCATAGGTAAGCTGCGTCTGCGCCGTGGCGCCGTTCCTGTCGAGCAGGCCGTTGAAATCATCGATGATTGTCTGGCTGACTTGCGGCTTCTCATCGACAGTCTCGATGCCGAGGGAGAAAATCTGTGGAGTGTGTTGTCGGCATTATCGGAGCGGTTAGACGCGCGGACCCGATCTCTGCCCATTACCTTGGAGTGGGATATCGAGGCGGCGGGTGACATTCATCTGCCACCCCGAGATATGTTGCAAGCCGCACGTATCGTACAGGAGGCGGTCTCAAATGCCCTGCGCCACGCAGGTGCCAGCGTCATCTCGACAGCCGTTCGCGTTGAGAAAGGCAGGTCGATTATCGAGGTGAGTGACGACGGCAAAGGCTTCGATCTGGCGCAGGCGTCTACTGGACGGGGCCTGAACAACATGCGCGCAAGGGCTGAACAGCGGGGCTGGCAGCTTGACATTGCAAGCGACAGCAGCGGCACATCGATCACGCTGCATCTGGAGCAGGGGTGAGTGCTTTGGGCGTCACGTACAATATCGGCAGGCCGTTTCACGCTTTGCATGGTGTGACGCATGTGAAGCGGGGGCATGCCAATGGCACATGAGCCTGCCACAAGTGGCACGACCGTCGCGGCGCGCAAGGCAACGCGCCGCTTGTTTGTGATCGAGACCTTCACGCTGCGCTTTGATGCGATGGAGGACCGCCTGCGGATTGACGCCACTGACAAGGCTGGCAGCATCGAAGGTATCTGGCTCACGCAACGCTTGACCAACAAGCTGGTGGCGGCCCTGGCGCAGGATTTGGACCGCGAACTGGCCGCAGGGTTGGTCGAGAAGGAAGGATTCTTGGCAGAGAATGGGCAAGAGCGATCGCCGGCATCTCCTCCCAAACTGCCGCCGCCAGCAGTGGCCGCGACGCTGCACGGCATGGCGCAGCAGCGACTTCGCTTGGCACGCGCTGAGGCCTCAGCCGAAAGAGGGGGCGGCGCATCTTCCCAAGCCCCCAAAGTTCGGAACGCTCCCGGACAGGCACGATGGCTCTGCACAATGATCCAGCTTGGGCCACGGCCCGGCGGCGTGATGGTGAGTTTCAGCGACGATTCTAGGGTGACGGCGCGGTTTTACATGTCCCACCGCAACGCCCGCGCTGTGCTCGATGGGCTCGCCGATCACTACCGCAAGGCCGATTGGCCGCTGAAGGCCTTCCCCGACTGGGTGCAGGACGCCGGTGATGTCAGCGAGAACCTCGGGCAGGGGCGGGTGCTGAATTGAGCTGGGGTTGCGGAAAGCGTTATGTGGTAACGTGTAGGGCCGCCTTTTGCTAAAACCCATGAGTGAGCATATCGATGGCTGCCGTAATATCATCGCGCATCGCGGCCGCTCTTGTTACATGCGACGTCAGAAGCCTTTCGGGAACGGCAGCCATGAATTGCGTCACCATGATATGCGGCTCGTCACCGATACGCATAATTGGATTGAGGCGTGTCGCTGGTTTTGGCGCTTGAGACGCAGGTAACAGAGGGATGACCAATCTGGTTGACAGCTCGCCAAGCAGATCGCTTTGAACATCTAGGAGATACCCAGAACCGTCCGGGTTCTGGAAAACGTCGTATTGCGCCATTAGAATGCTCGGTACCGCGCAAGTGGCAGCCCGTGCTGTTCAACCCAAGCATTCGAAGAGGCAAGAGCCTCTGCATTTTCGGCGCGCCAGCGGTCTGCACGCGCTTGGCGAACAGCCACTCGGAGCCCCTCTTCCGCCGCACGGGACAGGTTCACGTCCAGCGTGCGGGCCTCTTCGATCAGAGATGCGTCGAGGGTAAGATTGGTCGCTTTTTTCGGCTGAGCATTCATGTTGGGCCTCCAAATCACTAAATCGTAACGCATGTTGTGGTGCGCGTCAATCATGCGCATGTTTGATGTGCCTTATGTGCGCAGAGCCTCACACCCGCGAGAACTGCCGCTGGACGGCGGTCATCTGCGCCTTGCGGTTGCCGATCTTCTGCTGATGCTTGAGGTGATCAAAGCGCCGCTGCCAGTCGTCGCGCTCGCGGTCCGTGATTTCACCGGCGCGTTGCATGTCGAGGTCGTATTTTGCCTCGCCCTTGAGCATGGCGTAATGGTACTGCACCCGGCGCTTGTAGCGCTCGATGGCTGCTGCCACATGCTTGGCGCGCTCATCGTGGACTGCGATGCCGTGGCGTTGGCAGAGTTGCTGGGTCGCATCGTCGGTCAGCGCTACGGCCACGGGCAGTTTGAAGATCGGGGGCAAGGCATCGGTGCCGTCGAGGCCCAAGAAATCGGCCAGCCCTTTCTGGAAATTGGCCAGGAACTCGGGGTCGAATTGGCGGAGTTGCAGAGGATTGGTCATAAGTGTTGTCTTACCATATTACATGGGCTGAGTGGCGTTCGTGGAGTGCGCTGTCTTTTGAGACTGAACCGCCCCGGGTTTACCATCACACCCGGCATCATGCTCTCCGCCGCGATCCGCGCCCGCTCCGCCTTCGTGCGCCGCCGCCGACCACTTGGACCCTCGATCACTTCCTGCCGCGAAATTCCAACGCCTTTCGAGCCGTCCAAATGGACGCCCATTTTGCCGTCTATTTCCAAAATCCACACCCTCCGTCACGCGCATGCGCACAGAATGGCTGAATCAAGCAAGATATGGCAGGAGGGGATCGGCATTGCGCTTACACAAAACATAACCGCTGGGTGGGGCAAACCTCGGTGACAAAACCGGGTCAGTTCTCAGTGACAATCAACAGCCCAATTTTACTCCGCGGTTGACATTCTGGCGTAGCAATAGAGTGGTTGCAATATATCTAAAATCCTCTGGAAATTTCTGCGTAATTGAATGCTACGTGATTGTTGTCCCGCGTGTGGACACGCTATCTGGAAGGTGTCGACGAAGGAATATCTAGAGGGGTCTACAAGCTGATGGCTGTTGAAAACCCAAAACCACGCTGCGCGTTGATTGTCGAAGACGAATATGAGTTCCAACAATGTCTTCAAAACGCGCTTGATCAGATAAGAAGCCTCTGGAGAGTTCAAACGTTTAGCCGCGGGTATGACGCGACTCATTTCATCTCGAACTTTTCGGGGGATCTTGACGTTGCGCTAGTTGACCTTGGTTTACCAGACACCAGTGGAAGCGTAGTGATTGAAAAAATTCGTGCGCACTTTCCCATGACGCCGATCCTAGTGGTAACTACACATATCTCCAGAAAATCCTTGGTCAGCGCGTTGCGCGCAGGCGCAAATGGATATGTTTCGAAGGATGCGACTTCGGCAGAATTGGCCATCAATATTGAACACATACTTGGCGGTAGAAGCCCGATCAGCCCTGCAATTATCGGAGACATCATAAACGACATTGTTGGGATCAAGCAGTCGACACATGATCCTAGTGAAAAGCTCTCCAAGAGAGAGATCGAGTTACTTGAGCGCATTTCCCAAGGGCTCAGTTACGCAAAATGTGCTCATGAAATGGGTCTTCAGCTATCAACGATCCATTCATATAGTCGGGCTCTGTTCCAAAAACTGGGAGTGAATTCGAAAGTTCAAGCCGTTTTAGAAGCACAAAAGTTCGGGATCAAAGCACGGCGATAGGGTAATCCCCCCGGACCAGCGGCGTCATCACGATCGAGATCGGGGACGATCTGGTGCTGCGGGTGCCGGGCGGTGTTCCGCCAGAGCGGGCAGCAGCGGTGGTGCGTTTCCTGCATTTTCACCAAGCCCGAGATGCTTCCCTAGCGCTTCAAGAGCTTTCAGCTTATCCAGCTGCTTAATTTTGATCCGTCGAATTCGGCCATCGCCATCGACTCGCAGCTCGGCAAGAAGGTCGAGTTCTTCAGGCCCGCAACGCGACAGGTCGAGGATCGGTTGACCTTGTTGATCGATGCGGATGAACTTTGACAAACCAGCAAATGCAAAACGCGCGTATTCTTCGAGGATCCGATCCAAATCTACCTTGGTGCGGATCTCCGCTTCCCTGCGCAGGCGCGCGATTTCGGCTTTGATCATCACATTTGATAACAGGCGAGACGATTGCGCTTGAGCCGTACGTTTGCTGTATCCTGCGCGGGTGGCAGCCTGTGTCGCATTGAGGTCGAGTAAGTATTCATGGGTCGTGTCGCGAATGCTGTGGAAATTTCCTGGCGGCCATCTCCGGGCATGTGA
>Ga0076930_100341_pt1 | contig 50395 bp, 47 predicted proteins | sample HotLakConsoUCCRE_FD_71149 | JGI IMG/M metagenome (GOLD analysis project Ga0076930, IMG submission 71149) | Hypersaline microbial mat communities from Hot Lake, Washington, USA - Hot Lake Consortium UCC-RE (version 3) (version 3) ...
CAATTTAATCATCCTACATTTTACCGTTTCCAGGAAGAAACGGTTTAGTTCAACGGTCTCGGCTATGCGTAGTGCGGGGTTTCAAGGCACTTCACTGTCCGCCTACCGAAAAGTTTTTTTAATGTAATCACTTTAATATCAACACTTTACCCCGCATTACGTATAGCCAATGTTGGGCACAGTTATTCTTTTATTACTTTCTTTATCAGTCTCTTATCTCCGAATTGTAACTCAATAAAAAACAATCCGTTCGGTAGATTTGAAACATTAATTTCATTATTCACAGATTTTTCTGTCCATATATTTTGTCCCATTACATTAAAGATGTTGATGTTGGTCAAGTCATTTTGTAACTCTCCCAAATCAAAATAGATTCTATCCGAAGCTGGATTGGGGTATAGTTTGACTTGTGAACTTAAATAGGAATTGTCAACGGATAAAACTACAGGCTGAATAAACGACAAATCTGTGGTATTTACAGCTGTAAGAAAACCGTCAAACGACCCAAGATTGTTACCTGCCATATAACCTTCGGTCATACCGCCAATCCACAAATTCGTATCCCTTATGTAACCAAATCCACGGTCTTCATGAGGTGTACCGAATTGTATTCCGTTCAAGAAGTTTAAGTTAACGTCCAATTTTTGTACGAAAACATCACCCGTTAATTGTGTTGGGTCGGCATTATTCCCTATATAGTTTCCGTAGGTATATCCAATTGCGTAAAGGGTGTCATTCTCGATAATCAGTTTTCTTATTAAATCGGACTTATTTGTACCAAATTGCTGGTAAACAGGATTTGTAAGTTGCGGTGAGTATTTGATGATGTAGGCATCTCCTTCTCCCAATGGTGCTGAACCTAAATTTCCTGTTGTAAATCCTGCTACATAAATATTTCCCTGGCTGTCCACTGCATTATCCAATACCCAGTCTGCTCTGGTTCCTTGTGCATTAATTATTTCTGAATGGGGTCGTGTTGGATTTGTTGAGTTCAGGTTTTCATAAACCGACACAAAAGCATTTGCTCCTGTAGCGGAAAAATACCATCCGCCTGCAATAAGCCGACCATCTCCTGGGGTTTGGCTTGGCACGTAAGTAAGTCCGCCCCAAGCTTCAGCAGAAGCAATAAAACCAGTTGCGTTTGGTGCATTGAGTTCACGCCAAATGTTGGATAGGTCAGATTTGCTGTGTTTTGCGACCAAATAAACGTCATCAGTTCCACCTTGTCCAACGGGTGAGCCTTGAGCCGAAACAAAGATATTTCCGTTATCGTCTTGCTCGATATTTCCATAGCCATCAATTCCTGCATTTCCCCATTGGTCTGATGCTACAATTTGTCCGTTTGAAAGGTCAAGTTTTAGAATGATTCCGTCCCATCTACCAGCGTTAGTAAAGCCTGGCAGGTTGCCTAAAGTCCGTCCACAGACATACAAAAATTGGTTATCTGTAATGCCGTCTTTTAGAATGGTGCCTTCTGCCATAGGCAATTCAGTTACCCATTGTTGGTTTCCATTGATGTCAAGTTTCACGATGAAGATTTCGTTTTCAGCATCAGTATTTCCATCCAAGTTGCCGTCTGTAAGTCCGAATAGATAAGAATTACCCTGACTATCAACGGTCATTCCGCCAATGACTTCTTTTCCGTTGCTTCCAAATTGGGCAATGCCATTTGTCAAAGCGATATTCGAGTTAATAGGCTGTGCATATTTAAAGTGGTTCGGATTAGTCAAACTCAATGTGCTATCAGCGTTACAAATAGGATTGGGATTATTTGGTGGGTTGCCACTTACCGAAGGCTCAATATCCCAACAAGGATAGATGAAGGCAATAAGGTCAATATTGTTATTGGCAGTATAGAAAAGATACCAACCTTCCGTTTGACAACCATCTGCCAAAGTACAATACACTAAATCATAGTCATTGGCAGAACCTTTGAGCTGTATGTATCCTGCTTCAAAATCAAGGTGCTGAATAACTGAATAATCATTATCTATCCCATCAGTACCACGCAAGAAAAATGGTACGCTGATTTCGTGTGTTCCAAGAATCACCCTATCTGCATCGGCACTACCATAGACTTGATTTAAGTCGGTGTTTAAAATGCAACGGATATATTTTACTTTATCGGCTCCTGGAAATTGGTCAGATGGGTCAACGGGCATAAAAACATCACCACCGCTGTTTTCACCGTCCATATAATCGGTGTCAAAAATGGTGAAGTCTAAATCATTGAAAGGCGCACCTGATGCGAAAGTGGGTAATCCTTGTACATAAGGTATTAAGTCTGCCGTTTCTCTTGGCATTACTGGGAATGTCGCGGCAGAATCTTTAAGTTGTTGAACTGTCTGCGCTGATAGACCCATTGCAAAGAAGGTCAGTATGATGATAAAGTAAAGTCTTTTCATTCTTTCAGTTTTCAAGTTTGACATACTTGTTTAGATGCTTTGAACTTGAAAAGGTTTAATCAGGGTTTCGTTTTAATTGTGCCCAACAATTGGCTAGTAACATAAAAGTTGTCACTATACCTTTTATAGTTTTAGGTGCAATCTAGTGGATTTTTAATTGTTTTAAAAGTATCTGTAGCTACATGGGTATAAATTTCTGTGGTTTTGGTTGAATTATGCCCTAGAAGGATTTGGATATGTCTTAAATCAGTGCCTGCTTCGAGCAAATGGGTTGCAAATGAATGTCTTAGCATGTGAGGTCTAACCGCTTTTTTGATATTTGCATGTTTTGCTGCTTTTGCGACAATCTGCCGCACACTGCTTCCGCTATATTGTTGACCTCTTTTTCCCTCAAATAAATAGTGTACAGGTTTATATTGTTTATAATATAAGCGCAGCTTAAGAAGGAGCTTTTCACTCAAAATACTAAACCTGTCTTTTTTCCCTTTGCCCTGATTTACTCTTATGGTCATCCTTTTCCCATCTATATCACTAATTTTTAAATTGAGTAATTCTCCTCTTCTCAGTCCTGAAGAATAAAGTAAACTTATGATGCATTGATGTTTAATATTATATGTCTTATTGATCATTGACAGCACTTCATCTTTATTTAGTATTTCTGGTAGTTTCTCAGTTTTCATGGGTCTTTCAATGGAATAGAAGCGATTAGGCATTCCTTCTACTACTTCATAATAAAATTTGATACTGTTAATGGCCATATTGATATACGAGTCTGAGTATTTCCTCTGAACAAGCCCCTTCAAATAGTTTTTTATATCTTCCTCATTAATTTCTATCAATTTTTGTCTGGGAAAATGCCTGATAAAACGTTCAAAGCAAGAAGTGTAGTTTTTAGCTGTCATGTAAGCGTATTTTTTTAGTTCTAACTTTTGGAAGTAAGATTCAGGGATTTTAGAAAATCGTTTTCTTAAATCATCTATATTTAAGTCCTGTCCATTAGTATTAAATGGCTTATTTCGAGCAAAATACTTCATATTTACCCATGCAACTCCTTTAAATGTATTTAATATAGCATAGAAATTCTGTTGTGTATTGGGTAAATATACCATCTGAAATTTCGAACTCCATTTCACATTTGGCAGCGATTTAATTAAGGCTTGAATTACTTTGTCTGGGTAAAACTGTATGCCGATCTTCTTTTGACTGTCGATTAGTAAATGCTTCAGTGTTATTTGCTTCTGTAAATCCATAATTGTAACGCTTTATTAAATGCCAAAAAGGATTTAATTAGGTATTTTATCAAAAAAAGCAGTATATTTATACGTATAATATTCGTATATTATTCTTTTATGATCGACACTAAACAATGTAAATATTGTAATGTACCTTTAACTGGTCGTGCTGATAAAATATTCTGTGATCCTTATTGTAAAAGTGCTTATCAATATCAGGAAAAAAAGAAGAAGCCTAAACCTTTGTTTGAACAGGTAGACAAACAGTTGAAGCTAAATAGAAAAATATTAAAGCAATTCAACAAAGATGGCGTTACAACGGTAAGGGAAGAAATGCTGTTAAAAGAAGGCTTCAATCCTAAATATTTTACCAACTATTGGAAAAATGAAAAAGGTGATGTGTATCTTTTTTGTTATGAATACGGGTTTTTAAGAAAATTTGATAAAAGAAAAAAGCTTCACCGTTTTGTTTTAGTGCAGTGGCAAGATTACATGAATTGAGCCTAAATTATGGGATCCTAATATGGTCAAAGAGGACACTTAACCAATAAGAATAAGTATAAACCTACCGATTTGTAAAGGCTATACTCCCCATCCCCACATCAAGTAAAAACTCCATGCTTTCCTCAGGATTGTTGATGTAGGCTTGATTACCGAAGGTGTTGTGCCCAATTTTCTCAAAATTTTCTGCCATTTTAATATTACAAAGGGGGGAGTTGTTTAATCTGATGATAACCGCTACTTCTTCGGGTGGCAAAATAACATTTAAAGTGCCAGCTCCAACTGAGGCCGAAACTCTGCTGTTTATTTTCCAATCGGAGCCACAATCTATGGAAATGGTTCCAAAACCCACTTCAGCTATAATTTCCTTTGCTAATGCATAATTCAAATCTGTTACTTCAATATTGCCGAAATTAACTTTCACAAAAAAAGTGTCCATTGCAACACTGTTCATAACGGCATCACTATAAGCTAATTTAACATCGGCACTGGCAGATTTTATTTTTAAACGTTCCACCGCTAGCCTGCTCAAATCTACATTAGCCTCACCCATCAAATAACTTAAATTCAAATTAAAAGCTTGATGTTCGGACAGATTTATTTGCCAAATATCATGAACCTGATCTGATGATGAAAATATATTATTAGCTACTGATTCAGTAAAATTTAAGCCCATGTGGCTTTTGCAAGTTAATTCTGCATTTACTTTTTGTGTGTTTTGCAGCTTTTCAATTTTAAAGGAACTTGCAGCTATATCATTTTCTGTTGCACCTAAAATTAATATGGGCTCATCTTCATCCACCGCATTTAAGAATGATTTTCCTGCTTTAGTGGAAACTTTCAGTTCAATTTTATCGATTCCCCTCGATTCAGTAAGTTCAAAATGCTTATGTAATTCTTGCCCCACTGCAGTTGAAGCAATTAAAGATAATGAAGTGAAAAGTACTATATGATGTAAAGCCTTAGCCATAATGACCCTATTACGGAGGGGGTGTTCATTAGGTTGTTTCTAGAAATAAAAAACCACTACTTTTTTTAGAATAGTGGTTTAATTTATTTAGTTACTCCTTGCGCAAGCGTCCGCTTGTGCATTTTTAGCTTAAGCTTTAATTAAAAAACTCTTTCACTCTATCAAAAAAACCTTTGTCTGCTTTGGTAGGGTTAGGCTTAAAGTTTTCTGATGCCCTCATGCTTTCCAGCATTTCTTTTTCAGTATCCGTCACTTTCTTTGGAGTCCAAACATTCACATGAATTAATTGATCTCCTCTGCCGTATCCATTTACATCACCTACTCCTTTCCCTCGCAATCTTAAAATTTTACCTGATTGCGTACCGGTCTCAATTTTGATTTTTACTTTTCCATCTATAGTAGGTACTTCTACTGTGGTGCCTAAAACGGCATCCACGAAATTCACATAAAGATCGTAGATGATGTTATTACCATCACGCTTCAATACATCGTGCTCTATTTCCTCAATCAGGATGATTAAATCTCCTGCAGCTCCACCCATTGGGGCTTCATTGCCTTTGCCAGACATGGATAACTGCATGCCATCTGTAACGCCCGCTGGAATTTTCACACTGATTACTTCCTCTTTTGATTGGAGACCAGTATTATCAACATGAGGTGGTTTTTTATCAATAAATTTACCAGAACCTTGGCAGGTAGGACATGTGCTGGCGGATACCATTTGCCCCAACATCGTATTGGTTACTCGTCTTACCTGACCAGAACCGCCACAAGTATCACAATTTTTATAAGTAACGCCATCGGCAGATACCAAGCGGTTTACTTTGATTTTCTTCTCGGCACCGTGAGCTATTTCTTTTAAATTTAGCTTAAGCTTAATTCGAAGGTTGGAACCTCTTCTGCCTCGGCTTCTACGACCTCCACCGCCACCGCCAAAAAAGCTTTCGAAGCCACCACCGCCTCCACCGCCAAAGATGTCGCCAAATTGAGAGAAGATGTCATCCATGTTCATTCCTCCGCCACCGAAGCCACCAGCACCACCTTTCACGCCTTCATGACCAAATTGATCATAACGCTGACGTTTTTGAGGATCACGCAAAACTTCATACGCCTCTGCAGCTTCCTTAAATTTATCTTCCGCTTCAGGATTATCAGGGTTTTTGTCAGGATGATATTTGATGGCTACTTTTCTGTACGCCTTTTTTATCTCTGCCTCTGAAGCTCCTTTACTAACATCTAATATATCGTAATAATCTCTTTTAGCCATCTTATTTATAATCTAATAATTTAAAACACCCTTGTGCCTTATTTGATGTTGAATATCGACCCCGATAGCTATCGAGGTACAAAAAACATCTCATTTAATTGTCTAATAGGCCTTTTTTATTCCCCTATTACTACTTTAGCGAAACGGATCACTTTATCATTCAATAAATATCCCTTCTCTACTACATCTACCACTTTCCCCTTCAATTTTTTATCAGGAGCAGGTATTTTAGTGATTGCTTCATGAATTTCAGGATCAAATTCTATTCCTGGCTCACTATCCATTGCTTTTAATCCTTTATTGAGTAAAGTCTTCTCAAATTTATTTTTAATCAAAGTAAAACCTTCTTTCAATCCCTCATTTTCAGATTGATCTTCAAAAGACTTTTCAGCTCTTTCGAAATCGTCCATAACAGGTAATAGGTCAGAAATCAGCTCTTCAGAAGCTGTTTTCACTAATTCCAATCGTTCTTTAGCATTTCTTCTTCTGAAGTTTTCAAATTCAGAATAGAGTCTTAAGAATTTATCTTTCGACTCTGCCAGTTCTATCTCTAATTTTTCGAAATCTGACAATTCTTCATCTTTAGCTTGAGCTTCTGCCTCAGCCTGAATTTCTTCCTCTGTTCTATTGTCCTGTGATTCCTCTTCGGGATTTTGCTCGTCTTTTATATCTTCCGCAGTTTCTGCTTCTTTATTCAAATCTTTTTCGTCTAATTCTTCTTTAGCCATAACTTTAATAGGTTATTCTCTCTAATTTCAGCATGGTCGAACAAGTAGTTTGCCAAATGGTAGTGCACTGACAAGATGACATTTGATTAGGGATGTCGATTAATTGTGTAAGTTGTTCTATTTAAGCATTTATAGCCTTCCAAATCATATCTTTAAGCTCGCTTATGTTGTATTGAGTTAAGGACGATATGAAAACATGCTCTAATTCTTTGGGCAATTCTTTTTTCAATTCTTGCATTAGCTCTGCATCTAAAAGATCCGACTTTGTGATGGCTAAAAGTCTGTTTTTATCCAATAATTCAGGATTGTATTCCTTCAATTCATTGATTAAAATATCATACTCTTTTTTTACATCCTTGCTGTCTGCTGGAATCATGAAAAGTAAAATGGAGTTTCTTTCAATATGCCTTAAAAAGCGAGTTCCCAAGCCTTTTCCTGCGGCAGCCCCTTCGATTATTCCTGGGATATCCGCCATCACAAATGATTTATCATCACGATAGGGAATTACGCCCAAATTTGGAGTAAGGGTAGTAAAAGCATAATCTGCTATTTCAGGCTTGGCAGCAGAAACGACAGAAAGCAAAGTGCTTTTCCCTGCATTAGGAAAACCAACTAAGCCGACATCAGCTAATAATTTCAGTTCTAAAATGATCCATTCCTCTTTGCCATCTTCACCCGGCTGGGCGTAGCGTGGAGTTTGGTTAGTTGCGGTTTTGAAATTGGCATTACCTAATCCGCCTCTTCCGCCTTCTGTTAAAATTCTTTCTTCTCCTTCTTCTGTTATTTCAAATCGCACTTCACCTGTTTCGGCATCTTTGGCAACAGTTCCTAATGGCACTTCCAGAATAATATCTTTCCCATCAGCACCGGAACTTCTAGCACCTCCGCCATTTTCACCGCCATCTGCAATTACATGTTTTTTATATTTCAAATGCAGTAATGTCCACATTTGAGTGCTGCCCTTCAGAATGATGTTTCCACCACGGCCGCCATTTCCGCCATCCGGTCCTCCTTTAGGAACGTGCTTTTCTCTTCGCATAGAAACAGCACCAGCACCTCCTTTGCCGGAGCGAGAGCAGAATTTAACATAATCAATAAAATTGGGATTGGCCATGAGACTAGATTTTAAGCCGCAAATTTAGTTTAATTTAAGCAGTAAATAAAAAAGCCGACCTATTTTGAATAGATCGGCTTCATTAGAATTCAATAAATTCTATTTTAATTTGTCTATCTCGTTGGAAATTTTGCTGAAAATCTCATCAATGCTACCCACACCGTGTATTTTTACGTATTTGCTTTCACCATCATAATAGTTGGCAACCGGCAAAGTTTCTTCTTGATAAACCTTAATTCTATTTTCTATTTTTGCTTCATTCTGGTCATCTGCCCTGCCAGAAGTTTTTCCTCTTTCCTTAATTCGGCTTTTCAATTCTTCTTCCGGCACATCTAAGGCAATCATTCCAGCAATTTTCTCCCCTTTTTCTTTTAAAAGAGTATCTAATGCTTTAGCCTGAGGTACCGTCCGTGGAAAGCCATCAAAAATATAGCCGCTGCTGTTGGCTTTGGTTTCTTTGATTTTTTCATCTACCATTCCAATAACTACTTCATCAGGCACTAAATTACCTTCATCCATATATTTTTGGGCAAGCTTCCCTAAATCAGTTCCTTCTCCCAAATGCTTTCTGAATAAATCGCCAGTAGCAATATGGGTTAATTTATATTTATCGATAATTTTTTCGCTTTGTGTGCCTTTCCCTGCACCGGGAGGGCCAAACAATATAATATTTAACATGATCGTATTTTAATAGAAAATCAAATATATAATTTTTATGTTTAAAATTGTTACAATTATCTTAATTGATAAATTTCCTTTAATTCTCTCCCTAAGCCTTCGTAGTCCAATCCATAGCCAACAACGAATTTATTGGGAATTTCGAAACCTACAAAATCGGGCTTTTCTGCTTTTTCTTGAGCATCAGGTTTATGCAATAAGGTGGCTACTTTAATGGATTTCGTTCCCAATTCTTTAAAAGCATCCATCAGATGCTCCAAAGTTGTTCCAGTATCTACAATGTCTTCTAAGATTAAAATATCTCTACCAAATACATTCTCTTTTAGTCCTAAAATTTCTCTAACTTTTCCAGAGGTTTTTAGTGCTTCATAAGAGGCTACTCTAATAAAAGTGACTTCAACAGCAGTATCAATAGTCCGAATTAAATCCGCTGTAAAAATAAAAGAGCCGTTAAGAACACTAACTAAAAGTGGCTTTTCACCTTGATAAGCTTTACTGATTTCAGATCCAAGTTCTTTTACTCTATTGCTAATTTCTTCAGCTGATATGTAGGGAACGAATTCCTTATCTATAATTTTGATCATTTTATAATTCACTCATTAAGAATTGGTACATGGCTAACATGGCTTCTATATCTTTTTTATGCACTTTTTCATCTGGGGAATGCACATTATCTTCAGGCGCACCTATAAAACACCAATCAATTGGATAGGGCGACTCTTGTAATTCTCTGCCATCGCTTCCTCCACTTGCTTCTACTTCCAATTGATAAGGAATTCCTGAATTATCGGCCATATTTTGTATCAGTTGTATGAACGATTGTCTGGGAACATTACGATCGCGTATAGAAATGGCTACTCCTTTTCCATGGTGAACTCCTTCAGTCACCCAAGTGATATCTGAAATTAAGGCTTGATGAATACCATATTTTTCAACCATAAATTTCGCCAAAAAAGGGACTGATCCTCCTCCGTGCTCTTCATAAGCCGAAAATACGATCATTCCATTTTCTAAAGTTTCAGCCAATTTGAGGCAATTGAAAACACCCAATCTGTTATCTAAGTAACAAGATTGAATGTAATCTTCAGTTTCCCTAAAGTCACATTCAAAGGTAAGGCTGGCTCCACGATCAATTCCTCTTCCAAATTTATAAAAGGTTTGATTTTCCTTGTTAAGTTCTAATTCGCAAGCAATAGGGCCTAAAGAATCTTCTCCTTTTAATCGGTAACCATTTTTTGCCTCTGGTCCACCTATCGGAATGAGCTGATTTTCATAGCGGACAGTAAAACCTACAGAATCCATATGGGCAAAAACTGCTGTAGTTGGCTTACCAAAAACAAGTACTAAACAATCTTGAAAATCTTCGCCATGATACAGCTTAGGTTGTACTTTCCAATCGGATTGCTTCTTACTTATGTATTGAAGTAAGAAATTTTTCATCATATATTCTTCCCCAGAGGGGGCGTGAATATTACATAGTTGTTGAAGTAGGTTGTAATCTATCATTGGGGCAAAGTTAAAATCTTTTAACAGCAGAAATGAAATTCTTACATGGATATTTCCATTTTTTAATTTTTTTCTTAAAAAATAAAATTATATTTAGGTTTTGACACAAATTATTGTCAACCTACTACCTATAGATGTATATTTTAGACAAGGAAAATAGCATTGCGAACCATTTTTTAGCTGAATTGCGAGAAATCGACATTCAAAAAGATCGCTATAGATTCAGAAGAAACCTGGAAAGGATTGCTGAATTATTGGCTTATGAAATTTCAAAATCTCTTTATTATCAAAACAAGGAAATTCAAACGCCACTTGAAACAACGTCTATTTCTTTAATGCACGATTTTCCTGTAATTGTGAGTGTTTTAAGAGCAGGGCTTCCTTTTCATCAAGGCTTCCTTAATGTTTTTGACCACGCTGATTCAGGCTTTATAGGGGCTTATAGAAAGCACACAGATGAAATTAATTTTTCTATTGAAATGGGATATGAAGCTTTGCCGCCTCTCCAAGGAAGGACTTTAATTTTGGCTGACCCAATGTTGGCTACAGGTAAATCTATAGTTAAAGCGGTTGATCAGATTAGAAAAATTGCAAAACCCGAAATTATAATTATTGCAGCGGCCATAGGAACACCCGAAGGAGTACAGTTTCTAAATGATAATCTTCAAGGAAATTTTACGATATATTTAGGTTCTTTAGATAGACAACTTAATGAAAATTCCTATATTTTACCAGGATTAGGCGATGCCGGTGATCTAAGTTACGGACAAAAACATACGCATTAAACATATGCCTCTATCTAATACTATATTGCTCATAGTTGGTTTAGCTGTCCTTATTTTAGGAGGTGAATTGCTTGTTAGAGGCGCCTCAAGAATTGCTTTACGACTAAAAATGTCCCCTTTGGTAATTGGGCTAACCATAGTTGCATTTGGTACTTCTGCTCCCGAATTATTAATTAGCATTCAAGCAGCCTTAGCCGGAAGCCCTGATATTACCATGGGAAATGTAATCGGCTCTAATATTTGCAATCTTGCCTTAGTGTTGGGAGTGACAGCATTGATAGCTCCTATCCCAGTAAATTCTGATTCAATCAAAATTGATTGGCCTATGACTATGGGCTGCTCATTATTACTATATTTTTTGGTTCAGGAAGGATATGTGAATGATTACGAAGGAGTTGGATTTGTATTGCTTTTGGCTTTGTATCTTTTCTTTATAATAAGAAGATCAAGAAAAAATCATATGAGTCCAGCAGATCTTGGGATTGAAATTGAAGCGCCAACCCCTGCTTCACAAAAGAATATGATTAAGGATATTTCCTTAATAGCAATTGGTGGTGCTGGGCTTTATTTTGGTTCTGATTGGTTTGTTAATAGTGCCAAAGATTTAGCTATTTATATGGGGGTTAGTGAAAGGATTGTAGGGATTACAATCGTAGCATTGGGAACCAGTCTGCCTGAATTAGTGACTTCTGTGGTAGCAGCGTTCAAAAAAGAAACTGACATGGCATTAGGGAATCTAATGGGATCCAATATTTTCAATATTCTTTCCATATTGGGAATTACCAGCCTGATAGCTGAAATTGAGGTAAGCGATGTCATCATCAATTCAGATATGATTTGGATGATGGGGATAACCTTAATACTGCTGCCATTTATGGCCATAAATAAGATAGTTGACCGCTATGAAGGACTAATATTGGTTGGCATTTACCTTTATTATACTATCACAGTTATTACCTAATAAGGTAAGCATTAATTGGTTTCTTCCTCATCAGGAAGCATTTCTATATCCTGAATCAAAACTCTTTTAGAAATACTTTGTCCTGTTAAAGTTGCAGCTAAACCACCCATTGCGGTTTCCTTGTATTTGGTTTCCATACTTTGGCCAACTTCGCCTAAAGCCTCTACACATTCATCAACAGGAATAACACCACTAACATTTGAGAGGGCAATTTGAGCCGATGAATTTGCAATTGCCGCTGCACTTGCATTTCTTACTACACAAGGCACTTCTACTAGTCCGGCAACAGGATCGCATATTAAGCCCAACATGCATTGAATGGTGATGGCTACTGCGTTAAATACCTGATCAGTATCTCCTCCTAAACAATAAACGATTGCGCCAGCAGCCATTGCAGCAGCACTTCCCGTTTCGGCTTGGCACCCGCCTACAGCACCTGCCAAGGATGCTTTTTGCTCAATGATTAAAGCAATTCCAGCCCCTACTAAAAGTCCTTCTAATATTTTTCTGTCTTCTAAACCATGTATTTCCTGTAGGGTGAACATAGTGCCAGGTAAAATCCCACTTGCCCCAGCAGTAGGGGCCGCTACTACTCTTCCCATGCAAGAATTCACTTCTTTTGCCGCCAATGCCCTAGCAATTAATTTCTGAAAATTTGTGTCTAAAACTGTTATGGGATTTTTATACACTTTTTTAGCGCCATTATTAATCATTCCAGAACGGGAGGTCATATCTTCTTCCAAGCCGGTTTTTACGGCATCACGCATGACATCATAGGCTTTTTGCAAATTTTCCCAAACATAATCTGCATCCTTACCCTTTTGATCTTTTTCATATTCCAATACCGGTTCAAAAAGTTTAACCTTCTTCTCCTCACAGTATTCTTTCCATTCCTTAAATGCACTAAAAAGTATTGACATAGCAGTATAGATTTAACCTAATCCTTTAATCGACAAAGAAACATAAAAGTTTAGCATTATTATAATTCAGAAGCACAATATGAATGTATATTTGCAGCATGGAATTAAAAAACGATCTGCTGCTGAGGGCAGCAAAAGGCGAAAAAGTAGAAAGAACTCCTGTTTGGTTGATGAGACAAGCCGGTAGGATACTACCTGAATATAGAAAAGTAAGAGCAAGCGTTAGTGGATTTATTGAATTGGCGCAGACTCCTGAGCTTGCAGCTGAGGTTACCATCCAACCTGTGGATATTCTAGATGTGGATGCCGCTATTATTTTTTCCGATATCTTGGTGATTCCTGAAGCTATGGGGTTGCCCTACGAAATGGTGGAAAAAAGAGGACCACGTTTCCCTGAAACCATCAAATCTAAAGCGGATATAGAGAAATTAAGAGTGGCTGATGTGGAGGAAAGTCTTTCATATGTGACTAAAGCCATTGAAATCACTAAAAGAGAATTAAATAGCAGAGTGCCATTGATTGGTTTTGCTGGTGCTCCTTGGACTATTTTTGCCTATATGGTGGAAGGTTCTGGAAGTAAAACATTCTCTAAAGCAAAGGCTATGCTTTATACTGATCCTGAATTATCTCATCAACTTTTAAATAAAATAACGGATAGCACCATCGCTTATTTAAAAGCTCAAATTAAAGCGGGTGCTGATTTGGTGCAGGTTTTTGATAGTTGGGCAGGAATTTTATCACATGAGCAATACAAAGAATTCTCAGTTCCATATTTGAAGAAAATTGCTGATGCTATTCAGGAAGTCCCTAAAACGATTTTCGCAAAAGATGCACATGCTGCATTTGCAGATCTCAGCCAACTAGATTACCAAACGATTGGATTAGATTGGACTATGAGTCCTGTTGAGGTTAGAAATATTGTTGGAGCAAATAAGACTTTACAAGGAAATCTTGATCCATGTGCGCTTTATGCAGATAAAGAAACTATACGAAAACATACAAAAAATATGTTGGAGCAATTTGGTTCAGGAAGACATATAGCGAATTTAGGACATGGCGTTTATCCTGACATAACTCCTGATCATGTGAAATATTTTATAGAGGCAGTAAAGGAATTTAGTGTAAAATAAGAGGTTAATTCAAATGTGCTTTGTGAAAGCCTAATACATCAACGGTCAGACGCCTATTCTTTAATTTATCTAGTACCTTCAATTAGTTAAACCTTCTTGTACTATAAAAGGATTTTGCAGTAGGCGTCAGACCAAAGTTTCAGACATCAGCGTGATCTTTCCATTAGTTGTTTCTCTTTCCAAGGGATTCTATAGGCCATGTAATAATTGAAAGTCCATCTGTTTCGGAATTCTGCTCTACCAAAACCGGGGATATCATAAGAGCGAAAATCTGTAGCATTAAAAACTTTTCTATTTAATTGAATCCGGAAGGTATAGCCCATATAAAGATTTTTCAAAACCATTACTCTTAAACCGGTTGTCATTTCAAACCATCTTGCACTTACGGCATCATTATTTAAGTTTTCTTCATATGGGCCATAAATTGGGCTAGTCATATTTGTAGTCAGATTTTCTGAATAATTTGCTCTACCGTAACGCAATCCAAATGTTAAAGTATTGTGGTCAGGATCAAATTTTAAAAAGTCAGCTTCAAGTCCAATCCTAAAATAATTACCATCATTGCTATACTCAAATCCTTCACCACTAATTTGGTATTGATTTATGCCGTATGATCCTATTAAATAGATCCTGTGAAAATCGATATCACCTTGGAATTCATAACGCTGGCGATTGTCTCCGAAGGTGTTCACACCTAATGCAACAAGGTCAGTCCCTATTCGAATTCCTGTAGGGATAAAGAAAGATTTAGGTACTTTCGGTCTTTCGGGCTCTACAATTTTTTGTTCAGCCGAATCAACTTCTGCATTACTACCAGTAATTTGTCCGAATACGGAAAAGCTGATAAGACTAAAAAATAAATAACTTAATATTAGGCGCATTTAATGTCCTTTTTAATGTATCATTTACAATAACTAAAGAATCGAAGGTTTGAAAAGCAGTATCCATGCCAACAAACTCTAAATCTACCCCACATTCAGGTGAATCTACACGATTCGTTTTTTCATAGGTGAATCGGATCGTATCACCATAATTTACAGTGTCACCGTTATTATTTACAGAATAATATAGAAAGAAATCGGTTTTATTTTCTACTGGGCTTAAGGGTAACCTGAAACTAGAAATGAAATTGCTGTCTTGATAGGCGAAAACACTATCGGTTTGAGGGCTAAAAACACTATCAAACCTCACTGCTTTCGTTATCTCCTCCAAATTAGCATTAAGCGTTACAGTGCTAAACGTAACATAATCAACGTTTATACTTCCGCAATTGCTATCCACATCACAAGCAAAAATGCCTGCAATTAACAATATTATTAAGCTTTTTTTTATAATTGATTCCATTGGGGTGCAAAGATATTATATATTCTGACAAGCTAAACGACTTATTGAGGAATTGATTGTAATTCATCACATCTGAAACAATTCCTCTAATATTTGATTAACTTTGCATCTTGAAACAGTGTCAGTTGCCTATTTGCATAAAAAAGGATGTGCTTAGGTCATTTTTAACTAAATCGTAAGATCTAAAATGATCTGTTTCAGATAAATTTAAAGAGGAGAATATTTTGAAGACGAAAGGATTAAAGAAAGACAAAGTGAATGTAATCACATTAGGATGTTCCAAGAATTTGGTGGATTCCGAGGTGATGATTACACAATTAAGAGGAAATGACATTGATGTTACGCATGAATCAGATAAAGATGATTCTAATATTATAGTGGTGAATACCTGTGGATTTATAGATAATGCCAAACAAGAATCTATTGATACAATATTGCGCTATGCTGATGCGAAAGAGGAAGGGATAATTGAGAAATTATATGTGACGGGATGTCTTTCTCAGCGATATAAAGATGATTTAGAAAAGGAAATTCCACAGGTAGATGCATTTTTTGGCACTATGGAATTGCCAATGTTATTGAAAAAATTCAATGCTGATTATAAGCATGAGTTGGTTGGAGAAAGAATAACTACCACAGCCAATCATTTTGCTTATATGAAAATTGCAGAAGGTTGTGATCGTCCTTGTTCTTTTTGTGCTATTCCAATTATGCGTGGAAAGCATGTTTCCCGCCCAATCGAAGAGCTAGTAAAAGAAGCCAAAAATATGGCTAGAAATGGCACTAAAGAGATTTTGCTAATCGCTCAAGATTCAACTTACTACGGTTTGGATATCTATAAAAAAAGAAATCTAGCCGAATTATTAAAGCAGCTTTCCGATGTGGAAGGAATAGAATGGATTCGTTTGCACTATGCTTTCCCAACTGGTTTTCCTGAAGATATTTTAGATGTAATGGCAGAACGAGATAATATCTGTAATTATCTAGATATGCCACTGCAGCATGGTTCCACTAAAATGCTGAAAATGATGCGCAGAGGAACTACTCGTGAAAAACAAGAAGCCTTGATCAAGCGCATCAGAGAAAAAGTACCTAGAATTGCCTTAAGAACTACTTTAATTGCCGGCCATCCTGGTGAAACGGAAGAAGATTTTCAAGAAATGATGGATTTTGTGAGGAATACGAGATTTGACCGCTTAGGTGTTTTTCCTTATTCTCATGAAGAAAGCACGCATGCTTTTAGTTTTGAAGATGATGTTCCGGATGAAATTAAACAAGAACGTGCAGATGCCGTAATGGAATTACAAACTCAAATTTCTCAAGAATTAAATCAAGAGAAAATCGGTAAAACTTTCAGAGTACTGGTAGATAGAAAAGAAGGTGGTTTTTTTGTGGGAAGAACAGAACATGACTCACCAGAAGTAGATAATGAAGTATTGATTGATGCGACAGAAAGCTATGCTAGAATTGGGGATTTTGTTGAAGTAGAAATCACTGATGCAACGGAGTTTGATTTATACGGTAAGTTGAAATAACATTAAAATATGAAGGTAGCGTGTATTGATTTTTCAGAAACTGGGCTTTTTGCACCAATATTTACTGATTTTATACAACAAAAAGAAGAACTTAAAAAATTCTATCACCGCTACCCCAATCTTGAAGCATTTCAAGATCAAATCCAAGAAAAATCAGATCATAAGATAAATAGAAAGCAGCTTGTTCAAGTATTAGAAGCTCAATACGCAGAGGTTTCTAAAGTGGAGGAGGCTGTTAAAAATAATATTGAAAGTTTGGGTGATAAAAAGACTTTTACCCTAACTACGGGTCATCAGCTTAATATTTTCACAGGGCCACTCTATTTTCATTTCAAGATAATTACTGTCATAAACGCTTGTGAGCAATTAAAAGCAAAATACTCTGATTATAATTTTGTCCCCGTTTATTGGATGGCTTCTGAAGATCATGATTTGGAGGAGATAAAATCTGTGCAGTTGGAGGGTAAAAAATTCAAATGGAATTCTGAACAGACAGGTGCTGTAGGCAGAATGAAAACTGATGGCTTAGATGAATTAGCAAAAGAAATTAGTGGAGAAAACAGTGTTTTTCATAAAGCTTATGCTCAATCTGCTAATCTGGCCGATGCAGTTCGGGAATATGTAAATGCAATTTACGGTAAATACGGCTTAGTGGTGCTTGATGCAGATAATCCTAGCTTAAAAAGTGAATTTAAAAATATTATTAAGGATGATATTTTACATAATTCTGCTAATAAATTGGTTGAAAATTGCTCAGCATCTTTAGATGAATTAGGTTACAAAACCCAAACTTACCCTCGAGAGATCAACTTCTTTTATTTACTGGATGGTTTAAGAGAAAGAATTGTAAAGGAGGATGGGGAATTCAAGATTTTAAACACTGAGTTGACTTTTACTGAGGCAGAAATAAAGTCCGAAATTGAAAATCATCCTGAAAGATTTAGCCCTAATGTTGTTTTAAGGCCGGTATATCAAGAAGCTATTTTACCCAATTTGGCCTACACTGGCGGGCCTGCAGAAGTTGCCTATTGGATGCAGCTTAAGCCTGTTTTCGAATCATTTCAAATTCCTTTCCCCATTTTATTGCCGCGAAACTTCGGAATGATTATCCCGAATAGGATTCGTCATAAAATAAAAAAGCTGAAGTTAAATGAGCTAGATTTGTTTACTGAAAGGGAGTTATTGAAAAAGCAGATTACAAAAAAGATTACAGCTCAGAAGTTAAATTTGAATGAAGAGCGAATAGAATTAAAGGCAATATTGGAGAATATTAAGCATTTTGCAGGTGGAATAGATTTAAGCTTGTCTCAAATGACAGAAGCTGAAACAGAAAAAATCAGCAATTCTCTCGATAAGATTGAAAAGAAAATGCTAGCCGCAGAAAAGCGAAAGCACTCTGATAAAATGAGGCAAATTGATGAAATTAAAGATTATCTATTCCCAGGAAACGGGCTTCAAGAACGGAAAGAGAATTTTCTAAGCTTCTATAGAGCAGATCCGAAGTTTATCAAGAGATTGACAAAGTCTTTTGATCCTTTTAATTTACAATTCCATATAATGCGATGGGATGGATAAACATACGCTGAGAAAAGTTTATTTAGAGAAAAGAAAATTTCTAAGTCAAGCTGAATATGAAAGAAGAAATCAGCTGCTTTATCATCGTTTAATTGAATTTCAAAAAATACACCAATTTCAAAGCATCCATACTTTTATTCCCATCAAAAAAAATAAGGAGCCAGATGTCTTTCCTTTTATCCAATTTTTATGGAGCAACAATCCTGAGGTAGATGTTCTTACAGCAATTTCCGATTTAAAAAGCCCTATTCTCAGTCATGTCCAAATTAAAGAAAGCACTACTTTTCTGGAAAATAAATGGGGTATTCCTGAGCCTCAAGATGGGACTCCCTATCTAGTTGAGAATATTGAATGCGTTTTAGTTCCAATGGTAGTTGGAAGCAAAAATGGTCATAGGATTGGCTATGGAAAAGGCTATTATGATAGGTTTTTGCAAAGTTGTAAAATCAATACCAAGTTTGTAGGAGTAGCATTAGGTCCCCTGTTAGATAGTAATGTTTATGCTAATCAATATGATATCCCTATGCATAATATGATAACGCCTTTTGAGGTGGTTGAAACCGTCAGCAATTAGTATAACCAATCCGCTATAATTTATAGGAATTTGATACAATGTATCGGTTGCACGTTTTGGGCTTAGCTTTTCATTGTTAATTTCATTTCAAATTAGTTGGGCTAACTATTGGCAGCAATTCTTATCTTCATTTACAAAGGTTAACAAGCTTTAGTATAGAGTTAATGATAAGGAAACCCAAAGTGGGCAGTATATTCTTAATAATTTGAAATTAGTGAAGTGAATAAATATGCTTTTTTAATTTAAAACGTGTATAATGATATATTTAAGATCTTATCTAAACCCTATTGAGACCTTCTTATTTATATGTTAAAGCATATAATATTAGCATTTACTAGTAAATTATATCTAATTACATATAATTTACTATATTTGAATAATATTATATCTAAATACATATAATGAAGCAATTAGCAGACTTTGTTAAAGAGCGGAGAAAAGAAGTTAATCTTACTCAGGAAGAATTTGCAGAACGAGCAGGTGTTGCACTTACTGTAATCCGAAAAATAGAACAAGGAAAAACCAATATGAATTTGGATAAGGTTAATTTAGTCCTTCGCATGTTTGGACATGAGTTGGCTCCTGTTAACAGTAAAGAACTGAATAAATGAGACAAGGAAAAGTGTTTTACAAAGAGCATTTGGCAGGTATCATTACAGAAACGAATGAGGGCGAATACGTATTCCAGTATCAGGCACAATACGTAAAAGATCATCCGGATGAATTTATCACATTTACTATGCCTGTTTCGGACAAGCCCTACACCGAAAAGCGTCTCTTTCCATTTTTTGAAGGGCTAATTCCTGAAGGATGGTTATTGGATATAGCTTCTGAAAATTGGAAAATCAATAAAAATGACCGCATGGGATTATTGCTGGCATGTTGTCAAAATTGTATTGGTGCAGTAAGTGTGGAAGCAATTACAGAAGAAGATGGAGAATAGATGTTTATATTGTTACGAGTCAGTTGAGAATGGGCTCGACTTTCACGAGAAATGTTCCACAGATTTTTTTGGTTCAGCAACACCTCCTAAAATAGCCTATTCATTAGACCAAATGGATGAGCTGGCGAAAAATTTGGTAGAGAGAAGCATTGCAGTCCCTGGAGTTCAGCCAAAACTTTCCATGTCTTTGGTTAATGAAGTGAAGGAAAATTCTGATTCTCGCTTAACTGTGGTTGGGGCTTTGGGCGGACAATATATTTTTAAACCGCCTTCTGATAGGTTTCCTGAGATGCCCCAAAATGAACATGTGACAATGCGAATGGCAGAATCTTTTGGTATTAGAGTTGTACCCTCATCATTGATTCGATTATTGTCAGGAGAACTATGTTATATAACAAAACGATTTGACCGGTCGGAGAATGGAGTTAAGATTCACATGATCGACATGTTTCAGATTACTGAAGCTTTTGACAAGTATAAAGGCTCCATGGAAAAGGTAGGTAAAGCATTGGACAGCTATTCAAGTAATACCTTTTTGGATAAAACTTTTTTCTTTGATTTATCGCTATTCTGTTTTTTGACAGGAAATAGTGATATGCACCTGAAGAACTTTTCTATGATAGAGAGTTCATCTGGATGGGTTTTAGCGCCTGCTTACGATCTTTTAAATGTTGCAATTGTGAACCCAGAAGATACTGAAGAACTTGCTTTGACATTAGAAGGAAAGAAAAAAAAGTTGAAAAGAGAACATTTTGAAAAGTTGGGGGTAAACTTGGGGTTGACTCCTAAACAGATTAAAGGAGCTTTCAATCGAATTGTAAAAAACAAAAAGCATGCATCTGATTGGATTAATCGTTCATTTTTGTCTGATGAGATGAAAATTGCTTATCAACATGTGCTGGATGAAAGATATCAACAATTAGAATTATAGAGTTAAATAGAAAATCAATTCCTGAGGATGTTAAATAGTACTTATTTTAAGTCATTTCCTAATAATTCTCGAAACTTAATATAATTTTGGAAGTTCAATGAACTGAATATTTATAAGGGTTTTCATAATGTCAATATCAATAGAAACGGTAAGGGTTGGAAAAGATTATTATTTGGTGAATTATGGTGAGGTGCATGAATTTACAGTAACCAAAGCTACAGGCTACAAAGATTTCCTATGCAAGGATTTAAATTCATTGGAGGAATTTAAACTAAGTGAACTAACAGCCTACGGCAAAGGAAAAGATTTCGAATTTTATGGAATAGACGACTAAACTCCCTCGTGTAATTGAAATACTTTTCTTATGTTTTTTTCCGATCTTTGATTCATTAGCATTAATAAATAATCACCTTCTTTAATATTGAAATTATCTGATGGGTTTTTATAAACTATCCTTTCCCCATTTTCAATTCTAACTAATCCTAATAAGATGACATTCTCATTTTTCTTCAAATCATAAAAAGCTTTATCATATTGCTGTCCGTTATAGGGGTTTGATTCTAAAACCTTGTATTGTTTCATGTCATAATCCGAATCTGTTGCTGGGAAAGCTAAAATTTCTTCTGAAAACAGTGCTACATCTGGCTCAAACATGTAGCTGGCTAATAATCGGCTAGCAATTTCATTTCGTGAAATGGCATGAGTTACTCCAGCGCTCATAAAGGTTTGTTTCAGGTTGGAGTTTTCCAATGTAACAGTATAATTTAACCCCTCATATTCTTTTTTGAGATTAAGAATGTAAACTAATTTTTCGGTATCGTCATCTAAATTTATAAAAACAGTACTAGACTTTTCAATGTTGACCTTTTCAAGTAATTCAAAGTTTTCGTAATCACTATATAAAACAAATAAATTTTTATCTTGGTACAGTTCTTTTAGCAAATCAATATTCTCTCTGTTTTTAGTTACAATGGCAACCTTTCTTCCTGCTTTAATGAGTTGATCAATTACTGTTTTACCAAAATTCGTCCAGCCGATCACTACAATATGATTTTTAAAATCTGTTCCGTACATCCCTATTTTCTTGTTTTCTTTAATATTTGCTAAAATTGAAGACACTTGCCCTATTAGTAAACCATAAACTCCAAGGCTCATGAAAATCATAACATAACCAATTGCTCTGCCTCCAGTTGATGTCGGTACCAAATCACCGTAGCCAACGGTGGTTAAAGTCACAATTGAATACCAAAAGGCATCTGATAAGTTATCTATTTTCCCATCTTCTGAACGCAGTTCAAATTCTAGTAAATTAAATACTAAAAAAAGAAAAACCCCCAAAAAAGCTAGTAGATAATAGATTAGTCTTTTATAACTTCTAACATTCATTATGATAGTTTAAATCCTATTACTAATATATCATCTGTTTGCGGATTGCTTCCACGCCAATTAATAAATGAATCTTGGATTTGATCTTTTTGTTCAAGCATGTTTAATTTAGCAATTGCTTGAAGCAAATTACGAAAATTCTTCTTCATAAATTTTTTATTTTTCAAACCTCCAAATTGATCTTGATAACCATCAGAGCTTAAATATATACTATCTCCTGCTTCGAATTTGATTTCCTTTTTAGTAAAAGCTTTATTTTTTTGTTGCGTGCTACCCACGCTAAATCTATCTGGTTTAATTACTTCTATTTTATTTTTTCTGTATAAGTAAAGTGGAATTTTTCCACCAGTGTACTCTAGCTTTTTAGTTTTTTTATCTAACATGACTAAACTGATATCCAGTCCATCAGTATTGGCATTTTCCAATTGTTGTTGATGTAGATTTTGTTGGATTTTTTGATCCAGTAAGGAAACAATCAAATCAGGAGATGTAATTCCTGTTTCGATTACTATTTGATTTAAGAGCGAATTAGCCAGAATGGTCATGAATGCTCCTGGAACACCATGTCCTGTACAATCTACCAAAGCAATGGCAATTTTACCGTCAATTTGAGTGAACCAATAAAAATCACCACTTACAATGTCACGAGGTTTAAAGAATATAAAGGAATCAGGCAATACTTCTTTTATGGTTGGAAGTTGTGGCAATAAAGAATCCTGAATCTGTTTTGCGTATGTGATGCTGTCAGTAATCTGCTGGTTTTTATCAGCTAATGCATTTCCTTTTTCAGTCAATTCTTCTTTTTGAGCTTCAATTTCTTCTTTCTGTTCTTGAATAGCGATGTATTGTTCGTTCAATGCTTGATTAGCCCTATTTTTTAGTTTGTTTCTGTTGTAAAGTATAAGGATTAAGACAGTAAGTAAGAGTAATCCTGCACTTAATGCAATAATAAAAAAGCTTCTTTTCTCTGCTTGTAATTCTTTAATGTTATTGTCTCGCTGTAATAAACCGATTTCCTTTTCTTTTTTTTCAATATTATATAAAGCTTCAATTTCAGCGATAGACCTAATGTTTTCTTCCTTAAATTTTCTTTCTGATTCAAGCATGAACAATTTCATGTAAATCAAAGCATTGTCTTTATCACCCATTTTATCATACAATCGAGATAATTTTTGGTAGGTATCTTTTAGCACGCTCGAAGAATTTATTTTTTGTGCAATAGTGGAACTGTTTTTTAGTTCAGCTATAGCCTTTTGATAATTTTCCTCATTGATATGAATGTCTGCAGTTTCTATTCCTATTCTTGCTTCCAATTCAGCCATATTTTGCTCTTTCGCCAAAGATTTGGCATTTTTGAAATACTGTTTTGCCTCCTCGTATTCTTTTTTGCTTTGATAAATCTTGCCAATATCAAAAAAAGAATAAGCCAAACCAGTTTTGTCATTTGCTGCGGAATCAATTTCCATAGCATTTTTAAAACTTTTCAAGGCATGGTCAATTTCACCAGTTGCTAAGTAGAAATTACCAATATTGCTGTGTGTTGTGGCAATATTGTAAGGTTCTCCATTTTCTTTAGCTAAATTCAATGCTTCTAGAAGATACTCCTTGGATTTTTCGTAAGTCCCCATTTCTTGATAAATGAGTCCGATTGTATTAAGTGTGATCTCTTTCCCGTGCGTTATTTGTAATTCTTCTTTTATTTTTAAAGATTGAATACAATACTGGATAGCTAAATTATAGCGTTCCATGTATGTATATATATCACAAATTAAAGCTAATAAATTGGCTTGTTGTGCCTTATTCTCCAAATCATAAGCCATATCTAAAGATGATTCAGCAAAATTTAAGGCAGTTTTATACCTGTCCCTATAAAAATAAATACTAGCTAATGATTTGGAAGATTCAAGTTCTCCTAATTTATTTTCATCGTTGTGAAAAATCTCATAAGCCGAAAGTAAGTGCTTTTCTGTTTTTTCAAAATCATCTACTAAATAATAATAGTCGCCTAAATAATATTGTCCCCAAGCATAGCTGTTGCTTAATGTGTCAGTTTCAGATAATGTAATAAGCTCTTCAGCATAGAGCCTCATTGCGTTTGGATTTGAATTTCGATAGGTCTTACAAAGTGCTATTAATATTTCTTGTCTTTCGTCTTTGGATAGTTCTGTCGATAATAATTTCTCTAAACTATCAGGGTTTTGGGCTGATGAAACCGTGCTTAATATAATGAATATGAATAGAGAGAATAGAGTTTTCATATAAACTCCAATATAACAATAATTATTTTTATTTGAATAAATAAAATAACACTTGTGTAAAGGATACTAAAGCAGCCGAACATTTTGTTTAATTTCAATTTATTAAAACAATAATAAAGTTAAACAAGTATATAAAGTATGCTTACTAAAACTATTACCACTGTATTTTTTTTATTTTGTATCGTAAATTCTATTTTTAGTCAAGGTCAAAACCAAGCTTTTTTTCCTGAATTGGAGAATGCCTCTGTAGCGGAAGGGGAAAGACTTTTTGTGGCTAATTGTGCAAACTGCCATGAAGTATGTGACCAAAAGCTCGGGCCTCCATTGACCGACATTATGAAAAAAAGACCTATTCCATGGTTAGTTAATTTTATTCAAAATTCATCTGAAGTAATTAATTCTGGAGACGAATATGCTCAGCATTTATTTAGCGCATATAATCAAATGGAAATGCCTTCATTTACCGAATTAAATGAGGGAGATGTATTGGATATCTTGAAGTATATCAAAGAAGAATCTGACCCAAATGAGAGGGATACTATTATTAAAAATACAGAAGGAATTTCAGCCTTAATTGATAAAGCACGAAGTCAGGACTATGAAACTGAACGAGGTACGGTTAATTATTATGAAGAAGAAAGGGAGGAGCGAATTCCTGTTGATGATGCATCTGTTTTAAATGGAAAAGGGATTTTCCAGCAGAATTGCCAGAACTGTCACGAAATTTGTGCTACTAAAATAGGGCCTGCTCTAGCTGGAATTTCAAAAAGGAGGCCACTTACTTGGTTGTTAGAATTTATTGATAATCCTGTTGAGGTTGTTAAAACAAATGATAATTATAGTAACTACCTTATTTCGAATTACAATTTTATCATGCCAGGATTCGATTATATTAATACGGAAGATAAACTGGATGTTTTAGCTTATATCCGTTCCGAATCATCATCAGAAGTTTCCACTTCGGGTGTTAACAGTCAAGAAATTGCTGAAAGCCGTAAAGAGAAAAAGAAAGGGATTCCCGATGACGAAAACTTTAATAGTCAAGATTCAGAAAATGGAGATATTAGTGATACTGTTTTTCAGATTGGTTTCATTATAGCATTTATTTTACTTTTTGGAGCAATGGCTTTTTTCTTTATTAAATATTGGAGAAGGAATAAATAGTTCGTGGCAAAGCATGTTTTGCCACGAACTTGATTTTCTTATTTAGCCCCAGCTTTAATTTCATCCACTATTTCAGGATTTAATAAAGTAGAGGTATCGCCAAGATTAGAAGTATCACCTTCAGCAATCTTTCTTAATATTCTTCGCATAATTTTTCCGGAGCGCGTTTTAGGTAAGCCAGAGACTACCTGAATTTTGTCTGGTTTGGCAATGGCTCCTATGATATTACGAACAGTGTCACTGATTTCATTGATCAAGTTTTCTTCGGTTCTGTTTTCCAAATCACAAATCACATAAGCATAAATACCTTGTCCTTTTACTTCATGCGGATAACCAACAACTGCAGATTCAATCACTTTAGGGTGTTCGTTGATGGCGTTCTCCACTTCAGCAGTTCCCATTCTATGTCCGGAAACATTGATCACATCATCCACTCTACCTAAAATTCTGTAGTAACCGTCCTCATCTCTTTTTACTCCATCACCAGTAAAATACATATTTTTATAGGTAGAGAAATAAGTGTTTTTACATCTTTCATGGTCGCCATAAGTCGTTCTGAGCATACCCGGCCATGGAAATTTTATGCAAAGATTTCCTTCAACTGAATTTCCTTTCAACTCATTGCCTTCAGGATCAACAATCACAGGTTGAACTCCAGGCAATGGCAAAGTGGCATAAGAAGGTTTGGTAGGCGTAATTCCTGCCAAAGGAGAAATCATAATTCCACCGGTTTCAGTTTGCCACCAAGTGTCCACTACTGGGCATTTTCCTTTCCCCACATGGGAATGATACCAGTGCCATGCTTCTTCATTGATAGGTTCCCCAACTGATCCTATGACCTTTAATGAACTCAAATCTCTACTATCTACAGGGTCAGTTCCATGTGCTTGTAATGCTCGGATTGCAGTAGGGGCAGTGTAAAATTGATTGACTTTGTATTTATCCACCACATCCCAAAATCTTCCTGCATCAGGATAGGTAGGAACTCCTTCGAACATGACGGTAGCAGCTCCGGCTAGTAGAGGACCATATACAATATAGGAATGGCCTGTTATCCAGCCCACATCAGCCGTGCACCAATAAACATCCCCTTGGTCGTATTGAAATACATTCTCAAATGAATATTTAGTGTACACCATATAACCACCACAAGTGTGGACTACTCCCTTTGGCTTTCCTGTTGAACCAGAAGTGTAGAGAATGAAAAGCATATCTTCTGCATCCATTTCTTCGGCAGGGCACTCAGTTGATTGCCCATTTATGGCATCATGCCACCAAATATCTCTACCGGATTTCATTTCAACCTCTTCTCCCGTTCTTTTATAAACTATTACATTTTCAATGGTCTTCGTTTTCTCCAATGCTTCATCCACCACCGCTTTTACAGGAATTGATTTTGCGCCTCTGAAATTTCCATCGGAAGTCAATACCATTTTAGCTTGGCAATCATTGATTCTGTCCGCTAAGGCATTGGAAGAAAAGCCAGCGAATACCACAGAATGAACTGCGCCTATTCTAGCACAGGCCAGCATCGCTATAGCCGCTTCTGGTACCATGGGCATATAAATGATTACTCTATCGCCTTTTTTCACTCCTTTTGCCTTCATGGCATTGGAGAATTGATTTACTTTTTCATAAAGCTGACGGTAGCTTATGATTTGATTTTCATCTCCTGGTTCATTGGGCTCCCAAATGATGGCGGGTTTATCGCCCAAAGTGAAGAGATTCTTTTCTAATATATTTTCGGTAATATTTAATTTCGCTCCTTTGAACCATGTAATTTTGGGTTCTTCAAAATTCCATTCTACGGTCTTCTCCCATCTTTTTTTCCAGTGAAATGAATCGGCAATTCTTGACCAAAACTGCTCCGGTTGATGCACACTTCTTTGGTATTCGTGGATGTACCCACTGAGGGTATGAATTCTATCACTCATAATATATCAATTAGCTAATTCTCAAATTTATTTTAAACTTAATTTAGTAAGATTTAGGCTAAAATGAAATTGTGTTTTGGGTTTCGGTGGATTGATGATTTAAATAATGTTTTTATTTGATTATTTTCGTGAATGAGCCAGAAAAGATTTTCGGGAGCGATTTATTTTATCTTTGGATTTTTGTTCCTAGTTACAGGAATTATAATATTGGTTTTTGATATTTCAAAAGTAGGGCAACATTATTTGACACAACAACAAACTGCAGTTGGAGGGTATTTTGTGATTTTTGTAAGCCTTGTGCTTTTTGGTATTGGATATTTTTGTTTATCTCCATTTAGTAAAGTAAGAGAATTTATAGAAGGTACTGGGAGGAAAAGATAGTTGTCTCTACCGTTGGTCTTAAATCAAACTAACTAAAGTAGATTACAATTTTAAAACTATCTAAATATTAAATCGATTCTTGATTTCTTCTTTAACAGACTCATGAGAAACAAATTCACCTTTGTCTAGTTGAGATAGACCTTCATTGATTGCGTTTTGGTCTTCCATAGTTAATTCATCCCAGAAATCCTCACTTTCTTTTTCCAAAACCTCTTTCACTCTTTGTAAAACCTCAATTTTATTAGTGTTTAACAACAATTGCATCAATTCAAGTTTTGTTGACTGTATCAAATCCATTTGTTTACTATTTTATAAAAATAACAAATTAACAATACATTTTAGTTTATGTGAATTGCTATTTTAAAGTTATTCTGTCCTTGGATAGTGATGAATAGGGTAGTTCAGTGGTCTATATTAATATCGGTCAGACGCCAAATGCGTCAGACCAAGGTAACCAACATGCTGCTTCCATATCCTCTAGCTCGGAACCAAACAAATCACCCAACCAACTCCTCATGCAATTCCATAACCTGCTTAATAACAGACCTACTCTCATCATTATAAATTACATAATCTGCCAATCCCATTCGTTCATTATCTGACATCTGTTTTTTCATGATGGATAAAACACTTTCTTTGGTTCTTTGAGGATCTCTATCTAAAGTTCTTTTAAGTCTAAGTGCTTGATTGGCGTGGACGTTTATAGTGGCATCTAATTGTTTGTAAGAGCCCGTTTCATATAAAAGTGCAGCTTCTTTTAAAATATAAGGTTTGTCAATATGTTGATTGCACCAATTTTTGAAATCTTTGCCTACTGCTGGGTGTACTAAACTATTGAGTAATTTTAATTTTTCATCATCACCAAAAACTTCTTTGCTCAGATAATCTCTGTTGAGCTCGCCATTTTCGAAATAAGCTTCTTCACCAAAGTGATGAGCTATTTTAGATTTCAATTCTGGGTCGTTTGATTGCAACCATTTAGCTCTGTAATCAGCAGGGTAATTTGGAATTCCCAGGAGTTGAAAAACTTCACAGATTAGACTTTTACCTGCCCCAATTCCACCCGTAATCCCTATTTTTTTCATTGTTTGATATAATTAAATTTAACTGTATCAAAAATGATTTCCCTACCCTTTAATTGTTGGGGAAGTGTTGCAGCTTTTGGCAATGCAATACTGTCAGAAGGCTGAATATTGCTAAAATCAATAAATAATTTAATACTATCTAGATCATAATTTCCTGCTAATTCCTCTTTTATTTCAAAACTAATTGTAGCTAAACTGTCTTCAAATATATAGGAATTGGAATCTGTTCGGGCATTAATTTTTTCAAATGGCAGCATTAACTCTTGCTTAATGAATTTTGCCACTGAAAACTCAACTTTTACTTCTACTGGATTTCTATTCACAAGGCTGGAGCCAAATGTTGGAAGGTATATATCTTTAGAATAATTACTTGAAATATTTTCCTCTTCAATATCTATTGAAATGGTGCTAGGGATGGTTTGTATGAATCGTTCAGGGCCAGTAAACCCAGCAGAATCATGTGAAATTTTTATTTCTGATGTAATTTGGTAGCTCTCAGCTAAATTGATTTTAGTACTATCAACAGCTAATTTAGACTTTATTGATTTAATTGAGTCAATATCAATTTTAAGAGTATCGTTTTCGACAAAATTCAATTGAATTTCAGTCATTTGATCAGCAATCAAGCTGTAAAGCGAATTACCAAGAATGTGTTTTGTCTCTACAGGGTCTTCCAAAGGAACCTCTACAGGAGTGATGGTAAACCAAAAGGTTTTTCTTAGTAAATTCCATCCTCCGCCACTCACATTTATGCTCACCTTTTTAGGAAGTTCTTCTACTTCTACAAGCGCTGAGTCAGGATAGGTAAATTTAATTGGATAGGTAATTCGGGTAGAATAATTATCATTAAGCGCATTGAAAAACCAAAAAGTGGTAGCTGTGACTACACACAAAACTACCACTTTAATAGTATCGTTTGATTCAGGCAAAAATATATTGCTCAACCAATCCCATATTTTTTCAAATTGCTTCAATAAATTATTTTTCCTGAAGTTTTTTACTTTGTTCTAATGATACAGCAGATTTTTCAAAAATCAATTTAGTGCCTTTGTCAACTTCTAAAATGATTTTATCTTCTTCTACTTGATAAACTTTTCCATGTAAGCCACCAATGGTAACTACAGAATCACCTTTTTTAATTTCAGCAATAAATTTCTTTTGATCCTTTTGCTTTTTCTGTTGCGGTCTGATCATAAAGAAGTAAAAAACTAAAATTATACCTCCAAAAAGGAGTAATTGGCTCATCCAAGCATTTTCATCGCCTGTAGTTGCCTGAGCTAAAATAAATTGTATCATTAATTATTATTGTTTTATTGGTCCGGCATTTGAGTTGTCAGCTTTAGGCTCAACAAATGCTTTGATTGTTAAATTATTAGTAGAAGGCCAAGTATTTGCAGTGATTCTAACTACTTTGTTATCTTGATTTTTCTTACCTCTTGAATTGTATTTCACTTCGATTTCTCCTGATTCACCTGGTGCTATTGGCTCATCTTTTGGATATGATGGCACAGTACATCCACAAGAAGAAGTTGCATTTGAAATAATTAATGGTGCTTCTCCAGTATTTTTGAATTTAAAGATTTTAGTCACCACATCACCTTCTTTAATTGTTCCAAAGTCGTGTACTTTTTCTTCAAATTCCATTGATGGTAAAGGACCTTCTGGCTTTTCATTTGCTGGTTTTACATTATTAGGGTTCGTTTGCTCAGAAAGTACTGGCTGTTGAGCTGAAGCAGTACCACCATTTCCTTCTAATGCGGCTACTCTTCTTTCAAGATCAGTTACTCTTTTCTCAAGATCCCCAGAGCATGATGCTAGTGAAAGCAAACCTGCTGCAAAAATTGCATAAAATATACTTTTCATAATTTATTTGATTTTTAATTTAAAAATTGAATTTATTGTTGTTCTTTTTTCTTGATTTGACCCAAAAGTTCATCTACATCAGTTAAAAGTTGTTCTGCTTTTTCTTTCGCTGAGTTGACTACCTTTTCTCCATCACTTCGGGCGGTGCTCAAACCTATTTCTTCATTATCTGAAATATCATTTAATAGGTCTTCTAACATTTCTTTGTACTTACCTAAACGGTAAGTTAACTTATCTCTTGTGTTTACTCCTGTATCGGGCGCATACAATATACCAACTACGGCACCTGCTGCTGCACCTGCTATAAATGCGAATAGATTACTTCCTTTGCTCATGATTTTTTGCTTTAGCTGTAAATATACAGTACATAAAAAATGATTCAAATGTACTTCAAAAGTTTTTTTGTTTTACGAATAAGGAAATGCTTGGTTATTTATTATCAATTAAGCCTCTGCCACTTTTTTTAATTTTCCCATCCTTTTCCAGTTTTACTGAAATCTTATCCAACATTCCATTTACAAAAATTTTGCTTTTTTGGGTACTGTAATTTTTTGAAAGCTCAATATACTCATTAATAGTCACTTTAACTGGAATACTAGGGAAATTCAACATTTCACAAACCGCCATTTTCAAGATTATCATGTCTACAATTGCTATTCTTTCAGTGGCCCAATTTTGTGCAAAATCTGAGACAATATTTTCGTATTCATCATCATTGCTGATGGTGTCTGTAAAAAGATTTTTAAAAAACTCGCTATCATCTTCCCAGTTTGCAGATAATTCAATTAACTCTATGTGTTGAGTATCTTCATCCAAGGATTTTATGGTTTTTTTCAACATTGATTTTAATGCTGATTTGTTTTCTTCCCAGTACAGATCACGCTCGGCCATAAAGTTTGTGATGGCTTCACTCTTTAAAATTATTTGCCTACTTATTTGATCCAGAACCAAAACATCTTCTTCAAAACTAGGCTTATTTTTCAGTGTGTACTCTTTATAGAAATCTGCTTTCTTAAGTAAATCTCTATACCATTCTTGAACATCCAACTCATCATCCTTCCAGCTTATTCCGAAGCGAATGAATTCGTTTTGTAGTGCACTATTTTCGTTAATGATTTTAATGGCTTTGTTATGATAAAGATTAAGTTCACTTTCAAAAACTTGTTTCCCATTTTCGGCTGATCTTTTTTGTCTTTTTTCAACATCTTGTTTGGTGAGCTCTGAAAATTCAGACAAAAGCTTTAATGAAAGGTAATAATTTTCTAAAAGCTTATTGACAGCTTCTAGCATATCTTTCCTAATAAAAGAAACGTCCTTTTTAACGTTGTTTCGGAAATAATCAATAGCATTACTGACTGCTGAGCGCACTTCAGGATTAGAGTCCTGTTCTTCTTTTATTTGTTGTGCTCGGTAATTATTTTGAAAAATCTTTTTAGCGGTTTTTGCATTTTGTTTGAGGAGTGGCTTGTCTTGCACTTCCATGGAATTAAGATCTGGAGTAAAGACTTCATCAATATAATCTTTCGCCAGCTCAAAATTTGCATCTTCGCACTTTTGAACGGCATAAAGTGCTTGCATAACTTTAATTCTTAAGGACCTTCTGTTCAGCATAAATCAATAATAAAAAGAACGGTAAAAAATAAAAAGGGAAGGCATTTTCTGCCTTCCTCACAAAATTAATAATTCAAAACTTAGTAAGCTAATTTAACTTTTCCCATATCAGCCATGCGCTTATCAGCGATTTCAATTGCTGCTTGGTGAGAAGTTATACCTTCTGCTTCTGCTTTATTTAAAATCTCTAAACATTTGCCGTAGATTTTTTCTGTTTGCTCCAAAGCCAAAGGTTTATTGTAATTTTTCATTAATTCGGGAAAAATATTGATAATTCCACCTGCATTCACCAAAAAATCTGGTGCATAATAGATGCCTTTTTCCATTAGCATTTTACCATGTCTTTTCTCATCAGCTAATTGATTATTGGCAGCACCAACAATTACGTTCGCTTTTAATCTTTGAATGGTGTCATCATTTATTGTGGCTCCCATTGCACATGGCGCATAGATATCAGCATCTACATCATAAATCATTTCAGGTTGCACTACTTTAACATCGTGTCTATCTGTTACTCTTTTGATATTGCTTTCGTTAATGTCAGTAATAGTAACTTCAGCCCCTTCTTCAATTAGGTGATTTACCAAATAGTGACCCACTTGACCCACACCTTGAACCGAAATTTTCTTTCCTTGCAAACTATCAATTCCGTAGGCTTTATTAACGGTAGCCTTCAATCCCATATAAACTCCGTAAGCTGTAACAGGTGAAGGATCTCCACTTCCTTTCATAGATTCAGGCAAGCCCATCACATGTTTTGTTTCATATGAGATATTCACCATATCGGAAGTATTCATGTTCATATCTTCTGCCGTGATGTATCTACCGCTTAAGCTGTCCACAAACCTTCCGAATCTTCTTAGAAATGCTTCGTTTTTTAATTTTTTTGGGTCTCCTATTATAACGGCTTTTCCACCGCCCAAATTCAAACCTGAAATAGCAGCTTTGTAAGTCATTCCGCGAGATAGACGGAGTACATCAATTAATGCTTCTTGATCATTTTGATAAGTCCACATTCTTGTGCCGCCAAGAGCAGGGCCTAAAATGGTATTGTGAATGGCAATAATGGCTTTTAAGCCAGTGGGTTTATCGTAACAATAAACCACTTGTTCATGCCCCATGTCAGCGATTGTATTGAATGCTGAAAATGTTTTTTGAGCTTCTTGTTCATTTAATTCAACCATCTTGGAATTAATTTAATGTCTTTATGTCGTTTCCTGTTTTTCCCATCTTTCGGGAAATTCAAATGCAAAAATAATGGAATTATTCCTGCAAATCAATTTTCTTCAAAATTGTATAAATCTAATATAACGGGTTTCAAATGAGGTTTTGGCAAAATGATAAATCTGGTTTTATTATTTATGTAAAATTTAATATTGAGAATAGAGGATTTACGGTATTATGTTAAATAGTTGCTTTGATAATTATTTTAAACCTTTTCGACAAATAGGTCTAAATATGAAATCAATCCACTTGCAGAATTGTATATTTGTAATTGATTTTTTATCTAAATGGGAAAAGCATTTGCTTTGAACCATCTACTTTATCAAACGTTGTATTTCCGTGCGAGAATTAAAACATCTAAACAAATACCTTCTTAAATATAAATATCTTCTGCTATTGGGCATAATTTTTATGATTGTGTCCAATTTTTTTGCAGTTTTTCCTGCTCAAGTGGTGCGTTATGCTTTCAACTTGGTGAAAGAAAATATCGAAATGTACCGCATGTTCGACAGTTTCGATTTACAGTCCAATTATTATGAAATATTTGCATCCGCTATCTTAATTTATGGAGGAATTATTATTCTATTAGCACTAGGAAGAGGATTGTTTCTCTTTTTGGTAAGACAAACCATTATTGTGATGTCACGCCATATTGAGTATGATCTCAAAAATGAAATTTATAATCATTACCAAAAATTACCTTTAAGTTTTTATAGAAGAAATAATACCGGTGATATCATGAACAGGATATCTGAGGATGTTAGCAAGGTTAGGATGTATTTAGGGCCTGCAATTATGTATACTGTTAATTTAATAACGCTTTTTTGTATAGTAATTCCTATCATGTTCTCGGTAAATGCCACACTTACATGGTATTCACTAATCCCTTTACCATTTCTTTCAGTTAGTATTTATTTTGTAAATAATTTGATCAACAAACGCTCAGAAGAAATTCAGAAAAGCCAATCTCAACTTTCTACCTTAGTGCAAGAAGCTTTTTCAGGAATTAGAGTTTTAAAATCATTCGTAAGAGAAGAAGATTCCTTGCAAAACTTCACCAAAGAAACCAATAACTATAAATTTAGAGCGCTTAAGTTAACATTTATTGAAGCACTATTTTTTCCTCTTATTATGGGAATGGTAGGATTGAGCATTATTTTGGTTGTTTATATTGGCGGTGTGGAAGTGATGAATGGAGCAATCAGTGCTGGGAATATTGCAGAGTTCATTATCTATGTAAATTTATTGACTTGGCCAGTAACTTCAGTGGGCTGGGTGACCAGTATAATTCAAAGGGCAGCAGCTTCCCAAAAACGTATCAATGAATTTCTGGATACTAAAACAGAGATAGTTTCTGATAAAAACGTAGAGAAAGAGATTGTTGGGGAGATTATTTTTGATAAAGTAAGCTTCACTTACCCTGATAGCGGAATAAAGGCATTGAGAGAAGTAAGTTTCTCCGTAAAAAAAGGGGAGACTTTAGCCGTTATAGGAACTACAGGTTCAGGTAAAAGCACAATAGCTAATTTGATAACACGAATGTACGATCCTAATTCAGGACAAATAACCATAGATGGCATTCAGATTGCGGATTTCAAAGTTGAAAATCTAAGAAGTCAAATAGGTTATGTTCCTCAAGATGTATTCTTGTTTTCGGATTCAATTCGCAATAATATCAGTTTTGGAAGTATAGGCTTAAGTGAAGAGCAAATTTTGAAAGCTTCAAAAGATGCTGATTTGCACAATAATATCTTGGATTTTCCTAAAGGATATGATACTGAATTAGGGGAGAGAGGAATTACCTTGTCAGGAGGTCAGAAACAGAGAGTGTCCATAGCAAGAGCAATTGCTCGCGATCCTAAGATTATGATTTTAGATGATGCGCTCTCTGCCGTTGATACCAAAACTGAAAATGCTATTCTAAATGCATTGAAAAAAATCATGGAAAATCGAACCAGCGTTATTATTTCCCATAGGGTTAGTTCTGCAAAATTGGCAAATTATATAATTGTCTTGGATGATGGAGAAATTGTTGATCAAGGAACTGAAGCAGAACTTTTAAACCGAGAGGGGCCTTATAAAGAATTATATAATAAGCAATTGCAAGGAGAAGCTGTTGAGAAGGACTAAAGCAAATTTATTGCGTTAGTTTGAATTCTCTTTTAATTTTCCGATATTTGAAAGTGATAATTAAGTGATGGAAACTACAGGTAAAGCAGAAAGTATATTAAAATCTAACGGTTTGCGTAAAACACAGATTCGTTTGGAAATGCTCAGGATTTTCATGGATTCAAGGCACGCTTTATCTGTAAATGATATTGAGAAAGATTTAAAATCTAGCCATGACAGGGTGACCATCTACAGGGCATTAAATTCTTTTGAGGAAAATGGCATTTTACACCAAACGCCAGATCCTAACGGGAATATGCGCTATGCCATTTGTTCTGATAGTTGTCCTGAACATGTTCATCAAGATAAACACGCGCATTTTATTTGTGAAGAGTGCAATCAGACCTACTGCTTAGAAGATGTAAAAATACCCGATGTGCAATTAGAAAATGGATATCAATTGAATAGCATTAGTTATACCATGAATGGCGTTTGCAAAGAATGTCAGTTAGCCTGATCTTTTACTAAGAGCCAGTTTTCAGCTTCTTCTGCATCTTGAAAAATTCTAAAATCAAATCCTCTTTTTTGGCAAATGGAAGCCCAGAAACCACCGATTTCCTCAGTTCTAGGATTAATGATAATAGCCATTTTAACTTTCCGAAAATCAGTTAATTTTAGCTCAAAAACTTTCAACAAATTGAAAGCTTCATTATGTGGCATTTTGAAAATTGTTTGGGTATAATCAAGAAGGATAAATTGTTTTTTTGAGCTTTTAATTGCACTGTGAATTTTTTCTGCATTGCGCAGAACGACTCCAAAATCAGAGCGGTCACCCTGACTGACTACTTTCAGATAGTTTTTCTCTTCACTTATTGTAATTGTCTTATTAAAAAAATCCCCCACAGTTAAGTTGATCATGATTAATTCAGTTTCAAAACTAATTATAATATTTGGATTTTTTGGAGATGGGCTGTCAATTAAATGACTTATGTAACATTTACATAAAAATAAATCAATACTTCCATTTTGATTCTGCTTAGCCTATATGTTTTCTTTTTAGAATACCTAATTATAAAATGAAATGATTCTTTTAAAAGCTTATTGAATGATAGAATTGACAAATTGCTTTAAAAATGTCTTTAATGATCAATTTTTAGTTTTTGTAAATAGGGAAATGATCTTTCAATTTCTTTTTGTTTAATTAATTCTTGCGGTGTTCCATTTTTTATGTTTTCACCACAATTGGCAAGCCATAGTTCATCAGACATTTTTAATGCCATTTCCACTTGATGCGTACTCATTAAAACTGATTTTTGGGTTTCATTTACCAATTTTCGTAATAATTCCATTACTGCAAAACGGTTATTAGCATCTAAATGAACAGTAGGCTCATCCAATAGCATCAATTCTCCATCTTGTGCTAAAGCTCTTGCTATCATCGCTTTTTGCAATTGACCGTCACTTATTTCAAAGATATTGGCATCTTTCAGATAGCCTATAGCGCAAAGATGTATGGCTTCTTCTACTTTTTCATGATCCTGGCTTCTTAATTTTCCTGTCCAGTTTGTGTACGGATACCTTCCCATTTCCACTAATTCTTGCACATTAAGATTTCCTCCCTGAATTCTATCAGTCAACACCAAACTTATTTGTCTGGCGAATTCTTTGGAATCATATTCCTTAATATTTTTTCCTTTGAGCAGAATATTTCCGAATAAGGGTTTTTGAAGATTGGCAATAGTTCGGATTAAAGTGCTTTTCCCTACTCCATTTGCTCCCAATAGGGCAATGAATTTACCTTTTGGAATTTCTAAGCTTAGATTTTCCATCAAAACATTTTTCACTTGACCATTTTTGTAGCCAACAGAAAGTTGAGAAAGGGTCAATATGGAATTGATTTTATCCAAAATGCTTGCTGATATTTTTTCTTCTTAAAATTAACCAAATCACGACTGGTGCTCCAAATAAAGAGGTAACGGCATTGATAGGCAAGATTAAATCGATACCTGGCAACTGAGCAATTAAATCGCATATCAACAATAGGCAAGCTCCTAAAAGCAAAGTAGCCGGAATCAAAATAAAATGATTGGAGGTTTTAAAGATGATTCTGCTTATGTGTGGAACGGCTAGACCCAAAAATGCAATGGGACCGCAAAAAGCAGTGACAACACCCGCTAGAATACTAGTGGAAATCACCAAAAATAATCTTACAAATTGAATTCTTAGCCCCATACTTTGAGCATAATTTTCTCCCATCAGTAGCGCATTTAAGGGTTTGGCTTGCCAATAGCCTAATACAATTCCGATAATAATAAGTGGGATGAAAATCTGAAGTTCTTCCCAACTTAAATTGCCAGTTGCCCCGAAAGTCCAAAACAGGAAATTTTGAATATCTTCGGCAGTGCTAAAATATTGCAGAATGCTAACAATGGCGGAAGTAAAAGCACCAAACATTAAGCCTACTAAAAGCAATGACATGCTGTCCTTCAATCGAACAGATACCAAAACCACTAAAAGTAAAACGGCTGAAGAACCAATAATGGAAGCTATTGCCATGCCCCAATAAGCAAGTGCACCATTTACCCCAATTCCTAGTAGAACCAAAAGTGCAACACCCAGACTTGCACCTGAGCTGATTCCTAATACAAAAGGACCGGCTAATGGATTTCTGAAAAGTGTTTGCATTTGTAACCCAGCAAAGCCAAGTGCAGCACCAGCAAATATAGAAGTCAGAGCCTTGGGCAGTCGATATGAATTAATGATATGATAATTCGCATTTTCTGTCAATCCATTTCCTAGCAGAATATCCATTATCTCACTAAATGGAATGACCACCGAGCCCAAACTTATGGACAGCACAAAAAGCACTGCTAAAAGTGGTAACAGCAATAAAATAAGTTGATATTTTGTCAGTTTTTTCAAGGCTTTAAGGACTGAAAATAGGTGCTTTCCACTTCAGGTATTAATGTAGGATGCAAAATCTGTACATAATCTCTCAGAATTAAATCAGGTCGCATATAGCCTGACTCCAAGAAGTCGTTAGCCCCACTTTTATTCACTCTTTTAGTGTAGGAATAAATTTTCTGTTTTCCGAAAGCATCAAAAAATGCATATTTGCTGTTGCTGTTTTTCAATTCTTCCAAACGAGTAAAAGAAGCTGCTCCAATCCAGAAATCTGCTTTTTTAGCTTTATCCAAAACAGATTCAAAACTCAATTCTAAACTGCCTGTTTTTTGAGAATCTGACCATAAATAATTTCCTCCAGCATCTTGAATAAATTTGGCAGCATAACTTTCACCACCAGGAACGTACCATACATCTCCATACATTACTCCAGTCATAACGGAAGGCTTCTGGTCTGCTTTTTCCGCTAGTTTTTTAGTGGCTAAATAATTTTCTTCAATCCTTCTAAAGAGGCTGTCTCCTTCATCATATTTATTTAATAAAACGGCTGTTACCTTAAGCCATTCTGCCCTTCCCAAAGGACTGTTTTCCAGATAATCTGCATTTAAAACCACAGGAATTCCTGATTTTTGAATTGGCTTTAATTGTTCAAAACTGCTGCCCATAGAGTACCCCATTACCAAATCAGGTTGCAAACTTATTAAGACTTCAATATTTACCCCGCTTTTTTGCCCTACATCTCTTAAATTTCCTTTTTCTGCTGATTCGAGCAAAGCTTCTTCATAAATATATTGTATGCCTGGAAAGCCAACTATGGTTTCACTTTCATCGAGAGCTTTAAAAGGAGGTAAATGATTAGTCGAAAGGCAAATTACTCTTTTAACAGGGATTGAGACAAATGCGTCAGCTTCTATATTGGGTTTCTCATTTTTATATAAGACATAATTGAACTGAATACTGTCAGATGAAGAAGGTTGAATTACTTTTACTTTATAGTAATCTGAAAATTCCTCTATGCTTAGGTTCTGACTATATTTAATCAGTTCTTCCCCTTTTTGAACAGCGGACTGTTCTTTTGGGGAATCACAAGCAATCAGAAACATAACCGCAGTTAAGATGTAGAGTTTACGATATGTCAATTTAATTTTTTGCACGAATATGTTTGTTTGGTAGAATAATTAATCGATGCTCAGTATGTTCTCAAATATTAGTTCGGTCATTGACCGCAAAATTAATGAAAATGGTTGGTTTACCTATTCGGATATTTGTTTTCACTTTTTCCCTATTTGATATAGTTGAAACAATCTTTATCGTATTTTATATAATACAATTCCATAGTTTGGGTTCACATTATTATCAAGCAGCGGAATGAAAGCTTCCTTAGAGGGATAAATTCAAATATATTTGCAATTTTTGCATTTCAACTCAGTTAATTCCAAATAATGAAGAATATAGATGTTTGCTTAACGCCAGAACTTTTGCACCAATATGAATTGGAAAATAAAATTGTAGTGGTGGTTGATATTTTACGTGCAACCTCATGCATGGTGAGTGGACTAGCAAATGGTGTTAAAGAAATCGTACCTGTAGCAACTTTAGAGGAATGCAAAGCTTTGCAAGAGGCAGGTTATCTGGCTGCAGCCGAAAGAAATGGCAGTAAAGCAGAAGGTTTTGATATGGGAAATTCCCCTTTTGAATATATGGATGAAAAAGTGAAAGGGGGAAAAGTAGCCGTTACTACCACCAATGGGACACTTGCGATTTCTAAAAGCCTTAAAGCAAAAGAAATTTTAATAGGAGCATTTTTGAATTTGAATGCCTTAGCCAATTATCTTAAAAACAAAGAGGAAGACATTATTGTATTATGTGCAGGCTGGAAAGGAAAATTCAACTTAGAAGACACACTTTTTGCAGGTGCACTTTGCCATCAATTGAAAAGTGATTTTGAATTTGCTTGTGATGCCCCTTTAGCTGCAGAAGCAATGTATCTGACAGCCCGACAGAATATGATGAAGTATATGGAAGATTCTTCCCATGCAAAAAGACTAGCAAAATTGAACGTTAAAAAAGATATTGCTTATTGTGTACAAGAAAGTATTTATGATGTAATTCCATATTTATCTGGAAAGACTTTGCTGCCTTTAGTTCCCTAAAATTATTGTAGACCAAAAGCTTTCTTAAAATTCTTTTTAATAATGATGATAAATGATAAAATTAGCCAATTGATATGTTAAAAACTGCTTACTCACCTTATTGGCTTATTTTATGTATAGTGCTGGGTCTTGTTTATGCTTACCTACTTTATAGTCGTAAAAAGGAACCTTGGACTCCAATTTGGAATAAGGTGCTTTTTGTTTTACGATTCTTAGTAGTGAGCATTATTGGCTATCTATTTTTAGAACCCTTTTTAAGCATACAAAAAACTACTTCAGAGCCTTCCAAAATCATATTTCTTTGGGATGATTCAGAATCTGTAAATAAAAGTGCGAGAGATTTACAAACTTATTGGGAGAGTTTGCAGCAATTTCGCTCTGAACTGCAAAATGAAAAAGGGATCGATATTCCAGTTATTGGGCTTGATGGCACTGACTTGTCAGGAGAAGACAGTATTCAAAATAATAGGAATACTAGCCCACTTAATTCAGCAATTAAAAATATAGATGAGAATTTTGACAATAAGTTAGTTTCTGAAGTCATTCTTTTTTCAGATGGAATTTATAATCAAGGCATTTCACCTGATTACTATGCGTTTCCTTTTCAATTATCTACAGTAGGCTTGGGAGATACAACTCAGAAGAAAGATGTGGTTTTACAACAAATTAGATATAATAAAGTCGCTTATGAAGGGAATCAATTTCCTGTAGAGGTAGATATTTTGCATACTGGATTTGCGGGTGCCACCACAAAAGTAAGTTTACTTCAAAATGGGAATGTTTTATCACAAAAGAATGTGCAATTTGAAAACGAGCAAGATGTTTCCACAGTTTCTTTTTTAGTGGATGCAACATCAACAGGCTTTCAAGATTATAAGGTAGAGGTAGAGATTTTGGAAGATGAATTCAATACTAAAAACAATTCTAAAAGTGCCTACATCAATATTGTGGAGGGTAAAAAGAAAATTCTTTTTTTAGCGCCATATCCCCATCCTGATATAAAAGCGCTTTCAGCTGCAATAGATGGAAATGAAAATTATGATTTCACTTTGGCTATTGATGGAATTAATGATGTGCAAATTGAAAACGTATCAGAATTTGATCTGGCAATTTTATTTCATCTTCCTAATACCACTAATTCTTATGATGCTGAAATCAGTGAGCTTAAAAAATCTGAAATCCCACTTTGGTTTATAACGGGTTCCAATTTGAATTTCAAAAAGCATAATGAACTTAATGAGTCAGTTAGTTTAGTGCCTTCCTCTGAATCAGATGAAGCTTTTGCTTATTTGAACTCCAATTTCAGTTTATTTGAATTAAGTAATGAGCAAAAAGAGATTTTAAAAGAAATGCCTCCTGTTTCAATGCCATTCGCAAAACATAATTTTCATCCAATGTCGCAGGCATTATTCATGAAAAAAGTAGGAAATGTTGATACAGAAGAACCTATTTTTGTTTTTTATAACAATAATGACATTAGGCAAGCAACGCTATTGGTTCAGAATTTTAGGATTTGGCGTATGGTTGAGTTTCTAAATACCCAAAGCCATGATTTTTTTGATGACTGGGTAATGAAAAGTATTCGATATTTAACAGCAAAAAATCAAAAAGATAGATTTAAAGCTTTCCCTATAAAAGAAGCCTTTTCAGATAATGAAGATGTTAAGTTTCAAGTCGAGTTATATAATGAAGTATATGATCGAATTTACGGGATACCAGTTTCAATAGAATTGAAATCTTCGCAAGATAGTATCTATAATTATGAATTCACACCTGATAGATTGAATCCTGATTTTGTTGTTGGGACTTTAGCTGGCGGAATATATGAATATACTGCTACTACCACAATGGAAGGAAGAGCTTTTGAAAGCATTGGACAATTCGTGGTAGAAGAATTTGATATGGAAAGTCAGAATCTTAAAGCGAATTTCAGTCTCTTAGCCAGAATGGCCGAAAAAAATCAAGGGAAATTCTTTTATTCAAGGCAGACAGATAAGTTGAAAGACTATTTAAAGGCTAAGGAATACCCAAGAATTCTCAGTGGCGAAAGTGAAACAGTACCACTAACACAAAATATTATTCCATATGCACTGCTTTTCATTTTAATTTTTGCCGAGTGGTTTATAAGAAGATATTTTGGCTCGTATTAAAGGCAATATTTACTTAATTCAATTGAAAATGCTAATACTTATAGATTAATTAATTTCTTTTAAAATGATGTAAAAAAGCCTGAAGATTTAAGTGAATTACGTACCGCTAAACCATAATTTGTTTTTACATTTAGAAAAATATCAATAAAACGCCTCAGATTTTAAATAATCACTTTAAAATATCGTAGCTAATCCATTGGTTTTTAATAAAATATAATAATATTGCAATCAGCATTTAATAGGTGAGAATAAAATGATGAGAAAAATATTGAGCGCAGTCGTTATTTTGGCTGTTATGTCGCTAGCTTATTTTTACACATTTGAATACAATTCAATAAGTGAGATACAAAAAAATATTGAAGTCAAATCAGATTCATTAGATACTGAGTCCTTACAGCTTGCGCCTACTATTTTGTATGGTATGGTAGTAGATTCTTTTAAAATAGAAGAACATGCCGTAAAGCGAAATCAAAGTATTTCGGATATCTTATTAGCCTATAATGTGTCCCATCAGACAATTTTTCAATTGGCTAATCTTTCTAAAAATGTGTTTGATGTTAGAAAAATAGCACCAAACAAAAAATATACTGTTATCTATCAAGAAGAAGATTCTTTCCCTTCTGCAAAAGCTTTAGTTTACGAGCCAAACCCTGAAGAATATGTAGTTTTCAATTTGAAGGACTCAATTACAGTATATGTAGAGAAAAAGCCTGTGAAAATTGAAGAAAGATCCCTCAGTGGAACCATTCAATCATCCTTATATGAAGAGATATTGAAAAATGGTGGTACACCTGAATTAGTCGATTTGGTGGCTGATATGTATGGTTGGCAAATTGATTTTACAAAGATTTATCCTGGTGATCAGTTTAAAGTGCTTTACAGAGAAAGAGTTATAGAAGGAAAAGCTGTTGGGATAGAAGAAATTATTGGTGCAGAATTAGTTCATTATAATAATCCTTTTTTATCAATTGCATTCGATCAAGGTGAAGGGATCGATTATTTTGATGAAGAGGGTAAAAGTTTAAGAAAAGCATTTTTACGTTATCCTGTTAAATTCACTCGAATTAGTTCAAGATACACAGCTAAAAGATTTCATCCTGTACAAAAGAGATACAAGGCACATTTAGGAACCGATTACGCGGCACCTACTGGAACCCCAATTTATGCAGCAGGTGATGGAGTGATTACGAAGGCTGTTTTTGAAAAATTTAATGGGCGAAATGTAAAAATCCGTCACAATGCTACTTATTCTACTCAATACTTGCATATGTCACGCATTGCGAGCGGCATTAGAGCTGGCGGGAAAGTAAAACAAGGGCAATTAATTGGCTATGTTGGTTCAACTGGATTAGCTTCCGGTCCCCATTTATGTTACAGATTCTGGAAGAATGGGAAACAAGTGGATGCTATGAAAGTGGATTTGCCAGCATCAGAGCCAATTACAGAAGATTACCTATCTAATTTTAACCGTTATAAAGGATTTGTAAAGGCTAAATTGGATGAAATTCCTTATCCAGTTAGTGAAGAGGAAGTTTTAATGGCTGGGATGCAAAAAAAATGAATCCAGTTCTTTATCTTTTGGCCTCAAGTAAAGAAAGATAAAAACTGAACCTAATGAATTGCGCAAGAAAGTTTCTGCTTTTCATATTTATATTGTCTATTAATCAATCACTTCTTTCTCAAAAAGTAGGCTTGGTGCTTAGTGGTGGTGGGGCTAAGGGTTTAGCACATATTGGCGTTCTCAAAGCTTTAGAAGAAAATGAAATACCTGTCGATTATATACTGGGTACTTCAATGGGTGGTGTTGTAGGTGGTTTTTATGCTGCAGGATACAGCCCATTTGAAATTGATTCTATTGCTAGGTCACCAGAATTCCAAAGCTGGATTAATGGTACATTTCCAGATGATTTCAATACATTCTATTTTAAGAGTACACCAAACCCAAGTTGGTTAGAAATCAATTTAGGGGTTGATTCTACTTTTGAGGCTAATTTTCGACCTCAAGTAGCAAGTGATTTGATTCTGAATTTCACATTAGCAGAGTATATGGCAAAAGCCAATCAGGTTGCAGGAGAAGATTTTGATAATCTTTTTGTTCCATTTAAGGCAGTAGGCGCAGAGATCTTTACGCAGAAGTCAATTTATATGGATTCCGGAAAATTGGGAGAAGTACTAAGGGCAACTATGTCAGTTCCATATGTTTATAAGCCTGTTAAAATTAATGGCAGATATTTATTTGATGGAGGAATATATGATAATTTCCCTGCTACCCATATGCGTGAATCCTACAATCCTGATTTCCTGATCGGTGTAAATGTCTCAACTAAAATCTTTGACGAATACCCTGTGAATGATAAGAAGTTAATTTCTACCTCATTGCTTTATATGATAATGGATAAAGTTAATCCTCATGATTTGGGTGATCATTATGCATTTATTGAGCCTGATTTGGAGGGATTTACTGGTTTTGATTTTTCAAAAGCTTCACAAATCATTGATAGCGGCTATGTTGCTACTATTAGGGTGATTCCTGAATTATTAAAGACTATCCAAATGCGCAAGTCTCAAGAAGAATTAAAAAAAGCAAGGATGGATTTTAAGAAAAAAATGAAACCATTGAAATTTTCAGAGTTTGGTTTTACTGATTTTAGAGAGGATGAGCAACGATATATTCAAAAAGTTATTAATCCTTTAGGCAAAAAACAGTTGGATATTTCTGAGTTGAAATCTAACTATTTTAAATTAGTGGCAGACCCTTATTTTGGAAGTGTGTTTCCTACAATAGGCCATATTGAGGATGAAGATTATTACAGATTTAATTTATCCTCTGAAGGAGAGGAGAACATCCGTCTTAATTTTGGAGGGAATGTAGCAAGTTCAGGTCTCAGCAATTTTTATTTGGGTGCAGGATATGACCATTTAAATTATCTCCTATTTAACCACAATGCTTCAGTTAGCGTGGGGCAATTTTATAAAAGCTTTCAGTATAAATTGAAAATTCAGTTCCCTTTTGGGTATCAATTTTATGCAGAACCATTCTTTACGTATAACGGATGGGATTTCTTAAACACAGGCAATTTTCTTGATAATAGAAGATTGATACCTATAAATCAGTTTGATAGAAATTATGGAGTCAATATAGGGATGCCCATCTTTGACAAAATGAAGCTGGAGTTTAAAAGTGGATTATTGAGAAAAGTAAATGAATACACGAATGCCGATACTTATGTTACCACAGATACTTTAGATTTTAATAGATTTTATGGATTACAAAATGCCTTGGCTATTAACTATTCAAATCTTAATGAAAGAGTTTTCCCAAACAGAGGAACTAAAATCGAGGTTAGCTTAGTGCATAACTATGGAACAGAAAGTTACGTGGCAGGGTCAACTTCTGAGCTCAATAGAAGAGAGGAGATACATAATTGGTTTCAAATTAATGCTGAAATAGAAAAGTATTATGCTGTAAGTCATGGAGATTTCGGGTTTTCTTTAACTGCTAAAGGTTCTAACGTAAGCTCCTTTTCAAATTTTAGAGGGACTTTATTGAACACTCCAACTTACAGTCCTACATTTGAAAGTCTGGGGCTTTACCTTGAGAATTTTAGAGCACCTTTATTTATGGCAGGTGGATTGAAATATCAAATCAAGTTTTATAAAGACTTTCATTTTAGGGTAGAGGGACACGCTTTTAAGCCCTTAATTAAGTGGGAGGAAAGCGAGAGGGGTATAGATAGAAGTGGATTGATACCCGATTATTATTTTTCCGGAATGTCAGCTTTGTTTTATAAATCCCCAATTGGGCCAATTAGTATATCAGGACATTATTATCAGGATCAGACACCCTTTCTGTTATTATTCAATATTGGATACTTGATGTTTAATAAGAAGCCACTCGAATAGAATTCCAATAATTTCATCGAATAATCTCATATTTTCCGATTTTAAAAGTTAGTTTTACACAAAATTTTAATAAATAATTCGCAAAAATTACCAAATGAAAGGTTTGTTCTTTAAATTAAGTTTTATTTTGCTACTTGGTTGTCAAATAACTTATGGTCAGCTAGGTAACAATTGGATTTCATTAGATGGAAAAGTTATTAATGAGGCATTGGAAAACCCGATCAAAGCTAAATTAACGTTAGAAAGCTTGCCTTATGGCGGAGACATAAGAGTTTTCTATTCAGAGTCAGAGACAGGTGACTTTTCGTTTAAAGTGAAAGAGAATAATGAATATAAAGTGACAGTAGAGTCGAATGGATACATTACTGTTACAGAGGAGATTCAGATCACAGATGATATGGAGAAGTTACTTTTCTCTTTAATGCCATCGGGTTCAGGAGCTACTTTAAGATTGGATATAAATTTTGCTCAAAGTAAAGCAGAAATTCTAAAAGATTCATTTGGCGAATTGGATCGATTGCTCAAGATGATGAATGAATATCCAAAAATGGAGATTCAATTGGAAGGTCATACTGATTTTAGAGGAAGTGCTTCTGCTAATATGAGATTGAGTGAAAAAAGAGTAAAAGCTGTTAAATCTTATTTGACTTCTAAGTCAGTAAGTGAAGATCGAATTATGACAAAAGCATTCGGAGGTACAAAACCTTTAAGTAGAGAAAATACCGAAGAAGCAAAGTTAAATAATAGGAGAGTAGAAGCTCGAATATTGAAGGCTGAATAAAAAGACAATGAAAAAACAATTACCACTATTATTATCATTAATTTTTGTTACATTTTTCCAAACCTATGGTCAGAATGTTAAATGGGCAGATAAAGTTATTGAGTATTCCTCTGAGCTAGAAGAAACGCAATATTCTGTTAAGCAGCTATTGGGGAAGCCAAACGTTTATCCTTGGGGTGAAGGTAGTCCAAGTGCATGGACTCCAAGCAGACCAGGGCGAGCAGAATTTGTTAAGGTGGGGTTTGATAACCCAAAGCCTATTAGACAAATAGCGATTGCTGAATCATATAACCCCAGTGCATTAACGAAAATCTTCTTCTACGATGAAGCAGGTAATGAATATTTAATGATTGAAAGAGAGCCGGTAATTGTTAATCAACCCGGAAGATTTTTACGCTTATTCACAGAGTTGACTGAATACAATGTTGCGGCTGTAAAATTAGAGTTTGATGGCAAAGCGGTACCAGGGTATTACAGTGTAGATGCAATTGGTATAACAGAATCTGAAACTCCCATAGATTTAAAACTGGAATTGGTGCCAAATGTAAAGCAAGAGTTAGTTTCTGAGAAATTAGATGACAGAGTCAATAGTCCTTACGAAGAGCTTATGCCTATTCTAAGTCCAGATGGTAAGCAGTTATTCTTTGGTAGAAAATTTCATCCTGATAATATAGGAGGAATTGAAGATTATGAAGATATCTGGGTTAGTGATTTGGACACCGCCACCAATGAATGGAAAGAAGCAAGAAATGTTGGAGAACCTCTAAACACTGATGGTCCTAATTTTGTAAGTTCAATCACACCGGATGGAAATACAATGGTTTTACTACTTGGAAACGAATACGATGAAAAGAGAAACAAATTATTCTCTGGTGTTTCGATGAGTTCAAAAAAAGGGGATTCATGGTCTAAACCTAAGAGTTTAAAAATTGATGATTTTTACAATATGTCTGAAAAAGCTAATTTTTATTTAGCTAACAGTAGGAAAACATTATTGATGTCCATTAAAAGGGATGATTCTTATGGAGATAGAGATTTGTATGTGAGTTTTGAAAAGAGGGATGGTTCTTGGACTGCTCCAATGAATTTAGGTGCTAATGTGAACACCGCCACTGATGAAACTTCTCCTTTCTTAGCGGCTGATGATAAAACATTATTCTTTTCTTCTGCCGGATATATTGGGTTTGGAAAAAGTGATATTTATATGACCAGAAGACTTGATGATACTTGGCAAAATTGGAGTGAGCCATACAACATGGGGCCTCAAGTTAATTCTAGTGGTGATGATCTGTTTTTCAGTATACCTGCAGAGGGCAATTTTGCATACTATACCAAAGAGGATTCTGTAGGGGATATGAATATTTTCCGTTTACCCATGCCTTTATTTAATGAGTTAGATCCAGTTATCACTATTTCAGGAAGAGTAGTTGATATGGAAACCCAAGAACCTTTAGATGCAGTGGTTTCTTATGAAACGCAAGATGGAGTAGAAGTCGGTAAAGTAGAAACTGATCCTACCACTGGTGAATATCAAATTACACTTCCAGCAGGGCAGGAATATCAATACATAGCAAAAGTGAAAGGTTACCTTCCGATAAGTGAAAATGTAGATTTAACGAATCAGAAGGAATCCAAAAGCTTTACAAATGATATGATTATGGCTCCAGTTAAAGAGAAAGCTGAAATTGTATTGAATAATGTATTCTTTGCTTTTGATAGCCATGAATTGTTAGCTAGTAGTAAATCTGAATTAAATAGGATGGTAGAGGTAATGAAAGAAAATAATCAGATTGAAGTTATGATTATTGGACATACCGACAGCACAGGGCCAGAAGAGTACAACCAAAAGCTTTCTGAGAAAAGAGCTCAATCAGTGGTAAACTTTTTAACTGAGAATGGGATTGGAAAAGAAAGATTAGAATATGTAGGAAAAGGAGAAAGCGAGCCGGCTTTTCCAAATGATACTCAAGAAAACAGAGCTAAAAATAGAAGGGTTAATTTTAAAGTTGACCGTTAAACAAGTTAGGAGTGGAAAGATGGAGGCTTGAAGTATGTCGAAATTGGATCAGACCAGCACTAAATTGTAGTTGACTTCTGATATTAGTATTTATGGTTTTCTATGTGATTTTTTATCTTTCCTTTTAAAGCGGTTAAAGGTTTTTAATAAAGCCAAGGAATTTAAGAAAATTGGGTCTGACGCTTTTACGTACTAGAATTGAAATACTAGAATATCTAATTTACTGAAAATTTAATTCGGGCCTGCTTAAAAACTATTTAAAGATATCAATAATAAATCAGCCTGAAAACCACCACAGGCCGATTTATTATTTTCAGTCCACTAAATATTAACCTCAATGCATGGTTTACAGCAATAAACAGTGCTTACCCTC
>Ga0076930_100343_pt1 | contig 50103 bp, 41 predicted proteins | sample HotLakConsoUCCRE_FD_71149 | JGI IMG/M metagenome (GOLD analysis project Ga0076930, IMG submission 71149) | Hypersaline microbial mat communities from Hot Lake, Washington, USA - Hot Lake Consortium UCC-RE (version 3) (version 3) ...
GCGATGCCGTCTGGACGGATCAGGCCGTACCCAATGCAATAGATTGAGGGTTTGGAAAAGGCAAAAAAACGAGCTGCTTGCAACCAACTGACAACGGGGAGTGGTGTTGTCTGATGGCGAGCCGAGGGTCACGGATGCAGGCAAGAAGGCTTCAGCATCTTTGCTGAACCAGATAGCCTGGAAGGATCCTTTGCAACTTCAGATATCAGATTACGAGTTGCGGGCAGCCAAGCTCCTTAAGAAGCCGAATCAATCAACTTTGGCGATTTGACCCTCGGCTCGCCAGCAGATGGCACCACTCGCCGCTTGCCACAAAGTATCCAGCCTGCTCATGTGGACAACCTACTGAGATTGCACACCTAATTTATCAAGTTGAAGGACCACTAGGGACGCACGACAATACTGCCGGTGGAGCGGCGATTGAACAGGGCGGAAAATGCCTTGCCGGCATTGGCCAGGTCGTGGACCTGGGTGGGGCTTGCATCGATTTTTCCGGTCAGCGTCCATGTCGCCAGCGTTTTGATCACGGGGGCGACCACTGAAGGATTTGCCATGACCGAACCGCCCCAGTTGACGCCATGGATGCTGCAGCGCTTGAGCAGCGGCAGATTCAAGGGAATGCGGGCGATGCCGGCAACAAAGCCGACCACCAGGTAGCGGCCGCCGGGATTGAGCAAGCGCAGCGCGGGCTCGGCCAGGTCGCCGCCAACCGGGTCATAGACGATGTCCACACCACCTCCGGCCACCTGTTTGACCTGGTCGCGCCAGTTTTCGGCGGTATAGTCAATGGCATGCGCGGCTCCCTGATCGAGACAGTGGGCGCGCTTTTCCTCGCTGCTGGCGCAGGCAATGACCTGTGCGCCCATGGCCCGGGCACACTGAATTGCGGTAGTGCCTGTGGTGCCGGCCGCACCCAGCACCAGCACCTTCTCACCTTTCTCGAGTTGACCGATTTCGCGCAGGCCGTAAAGGCTGGTCGCCCAGGCAATAAAGAAATTGGCCGCCGCCAGGAGGTCGATGCCTTCCGGCAATGGTGCACAGGAAGCAGCCGGCAACACCACCTGTTCGGCCATGGCGCCGTGAAGGGCAAACGCCGCTACGATATCGCCCGGCTTGAGATGAGAAACGCCGTCGCCGATGGATTCGACGGTTCCTGCCAGGGAACTGCCCGGCACGAAAGGCAAATCCGGACGGATCTGGTAATCACCGCGAATCAGCAGGCCGTCGAAATAGCCAATGCCGACGCCAGCGACATCGAGCCTGACCTGACCGGGGCCAGGCGGCCCGGGTGGATCGATGTCGTCTGGACGAATGGCAGATGGATCGGTGAATTCGCGGATTACGATGGCTTTCATTGGAATTTTCAGTAGTTTTAGCAACGTTCAATAATGCCTTAACAGAGGTGACATGATTTCCCTGATCCTGACGTACACTGGTTTTTCTTTGATAAACGGGTACCACCAATGACTGCTACGCCGTCCAGTGTCGAAATGCTCGCCCGCCTGGTGGCTTTCCCGACTGTTTCGCGGGATTCCAATCTCGAGCTGATCGACTTCGTCGAAGACTACCTCTCCGATTTTGGCGCTCGTTGCCGTCGGACCTGGAACAAAGATCGGACCAAGGCGAATCTATTCGCCGCGATTGGACCGGACGCACCGGGCGGGGTGGTGCTGTCCGGGCATACGGATGTGGTTCCGGTCGATGGACAGGACTGGCATACCGATCCGTTCGTGGTTACCGAAAAGGACGGACTCCTTTATGGTCGCGGCACCTCGGACATGAAAGGCTATGCGGCGGTATTTCTGTCGCGCTTGAGCGAGCTCGATATCGATCGGATGACAAGACCCTTGTACCTGGCGCTGTCTTACGACGAAGAGATTGGTTGCCTGGGCATCGATCGCATGGTCGACGATGCGCTGGGCCATTTTCACAAACCGGATTACGCCATCATCGGCGAGCCCACGAGCATGCGGATCGTTCGTGCTCACAAGTCGATCAACGTGTTCCGGACCACGGTCACGGGGCAGGCCGCTCACTCCAGCCAGCCGCATCGCGGTGCCGGCGCGATTTTTGCCGCCGCTCGGATCATCGAGCAATTGCGATTGATCGGTGAGGAGCGCCGTGCAGCGGCCGTCGACTCCGGCTTCGAACCACCCTGGACCACGGTACAAGCCGGTCTGATCAACGGCGGCACAGCAGTCAATATCCTGCCTTCGGAATGCCGCTTTCTGTGGGAATATCGCGGCTTGCCGACTGAAGATCCTGACGAGATTGTTCAGCGTCTTGAAGCGTTTGTCCGCGACAAAGTCCTGCCGGACCTGCGCGAGTTTGCGCCCGATGCGCAAATTGAAACCGAAACCATCGCTCGTGTCCCACCGCTGATCCCGGACCCGCAAGCCCGTGCCGAAACATGGGTTGGCTCGTTATCCGGGGTTCGAAGCGGAGGATCCGGGGAAGTCTCTTTCGCTACCGAAGCCGGCAGCTTCCAACGCGCCGGCATCAGCACCGTTGTCTGCGGCCCCGGCTCCATCGACCAGGCCCACCAGCCCAACGAATTCATCGACCCGGCCGAACTGACCCGCTGCAGCCAGATGATCGACGGCGTGTTCAACTACTTACAAGAAATGTAAAGGAAACCACCGAACACACCGAAGACACCGAAAGGAACGAAGATCATTAAACAGTTTTGTAAATTCGGTGCTTTCGGTGTTTTCGGTGGTTCCAAAGTTTTGTTCTGTTCGTGAGGAATGTAAAACCTTTGTAAAAAGCCTTGGCGCGCACGGCAGTCTGCGCCAGAATGGGTCTTTGCCCCTGTTCAGGAGGCCTTTGCGTGCCCGAATCCAAGTCATCGAACCGACCCATCCGTGTCCGGCGCCGCTATGTGCCGGCCGTCGGGCCGCGCCTGAAAAAGCTGCTTTACCTGATCTTCGGAATGTTCGTGATCCTGGCGATCAATGCCGTTTATCTCTCCACCATCACAATCTCCGAATGGCTGTCCGGTGAGACCTACCAGGATTACTTCTACCAGTACATGTTCCTGACCCATCTGGTCCTGGGACTGCTGGTCGTGCTGCCGGTGATCGTTTATGGCGTCATTCATATTCGCAACGCGCATAACCGGCCCAACCGGCGCGCCGTTAATGTCGGCTATGCCCTTTTTGCCGTGGCGCTGGTGTTGCTGGCCAGCGGTCTGGTATTGACGCGGGGCCTGCCGCTGATCGAGATCCGCCAGCCCCAGGCCCGCGATGTGGCCTACTGGCTGCATGTCATCACGCCGCTGCTGGCGATCTGGCTGTTCATACTGCATCGCCTGGCAGGTCCGCGCATCAACTGGCGCCTGGGTGGCACTGTGGCCGGCGTGGCGGGGGTGTTTGCCGTGGCGATGCTGGTGCTGCAGGCCCAGGATCCCCGGCAATGGAACCAGGCCGGACCGGACAGTGGCGAGCAGTACTTCTTCCCGTCGCTGGCACGCACCGCAACCGGCAACTTCATCCCGGCCGAAACCCTGATGATGGACAGCTATTGCCAGCAGTGCCATGCCGACACGCACGAAAAGTGGTCGCACAGCGCACACCGTTTTGCCTCGTTCAACAATCCCGCCTATCTGTTTTCGGTGCGCAATACCCGCGAGTTCGCACTGGAACGCGACGGCACGGTTCAGGCGTCGCGTTTCTGTGCCGGTTGCCATGATCTGGTGCCGTTTTTCAGCGGTGCCTTTGACGATCCGGATTTCGACGACGTCAATCACCCCACGGCCCAGGCCGGTATCACTTGCACCGGCTGCCATGCCATCACCCACGTCAACAGCCCCCGGGGCAATGCCGACTACACCATCGAGGAACCACTGCATTATCCCTTCGCCACCAGCGACAGCGAGTTTCTGCAGTGGGTGAACCAGTTGCTGGTCAAGGCCAAGCCGGCGTTTCACCAGAGAACCTTCCTGAAACCGCTGCATCAGTCGCCGGAATTCTGCGGCACCTGCCACAAGGTGCACTTGGCCGAGGAATTCAACGGCTACAAGTGGTTGCGGGGTCAGAACCACTACGATCCGTACCACTTGAGTGGCGTTTCCGGCCATGGCATCACCAGTTTCTATTATCCGCCGAAGGCCGAACACAACTGCAATGGCTGCCACATGCCGCTGCACGAATCCGACGATTTCGGTGCCCGGTCGGTGGACGGCACCCTCCAGGTCCACGATCACCAGTTTCCCAGTGCCAATACCGCCATCCCCCATCTGCTCGGCCTGCCCGAATGGGTGAACGACGCCCACCGGGAGTTTCTCGAGGGCTCGCTGCGGATCGATCTGTTCGGATTGCGCGAGGGTGGTCACATCGATGACAGGCTGATCGCCCCCTTGAGACCACAGGTGCCAGCGCTGGAACCCGGCAAGACCTACCTGGTGGAACTGGTGCTTCGCACCATGACCCTCGGCCACATCTTTACCCAGGGCACGGCCGACTCCAACGAAATCTGGGTCGATATCAGCGCCTACACCGATGATCGCATTGTCGGTCGCAGTGGCGGGATGGATTCGGCCGACGGGGCGGTGGATCCCTGGTCGCATTTCGTCAATGCCTACGTGATCGACCGGCAGGGTAACCGCATTGATCGCCGCAATCCGGAAGATATCTTCCTGCCGCTCTACAGCAACCAGATTCCGCCGGGTGCTGCCGATGTGGTCCATTTCGTGCTGCAGGTGCCCGAGAATGCCGGCGACAGTCTGACCGTGGATGCGGCCCTGCAGTACCGCAAGTTCGACGCCAACTACATGCGGCTGTTCCAGGGCGAGGACTTCACCTACAACGATTTGCCCATCACGACCATCGCGACTGACCGCATCACCTTCCCCGTCGGCCAGGCGGCCGCGTCCGTGACCGATGCGCCGGCGCCGGAGATTCCCGAGTGGCAGCGCTGGAACGATTTCGGTATCGGCCTGTTGCGTAAGGGCGGCAGCGGCCAGCTGCGCCAGGCCGAGGCGGCATTCGCCGCGGTGGAGGCCTTGCAACGGCCCGAAGGTCCGTTGAACCTGGCCCGGGTCTACCTGCGCGAAGGACGACTTGAAGAGGCGGTTGTCGCGCTGGAGCGCGCGGCCAATCATGAGCCGCCGGCCTATCCCTGGTCGGTAGCCTGGTTCACCGCCCAGGTCAACGCCGAGAACGGCTACCTGGACGATGCCATCGCCGGCTATCGAACGATCGTGGAGACACGCTTCCAGGAAGCCCGCGAGCGCGAGTTCGACTTCAGCCAGGATTACCGGCTTCTCAACGAGCTGGCGGTCACGCTGTTCGAACGGGCACAGCTCTACCCTGCCGATAGTCCGGAAGCGGAACAGGATCTGCGCGAAGCTGCCGACTGGTACGGGCGCACCCTTGGCTTCGATCCCGAGAACGCTCGCGCGCACTATGGTCTGGCGCAGGTCTGGGCACGCCTCGGAGACGCCGAACTGGCGGCGTATCACAGGGAACTGCACAGCACCTACCGGGTGGATGACAATGCACGCGATCGCGCCGTTCGACTGGCCCGGGAGAAGAATCCGGCTGCCGATAATGCCGCCGACGCCGTGGTGATCTACGACTTGCAGCGTCAAGGGGCCTATGAACTGCCCGCACAATACCAACGCGCCGACGAGGAGATCGCGCCATGAGCCCGCGCAACCGGGACAGAGACATCGACCCCTCCCTGGAAGAGCAGCTTTCCGGCGAACTGATCAACGAAGACGTCCCTGAAGACGACCGCATTATCGCCCGTGCCATCCGGATCTCTCTGATGATCGTGGGCGGTCTGGTGTTACTCGGGCTGATCACCTGGCTGGTAGTGAACCGGGACGAACCGGTCGAGACCCTCCAAGAAGTGCCCCGTACCCAGGCCCAGTCCCTGTCCGCCGCCAACGATGTGGCACCACCCGCCCTTCCGTTCACCGATGTCACCCGTGCTTCGGGGGTCGATTTCGTGCACGTCAGTGGCGCCTATGGCGAGCGGTTGCTGCCGGAAACCATGGGTGGCGGTGTGGCGATCTTTGATTACGACAACGATGGACGCCAGGATCTGCTGTTCATCGATTCCCGTCGATGGCCCTGGCGTGACAGCGGCCGTCAAGGCGGTGTGCCAAGACTGTATCGGAATCTCGGCGACCTGCGCTTCGAGGACGTGACCGAATCAACTGGACTGGCCGAACTATCCCTCTATGGAATGGGTGTCGCCGTGGCCGACTTCGACGGCGACGGTTACCGCGATCTGTATCTCACCGCCGTGGGACCCAACCGCCTGCTGCGCAATCTGAACGGCACTCGCTTCGAGGATGTCACCGAGGCCACGGGGGTGGCCGGAGGCGAGGAGGACTGGAGCACCTGTGCTGCGTTCTTCGATGCCGACAACGATGGTGATCTGGATCTGTTCGTCTGCAACTACGTCGAGTGGTCGCGTCGCATCGACCAGGAAGTGGATTACCGGCTCACCGGTATCGGCCGCGCCTACGGACCGCCGACCAACTATGCCGGAACCTTTTCGATGCTGTTTCGCAATGATGGCGGACGTTTCACCGATGTCAGCGAACAGGCCGGCATCAAGGTGACCAATCCGGCCACCGGCCTGCCGGCAGGCAAGGCGCTGGCCGTGCTACCCATCGACATCGACGAGGACGGCTGGATGGACCTGGTGGTGGCCAACGACACGGTCCAGAATTTCCTGTTTCACAACCAGGGCGGGGGCCGTTTTGAGGAGGCCGGCATGACCTCGGGACTGGCATTCGACAATTCTGGTGCTGCCACCGGCGCCATGGGCCTGGATAGTGCCCGGTTTTCCGACAGTGGTGAATTGGCCATTGCCGTGGGTAACTTTGCCAACGAGATGACGTCCTACTACGTGACCCGCGACAACGCGATGCTGTTCACCGATCAGGCGATTGTATCCGGCATCGGACCCGGTTCCCGCCAGGCCCTGAGTTTCGGCGTTCTGTTTTTCGATCCCGATCTGGACGGACGCCTGGACCTTCTGCAGACCAATGGCCATGTGGAAGACGAGATCAACATCGTTCAACCCAGCCAGCACTACGAACAGCCGACCCAGCTGTTCTGGAACTGCGGTCGGGCCTGCAATCGGCGCTTCGTGCAGATGGACGATGCGGTCGTCGGTGACCTGTCCCGGCCGGTGGTCGGTCGGGGTGCGGCCTTCGGTGATCTGGACGACGACGGCGACCTTGACGTAGTGATAACCCAGATCAATCGTCCGCCACTGATTCTCAGAAACGACCAGCAACTGGGGCATCACTGGTTGCGCGTGAGGGTCGGGGGCCACGCGGGCAACCGCGATGCCATTGGTGCCCGCCTGCAACTGTTTGTCGGCCAACGGGTGCTGGAACGCACGGTCATGCCCACACGCAGCTACCTGACCCAGGTCGAGTTGCCGGTGACCTTCGGGCTGGCCGAGCAGACTCGCGTCGAGCGTCTGCTCGTCACCTGGCCCGACGGGGAGAGCGTTGAACTCACGGATCTGCCGGCCGACCAGGTCATCGACGTAGCCTATCCGTCCGAATAAATCCCCGGTTATGGCCGGGCCCGTCAGATATCGAGCCGATAGCCGATCCCGTGGACCGTCACCAGGTGTTGCGGATTCGAGGGGTCTTCTTCGACAATGCGGCGCAGCCAGCCGATATGCACGTCAACGGTACGAGTAGAGGGGGCAAACTTGTGCCCCCAGACCTGGTTGAGTAGCTGGTCCCGGCTTACGGTTTCTCCTGCGTGTTCCATCAGGAACGTCAGCAACCGAAACAGACGCGCCGACATTTCCACCTGTTCGCCATCGCGCAGGACCTGGGTAGCGGCCAGATCAACCTCGACCGGACCGATCCGCTGCCGCCGTGCCTTGACCGGTGCTCTTCTCAAAAGGGCGTTGACCCGGGCCAGCAGCTCTTTCATGTCGAAGGGCTTGCGCAGGTAGTCGTCGGCACCAAGGTTCAGGCCTTCCACCCGGTCATCTACCTCCTGCAGCGCGGTCAGCATCAATATCGGAGTCTTGAGTCCCTGGCGTCGCAGTCGCGAGCAGATTTCGAATCCGCTTTGTCCGGGCAGCATGATATCAAGAACAATCGCGTCGAAATCGCCCGCCAGTGCCTTTCGCTCCGCGTCGAAGCCTTCCCTGGCCGTTACCACATCAAAGCCCTCGGCCCGAAAACGGTCCTCCAGAGTCATCAGCAGTCCGGGTTCATCTTCAATCACCAGTAACCTGGCTACCATCTTGCTAGTCTCCCAACGGCAGGTAGAGGGTAAACCGGACGGTGCCAGCGCCATACTGAACCGACAGCCCGCCACCATGCTGCTGGGCGATATTCCGGGCAACTGAAAGTCCGATCCCGGTGCCGGGAATACGCCGGTCCACCGCCGCTCGGCCGCGCTGGAACGGCTCGAACCAGCGCTCCGGATCGGCATCAGACTGGTCGGCCAGAGGATTGGATATCGCCATTGCCAGGGCACGTCGCCGGCCCGATCTGACGACACTGAGCGATATCCGGATCACGCCCGCTCCCTCGGCGTACTTGCCGACATTATTGAGCAGATTGACCAGTACCGAACGTAATCCGCTCGGCTGGCCGAGTACTTCGGGTGGATCATCCATCAGGTTCAGGATTACTTCCCGGTCTCCGAAGACAGGTCGGCACAATACAAGCGCTTCATTCAGGACTCGATCGAGACGAACGGGAACGAACTCTCGCGGTTTGCCTGTGGTCTGGGAAAACTCCAGCACATTGTCGACCATGGCCGTGAGCTTGCCCACCTCGGACCGTATCAGTGCGCCATACTCTCTGACCCTTTGCGCATCCTGCACTTTGGCTTCGGCCAGATTGTCGGCCGCCGACCCGATCACGCTCAGTGGCGTTCGCAGCTCATGTGAAGCACTGGCCACGAACAGGATGCGTTGCGCGGCCAGCGCGGCACGGTTGCGCGAATAAAGATCGATCAGCAACAGCCCCAGGAAAAACAGCCCGAGCACAATGGCACTGAGCAGCAGATTCCGCAGGTGTGCGCTCGAAACCGCTTGTTCGAGAGACGACCCGGCATGGCCCACCCGAAGTTCCCAGTGGTGTCCTGGCGGTCCAGAAACCTGCAATTCTCCAAGCAGGCCAACGGTCAGATCGCTACGGCTCTGTGGCGATCCGGTCGAACGAAGTGGATACAGTGTGCGAGCACCTCGTCCGTCCGGGCCGAGGGACACGATTTCCAGTCGCAGTTGATCGCCGAAATCCGCAAACAGCAGCTCCGCTGCTTCGTGAAGAGGTCCGGCGGCAAGCGCGGCAGGGTCCATTATCCATGCACTGCAGTGCTCGGAGCATTCGACCAGGGCGGGCGGCTCCAGCCAGAGACCACGCCTGCTGAGCGCGCCTTCGGCCGCGGCCCGCAGCATCGGATTGCCCAGAAGTTGCTGTAGTCGGGCGCGCCCGATGATCGAAGACCCGGTGGCTTGATGCAATTCGCCGCGGGAGCGTTCCGGATTCCACTGCACATGTCCCTGCAGCAAATCAGAGTCGATTGATGTCTGGCTCGACATCGTCTCGTCAATCAATCCCTGAAACTCCCTGGCGATGCGATCCTGGAAATTTGCCGCGGCAACCCGCAATGCCACCCGACGGCCAGTCAGTTCCTGGTCGCGCAACTGACTGAGCCAGGCAAACTGCAACCAGCCAATCAGCAGGACCGTGATTGCCACCAGGACCAACGCAAGTCGTCGCAACGACCGGCCAGACCGAGGTGCAGGGGCATATTGCAATCGACCGAGGTTCCCGAGTGGAAGGACTGCAGTTTAACCGGAATTCGGACGCAGCCCTTCTTCCCGGAGCAGGTCTCTGAGCCGCTGCTCCCACCATTGGCCGAGCAACGCGGCCTGGGCCGCGCCATGCGCCATCTGCTGGGAGGGATGATCGGCCGCCGGATAGTCAAGGCGGTAGACGATCCGGCCATTGCGGACGAGAAACAAACCCGGCAGCATCGAAACCGAGTAGTCCTCGGCGACATCCCAGGCGTTTTCGAACATCCGGAAGCCCTCGGGCACAAGCATTGAGTCGCCATTGCCATCAGGAACCTCGAGACGCAGTGCCAGCACCGGAAGTCGATCGGCGCCAATTTCCTGCTGCAGCGAAGCCAGGCGAGGCATCAGCGCCTTGCAGTAGGGACACCAGGACGCCCAGAACACCACCAGGCTGTAGTCGGAATCGATCTCTTGCGGGAAGCGCAGCGTTTCGTCGTCGACGTCGTTCATTCTCCAGCCAGGTGCCCGATCTCCGACGTTGGGATCAGCGCATAGAGGAGTGGCTAACAGACCCAACAGCAGCAGTATCAGCAGCTGTGTACAGGGCAGGCAGAACCGGTTGTGCCGGGAAAGGTTCATGTGCCCAGGTTCAGTTCCAGCGGAAACTGTAATTCGCCATGACCAGGTAGTCGGCAAAGGCAGCATCGCCATGCCCGCCGTTGTCGCGGTCGGATTTGCTCTTGATGCGGTTGCGCTCGATCGCTATCGGAACCGACAGGTTGAAACGGTGATTGCCGCGCTGGTAGGTCATGGCCGGCTCGACATACACGGCATAGCCGGGGCGACGGAAGCCGTTACTGCTTCCGACCAGATCCTGCCAGGGAACTCCTTCGACGCGAACGGAGGCATCCACGCTGAACGGGTTTACGGTATCGAAGACGTGAGTCAGCCCGATACGAGCCTGGTAGGTATCCGGAACCGACTGCACCGACTCGGCTTCACGGCTGCGATGGGTGCTGACTCCATTGGTATCCCGGGGATTGATCAGGTAGGATGCGCTGCCAAACAGGTAGGTGCGCTCGCTGAAGACACCGGTATAGGCATTGATTTCAACAATGGCACCCACGCCGCCATCGCCAAGCTGGATGGATTGATCCACGTTGCGTAACTCGGGACCATCGGGGCGGTAAGCAATGTCCTTGACGTCATTCTTTCCGGTCGGGAGTTTGATCCCGAGTCCCAATTCGAGTCCGCTCGAACCTCTCGATCCGCTGAGCATTTCCCGGTAGGCCATCAGACGCAGATCACCGATACCCCGCGAGCGCATGGTGTGGCGATTGACCCGGTCGTGTTCATAGAGCGAACTTCGGCGGGCCTTGGTGTAGGGCAGGGAAGCGCTGTATCGCCACAGGTCATTGGCCCAGTAGGTCAGCGTGTGATCCAGGGTGTGAACCGCGTTGCGAACATCGGTATCCTCTGCCTGCCGTTCTCTCTCCTCATGTGTGCCACGAAAGTGGCGATCCGAATACAAGTAGCGATAGGCGACGGTGAACTCGAACCGTCCGGCTCGGGACTCGTGGGCGTCGTCCGTGCCGATGGCCAGGTTCGAGGTCGGCCTGACAACGATGCAACCGTTGGCCAGAGCCTGGCCAAAAACTGCCAGGCCGATCACGAACAGCAGGAATTGGCGAAGACCTTTTGACATTTCGGGGAAATCCGTTAAGTTGAGACAAGCCGTCAAAATAAGTCGGTAAGCTTCAGTCAGGGTTAACGTGCTGTAAAACATGGACCTGGATTGTAAAAGGCTGGTAAAAGTTGACTGCCTGGCCGAGCGCCCCACGGAATTTGCTCTACAGAATCTGTATCAGGAGTTATCTGGAATGGAGTTGAAGCTATACCAGGTCGACGCGTTTGCCGAGCGGGTGTTCGAGGGTAATCCGGCAGCTGTCGTGCCTCTGGAAAAATGGTTGCCGGATGATTTGCTGCAGTCAATCGCGCTGGAGAACAATCTTTCCGAAACCGCCTTCTTTGTCGCGGAAGGGAAGGGCTATCGCCTGCGCTGGTTCACGCCGGAAGCGGAGGTCGATCTGTGCGGGCATGCCACTTTGGCCAGTGCCCATGTCCTGTTCGAGCACCTTGATCACCCTGCACCCGAGATTCATTTCGAAACCCGCAGTGGCCGGCTGACGATTTATCGCTCAGATGAAGGCATACGGATGGATTTCCCGGCCATTGTTCCGCAGCCCATGGACATGCTGCCAGCCATCGTTGATGGGCTGGGAGCTGAACCGAGCTTGTTGTTGAGGGCTCCGGATTATGTGGCGGTCTTTGACAACGAAGCGCAGATCCGGGCGCTGGAGCCGGACTTCGGGATTCTGAAAACCCTGGATGGTCGAGGTGTTCTGGCCACGGCACCCGGCGATGAGGTTGATTTTGTCAGCCGCTGTTTTTTCCCCAAGCTCAAAGTCGATGAAGATCCGGTCACCGGCTCGGCTCACTGCAAGATGGTTCCCTACTGGGCCGAACGGCTGGGCCGCAAGACGCTGATCGCACGCCAGCTGTCAAAGCGCGGCGGGACCGTGCACTGCGAGCTGGCTGAAGACCGGGTGATTCTGACCGGCCGGGCCGTGGACTATCTCATCGGCCAAATAGAGCTACCGCAAGCCTGACACGAGACCGGCACCTGCCGGTCTCATTGGCACGACAGCATTGTCAGACTATGGCCGGAAACGAATGTCTCCGCCGACGATCGTCATCTCCACCTCGATGTCGCCCAGTTGATTTTCGGGCACGGTCAGGAGGTTGGCATCAAGAACCACCAGGTCGGCGCGCTTGCCCGGCGTGATGCTGCCGAGTTCGTTGTCGTCGAACACGGCTTTGGCGCAGCCGATGGTGTAGGACTTCAGCGCTTCCATGCGATCCATGGCCTGCTCGGGGAAGAACTGCTCGCCATTGGCCATGCGCCGTGTCACCGACGCCGCGTACGAGGCGATCGGTGAGATGGATTCAACCGGTACGTCGGTGCCGTTGCAGATCACGGCATCGGCATCCAGCAAGGCGCGCCAGACATAGGCGCGACGCTTTGCCCGTTCTTCACCCAGGCGCTGCGGCACCCATGGGCCGTCCGAGGTCGCGTGCACGCCCTGCATCGAGGCGATCACGCCCAGCTCGGCAAAGCGCGGCACTTCGTTCGGATGCAGGGTCTGGGCATGCTCGACGCGCCAGCGCAGGTCTTCATCCGGGCGCGATCCCAGCAGGTCTTCGTAGATGTCCAGTACTTCACGGTTGCCGCGGTCACCGATGGCGTGGGTATTGAGCTGGAAACCGTGCTCCAGGGCGATTTCGGCCGTTTCGCGCAGGTTTTCCAGCGAGGTCTGGGGCAGTCCGGAGGTATCGGGCTTGTCGGCGTAAGGATCCAGCAGCCAGGCACCGTGGGTGCCGAGTGCTCCGTCAATATTGCGCTTGAGTGCGCGAACGGTCAGAAAGCCGTCGCCATGATCGATCAGGCGGTAATCGGCCACGCGTTCGCGCAGCGCCTGGTTCGTTTCATGGCGTACGGCCACATGCAGTCGCACCGGCAATCGCCCGGCCTCGGCCAGCGCTTTGAGCCGATCAATGTCAGCGAAGTTTGTGCCCTGGTCATGGAAGGTGGTGATGCCATGACGCAACGCTTCCTGGCCGGCCAGTTCGACCTGGCGTTCGAAGCGCGCCTGGCGGTCAGCATCGTTCAGACTGGCTTCTGAATCCGCAAGCGCTTTGCGTACCAGGTTCTGCGCGGCTTGACGCAGAAACCCGGTCGCTTCGCCGTCAGCATCCCGGATGATGGTTCCACCTTCTGGATCGGTTGTGTCCGTGTTGATGCCGGCCATCGTCAGGGCGGCCTGGTTGGCGAACGACGCATGACCACTGGCATGGGTCAGCAGGACCGGGTTGTCCGGGCTGACCTCGCTCAGAGCATGATGGCTGGGCACGCCGTCGAAGACTTCACCCTCGGGCTCGCCCCAGCGTTCCTGGTGCCAGCCGCGACCCAGTATCCAATCGCCCGGTTCGGCCTGCTCGACTGCTTGGGCGACCAGGGCCACGATGTCATCGAACGAGCGGGTAGGCTGCAGATCCAGAATCATCAGAGCCTGGCCCAGGCCGAGAAAATGGCCATGACCTTCGATGAACCCCGGAATGACGACTCTGCCGTCCAGATCGATCACATCGGTATCCGGCCCCGCCAGTTCGGCGATTTCGCCGGCACCGCCCACGGCCAGAATGCGGCCATCTTTAATGGCGACGGCCTCGGCTTCCGGTTGGTTTTCATCGACGGTAATCACGGTGCCACCGGTCAGGATGCGGGTGGCGATTTCTACCGGTTCCGTGGTCGGTTCCGTCTGAGACGGAGCCGGCGCGGGGGTGGAAGTATCTTGCTGGCAAGCCGAAGTGGCCAGCAGCAGGGGCAGAGCAACAAGCAGTAAACGATTCATTGGATCCCTCGATATGGATTATTCAGTCAGGTACCAGTGGTCCTCCAACCTGATCATTGCTACCAGGCAATCCCGTAATCATCGCCGTAGTCGCTGGCCGCACCGTGCATCGCGCCGTGTTCATGATCGAACCAGATGGCGGTGGTCGGATTATAGGTTCGATCAACCAGTTCGACGTCGTAACCCATCGCTGCCAGCTCGGCGCGGGTATACGCCGAAACCAGCGGGGAAACCTGGATCTTGCCCGGCTCGGCCTGGTGGGCACCGAACGAGCTCTGCATGCCGAAACTCTGGATATGCCCGCGACCATCGACGGCCTGCTGCACATTCATGTCCCATTCGATCATGTTCAGAAAAAACTGCAGCAGGTTCTGGTCTTGTGAGTCGCCGCCCTGGACCGAGAATGCGATCAACGGCTTGCCGTCTTTCAGCGCCATGCTTGGCGTCAGGGTAACGCGCGGACGCTTGCCGGGCTCGACCACGTTATAAGGATTGAGTTGTTCGTCCAGCACAAAGCTCTGCATGCGCTGGCTCAAACCGACACCGGTATTGCCGGCGACAAAGGCAGGAATCCAGCCGCCGGACGGGGTCACTGAAACGACCCAGCCGTCGGCGTCGGCCGCCTGGATGGATGTGGTTCCGGCCAGGAATCCTTCGCGATGGCTCATTTGCATCGCTTGCTGGAAACCTTCCACACCTTCGGCATCGGCATCCGGCGGGACCGGTGTCCAGCGCTGCCGCAGTTCGTCGAACGGATTGCTGCCGGCCTGAAATTCATAGGGATCGCCGGGCTTGAGATCCTCGATCATGCCGTCGAAGGAAATCAGTTCACGGCGCTGGGCGGCATACTCCTTCGACAGCAGGCCCGCAACCGGCTCGGCCGGCTCGAAGTAAGGGTCGCCGTAGTAGAAATCACGATCGGCGAACGCCAGATTCATTGCCTGGTAAACGGCATGGATATAGCGGGTGGAGTTGTAGCCCATGGCCTTCAGGTCAAAACCTTCCAGGATGTTGAGTGCCTGCAGCAGCACCGGACCCTGGGTCCAGGTGGTGAGCTTGTAGATATCGACACCACGGTAGTTGGTGGTGACCGGTTCTTCGATCAGCACTTCCCAGTCGGCCAGATCGTCGGCGGTAAAAAGCCCGCCATGTTCGCGTGTAGCTCGGACGATTTCCTCGGCGATATCGCCACGATAGAAGCGGTCATTGGCTGCATAAATGGCTTCCTTGCGGCTCTTGCCTTCTTCAAGAGCCGTGGCCTCTGCTTCAACCAGCTTTTCCAGCATGGCTTTCAGATCTGGCTGACGGAAAATCTCGCCAGCCACAGGCGCAGCGCGCTGGTCAGGACTGTCGGCATCGTAGTGTGGCAGAAACACTCGCCGCGAATCCGGCCACTGCTCAAGAATCTCACGCCGGCGCTCGATATTGGCCGCCTGTGAAGCTTCCAGCGGATATCCGTCGGCCAATGCAATCGCCGGAGCCAGCACCTGGGCCAGGCTCAGGTTGCCGAACTCGGCGACCATTACCATCAATCCACCCGGCGTGCCCGGTGTGGTGGCGGCGAGCGGACCGAACTCGGGCGGGTAGAGCATGCCCTCGTCGCGGAAGAATTCCGGCGTGGCACCGGTCGGCGCGACACCCAGCGCATTGATCCCCAGAACCTCATCGGTATTCGGATTGTAGATCAGCGCCTGGGTTTCTCCACCCCAGCCGAGCACATCCCACATCGTCGCCGTTGCCGCGAGCATGGCCGCCGCCGCATCCACTGCATTACCGCCCTGCTGAAACATCATTGCCCCGGCGGTGGCACCCTGCGGTTTACCGGTCACCGCAACCCAATGCTTGCCCAGCAGGATGGGACGATGGGTCTCGATCTCGGCGGAAGCCGCGGAAAAAAGCGTCAGCCAGATCAGAACGGCGGAGGTTGCGGTAGCGACAAGCCTTCGGGCGGGTCCGGTCATTAAGAATCTCCAGCAGCAGAACAGGACTCTGAAGCTTAGCAGAAACCTGATGAAATCGATCGCCGGCCAAACCAGGGAACCTCTGAACAAGTCTACGCGGGCGTAGACTTGTTCAGAGGTTCCCTAGTCATCCATATCCGGCTTGCCGCGCTTTTGCTTGATATCGCCGCGATGACGCTTGGCTTTCAGGCGCTTTTTCTTGGCCGAGCGTGAGGGGCGGGTGGCGATGCGCTTGCGCGGCTGGTAGTGGGCTTTTTCGATCAGTTCGGCGAGTCGTTCACGAGCCTCTTCGCGGTTGCGCAACTGGCTGCGATGACTTCTGGCTTCGATGGTGACGACGCCATCGGCATCGGCCCGGCTGCCGGCCAGTTTGATCAGCCGCGCCTTGACCGGGCCGCTGATGAAATCGGATTCCCAGACGGCAAATTTCAGCTGCACGGCGGTTTCGGTCTTGTTGACGTGCTGACCACCCGGCCCGCCGGCCAGGGTGAATTTTTCGTCCAGCTCGGTTTCGGGCGGCAGGTAGCGTGGTCGGTCGGTGCCGGATAGAACGCTCATCGCCTTATGGTAGCAGCCGGGGGTATGATCGCGTCCAATAACCCTCAACAACGGAGCAATGCACTCATGATGCGTATTCTCATCGGTTTTATCTTGCTGGCAGGAAGTTCTCTGATCCTGGCATCGGAAGATTCTGCTGAAAGCGCAGTCAACGAGCTCACGCCAGCCACGTTTGATGCCGAGTTGGCCGCTGAACTGGGAGCGGACGACTATGGCATGCGCCGATATGTGATGGCGTTTCTGCGAGCCGGTCCTTCGACCGATCAGGATCCGGAAGCGACCGCAGAAATTCAGCGTGGACATATGGCGCACATGCGACAAATGGCCGAGGACGGTCACCTGGTCATGGCCGGACCATTTCTGGACGGGGGCGACTTGCGCGGAATCTTTGTCTTTGCCGTCGACACGCTGGAACAAGCCCGTGAGCTGACCGAAGCTGACCCGGCGGTCCGGGCGGGGCGCCTGGTGATGGAGCTCAAACCCTGGTACGGCTCGGCGGCATTGATGCAGGCGGCCAACATCCATAAGGTCATTGCACGCGAAAACCCCTGATCCATCCAGTGCGATGGGCTGAAAACGTGATGAGTATCACAGTACTTCGCTGCAGTGGACAATCTGCAGGAGTCAGGGCTTGCCGTTGTCGCTGTGACCGGCGTAGTCTGTAGGGCTCGATAAGGGTGGGAAGGTTGAGTGAAAATGACCGATCGCGACTGGCGCGAATTTGTGAGTTTGCGTGAGCGGGCTCGCCATCGCTTTGCCGAGGAAACGCTGGCTCGGCTGCTGCGCGTCAGCCTGGATGAGTCGCTGAGTGTTGCCGAGCGTGAACGTCGGGTCTTTTCGCTGTCAGATGAACGTCGCCGCGAGCAGTCGGCCCTGTTCGACGACTTCTGCCGGGCGACGGCCAGTTTCCGGCTGCACTTGATGGTTCGCCAACGACTGCTCAAACGCCGTGAGCTCGACAACCTGAGCCTCGAAATCCGCCGCGCCGTTGGTGGCGCCGATTGACCCGGAAACCGTGGGTCGGACCGACGCGACCGACGGCCATAGCAACCGTTTGCCACCAACCTATCGATTGTCGGCGCCCAACCCGACAATCCGCCTCATTCATTACATGCTTTCCCTGCGCTACCATGTATGAATACCTGACGTGTCCGACCCCATGAAACGAGACCAGATCGATTTTCCCCCGCGCCACGAACCGCTGCGCGAAGACGTCAGTTTGCTCGGTGCGCTGGTCGGCGAGCTGTTGCGTGAGCAGTGTGGTGAAGCGTTGTTCCAGCGAGTCGAGACTGCTCGCTCAGCGGCGATCGACCGGCGAACGGGCGAGGGCAACGCGGCTGCCCTTGGCAAGCTTTGCCGTTTCGACGACCCGGCCATTGCGACTGATTTTGTGCGCGGATTCTCCGCCTGGTTTCGAATGGTCAACCTGGCCGAACAGGTTCACCGGATTCGCCGCCGTCGCCAGTACCAGGCTGAAGGCGCGGGTATTCAACCGGAAAGTCTGGCCGATGTGTTTTCCCGCCTGCGCGAGTCGGGCACCGGTTGGGACAAGGTCCGCGAGCTACTCGACGAACTACTGATTGAACCGGTCTTTACCGCCCATCCGACCGAAGCGACCCGACGTTCCGTGCTCGAGAAGGAACAGCGCATGGCCCGTTACCTGGTCCAGCGCCTCGATCCCGGGCTGCCGGGCAACGAGGTTGACCGGCTGATCGATCGGGTTCGAATGGAACAGACCATTGCCTGGCAGACCGCGGAACAGTCCAACGAGCGCCCGACCGTGGCCGATGAAGCCGAGCACGCCCATTTCTACCTGGCCAATGTGCTCTACCGGATCGCACCGGTGTTTCACGAGCACCTGGCCGAGGCGGCCACCACTGCATTCGGGGTCGAAGTCTGGCCCGGCGATCTGCCGACCGTGCTGCGCTTCGGTTCCTGGGTCGGCGGCGATATGGACGGCAATCCCAACGTCAATGCCGACACCGTCCTCGATACCCTGGCCGAACAGCGCCGCCAGGTGATCGGCAACTACCGGCGCGAGATCGGCAAACTCAACCGTCTTCTCAGTCAGACTGATGGTCGGGTCGGAATCAGCGAATCTCTGCGCAAACAAATTGATACTTATCGGGCGCAAATGCCGCGAGTGGTTCAATCCATTCCGCTGCGTCATGCCGACATGTCCTACCGGGTGTTTCTCTATCTGGTCGATCAGCGCCTGGCCGATACCCTGGCTGACGGACCCGATGCGTACTCAGGCCCTGACGAGCTGTGGTCGGATCTGCAACGAATCATCGGCAGTCTCAGTGACCATCGTGGCACCCATGCCGGCTTGTTTCCGGTCCAGCGCTTGCGCCGACGGGTAGACATGTTCGGCTTTCACCTGGCCGCGCTGGATCTGCGCATCGACTCGGGCGACCTCCACGAAGCCGTGGCCCGCCAACTCGATGATCCCGGCTGGACTGAGCGCCCGGCCGACGAGCGCACCGCCCGACTGATCGAGATTCTGTCGGATAGTCACACTCCGGTTGACGATGATCATCCAGTGTTGAACCTGCTGAAGGCCGCCGCCACCGCGCACAAGCGCTTTGGCACCGGGGCCATCAGCACCCTGATCGTCAGCATGAGTCGCAATGCCGATGATGTGCTGGCGGCCTGGCTGATGGCCCGCGCAGCGGGTGTTGCCGACGGTCGACTGGATATGGTGCCGCTGTTCGAAACCGTCGACGATCTGATCGCCGCCGAAGGCGTGATGTCGGGTCTGCTTGAACTGGAACTGTGGCGTGACCTGCTCAAACAGCGCGACAATCGCCAGATGATCATGCTCGGCTATTCCGACAGTAACAAGGACGGTGGCATGGTCGCCTCGCGCTGGTCGCTGCAGGATGCTCAGCGCAAACTGGTCGCCTTGTTCAGCGAGCAGGGTGTTCGGGTAACATTTTTCCACGGCCGCGGCGGTACCGTGGGGCGCGGTGGCGGCAAGACCCATCGCGCCGTGCTGGCCTCACCGCCCGGCTCGGTGGCCGGCCGCCTGCGCATGACCGAGCAGGGTGAGGTCATCCATCGCAAGTACTCGATGCGCGCGATTGCCATCCGCAATCTGGAGCAGACCGCCGGTGCCGTGATTCAGGCCAGCCTTGACACTACCCTGGCCGAGCGTGACCACAGCCAGTGGCATCAGTGGATGGCGCGGCTGACTGAACTGGCGCGTGCCACCTATCGTGACCTTGTTTACGGCGACGAGGCCTTTTCCGACTACTTCCGTGCCGCTACCCCGATCGATGTGATTGAGCGCATGCGGATCGGATCGCGCCCGGCCTCGCGCGCAAAAAAGACCGGTATCTCCGGTCTGCGCGCGATTCCATGGGTCTTTGCCTGGGGCCAGAGCCGCCACGCCTTGCCCGGTTGGTTTGGGTTGGGCAGCGGGTTGGCCCGGCTGGCCGAGGAGATCGGCGACGAAACACTCAAGGACATGGCCAGTCAATGGCTGTTCCTGGCCAATCTGCTGGAAGATGCCGAAATGGCCATGGCCAAGGCCGACATGAACATCGCCGAACACTATGCCGGCCTGGCCGGCGAGCTTGGCAATCGCTATTTTCCGCTGATTCGTCAGGAGTACGACCGGACCGAGCAGATGATCTGCCGACTCAAGGGCCAGGACACACTGCTCGATCGCGACCCGACGCTCAAGCGCTCGATTTTGCTGCGCAACCCGTATGTCGATCCGATGAGCTTTGCGCAAGTCGATCTTCTCGCCCGCTGGCGCGCCGCCGACCGCAAGGACGACGCGCTGGAGCAGGCTCTGATCGCCAGTGTCCACGGCATCGCCCAGGGGTTGCAAAACACCGGTTGAATCAGTAAGGCGTTGATTATGAAAGGCTTGTGTTAGCATTCTGAAAAGGAGTCAACACGAGTCAGGCATGGAAGGAGAGCTGACTGCACTGCTGCAGGCCGCCAACCGGGGTGACCAGCCGGCGCTGAACCGGTTGGTGGCACTGCTGTACGTCGATTTGCGCCAGCTTGCCCGGCGCTGCCAGTCCAATGGGGGCTTGCAGACGCTGGATACCACCGGGCTGGTCCACGAGTGCTATTTGCGGTTCCTGAACAGTGGTGAGTTGCAGCTCAATGATCGTGCCCATTTTTTCAATCTGGCCGCCCGGGTCATGCGCCAACTCTTGTGTGACTACGCGCGATCCCGGGCGGCGGAAAAGCGTGGCGGAAACGCGGTCCAGGTCGAACTGCGCGATGACGATCTGACCGAACGCCACGAGGCCGAGCGCTGCCTGGCCATCGACCAGGCACTGAGTCGGCTGGCCGAGATTCATCCTGATCAGGCGCGGGTGGTTGAATGCCGTTTCTTCGCCGGATTGACCGAGCAGGAAACGGCCGAGGCGCTGGATCGCTCGCTGCGCAGTGTTCAACGCGACTGGGCATCGGCTCGAGACTGGCTCGGCGAGCGCCTGGCCTGATGGACGGACTGTATGAACGATAGTCGCAAATCCGATAGCTGCAAATCGGATAGCCAAGGTTCTATCGAAGCCGGCGGGGCGCTCGACGGGGTACTGTTTCAGGGTTTTCTCCGCCATTTGTCCAACGTGCGCGAACCCGAACCCGGCGAGCGGCTGGGACCGTGGAAGATTTGCCGGGAGCTGGGTCGCGGCGGGGGCGGCGTGGTCTTCCTGGCCGAGCGCGCCGACGGCGCCTACACTCAACAGGTCGCGTTGAAATGGTTGCGCGGTGACCTGCCAGCGCCCGGTGGGGTGCGCGCTCTTGAGCGTGAGCGCGAGCTGCTGGCCAGCCTGGATCATCCGCATATTGCCCGCTTGATCGACGGTGGCCAAAGCGAGGATGGACTGCTGTGGTTTGCGATGGATTATGTCTCCGGAGCACCCATTGATCAGCATTGTCTTGAACTGACCCGGTCCGAGATCGTGAAGTGCATGATTGCCCTTTGCCAGGCTGTTCATTACGCCCACGGCCGCGGCCTGATCCATGGTGATATCAAGCCATCCAACGTGCTTGTCGATGATCGCGGCCAGCCGCGACTGCTGGATTTCGGAATCGCCCGGCTGCATGACGGGAGCTATGCCAGCAGCTATGGTTTGACGCCGGAGTTCGCCAGCCCGGAGCAGCGCGACGGCCAGGCACTGACCATTGCCTCGGACGTCTGGCAGCTCGGGCGGCTGCTGCAGGCCGTGTTGGCTCGTCTTCCGGTTACACGCGATCTGGACGCCATCGTCAGCCGCGCCATGGCGAGAGATCCGGACCAGCGCTACTCCTCGGCATCGGCCATGGCTGACGATCTGGTCGCCTGGCAGGAAACGCGTCCGGTCAACGCTCGAAACGGTCATCTTTTCTATCGGATTGGCTGCCTGGTGCGGCGTCATCGGGCGTTGTCGCTGGTACTGACCCTGGCAACTCTGGTGCTGATCGGCGGTGCCATCTGGACCACCTGGCAGCTGGCCGCCGAACGTGATCTGGCCCGTGCCGAGGCCGACCGGGCCGAGCAAGCCCTGGCCGAAGCGGAGTCGGCGCTGGCCCGCGCCGATGCCCTGCGCGACTTTCTGGTCGGCTTGTTTCAGGCCTCCCGCCCGAGCCGACCGCGCGATCAATTGCCATCAACTGAAGATCTTCTGGCCGCCGGTGCCGAGCGCGCGCTGGAGCCGAGTCAGGCACCGGCCGATGAGCGTTTCGGCATGCTGTCGACCATCGCCGGGGTCTACCTGGCTCAGAGCCAGTACGACCGGGCCCGGCCGTTGATCGAGGCGGCCAGCGAGATTGCCCGGAACACGCCATCCCTGCCGCCGTCTGATCGCGCCCGCGCACTTGAGCAACAGGCCGATCTGCTGATCCGCGCGGGTGGTGATCTCGATCAGTCAGAGCGCTTGTTGATCAAGGCCGAAAACCTGGTGGCCGAGCGCCTTGAAGACTGGGAAACGCTGGTTCGAATCCGGATAACCAGATCCTGGGTCGAGCGTCATCGCGGCGAACATGAGCGTGCCCTGGATTTGATTTCTCCGCTGGTCGAGCAACTCCCTCGGCACGAGCCGGTCAGTGGCCCGATCCGTGCCAGTTTGTTGAACTCGGCAGCCGGCCTGTATCAGGCAAACGGTGACCTTGAACTGGCGGCGCAGTTGCGTGAACGTGCGATCCGGGCATTTCGTGAGTACCAGGGTGTAGAAGGGCAGGGCCACGTGGTCAGTCTGGCCAACAGTGTCGGTCTGGAGCACAGTCTGGGCCGGTTTGATCGGGCAATCGAGCGCGCCCGCGAGGCGATCGGGCTGTATGACCGGATCTACGATCAACCGGTCGATTATCGTGCCTCGGCGCGCCTCGGACTGGCCCGGTCATTACTGGCTCGCGGCGACGAGGCATCGGCCTTTGCCGAACTTGAACAGGCGGCGCGGGAGCAGGCCGACTTCAGGGACATCGATCTGGAAAAATGGCCCCTCTATTTCAGTTTGCGTGGCAGCTTCCACGGTCGAATGAATCGTCTGGAGGCGTCGCTTCGCGACATACGCAAGGCTCGTGAACTGATCAGGCAACAGGATGATGTCGATGATCGGCTGGTAGCCACGATCGCCATGCTGCACGCCTGGGCGCTGTGCCGGGAGGGCGATGGGGTCATCGGGCAGGCGTTGCTCGACGAACTGAACGATGAAAGAAGCTTGTCCGGGCGGGCCAGGAATCGTGCCCAGCTTGCAGAAGCCCGGGCCGCCTGCCATTTCACCAATGGGCGTCCCGAGCAGGCACTGGAACAGATTGACCGGGCATTGGCGACCCAGCCTGAACCTGGAGCCGTGCTTGAGGCAGCAGATCGACACCAGCTCAGGGCGCGCATTCTGGCTATGCTGGACCGGCCCGACGAGGCGCGCCGGGCGCGAGAAGATGCCCGACAAGGCTTTGTTGACCTGGGTCTGAACGACCACCCCCGCCTGGACGCTCTGGCCGTCGACTGAAATCTCCTATAGTGAAAATGCCTGGCGGGAGTTGTTTCTTCTTGCCGTTTCCCCTTGTGTAAATCGCCAAAAGTCTGGAGATCTATTATGCAACGGATATATTCAACCATGATTTTCAATTCGCTGTTCAAGGCTGCTGTAATTGCCATGATCGCCGGGCTTGCCGTGCCGATTGCGGCCGATGAGCAAGCCCGGGTCTGGAACCATGATGACCCGGATCTGACCTGGGGGCCTTGTCCGGAATTCTTTCCCGAAGGCTGCCGCATCGGGGTGTTGAATGGTGACCCGGCCCAACCCAACGCCGATATTTTCTTCAAGCTGCCGGCTAATACCGAGGCTCCGGAGCACACGCATACCTCGGCCGAGCGCATGGTGTTGGTGTCCGGTGAGATGACCGTCAACTACCGCGGACAGGATCCGGTCACACTGACCGCTGGCAGCTATGCCTATGGGCCACCGGAACTGCCGCACTCGGCCTCGTGCAGCGATGCTGGACCATGTGTCCTGTTTATCGCATTTGAACAACCCGTTGATGCGATGCCAAGCCATTCGCCATGATTGCGAGCTATCAAGGAGGTTCCCCGATGCAACGAACGCTTGTTTTGCTGTTTGGCCTGATTGCCTATGCGATCTTTCTGCCGACCTTTCTGTATCTGATTGCGTTTGTCGGTAACCTGCAAGTCAGTGGGCTGGTTGAGTGGATGCCGGCCTTGGAGTGGCTGGTGCCATACTCGATCAGTTTCGGTCGCGAATCGACCTACTTCCTGCCGGCACTGCTGATCAATGTCGCCTTGATCACGCTGTTCGGTCTGCAACACAGCATCATGGCCAGAAGTGGTTTCAAGGACTGGCTCAAGCAATCCCTGCCAGCCTCGGCCGAGCGCAGTGTCTACGTGTTGCTGTCCAGCCTGGTGCTGATCGTGCTGTTCTGGCAATGGCGCCCGTTATCGAACCTGATCTGGTCGGTTGAAAGTCAGCCGGGGTTGGGAATTCTGTGGGCAGTATTCGCGATCGGATTCGGGATGGTGTTCATTGCCACCTTCCTGATCGATCATTTCGAGCTGTTCGGTCTTCGCCAGATATGGTCGAACTTCCGTAACCGGCCATTCACCCAATCAGGCTTTGTCACGCCGGCGTTCTATCGAATCGTTCGCCACCCACTGTACCTGGGCTTCCTCCTGGCCTTCTGGTCGACCCCTTTCATGACGGTCGGTCACCTGGTCTTTGCGACCGGAATGACCGGCTACATTCTGATCGGTATCCGGTTTGAAGAGCGTGACCTGAATCGGTTTCTGGGTGATGACTATCGCCGCTACCAGGAACAGGTACCGCGACTTGTGCCGATGCCCGGACGCGTCTACCGCAAGTCCGAAAGCTCGGATGCCGGGCTGTCTACCGGCAGCCACTGATCGAGAGTGACGGGTCGGGCAAACAGGTAACCCTGGAAACCGCGACAGCCTTCGCGCTTGAGTGTCTCGAATTGCTCGGCAGTTTCCACGCCCTCGGCAATGATGTCCAGGTCCAACGCCTGGCCCATGGCCAGGATCGCCTTGACGATCGCCTTGTTGCTGGAATGTTCGGTCATGCCGGAGATGAAAGACTGGTCGATTTTCAGTTGATCGAAGGGCAGATGCTGCAGGTATGCCAATGACGAGTAGCCGGTTCCGAAGTCGTCCAGTGACAGGGTCACTCCCAACTTGCGGATCTCACGCATGCGTTCCAGGGTGGTGGCGATATCATCAAGCACAACGCTTTCGGTCAGCTCCAGTTTCAGCAGTGCCGGCCTGGCACCGCTTTCCTTCAGATGATGCTCGATGCGCGCGACGAAGCCGGGCTGATGGAACTGGCGCGCGCTGATATTGATCGCCAGGATCAATTCAGACGTGTCTTCGCTGGTCTCCCAGTGCTTGAGCAAGCGACAGGCTCTTTCCAGCACCCAGTGACCGATCGGCACGATCAGGCCGGTCTGCTCGGCCAGCGGAATGAACTCGCCGGGCGAGACGCGTTGCCCGTCGGCGCGCTGCCAGCGAAGCAGTGCTTCGGCACCGATCAGGCTGCCATCGGAGCGGTATTGCGACTGAAGATCAAGACTCAATTCCTGATGCGCTATCGCATCACGCAAGCCTGCTTCCAGCGCCGAACGAGCCTCGGCGGCGGCCTGCATCTGCGGGCTGAAGAACAGAAATTCATTGCGACCACTGTGCTTGGCGTTCTGGAGTGCGATCTCGGCCCGGTTGAGCACGACATCGCGGCTTGGCTGGCCGGGTTCGAACAGGCAAATCCCCATCCCGCCGGACACCCGAAGTCCGGGTGAGTCGGGAGCGATCTGATGGGGCTGTTCAAGCCGATTGAGTATGGACTCCGCAAGTTCTCGCACTCTGACCATTGCCGGCTTTTTCTCTGCACCCAGTCCCGAAGCAATTACCGCGAACTGGTCACCGGCAATACGGGCAACCGAGCCTGGTTCCGGGCTGCATTCGACCAGTTGGTCGGCAATATTTTTCAAAATGGTGTCACCGGCTTCGTAGCCCTGGACGTCATTGATGAATTTGAATCCATCGATATCCAGGATCAGCAGGGCGGCATAGTCATCAACGGCGGACGAATGGTCAACAATCTTGCCCAGGTTCTGCAGCATCAAGACCCGGTTCGGCAGGTCGGTCAGTCGATCGAAGTAGGCCAGCTGCTCGATCATGGCCTCGGACTCCCGCTGGGCGCTGATGTCCTGCTTTATGGCCACGTAGTGGGTGATCGTGCCGTCGGCCTGACGGATCGGGGCCAGCAGGGCATTCTCGATGAACTCGGTACCATTCTTGCGACGGTTGCGCAGCTCTCCACGCCAGATGCGGCCACTGCCCAGCGTTGCCCAGAGTTTGTCGTAGGTCTCTTCCGGGGTGTTGCCCGACCTGAAAATGGATGGGTTTTGACCGATCAGTTCATCGCGTCGATAGCCGGTTGTCTCCAGCAAGGCATCGTTGACGTACTCGATGCGCGGTTGCGTATCGGTAATCAGGATACTGGTCGGGCTTTGCTCGACCACGCGGGCCAGCTTGCGCAATTCATCCTCGGCACGACGTCGGGCGGCCTGGTTTTCGGCCTCGACAATGGCGCGTTCAATGGCGCTGGCCAGGCGAGTCAGGTTGTCCTTGAGAATGAAGTCGGTCAGTCCGGTTTCCAGCAATCGAACGGCCATCGCCTCATCGATAGTGCCGCTGACAAGAATCACCGGCAAGCTCGGTCGCCGGGCCTTGATCAACCCGAGTGCATCACCAAACTTCAGGCCGGGGATCCTGTAGTCATAAAGAATGACTTGCCATTCATCGGAAAGGGCCTGTTCCAGTGCATCCAGATTGTCCACCCGCTGCATGCGACCCTGGATGTCGTCCTTGCGCAGGCGCCGCTGAACCAGCAGAAAGTCAGCTTCATTGTCCTCGATGACCAGAATATCGGCGTGCATCGAACTCATATCTTTACGGCGTCACCCGCCGGTTCATTGGTGGCTACCCAGTACACGCCCAGTTGAGCAATGGTTTCGGCAAAAGCACCAAAGTCGACCGGCTTGCGGACAAAGCTGTTGGCACCTTGCTGATAGGAGCGAAGGCGATCGCAGGCCTCGTCCGAGGAGGTCAGTATGACAATCGGCAATAACCGGGTACGCGGATCGGCGCGCAGGCGCTCAAGCACTTCCAGCCCGGAAAGTCTGGGTAGCCCGATATCGAGCAGGACGACAACTGGTAGCGGCTCGTCACTACGGTCGGAAAATGCACCTTCGCGAAACAGGTAGTCAAGTGCCTGCTGACCATCACGAGCCACATCGATACGATTGACGATATTGGCCTTTCGCAGCGCCCGGAGCGTCAACAGCTCATCCTGAGGATTGTCCTCGACCAGTAGAATCGTACGGCTGTTCAAGATGTCGTTTCCCCTTTTCCGGTGGTACTGGATCCTTCGTCAGCGATGGCGGGAACCAGTGAGAAAACAAACCTCGCGCCTTCTCCTGGCACAGCTGTGGCCATAATCTGGCCCCCATGGCGCTGGACAATCCGCTGAACGGTTGCCAGCCCTATCCCGGTTCCGGGAAACTCGTCTTGCCGATGCAAGCGCTGAAACGGCTTGAAAAGGCGATTGGCATGAGCCTGATCGAAACCAGCGCCATTGTCCTCGATCGCAATAGCTGCAGCATCATCAAGTTTAGCACTGCTGACCTTTATCATCGAGTCGGGCATCTTGCTGGTGTACTTCCAGGCATTTCCCAGCAAGTTGGTCATCAGGACTTCGACCGTTTTCGGGTCCCCGTAGACTTCCAGCTCCGGTTCGACGATGCACTTGACCTTGCGTTCCGGCTCGATCTCGGCCAGGTCGGAAATAATCTCTTTGACCATGGCGGACAGATCGATGAGTTCGCGTTCGAGCTGAACCCGTGTGCTTCGGGAAAGCACCAGAATGCCCTCGATCAGTTCAGACATCTTGTGGCTGGCTTCGATGATCTGGTCCAGGTAGACCCTGGCCTCGGCGTCAAGCTGATCACTGTAATCCTCGATAAGAGCCTGGGAAAACCCGCTCATCGCCCGCAAGGGCGCGCGCAGATCGTGACTGACCGCATAGGCAAAACTGTCAAGTTCCTGGTTGGCTGCCAACAGTTCCGCGGTGCGCTCCTTTACCCGCTGCTCCAGGGTGGCATTGAGGCGCCTGATTTCCTCCTGGGCCTTGCGCGCGGTAGTAATGTCCTGAACGATCACCGCTACGCGCCGAATCTTGTTGCCGCTTTCCGGCAGCGGACGGCCCGCCGTTCGCAGCCAGCGGACTTCGCCATCCGGACGGTGAATTCGGAACTCCAGGTTCCAGGTCTCGCCGGCGTCGGTAGCCAGACGGAAAACCCGTTCGACCCGCTTGCGATCCTCTGGCAGCACATGCTCGAAAAATACTTCCGGCGTCCAGGTTTTCAGTCCGTCGGGATAGCCGAACAGCTGATCATGCAAGGCGGTGCGATGGGTCTGAAGTGTTTCCAGGTCGATTTCCGCCGAGCCGATGCCACTGGTTTCCAACGCAAAGCGCAAGCGCTGTTCGCTGTCGCGAATAAGCGCATCCTTCTTGGCGCGAGTTTCGATTTCGCGGGCGACTGATCGGTCGATCTTGCGAATCAGTCGCGAAACCAGTACATAAAGAATCGCGGCGGTGATCAGCACGAAGACCCAACCCTTGATCATGCTGACCAGGACCAGCGTGTCCGGGTCGGCAAAGAGGATTTCCAGCGCCCGGTCCGACAAATAAATCCAGAGCAAGGCAATGACCGCATAGGTCACCACAATTCTCATCGCCGCACGCCGCGCCGGCCGTCCCCTGGATAATCTGGAGGGTACCTGGGTCATTCCTTACGTCAGTTCCGTCGCTCTCTAACCGGATGATTTCATCAGCTTAGGCGCTTTAGTCCGAATAGTCCACGTCTTTACCAGCCCACGCAGCGCTCCAGTCGTTCAACGGTCTGGCCGGCTGAATCCAGTAGCCAACAGGCATTGAACTGGCCCGCCGTGGCACAGGCGTGGTTGGGCAGCACCCGCAGTCGCCGTCCGATCGGAAAATCAGTCAGATTCAGCGGCCCTCCGTCGCGACGACCGACAATACCGTGCTCCTGGTTGGTGGACTGAACGATGACCTCGGGCGACAGCAGGCCTCCGGATTCGTCGCAGACAAGCCCGTATCCCCGGTCGACGGCTTGATCGGCCGTGCCGCGATCGCGCGACAGCGACATCCACCCGGCATCGACAATGACCTGTCCATGCTCGCTGCGGTGGCCGATCACTTCATTCAGTACCGAAACCGCAATATCATCGAGCTCGCAAACCCCCAGGCCCGCCATGACAATGTCCATGAACGCGTAAACCCCGGCCCGGACCTCAGTCACCCCGGTGAGATCTTTAGCAAACAAAGCCGTTGGCGTCGACCCCACGCTGACCACCGGCGCATCAAAGCCAGCCACGCGCAGTGCATCAGCCGCAGTAACAGCAGCGTCCCGTTCCTGCCGGGCCATCCGTGCCAGGCAATCACGATCCCGGCAGGCGTAAGAGCCGCCAGCATGCACCATCACCCCGGCAGGCGTCGCACCGCCCCGGGCCAGAATGTCAGCCGCCTCGACCAGCGCCGCATCATCCGGCCGAAAACCGGCCCGATGCCCATCCGCATCGACCTCCAGCAGCACCTTGAAACGCGTTTCAAGTCGCCTGGCCGCTTCAGCCACGGCCCTGGCCGCGTCAGGATGGTCAAGAATCAGCGTCAACTTCATACCGGCTTTGATTCGGCGTGCACACTCATCCAGCTTGCCCGGCGCAATCCCCACCGCATAGAGCAGATCATCGACACCCGCCGTAAAAAAGTAATCAGCTTCGGCCAGCGTAGACACCGTCGCCCCAGCTGAATGCCCGGCCATCATCCGCCGAGCCAGCTCGATATTCTTGACCGTCTTCAAATGCGGCCGCAGCGGAACCCCCAGCCGCTGAAGCTGCTGATTCATCCGCGCCACATTGCGCCCGAAGCGCCCGTCATCAACCAGCAGGGCAGGGGTGGTCAAATCCTTCAATTGGGTCAAGGCAGGCTCCGAATACAGTCAGATCACTGACCCTATTGTCGCCCGTCACCGAAGAATGACAAACCCCGCCCGGAGCCGTTATAATTCCCCGCTCTCCGATGCCGGTGTAGCTCAGTTGGTAGAGCAACGCATTCGTAATGCGTGGGTCGGCGGTTCGACTCCGTCCACCGGCACCATATTAAAGTCCAGCACTCAGCTATCCATAGCCACCAAGTTCGCAGATATCACCGTCGAACCGACGACCCTCATAAATTGGTTCGAATTGCGCGAACGCGCAATCGCTGAAGCGCAGCGACAGCCCGAAGGGCAAGCCCGCTCGGCGGGCGCAGCACCCCGTCCACCGGCAAACCTCCAGACACCTCCAAGCTTTCCAACACCACGATCGAGTAGGTCGGGGTGACACCCCCGACGGACCATGTACCCGAATCCACCAAAAGCTCCGAGACCGTCACCGTCGAACCGCCGACCATCAAGATTCATATTTGACCAGGCGCAAGTGCCTGGGACCTGGAGTCAGCTATAGTGACAACAGAGATTCCTCAAAGGGAAGGAGGGTCTGTTGCTGTTCCTGAGCATGCCTGAATTGACTGAATCGCAGGCGCTGGCGCTGTCGCGTCGTCATCGCGAATTGGCCAGAAGACTGTTGATTGTTGCCGCAGCTCTGGTACTGGTGGTGGTGCTTGCCTACCAGATGCAGGAGTATCTTCTGCCGGGCAGTCTGCCCGGGTCGCTGTGGCATCAGGGCGGCTGGCGGGCTGGGCCCGTTCTCATGGCCTTGTTCGCGCTGGCCTGGAGTCGGGTTCACGGCGATGGTTATGGTGCGATCTGGATTCTGCGGTTGCTGGCATTGAGCGTCATGATCATGATGTTCGGCCTTTTCTCATTCCACTGGCTGGCGGGGAGCGGCGATATCGAGCGCATGGCTCGTGGCGTGATTATCTGTACGTTTGCTGTTTCGTTGTTCTCGCTGCGCGGGTCACGCGAGTTGATGGTCTTTTTCGGGCTGCCGCTACTGGTCATGCTGGCGGTCATGTATTTTCTTGGGCAGTCGGTGTTGATGATCATCGCTACCCTGTTTGATCCACTGATGATGTTCGTGGTGGCGGCCATTGCCTCAGAAGTGCTCTATCGGACCTGGCTGGATGCATTTGTAGCCAATCAGCGGCTGGCAGAGCATGCTGCCACCGACCCGTTGACCGGCTTGAGCAATCGTCGCCATATCGAACCGCAGCTGGCAGGAGAAACTGCCAGTGCCAATCGCCACCATTCCACGTTTTCCATTCTCATGGCCGACCTGGACCACTTCAAGCTGGTCAATGACACCCATGGCCATGACGTTGGCGACGAGGTGTTGCGTGAAGTGGCGCGGCGATTGCGCACCCTGCTGCGAACCGAGGATCGGCCGGTACGCTGGGGTGGTGAGGAATTTCTGGTGCTGTTAACCAATACGGATGCAAAGCAGGCTGGCGTTGTCGCGGAAAAGATCCGTCGGGCGATTGCCGAGACGCCGATCGAATTTAATGGCGTGAGTATCGATATCACGATCAGTATCGGCGTTGCCGAGCATCGCGGAGAACACGATCCGCTCGACATCATTCGTCGCGCGGACCGGGCCTTGTATCGGGCCAAGGATGAAGGGCGAAACCGGGTTTGTATTGACGCTGGCTAGCGCCCGCCGCCGCCTCCGCCTCCACCGCCGCCGCCGGATGAGCCGCCGCCACCGCCGCCGGAGCTGCTGCCGGGTGGGGTGGAGGCCGATGAGATGCTCGATGACAGTCCCTTGCTCAATCCGCTGCTCATGGCGCTCAGGCTGCCGCCCGCCACGCCGCTGCCGGTGTACCAGTGCATGTTGTTCCGGGTCTGTTCGGCGACCGAGCGGCCGACCGCCTGGGTGAATTTGTCGGTCCAGGCGTTTTCCACGTCCAGCGCCATCGCGTAGGGCAACAACAGTTCATATCGTTCGGGGGTCAACTCGGGGGCCTTGCCGCCGGGCATTTCCAGCCGGCTCAGTTCTTCCTTCTCGGCCACGCTCAGATAGCGCTTGAGACCTTCGGCATCGTCGCGCAGCTTGCGGCCTTCTTTGGTCGGTGCGGGCATCAGGAAGGTAAACAGCATGTTGATCCCGAACAGAACCACCAGTCCGGCGATCACGAACGGCACGCCACTGTTCATTGCGAGCATGAAAGTGACGATGCCCAGCAGTACCGAGGCGATCCAGCCGATTGCCAGCGTGCCGTTGTTGGGTTCGATATAGCGGCCCTGGTAGCGATCATGCAGGGCTTTCTTGTGCGCCCTGAGGACGGACTGCATGCGGCTGGCGGTTTCACTGCTCTTTTTGAGTTCAATCCTCGTACTGTCCTTGAACAAGCTGCTCAAAAGCGCTTTCTCGGTCGGTGGCAGTTCCTGTGGTTCGGGTGTGTCGGTTCGTGCCAGCGACCAGCGATCGCCCAGCAGGCGATTTTCACGCTCGATGGTCAACAGGCCCTTGACCGCCAGCGAAACCAGGTCGGCGGTGAAAGCGCCCTGGTCGTGGCGTTCGCGGATGACGTAGCGAAGCCCGGCCGGGGAGTAGCCCGGGGGCGGTTCGTACTGGGCGATGATCACGCCTGCAGCAGGGCCACGTCCCTTGGTCAGCCACGACCGCCAGTAGAAGATCAGGATGGCGATGGTGCCGAAAAACAGGACCAGCAGCGCGCGGTTGTCGTTGAGTAGCCAGGCAAAGCGCTGCAGTCCGCTCGGTGCTTCGACCAGGCCCTTGGGAAAGCCAACCGCAATCGTCATTCCGTGGCCTTGTGAGAGGGGCTGAGTTGTTTGAAATTCCGCGACGCCGGGACGCGGCACCTGAGCGCTGGCGTTGGAAGCCGTTGAGCCTGATGGTCCGGTGTAGACATCCAGACGGATTTGTTCGGTGGGCACCGGTTCGGGAAGGACAACCTCGGCGCTGGCCTGATCGATGCGAAAATCCCAGCCCAGGCCGGTGACGTTCCAGTACAGCTCGTCATGCTCATCGAAAAAGCCGAGCTGGCGGGTAGTTCGGTATCGGATCGTGAAAGTGTAGTCGCCGGAACCCGGCAGGAAGCTGTCATCGCCGGTATTGACCCGTATGCCGTTGAACCGGTTCTCGGTAAACCAGGGTTCGGGCTGGCCGTCGCGCAGGACTTCCAGGACTTCAAAATCCACCTTGACCCGGTTGCCGAAGCGATCCCGATAGCGGGTCGGAAAGTCGCGGTAGATGCCGCGGCGAATCTGGCGCTGCTGGGAACGGACCGTGATCTTTTCATTGACGATCACGCTGGCGTCAGTCTGGATTTCGATCCGGCTGTGATAATCGAGAATGCGCTCGTCGTCAGCCTGCGCATGAACTGATGAGGCCAGGCAGGCGAGGCCCAGTAGTGCAATGAGTCGGACAATCATGAAAGCTCTCCCACGGAAACCGCCTGGCGCTGATTGGCGTCGGCGGCGTAGAATTCGGCTTCGGTAAAACCGAGCAATTTGGCGATGATCAGGTCGGGGAACTGGCCGACTTGGGTGTTGAGGTCGCGCACGGCCCCGTTGTAGTAGCGGCGAGCGTACTGCAGATGGTTTTCGACTTCGACCAGTTGGTCGCTGAGCTGGGCAAAGTTGTCGCTGGCCTTGAGGTCCGGATAATTTTCCTTGAGCACAAGCAGCCGGCTTAGCAGTTTTTCAAGATCGTTCTCGATTGCGCCCAGGCGGGCCGGGCTCTGCGTGGACATGGCCTCTGAGCGCAGTCGGGTGACTTCCTCCAGCGTGCCTTTTTCATGCCCGGCATAGGCCTTGACCACCTTGACCAGGTTGGGGACCAGATCATGACGGCGGGTCAGTTGCACGTCGATGTCGCTCCAGGCCGTGGCGACCCGGTTGCGGCGCATGACCAGCCGGTTGTAGGTCCAGATGCTCCAGGCCAGCAGCACGACGGTCAGGCCAATGCCGATCCATTCCATACCTTTGTGATATCCCTCTGATAGCTTCCCCTACTATACGAGATGTGGGCGGAATTCGCGCCGCCTGGCCGGGTTGTGCTACTTTTTGTTTCCTATTGGAACAAAGGCAGCCAAACCGATGAAACTGGATCAGGTCGCGCAGGCAGTCGATGCCTATTGGGAAGAGAGCATTATGGCGGAACTGGTGGACTATGTGCGAATACCGGCCAAGTCACCGCATTTCGATCCGGACTGGGAAAAGAACGGTTTTATCGACCAGGCGGTCGACCATATCGTCCGCTGGTGTCGCGACCAGCCGATCGAAGGTCTGAAGGTCGAGGTGATCCGCCTGGAAGGACGAACGCCAATCATCTTCATGGAAGTTCCGGGCGCGATTGACGATACCGTGCTGTTGTATGGCCACCTTGACAAGCAGCCGGAAATGACCGGCTGGTCGGAGGGCCTGGGGCCCTGGGAACCGGTGATTCGCGATGGCAAGTTGTATGGTCGGGGCGGGGCCGATGATGGCTACGCCGCCTATGCGTCACTGGCCGCGATCCGTGCGCTGAAAGAGCAGGACCAGCCGCACGCTCGCCTGGTGCTGATCATCGAGGCCTGTGAAGAATCCGGCAGCTATGACCTTCCGGCCTATATCGATCACTTGTCCGACCGGATAGGTACGCCGTCATTGGTGGTGTGCCTGGATTCCGGTGCCGGTAACTATGAGCAGTTGTGGGTCACGACATCACTGCGCGGCATGGTCGCCGGTACGCTGGAGGTGGATATTCTGCGCGAGGGCGTGCATTCGGGTTACGCCTCGGGCATTGTCCCGTCAAGTTTCCGGATTGCCCGCCAACTGGTGTCGCGACTCGAAGACGAAACCACCGGGCAGATTCTGCCTGATGGCCTGAAGGCTGATATTCCCGACCAGCGGCGCGAGCAACTCTCGGCGGTAGCCGAGGTGTTGGGCGATGAAATTCATCAAGCCTATCCGTGGGTGGACGGAGCCAGTCCGGTCGGTGATGAAGCCTTTGACCGCCTGCTCAACCGAAACTGGCGCGCGGCCCTGGCAGTCACCGGCGCCGGCGGCTTGCCGGACATCGGATCGGCCGGCAATGTGCTGCGGCCAGGCACGAAACTAAAATTGTCGCTGCGGCTGCCGCCCACACTCGACGGTGATCAGGCTACCGAATTGGTCAAGCAGATTCTGGAAGCCGATCCGCCGTATGGAGCCAGGGTCCGGTTTGTGCCGGACCAGTCGGCGACCGGCTGGAATGCGCCGCCGGTAGCGGACTGGCTGGACAAGGCCTGTCAGTCGGCGTCTGAAGCGGTCTTTGGCAAGCCGGCCATGTACATGGGCGAGGGCGGAACGATTCCGTTCATGGCCATGCTGGGTGAGTCGTTCCCGGAGGCGCAGTTTTTGATCACCGGTGTGCTGGGACCGAAATCAAATGCGCACGGCCCCAACGAGTTCCTGCACTTGTCTTACGCGTCGCGTTTGACCACCATTGTGGCCAGCGTGTTGGCTGATCATGCAAAGATAAAAGACCATTAAGGACGGTGTTGTGGTGTTCTTCGGGCTGGGGGCTGAGAACCTGACTTCTGCAGTCAGCGGATAACTATGACCGTCGGGGACGTCGCCCCGACCTACGGGTGCCATTTACCGACGGATACACAAATGAAAGGCCGTATTTGTTTTCGGTGGTTCATAAAGAAACGCCCCGGAGGTCCGGGGCGTTTTTGGTGTTGCGGTTGATCGGTGGTTCAGACCATTACGGGGTCTGGAGCCACAGATCGTAGCTTCCGCTGCCCGAGTAGGAGCGGACACGCCAGTAGTAGTAACCGGACGTTCCGTTGTACTCGATGAACTCTTCGCTTGTCGAGCTGATGGACTCGTCCACTTTCTGCCAGGAACCATTCCAGCGATACAGTTCGAGATCGAAGTCGGCGTTGGTCGGACCGACCAGCCAGCCACGATGCGTTCCGGCGCCGGACTGGTAGTAGGTGCCGTTCGGCTGCGCTTCGCTCTGACCGTTCGACAGCGATCCCGAGTACTGATCGCAGTTGCTGCAAGGAGCTCCGCCACCGCCAGGTTCCTGGTAACTGGCCACCAGAGAGACGCCCGAGTAGGCCTGGTAGCCACGAATCATGACGTGGTAAGTGCCGGTGCTCGGGCTGGCGAAGGTGCAGGTTTCATCGTTGCCGTTAAGGTACGGGCGGCAATTGTAGCTGCTGGTCGTTGGCTCGGAACCGAAGCGTACGTACAGATCGGCATCGCCGCTGCCGCCGCTCATCTGGAATTCCAGATCGGTGGCGCCTGCCGGCACGTCAATGGTGAAGAAGGTTTCAGAACCTTGTCCGCCGGACAGATTGGTTTCAGGCACACCATTGGTCAGTTCGCCTGGCTCGGGATCGGGATCCGGATCCGGATCGCCGCCACCGCCGCCGAAGCGCGAGAAGGCGAGCAGGTTCGGCGAACCGTTCAGGCCGCTGACTTTGCCGGTGCTGGCGTTGTTGATGACAGCGTTTTCAACCTGGGCCGGAGAGGCTGTCGGGTTGCCGGCCAGATACAGCGCAGCGATGCCGGCGACATGCGGAGAAGCCATCGACGTGCCGCTGATCGTATTGGTCGAGGAGTTGCTGTTGATCCACGCCGAGGTGATGCTGCTGCCCGGTGCAAAGATGTCAACACAGCTGCCCCAGTTGGAGAAGTTCGAGCGCGCATCGCTGCTGGTGGTTGAACCCACCGTGATCGCGGCCGAAGAACGTGCCGGTGATACGTTGCAGGCGTTCTGGTTCTCGTTACCTGCGGCAACGACAACGGTGACGCCGGCGCTGCGCATGCCGGCAACGGCGTTGTCGGTGGTCGTCGAAGCACCGCCACCCAGGCTCATGTTGGCAACGGCCGGCTTGGTGTGGTTGGCTGCTACCCAGTCCATGCCGGCAACAACGCCGGCGTTGGTGCCTGAGCCGTCACAACCGAGCACGCGAACCGGAACGATCCGGGCTGCCTTGGCGATTCCCCAGGTGGATCCGGCGACGGTGCCGGCGACGTGGGTGCCGTGACCATTACAGTCATTGGAGCCCTGACCATCATTGATTGCCGTGTAGCCGCTGATGACACGGCTGCCGAAATCGTTGTGCGATGCTCGTACGCCGGTATCGATGATGTAGGTATACACATTCGATGCTGTGGTGTCATACACGTAGGTGCCGTTGAGCGGACGGTCGCGCTGGTCACTGCGGTCCAGTCCCCAGGTCGCGTTCGGCTGGGTGGTCTGTGAAATGGATACCTCGCCGTTTTCCTCGACATAGGCAACCCGATCGTCGAGCAGCAGGTTGACCAGGGATCGGTCGTTGGCCTGAACGACAAAGCCGCGCAGGACGTGCGAGTAAGTGTGCTCAACCTTCAATCCATAGCTGCGTGCCATAGTGCTGGCAACTCGGCTGATTGAAGGAGCGGTTGATCGTTGTTCCGTGGCCAGGCTGGCCGCATTGTCTTTCAGAACAACAATATATTCACCCTGAATCGGTCGTTCAGCATGGCGCAGTTCTGCGCCCTGCTTGGTACCGAATTGGGCAAAGCTCATGGTTGAAGCAGCAAGTAGCGCTGCACCGGTTAGGGTGTAGGAAAGTTTCTTCCAAGACATCAAGTAGTTCTCCCGTACGATCCTTTGGATCAGTTTTGGTCCCCTTGATCATGGAATGCAGGCCGCTGAAAACTCGGCACTGCTGTCGATGTTGAAAAATCCCTTTCACACCCGTTGAAATCCCGATTTTCCGACCCCAGACAACGGTTTTTTCTAAAAATCCCCCGGATCTGAGCGAAAGGGCATCTCGCAATCGACCTCAGGGTTATACACAAAACCGTCACGATATTTCCAGAGTGATTCGGAAAAATCTTTCTGTTTTGTGATGGAGTTCACACAGGTTTCCGCTACGACCAAAGTCGTATGGTCGGAAGTAAGACAATCGAACGTCATCCGGACCAACTAAAGGCGGTGCTGGCCGATTCGCTGTGGGGTGCGCCGACGGTCGACGACCGAAAGAGGGGACAAAAAGCAAGAAGGCAGCCCCCGCCAGCCCGACCCCAGCACCCGTTCGTCTCGCTGCCGCTGCTCCCTTCCGGGCCTGACGGGGTTCACGAGAAAAACAGTGTGGGAAGACCAACGGGGACCACCAGATTGAATTATCCCAGACAGTGAGCCCTGCTGGCAACCGATGGCCCGATATTTCGGTTCATCGTGTACACTCACGGGTCTCACTCAGCGCATTGGCTCGACCCAACAAGGAAACCCTATTTCCGTGAGTTATCAAGTTCTTGCAAGAAAATGGCGGCCGCGCCGCTTCTCCGAACTGGTAGGTCAGTCCCACGTGGTTCAGGTGCTCAGCAACTCGCTGGAGCAGGGCCGGGTCCATCATGCGTTTCTGTTTACCGGGACACGCGGTGTGGGCAAGACCACGATTGCGCGCATCCTGGCCAAATCGCTCAACTGTCTGAAAGGCGTCAGCGCCGAGCCCTGCGGTGAGTGCGAGCACTGTGTGGCGATCGACGAGGGCCGGTTTGTCGATCTGCTGGAAATCGATGCTGCTTCACGGACTCGCGTTGACGATACCCGCGAGATTCTGGACAACGTGCAGTACGCCCCGTCGCGCGGACGTTACAAGGTTTACCTCATCGATGAGGTTCACATGTTGTCCACGCACAGTTTCAATGCCTTGCTCAAGACGCTGGAAGAGCCGCCGGATCATGTCAAGTTCGTGCTCGCAACCACCGATCCGCAGAAGATTCCGGTCACCATTCTGTCGCGCTGTCTGCAATTCAATCTGAGGCGCCTGTCGCCCGATCAGATCGGCAAACAGATGGAGCGCATTCTTCAGGCCGAGTCACTGGAGGCCGAGCCTGAAGCAATTGCCCAGCTTGCCCGTGCGGCCGATGGCAGCATGCGTGACGGGCTGAGCCTGCTCGATCAGGCACTGGCCGGCGGGGGCAAGCTGCTGGAATCTGCTGTCAGGGATATGCTGGGCAGTGTCGAGCGACGCCATATTCACCAGATTCTGGATGCTCTGGCCAAACGCGATGCGGCCGCCGTGATGGCCGTGATCGGTGAGGTGTTCTCTCTGGCCCGCGATCTGTCGGTGTTGTTGCAGGACCTGGCCGAAGCATTGCATCGGGTAGCGCTGATACAGCAATTGCGGGACTATCGCGATGACTCTCGCTCGGACTGGGAAACCCTGGTGGAACTGGCCGGTCGTTTCGATCCTGAAGATCTGCAACTGTTCTACCAGATTGCCATTACCGGTCGCCGCGACCTGCAGCTGGCGCCGAGCGAGCGCAGCGGTTGTGAAATGACTCTGTTGCGAATGCTCGCGTTTCAACCGAATGCCGGGTCCGATCAAGTGGATTCGGGGTCCGGTTCAGTGGCGAATGCCTCGGCAGGGCGCTCCGCCAGTGGCACGATCACCAGCTCGGCGGATTCGGCCAGTATGGCCTCCGGCAGCCAGTCGACAGTGACGGGCTGGCGCAAGGATCGGATGCTCGATCAGGACAACTGGGCCGATGTGCTCGGAAAGCTCAAGATCAACGGGTCGGTCAGAACGGTTGCCGGCATGCTGGTGGTGCGCAAGCTTGATGAACCGCTGATCAGCTTCAGTGCCGCCGCCGATGACATGTTGCTGGTGACCGACCGGTTCCGTGCCGCGCTGGAAAAAGCGCTGGCAAACTGGCTGGGCGGTCCGGTGCGTCTGACTGTCAGCGCTGCCGAAGGCCAGGCCCTCGATACCCCGGCCCGCCAGGAACAGAGTGCTGCTGAACGGGCCCAGGCCGAGGCCGAAGCAGCGATAGATGACGACCCCCTCGTGCGCCGGCTGTGCGAACGCTTTGACGCCGAGATCCTGCGCGAATCCATTCGACCCACCGACACACGGAGTCACTGATCACCATGATGAAAGGCAATATCGCCCAGCTGATGCAGCAGGCCCAGAAAGTTCAGGAAAACATGAAAAAGGCGCAGCAGGAGCTGGCCAGTCTCGAGGTCACCGGCCAGGCCGGCGGTGGCCTGGTCGAGGTGATCATGAGCGGTCAGCATGAAGTTCGCCGGGTCAGTATCGATCCTGAAATCGCCGATGACCGCGAAATGATCGAGGACCTGGTCGCTGCCGCCATCAATGATGCCGTCAACCGGGTCCAGCAGGCCAGCCAGGAGAAAATGAAAGGCATGACCGGCGGGCTTCCGCTGCCGCCCGGTTTTACCTTGCCCTGACCTGGTCGAAAGGCGGGTATTGATGGCGTCTGATCCGTTCGACGAGCTGCTCGAAGCACTGCGCTGCTTGCCTGGCGTGGGTGCTCGCAGCGCCCAGCGGATGGCGCTGGAGCTGCTGGAACGCGATCGCGATGGCGGTTCGCGACTTGCCAGGGCGTTGACGGTCGCGATGCGCGACATCACCCGCTGCAGCAACTGTCGCAACTTCACTGCCGATACGCTGTGCCGAATCTGCCGCGATGATCGGCGCAGCGACAAGGTCATCTGTGTGGTCGAAAGCCCGGGCGATGTACTGGCCATCGAGCAGGCCACGGGTTTCGACGGGCGCTATTTCGTGCTGTTGGGTCGGTTGTCGCCGCTCGACGGAATCGGACCAGAGGATCTGGGGCTGGATAACCTGGAGAAGCGTCTGGCCGAGGCCGGGGTGAGTGAGTTGATCATTGCCACCAACACCACGGTAGAAGGCGAGTCAACGGCTTACTATTTGCGCGAAATGGCGGCCCGCCACGGTATCCGGGTCACCCGCCTGGCCCAGGGCGTGCCGTTGGGCGGGGAGTTGGAACATACCGATCGCTCGACACTGGCACATGCGTTCAGCTCGCGCTTGCCCCTGCATCGTTAAACGCCCATCCTCCGCCCTCCATTCCTCTCCCCCTCTCCCCCTTTCCCTTTCCCCTTTCCCCTTTCCCCTTTTCCCTTTTCCCTTTCCCCTTTCCCCTTTTCCCAGAAAAACCGCCCCGGATCGAGTCCAGGGCGGTTTTGCCTTGCCAGGCTCAGTCTTCCGAGTCGGGGGCTTCCAGGGTGATGCGGTCGCGGTTGCGGTCTACGGTCGCCAGGCCGATGCCGCGAACGTTGACCAGTTCGTCGATGTGCTCGAACGGGCCATTGGACTCGCGATAGGCAACAATCGCCTTGGCCTTGGCCTCGCCAACGCCGGTCAGGCCTTCGGCCAGTTGTTCGACACTGGCGGTGTTGATGTCGACGCTTCCGGTCTCGGCAAGGCTCAGTCCGGTCAGGCTCAGCGCCAGGATCAGGGCGGCAATGATGTTTTTGGTCATGGTCATGATGTTTCTCCTTGAAGATTGGGTTTGAAAAGTGGTTCTTGTGAACCCGCCGGACCCCTTGTCCAGCGTTGCGACCAGTGTAGAAATCGAAGAGGGCGGGCGAATCGGCAAAACGACCCGTCAGACCCTAGGAAAATGACTTGCGGAATACTGGGAATTCGGCTCGAGACGGCGTTCTCAGGTTTTGAGAAGCGGTAGTGTTTCAATGGCTCCCGTAGTGCAAACCAACGGCTCGTCAGCTTGAGAGCCCTGCCATGAAGGAGTAGCTGGAAGCATGTCGCAGAATACTGGAAGTCGTGAATTTCGTGATCGTATCGTCGGCAAGACCATCAGCAGCGTGGTGGCGAAGCCGGGGCGCAATGGCCAGCCGCCGATCGTGTTGATGATGCAGTTCGATGATGGATCGGTGGTGGAATTTGTCTCGCCGCGCAGTGATCGACTGCTGCGTCGCAGTCTGCACGCGATGTCGAGCGACGGGATGGAAAACGCCGAGTCCAGGAGCCTGGAATTGATCCAGCTGCCGCTTGACGGATTGGGTGCATCCGGCCTGAACTGAGCGTTTGCAGGGGTTTTTCAGAGGTTCTTTGGCTTATCCACAAAATCTGTGGATAAGTTTGTGGGTACTTTGACCCTCAGCGGTCTGGCCGCGGCAGCCAAGCGCTTTGGTCAAAAAATGACCAAAATATTAAAGCGTTCAATATCAGTGACTTGAAAGCGTATCGGTGAGCATTTGACGCGGCTGAGGCCGTCAAGAAAGTGTCAAGATGACAATCAGGCAGTTGTGTATAACAACTCAACTCAGAGGTTCAAGATATACCGCTAAGTCATTGAAAACTGGATTCAGCCCGGTTTGCGGAGACCCAGCGATTCGCCCCATTGGGCGAGTGCTTCAAGGATGTCGAGGTGCTCGGGCTGGGCGGCCAATCGTTCAGCAATCTCGGCCTGGAATTCCGGCCATCGAATCGAGGCCAGTTCCGGGTCGCTGACCAGTCTGCGTTGACGTTCTTCCTCCCAACGCTGCTGTTCGGCAGCGTCCAGGCTGTCCGGAAACAGGCGGGCACGGTAGCGGAAAAGCAGCCGGTTGAGGCGCTCGTCACTGAAGGGGTTTCCCAGCCGGCTGAGCTCATCCGCACCGGCCCGGCGAACGGCAGGATAGACCTGCTGGTCGCCGCGCGGGACAAAGCCGTTGTACAGCGCCAGTTCCGGGTCGGGTGAACTGCCGTCGGTTTTTGCTTGAGCGGGTGTGAACAGCTCGCTGATGCGGGCGGTCAGTTCCGGCAGCAGAGCCAGGCGCGCAGCATGCTGGTCGATACGACCCTGATCGATGCCCAGGCGCTCGCCAGCCGCCGCGTCAAGTACGCTCAGCGGGGACAGCATCGGGCAGCGGTTGGTGCGGACCAGCTTGACCGGTAGTCGCTCCATGTCCTCGGGCAGATCGCTGGCGCTGGTCCACAGCCGGTCAGCCAGTTGTTCGGCGGTCAGTTCCGCGAACGGTTCCGGTGAAGCGTTCAGATTCCAGACAATCCACTGACCGGAATAGCCTGGATGGGGTGCCAGCGGCAGGATCGGTGCGGTGCCGCAGGTGCTCGCCGGGAAACGCGCCGAGCTGTGAAGCAGCGGCTGACGTTTTTCGAGCAATCCGGCGACGGTGTGTTTTCGCCGCAGTCCCAGTGCCCATTTCCAAAGCCGGGGTTGCTGTTCCATAACCCGCCTTGCCAGGCCCAGTGTGGCTTCCACATCAGCCAGGGCGTCATGTGCCCGGCTGGTGTCCATACCGTTGGCGGCAGCCAGATCCTCGAGGCGGAAGCTGGGCGTGCCGTCGTCGCGATTGGCCCACTCGATGCCATCGGGGCGCAGCGCGCGCGTCATTCGCATCAGGTCGATCAGGTCGAAGCGCGAATTGCCGTTGGCATATTCGCGGGCGTAAGGATCGAAGAAGTTGCGCCAGAACAGGTGGCGGGTGACTTCATCGTCAAATCGAAAGTTGTTGTAACCGACCGAGCAGGTGTCGGGCCTGCTCATCTGTTCGTGAATGCGTTCGGCAAACTCGTTTTCCGGCAGCCCCCGATCGCGAGCTGTTTGCGGCGTGATGCCGGTAATCAGACAGGCCATCGGCTGGGGCAGCACGTCATTGGCCGGCTGGCAATAGTGCACGATGGGCTTGTCGATCGGCTCGAGGCGAACGTTGGTCCGAATGGCCGCGAACTGGGCGGGCCGGTCGCGGCGCGGGTCGGCACCGAAGGTTTCGAAGTCGTGCCAGAGAAAGGTTGCTTCAGTCATGCCGCCCTATTGTAGGGAACCTGAGCCGCCCAGGCAGGGTCCATTGGGGGAATTTCACGCCAACAGGCGAAAGCACGCGTAATATTGCCTGTTGAATCCACACAATATTGAAGTTGAGGAATTCCGGGTCATGAGTAACAAGGCGACTTTTGGTGCGGGCTGCTTCTGGGGCGTCGAGCTGCGTTTTCGCGAGCTTGATGGCGTCATGGATGCGGCCGTGGGCTATATGGGCGGCACGGTCGAGCAGCCGACTTACGAACAGGTCTGTACCGACCAGACCGGCCATGCCGAAGTGGTCGAGGTCGAGTTCGATCCAGACCGAATCGATTATGAAACGCTGGTGCGGGAATTTTTCGCGCTGCACGATCCGACCCAGATCAACCGCCAGGGGCCGGATGTCGGGCGCCAGTACCGCTCGGTGGTTTTTTTTCATGACGACGATCAGCGGGCCGTGGCAGAAGCTGTGCGCGCCGACCTCGACAAGTCGGGCCGGTTCTCGCGGCCGATCGCCACAGCGGTCGACCCGGCGACAACGTTCTGGCGCGCCGAGGACTATCACCAGCAGTATCTGGCACGCCGCGGCGGTACCTGTGCCGTCCACGGTTCCTGAGAGGAACGGCTCGGGTGATCGGGTTTGAGTGAGTCTTCGGAATCGGCTGCCGGGTATCTTTATCTGGTGCGTCACGGTCAGGGCTCGCTTGGGACCGATGACTATGACCGACTGTCTTCCCGTGGACTAAGCCAGTCATCGCTGCTCGGTGAGCGATTGCAAATCGAGGTTGATCGGCCGTTCCGGACCTGGAGTGGTTCGCTCAGGCGTCATCGTCAAACGCTTTCCGGATTGGGTTTGAACGGAGAGGGCCAGATTGAGCCGGCATTGAATGAATACACCGTCGATGCCCTGATTCGCAGCGCCGTAACTCAGGCAGACTCGCTCGGTCTGCGGGTGCCTGATGCGCGCGCTTTTTCCGAGCCGGTTGCTTACCTGGCAATGTTTCTGGAGTGGTTCCCGGAGGTGCTGTCGGTGTGGCAGCAGGGCAGGCTGGCGTGTATCGACAACGGCAGCTGGTCCGCGTTTCAGTCCAGGGTTCTGTCGCCGGTCAAGCAGTGGCAGCTGCAACTGGCCGGTGGAGGCAGTGTCGTGGTCGTGACCTCGGCGGGTGTGATCAGCACCATTGTTGCCGACCTGTTGGGGGAAAACCTGGCCTGGCAACGCGAACTCAACGTCTGCCTTTATAATGCCTCGGTGACAAGACTGTCACTGAGCGATACCGGCCAATGGCTGGCCGGCCCGATCAATTGCATTGAACACCTTGATGGGCGGGACCTGCAAACGCTGGCCTGACCACCGATAACCGACTTCTGACTTCCGACCTCCAAAACCATGAGCCAATCTCCAGTCACCATCATTACCGGTTCCAGCCGCGGCATCGGTCTGTCAAGCGCGAAGTTGCTGGCCGCTCGCGGTCACGCAGTCGTGGTTTCCAGCCGCAACCAGGACAGTTGCGAGGCTGTGGCCGAAGCCATTCGCTCCGCTGGCGGACAGGCTCTGGCCGTGGCCTGTCATATCGGTCACGAGGACCAGCTTGCAGCCCTGGTCGAAAAGACCGTTGCGCATTTCGGCCGACTTGACGGGGTGGTGATGAATGCTGCCAGTAATCCGGTCTACGGGCCGTCGGACCAGGTCGATCTGAAGGCTTTCGACGTGATCATGCACAACAACGTGTTCAGCGCGATGCGTTTGGCTCACCTGGCCAGTCCGCACCTGGAAAAGGCACAAAGCGGGGCAATTGTCCTGGTCTCGTCAATTGCCGGCAGTTTCGGTAACAAGCTGATTGGTGTGTATGGCATGTCCAAGGCCGCTGAAGAGCAGCTGGTCCGCAACCTGGCCCTTGAGCTCGGGCCAGCCGGAATACGCGTCAATGCCGTGGCCCCGGGCCTGGTCAAGACCGATTTTGCCCAGGCGCTGCTGGACGACGAGCGCATGGTGCGGTATTTTGAATCGACCACGCCGCTGCGCCGATTGGCCGAGCCTGATGACATTGCGCGAGTGATTGCCTTTCTGGTCGGTCCGGACTCCGGCTGGCTATCGGGTCAGGTCATTACCGCCGATGGCGGATTGTCGGTGACCGGCGGATTCTGACAAGAACAATAAAAGCGGGAAGAACAATGTGCGTTAAGAGGGTTGTTTCACTGGTCGGTTTGCTCGGAATGTTCTGGTGCCTGTCGGCCGGCGCCCAGATCTACACCTATGTCGATGAAAACGGTATTACCGTATTTACCGACCGCAAGCCGGACAGCAACCGATACCAGGTGCACAACCTGGGCTGCTATGGCACTTGTCGGACGGGTGTGGATTGGGACAGTACGCCGTTGAAGTTTGGCGAGTTTTCGGAAGAAATCCGCGCTGCCAGTGACATCTTTGGTGTTGATGCCGCCCTGGTACGGGCAATCATGCACGCCGAATCGTGGTTCGAGGTCGATGCGGTTTCCCGCTCGGGCGCCGAGGGTCTAATGCAACTGATGCCGGCAACCCAGACCCGGTTCGGTGTTGTCGACGCATTCGATCCGCTGGATAACATCACCGCAGGCGTGGCTTACCTGGCCTGGTTGCTTGACGAGTTCGATCGGGATCTGACCCGGGTCATCGCGGCCTACAACGCCGGAGAGAATGCGGTCAAGCGACACCGGGGCGTGCCGCCGTTCGACGAGACCCGCGAATACGTGCGGCGAGTCAATATTCTTTATCAGCGCTACCGGCGTTCCGGTTGAAGCCACGCTAACAATGTTCGAGCCAGAGGGTTCGAACGATTTCTCAAGCTTTGAACCTGATTCGATTCGATCACCACCGGCAGTGCCGGCGGCAATCCATCAAACGCTGGTCAGGCGCTCATGCCTCGGATGTGCTGATTCAGGCGCGACTTGTGTCGGGCCGCCTTGTTGGCATGCATAATACCTTGCGAAACCGAACGGTCGATCGCCGGAACGGCTGCCTTGTAAGCCGCTTCGGCAGCCGGCTTGTCGCCTGCTTCGATCGCGTGCAGCACTTTCTTGATGGTGGTGCGAACATGGGAACGCAGCGACGCATTGTGCTGACGATGCCGTTCGGCCTGGCGGGCCCGCTTGCGGGCAGATACGCTATTGGCCACGTATTACTCCTGGATTCTGGTGTGAAAAAACAAGCCGAGTATTGTCCTTCGAAAAGCCGGGTGAGTCAAGCAATACCGCCAGACTGCAGAGCGTACGGATGAGTCTTCTTCGCTCCACTTTCAGTTTCGGCTCGATGACGCTGGTGTCCCGGGTGCTGGGACTGGTTCGCGATGTCGTGATTGCCCGCTGGTTCGGGGCAACAGCGGCCACCGATGCGTTTGTGGCTGCCTTCAAGATTCCGAATTTTCTCAGAAGGCTGTTTGCCGAGGGTTCGTTTTCGCTGGCGTTTGTCCCGGTACTGGCCGAGTATCGCGAGCGCGGCGACCAGGCCGCGCTGAAATCCCTGATTGACGCCACGGCCGGAACGTTGCTCGCCGTACTGCTGGTGATTACCGCCATTGGTGTGCTTGCCGCGCCCTGGGTAATCAGCCTGTTCGCGCCCGGATTCCGCGATGACCCTGCCCAGTTCGCGCTGGCCAGCGACATGCTCCGGGTCACCTTTCCTTACCTGCTGCTGATCGCGATGACCGCGCTGGCTGGCGGCATTCTCAACACCCTGGGCCGCTTTGCCATGCCGGCCCTGACCCCGGCCCTGCTCAATATCGCGCTGATTGTCGCGGCGATCGCATTCAGTCCGTATTTTGCCGAACCGATCAAGGCGCTGGCCTGGGGGGTGCTGGCCGCCGGCGTTTTGCAACTCGGATTCCTGTTGCCTTCGCTGGCTCGCCACGGGGTGTTACCGATACCACGGCCCGGTTTCTCTCACCCCGGGGTGCGCCGGATCATGCGATTGATGGTGCCGACGCTGTTTGGCTCGTCGGTGGCCCAGATCAGCCTGTTGCTGGATGTGCTGATTGCCTCGCTGCTGGTGACCGGCAGTATTACCTGGCTGTACTACGCTGACCGGATGATGGAGTTTCCGCTGGGATTGTTCGGTGTGGCGCTGTCGACGGTGATTCTGCCGACCCTGTCCAGTCAGCACTCAGCGGGAGATCCCGAACGCTTTCGCCGCACTCTGGACTGGGCCATGCTGCTCGGCCTGGTGGTCGGCATACCCGCCGCGGTCGGCCTGGCGGTGCTGGCCGAGCTGGTGGTCATTGCCCTGTTCCAGTACGGTGCTTTCAGCCCGGAAGGTGCCCGGATGGCTGCCCTGGCCTTGACCGTGTACTGCCTGGGCCTGCCCGCGTTCATGGGCGTCAAGATCCTGGCACCCGGGTATTTCTCGCGCCAGGATACGCGCACGCCGGTCAAGATCGCGATCATTGCGCTGACCACCAATATGGTGCTCAACGTGATCTTTGTGCTGGCGCTGATCAGCTATCTGGCTGGCGGGGATTTTTCGGCGGGCCTGTTGCCAACCCTGGCCGCCCACCCGGGAGCGCATGTCGCCCTGGCCCTGGCTTCCAGCGCATCAGCCTGGCTGAACGCTGCTTTGCTCTGGCGCGGACTGCGCCACCAGGGCCTGGCCCCGGTGCTGCCCTGGCAGCGGATTGGTCAGGTGGTCACAGCCAGCCTGCTGATGGCCGTCGCGGTCATTGCGCTGATGCCGACAACCGCTGAAATGCTGGACTCGAGCCTGGCCGTTCGGTTGGGCTGGCTGGCAGGCGGGGTAATCATGGGAGCGGTTGTGTACGGGTTGGTCCTGCTGGGGCTTGGAGTTCGGCCGGGGGCGTTGGCTCGGCCGAAGGAACTATAAAAACAAGGATTCCGGGTTCAGGTTTCAGGGGTGGCACGACAGGGATCGAAGCGTAGGTCGGGGTAGCGCAGTTCGGAGGGCGGGCGCGGTTTGCCGGAGGCAAGAAGCGCCTGACCGGAGAATGGCCGCGCGTGTCCCCGACGGGACCATGCCCGACGCAATCTCCGGAAACACGCTACACCTGCCGGAAGGATTTTCCGGATTTGTGATGCATATCGCAGCGAATAATCAGCTGGACTGATAATGTAGATCGCAAGATTGGTCGCAACGGCCGGTCGCGAGAGGAAGGGGACTCGTCTTCCGGTCCGCTCTATCAATGGTTCATCCGAATCGGGCCAATCGACTTCGACACACACACAGTTCGAGGACGATATGACATCGACAACCCCCTTCCAATCCATGCATTTCCTGGTTGCCCTGCCCATGCTGCTTGTCGGCAGTCTGGCATTGGCACAGCCAACGTCAATCGGCGAGCCTGGCCCACCCGATTTCCCGCCCGATTTCCCGGGCAACAACCCTGGTGGCGGACCACCGCCCTGGGCTGGTGGTCCCCCGCCCTGGGCCGGCGATGATGATGACGACGACGACGAAGTCCCTGATGATGAGGATCAGACGCCCGATTTCTGTTCAGGCGGCCCGCAGCCCGGCGGTCCGAACGGTCAGGCCGGCATGTCCAGCATCGCCCACCTGAATTTCTCGCAGCAGGATCCGGATACCGGAGAACCGCTGGAGGACGGAGCTCAGGCGCGCATCATGTACCGATGGATAGCGCCCCTGTTCGACTTCGTGTTCAACGCTCATGGACTGGAGCCCGAGGGCGAGCATACGTTGACCTATCAACCGCAGCCGATGCCTTCCAGTGGCGTTATCTGCCTGGCGACCGGCGTAGTCAATGAGGACGGTGATCTCCATCTGCAGGACGCTTTCGAGATCGATTCCGATCTTCCGGCAGCGTATGACGACAACCAGGACGAAGCTGTATTGGCGCTCGTCGATGCTGCGGATGTTGACTGTGAGGCCGGGGAGATGATTGCCTGGGTCCCCGAGAACTACCTGTTTGGCGATCAGGGCATGTTCTATGTCGACTCTGATCTCGAGGAAGGGGAAGAAGATGATGATGGCTGATTCCCGCCATTGACCGTTCCATGCTCTATCTGAGTTTCAAAGACCCCGGCTTCACCGCCGGGGTTTTTTCTCTGCATGGACCGTCGGGGATGTCACCCCGAGTAGAGATCGAAGCGTAGGTCGGGGTGACATCCCCGACGGGTCCATGCCCGACGCAATCTCCGAAAACACGCTACACCTGCTGGATACGTTCTCGCAGTGCGATACTAAAAACCAAACAAATGGTGGATGTTGCCACATGGACCGTCGGGGATGTCGCCCCGACCTAGTGCGCCTGCGAGTGCACTCATTCCGCTCGGTGGAAGTCCGAGCC
>Ga0076930_100344_pt1 | contig 50010 bp, 36 predicted proteins | sample HotLakConsoUCCRE_FD_71149 | JGI IMG/M metagenome (GOLD analysis project Ga0076930, IMG submission 71149) | Hypersaline microbial mat communities from Hot Lake, Washington, USA - Hot Lake Consortium UCC-RE (version 3) (version 3) ...
GAGTGTGTTCCGCTTCCGGGACGAGACCGTGCCTCCGGTCCTGGTGGAGCGGGCGCTGGATGCCGGCCGCTGGGCTCCCAACCACAAGCTCACCGAGCCCTGGCGCTTCACGATCCTGGGGCCCCGGACCCGGGATGCCTTGGCCCCCCTGTACTCCCGGACAAAGCTCCGGAAGCTCCCCCCGGACGCCCCGGCGGAGCGGGTCCAGCAGGTCCTCTCCCTGGCCACCGCCAAGTGGCTTTCGAAGCCGGTGGTGGTGGCGGTGAGCCAGACCCCCGAGGAGGATCCCCTCCGGCGGGAGGAGGACTACGCCTCGGTGGCCTGCGCCATCCAGAACATCCAGTTGGCGGCCTGGGCCCTGGGGCTGGGGAGCCAGTGGAGCACCAGCTCGCTGATCCAGGACCCGGAGGCCATGCGCCTGGCCGGGATCCCCCCGGAGGAGCGGGTGGTGGGGCTGGTCTTCCTGGGCTGGCCCGAGGAGGTGCGACCCTCCCGTCGGCGACCGCTGTCCCAGGTGCTCCGGAGGATGCCGTAGCCCTTCCTCACTCCGAGATCGGCACCCCGGTCCGCTTCTTCAGCAGGAACAACCCCTCCTGGAGGCTGGTCACCAGGATCGTGCCGCTCTCGAAGAAGGGGTAGTTGCTCCATGCGCCGCTGAATCCCGGGCCCACCTGATGGGGAGAGGTGTCGAACTTCCCCACCTCCACCGGATTCAGCGGATCGGAGATGTCCAGGATGTGGAGTCCGTACCGGTAGTTGGCCTGGTACATGGTCTCGCCCACGATGTAGAGGTTGTGGGCGCTGGCGGGGTCGGACCCCATGAAGATGTGCATCTCGGGATCCTCCAGATCGGAGAGATCCCAGATGAGGGTCCGTGTTGTAGACACATTTCCGGCAATGACGTCACTCTCGTCATTCATGTAGTGCCACCGGTGGTCGGCCGTGGTCCACCCCTGGTGCATGTATGCGGGGTTGGGGTGCGAGGAGCGGGAGAGGAACTCCGGAGCCGCCTTGTCGGTGACATCCGCCACCACGAAGGAGTTCCCATTGGAGAGGAGGCAGATCTCCCGGTCCCGGTAGCGCCCATCCGGGCCCCGGTAGATCAGGCACTCCACGTCGTGGGTTCCCCGCTCATCCACGAAACAGCCGGCAAAGACCGGATTCAGCGGCTCCCGGATGTCCACCATGTGGAGCCCACCGCCACAGGTCTCCCCCCCGCCACGGGAGCCCACCAGGTAGGCGAAGCCGGTCTCCTCATTGATGGCGATGTTGTGCACGCTGGCCACGTTGGGGTAATGCACGTCCGGCTCGAAGATCACCGGCGGGTTCGCCACATCCCGGAGCCTCCGGAGGTCGAGCACCTGCATGCCATGATTCCCGGCGCCATCGGCCACGATGTAGGCGTGATCCCGGTAGGTCTTGATGTCCCGCCAGAGCTGGGTGGGGGGGGTATCGGGGGTCTTGGGGAGGTCCCCGATGAGCACAGGGTTGGTGGGGTCGGTGATGTCGATGAAGGAGGTGCCGTCGTTCCGCCCCACCAGGGCGTACTCCCGACCGGTCTCCGGATCGGTCCACCCCCAGTTGTCGTTGGTCCGCACCCCCCGGGCCAGGGGTCCGTCCCGGAGCATTGAGCCGGGGATGAAGGCCAGGAGTTCCACCTCGTCACAGGCGAAGTCCCCCACCATCCCGTCCTGGCAGATCCGCTCCTCCCCCAGCAGGGCGGTGAGGTGGTCGGGGGGGCTCACCAGCATCCCCCGGTCCTGCCAGTTGCCGGAGCCGTCCCGCTCGTAGGGGAAGACCGCCCCGGCGCCATGGTGCATCCCGGTGGCCGTCACCATCACCACCCCACCGTCCGCCACGATCCGGTCGCCGAAGGCGTCCCGGGTCACGGTGTCGGTGAGGCGGATCCGCCGTCCCCCGGTGGGGACCCCATCCTCTCCACCGCCATAGATGTAGACGAGCCCGGTGTCGGTCCCCCGGGGGGCAGGCGCACCGATCCAGGTGTCATTCCCCGACAGGGCCACGGCGGCGCCGAATCGGTCCCCCTGGACCCCGTCGAAGGCCGCCAGGCGGGAGCGCTCCGTCCAGTCGCTGGACGCGCCCTCCCGGTGGAAGACGTACGCCGCCCCGTAGCCGCCCGCCGCCCCCGGAGCACCGATCACCGCCCGGTTCCCCTGCAGCGCCAGCGCCGACCCGAAGGCCGCCTCCGCCTCCGGAGCCGGCTGGTGCCGGGCCACCTCACTCCACTGACCACCCTCCAGGGCGAACTCGTACACCCGCCCGGTGCGCTCCACCGTGGCCCCCTCGGTGGAACTCCACCCGGGGGCCCCCACCAGGGCCCGCCCCTCTTCCAGCGCCAGGGCCGCGCCGAAGCGGTCCCCTGGGGCTGCGTCCGACGCCTCCCAGCGCCCCGCCGGCGTCCAGGCCCCATCGCTCCCCCTCCGGAAGAGGTGCACCGCCCCGGCGGGTGGAATCTCCTCCGCCTCCTGCCGGGCGGGCGCCCCCTCCTGCACCACCACGGGAGGACTCCCGGGCTCTCCCACCAGGAGCCAGTCCCCCAGCGCCGCCATGCTCAGCCCGAACTCGTTGCTGCAGTAGCCGTAGGCGTTGCATTCGGCGTCCAGCCCCGTGATCCCCCCGGTGGGGAGGGTTCCGCTGTGGGTCCAGTTCCCCCCCTGCTGCTGGAAGATGTGGATCGTCCCCCTCTTCTGGGCCACGAAGAGGGTGTTCCCGGTGCGCGCCAGCACGGTGCCGAAGCCGTCTGCCCGGCCGGCATCCGGCGCCCGGAGCTGCCCCACCTCATTCCAGCCGGAGCCCGCCTTCCGGTATACGTAGGCCAGCCCGGGTCGGAAGGTGTTGTTGGGCTCCGCGATGATGAGTTCGTCCCCCTCCAGGACCACCGAGACCCCGAAGGACCCGGACTGGGCATGGGCCGCGGGTACCGCCGCCACCAGGGCGAAGAGGAGGGCGAGAAGGGAAAGGGAACGGCGCATCGAATTCTCCTGCGGGGAAAGCGACGGGAGCGATCCACAGGGGATCAGCACCCCCGCTGACGGTTGGATCGGACTGGAATCCAGAGTAGGTACGGGGAAGGGGGGTGGGCAAGCCAAATCGTCCCGGAGAACCCGGGGCCGGAGCCGTCAGAGCGTTCCCAGGAAGGCCAGGAGCGCAGCCTGATCCCCTGGGGAGAGGGCGTCGAAGAGAGCCCGACTCCCCGCCGCCTCCCCACCGTGCCTCCGGATGACGTCCCGGAGATCGGTGGCTCCCCCGTCGTGCATCAACAGGGGGCGAAAGCGGAGCCCTGCCAGGGGGGCGGTCCGCAGCTCCGTGGGGGAAGCGGAGGCGCTGCAGATCCCCTCCAGGTCCGGGCCCAGGTCGTGGAGGAGGAGGTCCGTGTAGAGACGCACCGGGCGGTCCGCCAGGGCCCGGGGCTCCACATCGGCACCGGTGCGCATCGCCGGGACATGGCAGAGGGTGCATCCCACCTCCTGGAAGAGCGCCTCCCCCCGGGCCACCACCCTCCGCTCCTCCGGCCCCGGAGGCACCGCAGGCTCGGGAGGGGCCAGGAAGCGGATATACGCCAGCAGCGCATCCGCCTCCTCCGGACCCACCTCCGGATCCGGGGCCGGGTCGGCGCCCATAGGGAGGGGTCGACCATTGATGGTCAGTTCATGGGGATGCGCCACCGTGGTGAGCCCCATCTCCTGGAGGAGGGCCCCTTCGATGAAGGCCCTCAGGGTGGCGTCGGTGGCCTTGTGGCCGAAGCGGGCAAGGCGACCTTCCGCGTCCACCCCGGCCCGACCGGAGATCCCGTCGCCGTCCCGGTCCTCCGGATCCGCCAGGGAGAGGATCTCGTCGTCGGGGATCGCCTCCAGCAACCCCATTCCGTAGAGGGCGGTGGCCACCAGGTCCACGGCGTGGGTGGCTGAGGGGGGGAGGGTCTCCCCGGATCCCCCCAGGCTCCGGAGGAGCTCCGTGATCCGGGGCTGGACCGTCTCGCCCCCCTCCTCCACCAGGGGGTCGCATCCGTCCGCCCCCCAGCGGCTGGACTTCAGCACCCGTTCCACCCCGCTCCCCCCCACGGTGGGAAGATCGTGACAGGAGCTGCAGCGCATCTGGTTGTAGGCCGGGCCCAGCCCCTCCGCTTCGGTGAAGTCCCGGTCGAAGAGGTCCCGCCCCGCGGCGAAGCGGACCAGTTCCCCGGGGGAGAGCCCCTGCAGCGGCGCCCCCACCTCCCACGGCACGTTGGCCTCAGGAGGGTCCACTGCACAGGCGACGAGGGTGGAGGCCCAGAGCACCCCCACCCCCGCCACCATCCTGCTTCGCCGCCCCCCCCTCCTCACCCCTGGGGGCGCCGGATCTCGTATCCCGCCGGGGGCTCAGCACCCAGAAGATGCTCCACGAAGTAGTCCCAGCGCTTTCGCACGAAGTAGGGCTCGTTCAGACCGTGGGCCCGGTTCGGGGCGATGATGAGGTCGAAGTCCTTGTTGGCGTTGATGAGGGCGTCCACCACCTGGATGGTCATGGCGGAGTGCACGTTGTCATCCATGTCGCCGTGGATCAGGAGGAGCTTCCCCTGGAGGTTGGCCGCGTGGGTGGCATTGGCCTCCGCCTCGAAGTTGTCCGTCTCCTTCGCCTCGTCCCGCACCAGCTCCCCCTGGTACTTCTCGGCCCAGTAGATGTTGTAGCTCCGGTTGTCGTGGTTCCCCGCCCCCGCCACACCCACCTTGAAGAAGTCCGGATGGGTGAACATGGCGGCGGTGGTGGCGAATCCACCCCCGGAGTGTCCGTAGATCCCCACCCGGTCCAGGTCGATGAAGGAATGCCGGGCCGCCAGTTGCCGGATGGCCGCCACATGGTCCGGGATCCCGTTGTCGTTGAAGTCCCCATAGTAGGCGTCGTGGAAGGCCTTCGACCTCCAGGGGGTCCCCAGGTGATCCAGCTGGATCACCACGAAGCCCAATTGGGCCAGGGCGAAGTTGTCTCCCCCGCTCCGGAAGTCCCAGCTCCGCCCCACCGACCCCACCTGGGGCCCGGGATAGATATGGGTGATGATGGGATACTTCTTCTCCGGGTCCAGATCCGGGGGGAGGAAGAGGAGCCCGTGGAGGTCGGTGATCCCGTCCCGGGCCTTCACCGTGAAGACCTCGGCGGGGCGGAAGTCCAACTCCGCCACCAGACGACTGACGTCCGCCTCCTCCAGGGGCATCACCACCGACCCGTCCCGGCCGGAGCGGAGCACGGTGACCCCCGGGGTGTCGATGGTGGAGTACGTATCCACGAAGTAGGCCCCGTCCGGAGACCAGCGGATGTCGTGGTGACCCTCCTCCGGGGTCAGGAGGGTGAGCCCGGTACCATTCCGGTTCACCCGGTACAGGTAGGCCTCGTAGACGAAGCGGTCGCTCTCCCGCCCCCGGGCCACGAAGTAGATGGAGCCGGAGGCCTCGTCCACATGGACCACCCGATCCACCATCCAGGGGCCGGAGGTGAGCTGCCGCACCACTTCCCCGGCGTCATCCAGGATGTAGAGGTGCGCCCAGCCGTCCCGCTGTGACCACCAGAGCACCTCGCCATTCTCGAAGACGAACCAGGAGGCGGGATCCAGCCGGCTGCCGTGGGACATCTCCACGTAGGTCTTCCCGGTCTCGTGGGCCAGGGTGGATGTGGCGCCGGAGGAGGGATCCACCCGGTGGAGCCACATGTTCTTGTAGCCCCGGTCAGTGGAGGCCACAAAGAGGGTGGAGGAGTCCGGGCTCCACGCGGAGTCCGGCAGCGAGCCCCCCATGGAGAGGCTCAGCGCCCGGTGCGGCACCTGCACCGCCACGTTGGACAGGACCGAGGGAAGCCCGGCGGAGCCGCCGTCCCCATCCGCCAGCGACGCCGGATCCAGGGTGATCACATGGATCCCTGGATTCGGGATGACGGAATCCCCGGGAAGGGCATACGGATAGGAGTAGTGCACCGGGCGCTGCGGCGTCATGGAGATGTAGTGCATGTGCTCCACCTGCCGCTCGTCGTCCCGGGTCACCGCCAGGCGCCGGGAGTCGGGGGACCACCGCACCGATGGGCTCCGGACCGTGGAGTTCCGGATCTGGTTCGGGCGGGGGTATCCCAGCCCATAGGAGAAGAACTCCTCTCCGTCCTGGGTCAGCCGGATGGAGTCCCCTCCCCCTGCAGGACGCAGGTAGAGGTCGTGCTCCACCACGAAGGCCTCCCAGCGCCCGTCGGGGGATTCCACGTAGGGGCGATCGTCGGGGATGGAGTCCCCCACCGTGCACGAATAGCGCACGATGTCGCACTGGAACCCCCGCTTCCGGGCATTGAACTCGATGGTCTCCAGTTCCTCCACGAACTCGAAGTCGTCGAAGGGGAGCTTCTCCCCGGCGTAGGCCGTGTCGTCCGCCATGGACATGGCCGCAGCCAGACGGTGGTGGTCGAAGAGGGGCCGGCGGATCCGGGCCCCGGGGTCCACCACGATGAACTCGTGGCCGCTCCCCAGGCTGTTCCGGTACCAGAAGCGCCGACCGTCCTCCAGCCACTCCGGCGTCACCTGGTTTCCGGAGATCATCTGGGAGGTGTGCCACGACAGGAACTGCTCGGCCCGGTTGTAGTCCACCTCCTGGGCGCCTGCGGGCACCCCCTGCAACAGGAGCAGCATCCCCAGCGCGACTGGTACGAACCATTCCTTCCTCATCGGTCCCTCCTCCGTTGCAGCAGCTCTGCAGGGCCCGGGCGAGCCGGGGTCCGCACCAGTACGATGGTCATAGTATGACCGTCGGGTGACAATTTCCTTGTCATTGTAATGCCCCGTTGCATATCGTGGCCATAGTCCTTTCCTGGACCCCAGCGTCGACACCGGTCCCCGCAGGCTGGAAAGGCTCACCACCGAAGGAGAAGAGATGAAGATTCCCCTGTCGAGCCGTCCCTGGATCGCGATCCTCGCAACCCTGGCTTCACTCCTCCTCGTCCCCTCCGGACCCCTCCTGGCCCAGTCCGGGAGCATCACAGGCACCGTGGTGGATGCCCGGAGCGGACAACCCATCAATGGCGCCGTCGTCTCGGTTTCCGGGACACAGATGGGCGGCCTCACCAACGCCTCGGGCCGGATCCTCATCCTGGGAGTGCCCTCCGGATCCCGCACCCTTCGGGTCTCCCACATCGGCTATCGCTCCACCGAGCAGACGTTGGATGTGGCGGCGGGGGAGACCACCACGGTGGACTTCAGGCTGGAAGTGAGCGCCGTGGCCCTGGATGAAGTGGTGGTGACGGGAACTGCGGGGGCGGTGGAGCGGCGGAAGCTGGGGCAGTCCATCGCTTCACTGAACATGGAGAACATCCAGGAGAACGTGCCCATCGAGGGCTTCGGCCAGGCGCTGGAGGGGAGGATCCCCGGGGTGCGGTCGGTGGGGGTGGCCGGAGGGGTGGGAGCCGGCCGGGAGCTCCGGATCCGGGGCACCTCCAGCTTCGTCCTGAACCAGCGCCCGGTGATCTACGTGGATGGGGTGCGGATGGACACCAACGCCGGAGAGTGGGGCTCCATGGCCGGGGCCACCTGCTGCGCCTTCTCCGGCGGCGCGGGCGAGGACCGGCTGTCGGACATGAACCCGGAGGACATCGAGCGGATCGAGGTGCTGAAGGGTGCGGCCGCCGCCACGCTCTACGGCTCCGAGGCCTCCGGGGGCGTCATCCAGATCTTCACGAAGAAGGGGCGTTCCAACTCGGCGCCCCAGTTCACCTTCTCCAGCTCCGTGGGGTTCAACCGGCACCGGGAGAACTTCCCCACCACCCTCTATCCCAACTTCACGGGGCCCGACGGGTTCCGGGCGCTGGACTCCAACGAGACCCTCATCGAGAACGGGCTGGTGAACAGCTACGACCTCACGGCCCAGGGGGGTGGTCAGGACGTCACCTACTTCATCTCCGGCGGGTTCAACTTCGAGGAGGGATCGGTCAAGCCCAACAGCCAGACCCGGGGGAACCTCCGGATGAACCTCAACTGGACGGCCAACGACCGCTGGACGGTGGGGATCAACTCGTCGTACACCCGGAACCAGATCTACTCCCTCCAGTCCGGGAACAACTGGATGTCGCTCCTGGGGAACGCCACCATCGGGAGCCCCAAGAACGCCACAGAGGAGACCCCCTACGGTGAGCCGTGGATTCCGGTGGCGAACATCAAGGAGGTGGAGACCTTCTCCAATGCCAACCGGTGGACCGGGGGTGTGAACATCGCCTTCTCCCCCACGGAGAACTTCTCCCACCGGGTGAACCTGGGGCTGGACAACGTGGACGATCAGAAGCAGCGGAACCTCCCCTTCGGCTTCTTCTACGTCTACGCCGGTGAGGCCGGAGAGCGGAACATCGGATACCGCTCCGCCCGGACCTTCACGGCGGACTACCTGGGGCAGTACAGCTTCAACCTCGGGGAGCGCCTGGGCTCGCAGTTCTCCTTCGGCGCCCAGGGGTTCTGGGAGACGGCCGAGACCTCCATGGCCACCGGGAAGGAGTTCGCCGGTCCGGGGGTGACCACGGTGGGGGGGGCCGCCACGACCTTCGGGGACGAGCAGTTCAACGAGACGGTGAACATCGGCGCCTTCGCCCAGAACCGATTCGAGATCAACGACCGGCTCTTCGTCACGGTGGGGGCCCGGGTGGATGGGAACAGCTCCTTCGGGGAGAACTACGGGCTGCAGCTCTACCCCAAGGTGGACGCCGCCTACAACATGAGCTCCACCGACACCCCCTGGCTCCCGGGGGTGGTCTCGAACCTGAAGCTCCGGGCGGCCATGGGGCAGGCGGGGAAGGCCCCCGGCGCCTTCGATCAGTTCCAGACCTACGATGCCACCGCGGTGCTGGGGGATGTCCCGGGGGTCACGCCCGACAACCCCGGGAATCCCGACCTGGAGCCGGAGAAGACCACGGAGGTCGAGTTCGGCTTCGACGCGGGGCTCTTCGATGACCGGGTGGGGGTCTCGCTGACCTACTTCGACGCCACCACCCGGGATGCGCTGCTGCAGGTGCCCCTTCCGGCGTCGGCCGGCTTCCAGAGCGCCCAGCTCCAGAACGTGGGGGAGATCTCCAATCGGGGTGTGGAGGTGACGCTGGACACGTCACCGGTGGTGACGGAGCGGCTGCGCTGGACCACCAACCTCAACTTCGAGTGGACCGAGAACGAGGTGGTGGATCTGGGGGATGCCGCGCAGAACGGCATCCTGGGGAACCAGCGGGAGGGATACCCCATCGGGGCCATCTTCGACCGGGAGATCGTGGGGTGGAACCCGGACACCCGGCGCCACTCCCGGAGCGATACCACGGTCTATCGGGGGCACCCCCTCCCCAACTGGTCCGGGTCGTTCGGGAACTCGGTCACCATGGGGCCGGTGCGGATCTACGCCCAGCTCCGGGGGGAGTGGGGGGCCACCTTCTCCAACAGCGACCGCCCCTACCGGATCCGGCAGCAGGCGGGAGATGAGTACCTCCGGACGCTGGACGCCTCTGGGAACCCCACCCCCGTGACCGACTCCATCTCCGACTACTACAGCCTGGTGAGCGCCTACGACTCCCGGGACCAGATCCGACTCCAGGAGTTGTCTCTGGGTTACACGCTCCCGGACGGCCTTGGAGAGCGCTTCGGTCTGGGCAGGACGACGGTCACCCTCTCGGGATACAACCTGTACTGGTGGGACGGCTGCAACTGCATGGACCCGTCCATGCAGTTTGCGGGGGGGAGTTCGTTCAACTTCTCCGGCTTCCTGGCCATGCCACAACCCAGGAAGTTCCTGTTCTCCGTACGCACCGCCTTCTGAGTGGGGAGCCGATCAATGACGAAGACGACGGGGTTGAGGGTGGTTGCGGCGGCCTTCCTGCTGGCTGGGGCCGCGGCGTGTGACGGTCTCCTGGAGGTGTCGGACCCGCAGCGCTACACCTCCGAGGATCTGGACCGTGCCCTGGAGGCTGTGGCCGCAGGAGTGGAGGGCGACCTCTACATCGCCATGGACCAGGTGGTGATCTACCAGGGGCTCCTGGGGGACGAACTCCAGCATACGGGGACCTGGGCGGGCTACGACGACATCGACCACGGTCGGTTCATCTACTCGAACCACAACGCCGAGGGGGAATATCGGCAGCTCCTGAGGGCCCGGTGGTTCGCCGGGGATGCCCAGGAGCGGTTCATCCGGGTGCTGGGAGACGCGGAAGCGGCGAACAGCCCCCTCATGGTCCAGGTGCAGACCACCGAGGCGGCCGCCGACATGCTCCTGGGGATGATGTTCTGCGAGGCCCCGGCGGAGGCCAGCGGCCCGGCGGTCCCCAGCACCGACATCCTCCGGCAGGCGGAGGCCGGATTCACACTTGCCCTGCAGAGCGCCGAGCGGGCGGGGACTCCGGAGTGGGCGCTGGTGAACCACGCCGGTCGGGCCAGGGTCCGGCTCTACCTGGGGGACCATGCCGGAGCCGCCGCCGACGCGGGGATGATCCCCAACGGCTGGTCGAAGGTGGCCGAATTCTCCCTGAACAGCGGGCGGCAGAACAACTCGGTGGTGTCCCTCATCACGGCGAACAACAACCGTGCGGCCAGCGTCCGTGAGAAGTGGTGGCCGGCCTACGACCACGACACCCGGTCCCTTCGGGATCCATGGACTGATGAACCGGACCCTCGGAAGGCGGTCTTCTACGACGGCTCGCTGGGGGTGGATGGGGTGACCCCCCACTATAGCCAGTGGAAGTACCGGGATCTGGGGGCGGACATCCCCTTCCTCCACGCGGACGAGATGCGCCTCATCGAGGCCGAGGTGGCGTGGCAGGGCGGCGACCTGGATGGTGCCCAGGAGATCATGAACGCCCTCCGGAATGCGGTGGGGCTCTCCCCGCTTCCCGCCTCGTCGGACCCGGAGGTGGTGAAGCAGTACCTGCTGAACGAGCGGCTGGCGGAGCTCTGGATGGAGGGGCACCGGGTGGTGGACCTCCGTCGCCTGGGTGAACTCCAGAGCGTCTTTGCCGCGCTGGGGGATCCGGAGCGTCCGGCTTCTCGCCCGTCCATGTTCCCCATGGACGACAATGAGGCCCGGGACAACCCCAACATCGAGGACGACGCCACCCAGCGGTGTCTGCCCATGAGCTGACGGAGGGGAAGCGGCGCCGGCCCCCATTGGACCGGTGGCGGTACAGGAGCCCCGGGTGCCCAGGCACCCGGGGCTCCTGTACTTCCGGCTCCGCTTGGCGGGGCCAAGGCAGATTCTCCCGTCCTCTCCCGCAGGCGCGCTCCCCCGGGGACAGATCTGGTTCACGGGGCGGGGGCGGCCCACCCGCTACATCGCGGCTCCGCCGGACCCGGGACAACCAGATCCCGGGTAACAGGACGGTTCACAGGCGTGTCCCGCCCTCTCGTCCCGGCTATCTTTTGCTATGGGAGGTGGGGGCGACGGTGCCCCTCCCCCCCACCCCCCCCTGGATCGTCGAGCCATGACCCTGCATCGCCGCGACTTCATCAGCCGGGTGGCGCGCCTGGGCGGCAGCGCCCTGGTGGCCCCCTCCCTGGCCGGACTGGCCTCCTGGAACTTCGCCACCCCGGCGGAGGCCAGAGCTGCAGCCGCAGCCCGGGCCGACCTGCACCGTTCCTTCGGATACGGGGGGCTGGTACGGGGCAGGGACACACCGGAGTTCGAGATCCCGGAGAACTTCCACTGCGTCCGGATCAGTGAGGCGCTGGCCCCGTCCGTTGGGAATCCGGGAGTCCGTGTTCCCAACGCATTCGACGGAATGGCCTCGTTTGCCCTCCCCAACGGGAATGTCCGTCTGATCCGGAACCACGAGATGACGGATCCGCCGGAAACCGCCCGCCCCATGGGCTCCCCGTACTACGACCCGAAGGGGAGCGGGGGCACCACCTCCCTGGAGGTCCGTATCACCGGCACGGGGGCCGGCCGGCAGGTGGAGGTGGTGGATGAGTTCGTGTCGCTGGCGGGGACCCGGGTGAACTGCGCCGGGGGCCCCACCCCCTGGGGATCCTGGCTCAGCTGCGAGGAGACCTGCAGCGGGACGGCCCAGGGCTTCGACAAGCCCCACGGCTACATCTTCGAGGTGCCGGCATCCGCCACCGGGCCCGTGGACCCGGTGCCCCTCACCGCCATGGGACGCTTCATCCACGAGGCCATCGCCGTGGACCCGGAGACGGGGATCGTCTACGAGACCGAGGACGCCTGGTACAATCCCGAGAACGGGCAGCCGGGGGCGGGGCTGTACCGCTTCATCCCCAACCGGCGGGGAGTCCTGGCGGAGGGAGGACGGCTCCAGATCCTGGCGGTGGACGGTCAGCCCGGGTATGTGACCGCCCGGGGTCAGCGCCCCGGCACCACCCTTCCGGTCCACTGGGTGGACATCGAGGACCCGGACCCGGCCTCGGCGGAAGCCGACCCCGCCACGGTCTTCCGGGAGGGGCTGGCCAAGGGAGCGGCGGCCTTTGCCCGGCTGGAGGGGGCCTGGGCGCAGGACGGGGGGATCTACGTCGTGTCCACCAATGGGGGCGATGCCCGGGCGGGGCAGGTCTTCTTCTACCGCCCCACCTCCGCCGATGCGGGGGAGCTGACGCTGGTCTTCGAGTCCCCCTCGCCGGAGGTACTGGATGCCCCGGACAACATCTGCATGACGCCCCGGGGAGGGCTGATCATCTGCGAGGACGGCGGGGGAGAGGAGTTCATCCGGGGGCTGGACCGGGAGGGGCGCATCGTGGACCTGGTGCGGAGTCCCCACGCGGAGGGGACGCCGGAGCCGGGAGAGTTTGCCGGAGCCTGCATGAGCATGGATGGAGAGGTGCTCTTCTTCAACGTGCAGGGCTCCTCCCGCCTGGACGGTAATGCCGCCAGCGTGACGTACGCGCTCTGGGGGCCGTGGGGCGCCGGCCCCCTCTGAGGCGGTGGGTGACGATTCCGCCTGTAGTCAGGAACGCGGAATCAATGAAGGGGGTACAGCCCGGACTCCCGCTGTCCACCTTTTTCATCCGGGGATGATCGACATGGTCAGAGCTTCACTCGCTGCAGGTTCGCTTGCCGCCCTCGTGGTTCTGTCGGCCTGTGGGGCCGGAACCCCCGGGCCGGCAGCCGGCCCGGCACCCGCGGAGCCCGAGACAACCGCGGCCGCGCCGACACCGACGCCACCGGCCGCAGAGGCCGTCCTTCCCGATTCGGCGGGAGTCTTCGACGGCATCTACACCGCAGACCAGGCGTTTCGTGGAGAAGAGGTCTACAAGGCCACGTGCGCCGAATGCCACGAGACCCAGATCTACACCGAAGCCCAGTTCCGGAACCGCTGGGAGGGCCGCTGGGCCATCCAACTGTGGTACTACATCCACGACCGGATGCCGTACGGGAATCCCTACTCCCTCACCCGGCAGCAGGTCACGGACGTCTTCACCTACATCCTCCAGTTGAATGGCGCCCCCACAGGCGACCGGGAGCTGGGGACGGACGATCCCAGCCTGATGCCCTTCATGATCAACTGGGGTGCCGCTCCGTGATGTGAACCGGGCAGGATCCGGTGGTTCAGGCGGGCCATCTCCGACGGGGAGATGGTCCGCTTTCCTTTGCCGGGGGCTTCTCTGCCGCGGATCCTCCCAGGGAGCGGACACAAAACCCTCGTCACCACCGCTCCGGGGCCGTAGCTTCACACCAACAATGATCCGGATCCATCCCCGGGTCAGGCCGCTCGCCCTCCAGGAGGTTCCCATGCCGTCGCGTCGATCCTTTCTCCGGACCTCCGCTGCCGCCGGTGGTGCCATTGCCCTGGGTGCGGGACGCCCCGGCGGCCTGGAGGGGCTTGTACCGGCAGCTCCCATCGGCCTCGGGACGACGGGGCGCGGGGACCAGCCCCGTCGGATCCGCCTCCTGATCCTGGGAGGGACCGGCTTCATCGGCCCCTGGCAGGTGCGCTACGCCGTGGAGCGGGGTCACGAGGTGACCATCTTCAACAGGGGGCAGAGCGCTCCGGGGATGTTCCCGGGGGTGGAGGAACTCACAGGAGATCGGGCCGCCAACCAGTTGGATGCCCTGAAGGGCCGCCGGTGGGATGCGGTCATCGACAACTCAGCCTCCCGATCCGACGCCCCCCAGTGGGTCCGGGACTCCGCCAACCTCCTGAAGGATGCGGCGGACCAGTACCTGTTCATCTCCACCCGGTCGGTCTACCGGGACCTGAGCATGGTGCCTGCCACGGTGGACGCTCCGGTCCTCACCCCGGAGACGACCCCCAACTGGACCCCCGACCGGCCCTACACCTACGGTCTCGCCAAGGCGCTGGCCGCAGCCGAGGCGGTGAAGGCCTTCGGGGATCGCACCACCATCGTCCGGCCGGGGCTCATCGTGGGGCCCGGCGACGCCACCGACCGCTTCACCTACTGGCCGGTGCGAATAGAAAAGGGGGGAGAGATCCTGGCCCCGGGAAATCCCCTGGAGGACCGCATCCAGGTCATCGATGTCCGGGACCTGTGCGAGTGGGCGGTGCGCCTCTGTGAGGCCCGGACCTACGGCACCTACATGGCGGTGGGACCGCAGAACGGCCGGTCGATGGCCGAGTTCCTCTATGGGATCGCCGCCGTCACCACAGCCCCGCTGAGCTGGACCTGGGTCCCCCGGGAGTTCCTGGCGGAGCATGGGATGCGCCCCTACGCCGAGATGCCGGTCTGGCGCCCCCCCACTCCGGGGTTCGAAGGCTTCGCACGCTTCGACCTGACCCGGGAGGTGGCGGCGGGACTCACCTTCCGGTCGCTGGCGGACACGGCCACCTCCACCCTGGAGTTCCACCACTCCCGGCCGCCTGAACTCCAGACCCTTCGGGTGGGGGCCACGGCGGAACAGGAGCGGGCGGTCCTCCAGGCCTGGCACGCCAGCCGGAGGGGGTGAGCCGGAGATGACCATCGCCCGCTTCCTGGGAATCTACGGGGGGACGCTGGTGACCTTCCTGGCCCTGGACGCCCTCTGGCTGGGGGTGGTGGCCCGGGGCTTCTATGCCCGGCAACTGGGGGAGATGCTCAGGGACGACCCCCGGTGGGGAGCAGCCGTTCTCTTCTATCTCATCTATATCGCCGGGGTGGTGGTGTTGGCTGTGCTTCCGGCGCTGGAGGGACGCTCCCCGGCGAAGGCGCTGGGACTGGGGGCCCTCCTGGGACTGGTGGCCTACGGCGCCTACGACCTCACCAATCTGGCCACCCTCCGGGGCTTTCCCGTCCGGATGGTGGTGGTGGATCTGGTCTGGGGAACGGCGCTGACGGGGGTGGTGGCGTGGGCGGGGTACGGTGTGGGGAGGTTCCTGACGGGCTGATCCCGGACATCGGATCCCCCCGGCCCCCTCCGATCGTCAACGACTCTCGTCGTTGTGATCGGCGCATTTCTTGCCAATTGAGTCGAGTAATCCGAAGGATCGAAGTTGCCACCCACGGGTGCACCCCCGTCCCGCGAGGTCTCCATGGTCCGCCCCTCCCTCCTCTCGCTCTGCGCCATTGCTGGCTTCTTCTTCCTCTCGGCCTGTCAGGCCGACGAGGCGGTCCTGCAGCCCGGTGACGATCCGCCCCCGGAAGATTCGACCCTTCGCTGGTCGAATCCTTCCGCCTGGGCCAGTGGAGAGGTCCCCCGGGAGGGGCAGACCGTGGTGGTGCCGGCAGGGAGGACGGTGGAGCTGGACGTCTCCCCTCCCCCCCTGGGAGGGCTCCGGGTGGAGGGGACCCTCACGTTCGCCCGTCGGGACCTGGAGCTGACCGCCGGATGGATCCTGGTTCCCGGGGTTCTGCAGGTGGGGAGTGAGTCCAACCCCTTCACCCACCGGGCCCGGATCACCCTCACCGGCCCCCTGGAGCCGGAAGCGGCGCCGGGGATGGGGAACCGGGTCCTGGGGGTCCTTCCGGGGGGTCGGCTGGAGATGTGGGGGGAAACCCGCACCGCCTGGACCCACCTGGAGGGGATGGCTCAGGCCGGGGCGGACCGGATCACCCTGGCCACCCCGGTGGACTGGCGGGTGGGGGAGCGGGTGGTGCTGGCCCCCAGCGGATTCGATCCCCGTGAGGCCGAGGACCGCGCCATCACCGCCGTGTCCGGGCGGACGCTGACCCTGGACCGGGCCCTCTCCCACCTCCACTTCGGCGAGATCCAGACGATCGCCGGCCGCTCCGTGGACCAGAGGGCGGAGGTGGGCCTCCTGAGCCGTGCCATCACCATCCGGGGGGTGGGGGTCAACGACACCGGGGCGGTGGAGCCCTCCCAGGTTGGCCAGGGTGGGCATGTCATGATCCTGGCCGGCGCCATCGCCCGGATCCAGGGAGTGGAGTTCCTCCACATGGGACAGACCGGCCGGCTGGGCCACTACCCGGTGCACTGGCACCTGGCCGGGGATGTCACAGGGCAGTTCTTCCGGAACAACACCGTCTGGCGGTCCAACAACCGGTGCGTCACGGTGCATGGCACCGACCATCTGGATGTGCTGGACAACGTCTGCTATGACCACCTGGGTCACGGGTTCTTCCTGGAGGAGGGAGCCGAGACCGGGAACCGACTGGTGGGGAACCTGGGGGTGCTGGCGCGGCGACCCAACGGACCGGCCCGCCTCATCCCCTCGGACGACCGGCCGGCCACCTTCTGGGTGACCAACCCCGACAACCACCTGGAGGGGAATGTGGCGGCGGGCTCCCAGGGGATCGGGTTCTGGTACGCCCTTCCCGATCGTCCCATCGGCCCCTCGGCAGGAGAACCCGATCTCCCCCGGCGGACCCCCCTGGGCGTCTTCCGGAACAACGTGGCCCACACCAACCAGAGGGGGGGGCTCTTCGTGGATCACGGTCCCCGGCCGGACGGTGTGGTGGAGACCACCAGCTACCGTCCCATCGAGACGCCTGGAAACCCGGAATCCCCCGTGGTCCCCGCCGTCTTCGAGAACCTGGTGGCCTACAAGAACGCCGAACGGGGCGTGTGGCTCCGGGGGCACTCCCATCTCCTCACCGGGGCGATCCTGGCGGACAACCGCATCGGCGCCACCTTCGCCAGCTCCGAGAGCTTCCTTGAGGACGCCCTGGTGGTGGGTGAGACCGCCAACAACACCACCCGGCAGAACGTCTACCGGGGCTTCGAGTTCTACGACGGTCGGGTGGGAGCCCGGCGGGTGACCTTCCAGGGCTTCTCGGGCTCCGGGAACATTCCCTGGAGCGCCCTGGGCTACAACCGCCGGAACGCCTTCTCGGTCCACACCGGGAATGTGGCAGAGGACCTGGAGTTCATCGACTCACGGGTGGTCTTCCTGGAGGATCCCCAGGCGGACAAGGACGGGGACAAGGGCGCCGTGTTCCTGGACGCCTACGGCACGGTTTCCGGGAGCGCCGGGGAGTGGGTGGTGGCCAACACCCCCTTCCTCACCACCCCCGGGTGCACGCTCCGCTCCGAGTGGAACTCCCGGATCTGCCCGGGCCCCTATGTCCGGCTGATCCTGAACGCCTCCAGCGACTTCGCCCCACTGGACCTCACCCGGGACGACGGGGCGGGAGAGCGCTTCGTGGGGACGGGGAACAACCCGAATCGGGCCTCCATCAGCCTGGTGGCGAATCGTCGCTACGTCTTCCAGACCGGCGGCAACCCCCGGGACATGCGCCTGAACCTCCGGGATGCCCGGGCAGGGGAGTGGGTGGAGGTGGAGATGCCCCTGTCGGCCGCCCCGTCCCGGATCGTACGGGACTACTGGGCCGGGAATCCCATGAACGCGGTGTCGTCGCTGGAGGAGGTCCGGGCGGGAGACGGCTCCACCTGGTGGTTTGATTCCACCCGGCGGCGGCTGCACCTGAAGATGGTGGTGCAGGATGGGCGGGACTGGTCGCACCTCCGACTCTATCCCTGAGTCGCCGGAGCGGAGGTCAGTTGTCCGGCGCTCCCTGCTGGATCCAGTTCCGGAGGTTCGTGAGGTCCACGTTGTCCAGGGGGGTCCCCCCCAGCGGCATCCGACTCCCCACCACCTGCCGCCCCTCTACCCGGATCACCAGATAGCTCCCCTGGGGATTCCCGGGGATGACCCGTAGAATGGGCTCGGCGGAGGCGGTGACCCCCACCAACTGGTCGTACGCGGCCGCTGCCCGGAGGTCCAGCCCTCCCTGCTGGGCATTTCCGTGGCACCCCGCCGCCGTGCACCCCTTCCGATCCAGGATCTCCTGGATGTCGGTGGCAAAGGAGGGGTTCGCCTTCACCACCCTGGGGTCCTCGCCTCCGGGATCCGAGGGGGAGTCCCCTCCCCCACAGGCGGAGAGGAGGAGGACGGCGGACAGGAGGGGGAGGCCGGACTTCCGGAAGAGGCCGGGCTTCATGGGCAGGCCGGGGTTCAGGGGCAGGTGGAGCTTCATGGGGCGGTGTCCCTCTGGTAGGGGGTAGCGAGCCGGAAGTGGGGGCGGGCGGACAGGAAGGCCTCGATCCGATCGGCGCGCCCCAGGGCACGGGGGATGAAGTCCAGCGCCTGAAGCAGTCGGTGATCCGACTCGGCGGTGCTGAAGCGGAGGAAACCACCCCCTGCCTCTCCGAAGGACTCCCCACCCAGACAGGCCACCCCGAAATGATCGTCCGCCCCCTCCAGGAGGTAGAGGGCCAGCCCGTGGCTGGTGATCCCCAGGCGGTTGCACACCGCCGAGACATCGGGGAAGACGTAGAAGGTGGAGGTGGGCTCCAGGGTGTGGAAGCCCTCGATCCGGTTCAGCCCCTGGGTGAGGAGCGCCACCTTGTCCCGGAAGTTCTCCATGGTGGCGTCCCGCTCCGCGGCATCGGCTTCCAGCGCCGCCTTCCCCGCCCACTGCACGAACGGTGGGGTACACGACAGGGTGGTGTTGATGAGCTTCCCCAGGTGGGTTGCAGTGGTCTCGGAGGAGACCGAGAACCCCAGCCGCCAGCCCCCCATGCTGTAGGACTTGCTGAAGGTGTAGGCGGCCATCCCGTGGTCCAGCATCCCCGGCTCCGCCATGATGGAGCGGTGCTCCCCCTTCCAGACCATGTGGCAGTAGGGCTCATCACTGAATACCGCCACCCCCGCCTCCTGCACCATCCCCGACAGGCGGGCCAGGTCGTCGGCGGTGGCCACCCCCCCGGTGGGGTTGTGGGGCGAGTTGAGGAAGATCGCCCGGGGCGACGGGTCATCCGCCAGGAAGCGGGCCACGGCGTCCAGGTCCGGGCGGAAGTCCTGGCTCTGCTTCAGGGGGGTGAGCACCGCTCGGGCTCCCCGACGGGCGATGTTGGGGAGGTAGGTGGGGAAGTGGGGGCTGAAGACCAGGACACCGTCGCCGGGCTCCAGGTACAGTTCGCAGAAGAGCTGCTCGAAGACCTTTCCCCCCGGGGCGATGATCACATTCGCCGCCTCGGCGGGAATGCCGAAGCTGCTCCTGAGGTGGGCCGCAGCGGCTCCCCGGAGTTCCGGAAGCCCCGGCGAGGGGCAGTAGCGGGTCTGGTTGGCCTGGATGGCCTCGATCCCCGCCGCCCGGGCCGCCGCCGTGGAGTGGAAGGGGCTGTCCCCGATCTCCAGCTCCACCACGTCCTTCCCCGCTGCGACCAACTGCTTCGCAATCCCCAGCACCGTGAAGGCCGACTCCACCGAGAGGGAGCGGGTGAAGTCACTGTAGCGTGGGGAACCCGTCACGTGGACGCTCCGGAGGAGGGGAGAGGGAGCTGCTGGACGCGCTGCACCCACCGAGGATATTCATGGAGCGGCCCTTACGAAACCACCCGGGCGAATGTCGTTCCAGGCCCCCCCCGGACCTCTCACCCCCAGGCCCCTCCGTGGAAGACAAGCAGTCGACCCCACCGCACCTCCCCGACGGCAGCCCACAACCCTCCGGATCCGGCCACAGGAGCCCCTGGCGCCTGGACCACCTGGTCTATGCCTGCAGGGATCTGGACCGGGCCGTCTCTGCCGCAGAGGAGACGCTGGGGGTCCGCTCCGTGCCGGGAGGGCGACACCCGGGGAAGGGCACCATGAATGCCCTCATCGGCCTGGGCCCGGACATGTACCTGGAGATCGTGGGGGCCGACCCGGAGCAGCCGGTGCCGGAGGGGGGGCGCTGGTTCCAGGTGGACCGACTGGAGACGCCCCGGCTGGTGACCTGGTGCGCGGCTGGAGGGGCGCTGGCGGAGATCCACGAGAGCGCCCGCCAGGCGGGGATCGACCTGGGGGCCATCTCCGCCGGAGGGCGGAGGAGGCCGGACGGGAGCGAGCTCCGTTGGGGGGTCACAGACCCCGGGGCGCACCGGGAGGGGGGGGTGATCCCCTTCTTCATCGACTGGCAGGACTCCCGCCACCCCGCCCTGGATCTCCCCGGGGGGGGCCAGATGGTGGAGCTGCGGGGAGGGCACCCCCGGGGGGAGGAGGTGTCGCGGCTGCTGGAGGCGCTGGGGCTCCCCCTTCCCCTGGAGGCCGCTCCGGAGCCCTTCCTGGTGGCCCTGATCCGTACCAGGGGGGGCGTGGTGGAACTCCGCTGACCCCTTCCCCCGCCCCCGGGGCCCGGAATACACCAAGGGGGACGCCACCCGCCGGGTGGCGTCCCCCTTCTTCAGGACGATTCCGTCGGGCGGAAGCCCCTCAGTTGGTGTCGGCGGGCTCCAGTCGGAGGATGGGGGTGAGCACGCCACCCCGTCCCTCGATGACCAGGTAGATGTAACCGTCGGGGCCCTGCCGGACATCCCGGACCCGCCCCATCCGCTGGGCGATGGTCTCCTCGTTGATCACCTCCCCTCCTTCCAGGGTGAGGCGCGCCACCTGCTCACCCACCAGCCCCCCGGCGAAAATGCTCCCCTTCCAGCCGGGGAAGCGGTCGCCGGTGTAGACCATCAGGCCGGACACCCCGATGGAAGGGACCCAGATGTGGTGGGGGTTCTCCATCCCCTCCCGCATGGTGGCGCCGTGGATGACCGAGCCGGAACGGTAGTTCACCCCGTACCCCACCACCGGCCAGCCGAAATTCCCCCCGCCGGGGCTCAGGTTCAGCTCGTCGCCCCCCTGGGGGCCGTGCTCGGTGAGCCACACATTCCCGGTCTCCGGATGGACCACCATACCCTGGATGTTCCGGTGTCCGTAGCTCCAGATCTCCGGGAGCACCCCCGCCTGACCCACGAAGGGGTTGTCCGAGGGGACGCGGCCGTCATCATGGATCCGGATCAGGCTCCCGATGTGGTTGCTCCGGTCCTGTGCCGGGTGCGCCTCCAGGTCCCCGCTGGGGGATACCTGGCGATCCCCCAGGCTGATGAAGAGGTGGCCGTTCCCGTCGAAGGCCAGGCGGGAGCCGTGGTGCCCCCGCCCCTGCCACCACGCATCCGCCTCGAAGATCTCCTCCACGTTGGTGAGCCGATCGTTCTCGAACCGGCCCCGCACCACCGCCGTGGTCCCCAGGGAGTCGTTGGCGCTGGGCTTGGAATAGCTCAGGTAGACCAGGCGGTTGCTGGCGAAGTCCGGGTGGAGGACCACGTCCAGCAGCCCCCCCTGGCCTCCGGTGCGGACCTGGGGCACCCCCGCCACGGGTGAGGGGACCAGGGTGCCGTTCCGGACGATCCGGAGCTGTCCGCCCCGCTCGGTGACCAGCATGTCGCCACCGGGGAGGAAGGCCAGCGACCAGGGGCTGTTCAGCCCGTCCACCACCGTGGTGACACGGTAGTCATGGAGGGCGGAACGGTGCACCGGCTCCTGGGCGGTCAGGGGCGCGGCCAGAGCGACCATGAGGCCGGCGGTGATGAGAGCCAACGGGGTCCGGGCCATCGGGTCAACCTCTCCTGGACTGGGTTCCTGGAATCCGGGGACGGACCCCGGGCCAGAGTGGGCGAGATGATGCACAAGGGACCCCGGAACAGGGGGGAGGGTTCCGGGACCAGGTCACCCTGGAAGATAGCCCGCAGCCAGCTCCCGGAAGGAGTCCACCTCGGCATTCATCCGCTCCTGGTCGTAGCCCAGCTCCTCCCCCAGGATCCGGGCCACATCAGGTGCCGCCTCCATGGCCGCCCGGGCGTCCAGGAGAAGGCAGCGGGTCCGGCGGGAGAGGACGTCGTCCACGGTGATGGCCATCTCCTCCCGGATGGCCCACACCACCTCTCCCCGGAGGACCGGGAGGCGGGGGTGGAGGGGTCGGCCCAGGTCGGGGCTGGAGGCGATGACGGCCTCCACGGCGGGGGCGTCCGCCCCGTAGTGGGCCCGGACCCCGAACCGACCGGCGTTGGGGTGGTGGCCGTGGATGGGGAGCCGCTTGGTGACGCAGGAGCGAGGCTCCAGCCCCGCCAGCGTCACCGCATGATCCACCACGTCCTGCGCCATCTTCCGGTAGGTGGTCCACTTTCCCCCGGCGATGGTGAGCATCCCGGACTTCGAGACCACGATGGAGTGCTCCCGGGAGATGGCCGCCGTGTCCCCGGAGCCACCGTCGCTCCGGATCAGGGGCCGGAGCCCCGCGAACATGCTCAGCACATCCCCCCGGCCGGGATCCCGGGTGAGGTAGCGGGCGGCATGCTTCAGCAGGAAGTCCAGCTCCTCCTCCAGGGCCCGGGGCTCCAGCGAGATGTCCGGCACCGGGGTGTCGGTGGTCCCCACCAGGACCCGGTCATTCCAGGGGATGGCGAAGAGGACCCGGCCGTCGTCGGTGTGGGGCACCATGATGGCCGAATCCCCGGGCATGAAGCTCCGGTCCAGGACGATATGGACCCCCTGGCTGGGGCGGATCAGCGGCTTCGCGTTCGCGTCGTCCAGGCGACGGACCCCGTCGGCAAAGACCCCGGTGGCGTTCACCACCAGACGGGCCCGGAGTTCCAGCTCCTCCCCGCTCTCCAGGTCCCGGGCCTGCACCCCGTCCACGAAGGCCCCGTCCCGGAGGATCCCGGTGACCCGGACGTGGTTCACCGCGGCCGCCCCCTGCTCCAGCGCCGTGAGGACCAGGTGGATCAAAAGGCGGGCGTCGTCGAACTGGCCGTCGTGGTAGGACACCCCCCCCCGGAGCCCCCCGGTCTCCAGCGTGGGGATCCGTTCCAGCGTCTCCTCCACGGTGAGGTTCCGGGAGCGGCCGAAGTTGTACCGCCCCGCCAGGGCGTCGTAGACCTTCATCCCGACCCCGTAGAAGGGGGCCTCCCACCACTGGTAGTTGGGGACGATGAAGCGGAGGTCGTGGACCAGGTGGGGGGCGTTGCGCCGAAGGATCCCCCGCTCCTTGAGCGCCTCCATCACCAGGGGGACGTTCCCCTGCTGCAGGTAGCGCACCCCCCCGTGGATGAGCTTGGTGCTCCGGCTGGAGGTCCCCTTCCCGAAGTCGTCCTGCTCCAGGAGGGCCACCGAGTACCCCCGGGAGGCGGCGTCCACGGCGATCCCCACCCCGGTGGCCCCTCCTCCGATGACCACAAGGTCCCAGCGCTTGTCGTGGGTGCGGATCCGGTTCAGGAGGGAGGCGCGGGAGAGGGGCATGGTGGAGGCGCTGTGTTGTGGTGGAGGGAGGGTCCCATCTCCCCCGGGCGGGGAGGCCCGGCCCCGGTGGCGCGGTCTGCAACCCCGGGGGAGGCTGCACGATCCCATGGACGACGGATCCGACGGGGCTGCCTGCCATCGTGGACGGGCATCCCGCCTACACCCGGACAGTGGCGGCCGCCAAGCGCGGCTCCCTGAGGGCCCGGAAGGGATGGGCCGACCGGAAGCGGCTACCGGTACCCCTCCGCCTGCAACTCGAAGAGCTCCGCGTACCTTCCCCCCGCCGCCATGAGTTCATCGTGGGTCCCCGACGCCTCCACGGCGCCCTGGGCCAGCACCAGGATGCGGTCCGCCATACGGACGCTGGAGAAGCGGTGGGAGATGAGGATGCCGGTCTTCCCCCGGCTCAGCTCCTTGAAGCGCTGGAAGACCTCGAACTCCGCCCGGGCGTCCAGGGCGGCGGTGGGTTCGTCCAGGATGAGGACCTGGGCGTCCCGCATGTAGGCCCGGGCGATGGCCACCTTCTGCCACTCCCCGCCGGAGAGGTCCACACCTCCCTGGAAGCGCCGGCCGATGCGCTGGTCGTAGCCCGCGGCCAGGGGGCGGATCACCTCATCCGCCAGGCTCCGGTGGGCCGCCTCCTCGATCCGGGGGCGGTCGTCCCGAGCCTCGATCCGCCCCACGGCGATGTTCTCCCCGGCGGTGAAGCTGTAGCGGACGAAGTCCTGGAAGATGACCCCCATCCCGGAGCGCACCCCCTCCAGATCGTACTCCCGGAGGTCGTGCCCCTCCAGGAGGATCCGCCCCTCGTCCGGATCGTACAACCGGGCCAGGAGCTTCACGATGGTGGTCTTTCCGGCCCCGTTCTCCCCCACCAGGGCCAGGATCTCCCCCGCCCGGAGGGTGAAGTCCAGGTGCCGGACCGCCCACCGCTCGGCTTCGGGATACCGGAACCCCACGTCCTGGAAGACGAACCCCTCCCGGATCTCGTCGGGGAAGGGACGGGGGTTCTCCGGGGAGCGTATCTCCGGCTCGATCTCGAAGAAGGAGAAGAGATCGTCCAGGTAGAGCGCCTGCCCCGCCACCTGCGAGAAGCCCCCCAGCAGCCCCTCCAGAAGCGTCCGGAGGCGGCGGAAGGAGCCCGCAAGGAAGGTGAGGTCCCCCACCGTGAAGCGCCCCGCCACCGTACTCCAGGCGATCCAGGCGTAGGCGAAGTAGTAGGCCAGCGTCCCGATCCCGGCCAGGAGCCCCCCCCACCCCGCCCGCCGCAGCGCCAGCCGTCGGTTGTCCTGGTAGAAGGCCTCCGCCAGCCGATGGTACCGCTCCATCAGGAAGTCGTTGAGGCCAAAGATCTTGACCTCCTTCGCGGTATCCACGCCCGCCCCGGTGTAGCGGACGTAGTCCAGCTCCCTCCGCTCCGGGGTGCGCCGATAGTTCAGCGAGTAGCTGAGGGCGTTGAAGTGGGCCTCCCCCAGAAAGGCGGGGATCAGCGCCACCGCCAGCAGCAGCACCAGCCAGGGGGCGTAGATCACCAGCCCCACCCCGAAGGTGAAGATGGTCACCACATCCTGCGCCTGCCCCAGGAGCTGCCCCAGGAGGGTGGAGCGCCCCATGGTCTGCCGGCGGGCCCGCTCCATCCGGTCCTGGAGCTCCGGGTTCTCGAAGTGCTCCAGGTCCAGGGTGGCGGCGTGGGCCATGAGGCGGAGGCTCGTGACATTGGTGAGGCGCTCCGACAGCAGGGAGTCCAGGAGTCCCACGAAGCGGCCCAGGACATCCGACACGATGGCCAGCGCCAGCTCCACCAGGAGGAGCCAGCCCAGGGTGGAGAGGAGCCCCGAGCGGAGCCACTCCTCCAGGGTATCCGGGGTGCCGGGGATCCCCACCAGGCGGATCACCTCGTCGATGATCAGCTTCCCCACGTACAGGGTCGCCACCGGGAGGAGGGCCCGGACCAGCCGGAGCCCCACGTTCCCCAGGGTAAGGGCCGGACTGGTGCGCCAGACCAGCGCCACGAAGGGGGGGAGGTTCCGGAGGGCCCCCAGCCGGTCCCGGAAGCTGGTGGCCCCGACCCCCGACGGGGGAGTGGTCCCCGCCATCAGGAGGGGTGTGGGAGGGAGTCGTCGGCCAGCCGGTCCGGGAAGCCTGGGGTGGGATCGTTCATGGGAAGCCTGGACGTGGGAACGGCCACCTGCAGGGAGCAGGTGGCCGTTCCAGAGTCGTCCAGCCGCGGGGCCGGGTCAACTCGGGTGCCGTGGTGAGGACAGGCTCAGCGCTTCCGCACCGGCTTCCGTCCCTCCCGGGCCCCCAGGTCGACCTCGAACACCTCTCCGTCCACGGTGAGGGTGGCCATCTGCGTGCCGTTGAAGGTCAGCACCGTGGTGCGGGTGCGGGTCTCGGAGACCCCCTCGGCGTCCGTGCGGGTGGCCTCCACCATCCGGGTGATGGTCCCGGACAGCGGCCAGGGCTGGGCCTGCCGGTCCACGGCCCGGACCACGTCAGACATCTCGGAGGTGTAGCTCATCTCGTAGCTCCGGGTCCCCTTCCCGTCCACGTGCCGGCTGCCGCTCACCTCGCCGCTCCCGGAGCCGTTCCACGTGCGCTGCGTCTCCTCCCCCAGGAGCCCCGTGACGGTGAGGCTACGGCTACGGTCCACAGAGGCGCTCCACCCCTCCCGGGTGGCCGACCGGCTGAAGGAGGCCTCGATCTGCCCGGAGGCGGTGAGGAGCGCGTCATATCGAGTCATGGCGGCGCCCGCCTCGTCGAACCAGGTCACCGAGCGATCCCGCATGGGCTCCACCATCTGGGGCCCGGGGGTGCCGAACACGAAGGACGGCGTCGTCATCACCTCCAGGTCCGCCAGCGCTCCATCGGCGGCGATCACCGCCACATCCTCGTTCAGCGCTTCATCCACGAGCTGGTCGGGCCCCGTGGACTCGGAGCAGGCGCTGAGGGCGAAGACCCCGGCAAAGAGCATCGCGCCGGTCAGGCGGAGGGACCGGCTTCCCATCGATTCGAAGGCACTCATGGAACGTCTCCGTTGGTGTGGATCGGACCGGGGTGGGGACTTCCGCCCGCGCCGGGTCCTCTGGTGGCTTCCAGGAGCATAGAGCGCACCAGCACGGAGAACGTTAAAGGGCACGGTTCGATCCCCTCACTCCCGGTGGGAAGGGAGGACAACGTAGGCCTCCATGGCAAAATATTCCGCCAGCCCCAGCCGGTCCGCCCGGGCCGCCGTCTCCAGGTTCCGGTCCCGGACCCGCTGCCAGAACTCCCGGTCGTCGTGTCCGCCGGGGAAGGGGGCCGTGTCCTTCTGGGACTGGTGCCGGAAGATGGCCAGGATCTTCCGCCGGAGTTCCTCTCCCGAGAGGGGCACCAGCACGTCCGCCTCCGGCAGCGGCCACTCCTGCCAGGCCCCCCGGTAGAGCCACACCTCCGGGCCGGCCCCCGGAAGTCGGGCCAGCGCCTGGTCGATGGCATCCTTGCACATCCGGTGCGTGCCGTGGGGGTCCGACAGGTCTCCCGCCACGAAGACGTAGCGGGGGTCCACCATCTCCAGCAGGGCCTGGACGATGGCCACATCCTCCTCCCCGATGGGGTCCTTCCGCACCTCTCCCGTCCGGTAGAAGGGAAGGTTCAGGAAGCGGGCGGCGGTGGCGGGGACCCCCAGCGACTCCAGCGCCGCCACGGCCTCCGATTCCCGGATCCACCGCTTGAGCTCCTGCACGGCCCCATGGTCCACATCCCCGGGGCGCTTCGCCTCCAGCCACCCCTCCATCTCCCGGCGGCGCTCCGACACCTGCTCCCGGTCCAACCCCAGCGTCTTCGCCGCCCGCTCCACAAAGTCCACGTGGCGCCGCACATCGTGGTCGAATACGGCGATGTTGCCGCTGGTCATGTAGGCCACCACCAGCTCATTCCCGTTCTCCTGGAGCTTCCGGAGGATCCCCCCCATGGAGATCACGTCGTCGTCCGGATGGGGAGAGAACACCAGGATCCGCTCCCCCTTCGGCAGGCTCCGGCGCCCCCGGATCTTGGAGGTGAGCCGGCTGAAGATCTCCCCGTTGAGAGGACCCGGCTCCCCGTATCGCGCCAGCAGTGGACTCAGGTGCTCGTCGGCGTAGTCGGCGGCGGAGAGCTTCAGGATGGCCTTCTCCCTCCGCTCCGCCAGCCAGATCACCGCCCGCTCCCGGAGTTCCGGGGTCCAGTCCACGGTCTCCACGAGCCAGGGGGTGTGGATCCGGGTGAGCTCCCCGGCGGCCGGAAGGTCCAGCCAGGCCGTGGTCCGGGGATGCCGCTGCAGGAAGGTGGCCGCCACCGCCGACGAGACCGGTCCCTCCACCGCCCGGGCGACCACCGGCGCCTTGTGCTCCCCCGTGGCGATGAGGGCGATCTCCCGGGCGTCCAGGATGGTGGCCACCCCCATGGTGATGGCCTCCCGGGGCACGTTCTGCTCTCCGAAGAAGTCGCCGGCGGCGTCCTTCCGGGTCACCCGGTCCAGGGTGATGAGGCGGGTCCGGGTATGGGCGCCGGACCCGGGCTCGTTGAAGCCGATGTGCCCGCTCCGACCGATCCCAAGGAGCTGGAAGTCGATCCCCCCCGCCGCGGCGATGGCGGCTTCGTAGGCGGCGCAGGCGGCGGGGATCTCCTCCCGGGAGAGGGTGCCGTCGGGGATGTGGATCCGGGATTCCGGGATGTCGATGTGGTCGAAGAGGTTCTCCCGCATGTAGCGATGGTAGCTGTGGATGCTGTCCGGGGAGAGGCCGTGGTACTCGTCCAGGTTGAAGGTGATGACCCGGGCGAAGGACACCTCTCCCGCCCGGTGCCGCCGGATCAGCTCCCGGTAGATGCCGATGGGGGTGCTTCCGGTGGCCAGCCCCAGGACGCAGTGCCCCTTCGACGCCACGGCGTCCTGGATCACCTGGACGATCCGGTGGGCCAGGACCACCGCCAGCTCACCGGGGTCCGGGACGATCCGGGTGGGGATCCGCTCCCGCTCCCGGGCGGGATCCGCGCCCCCTGCACCCTCTCCTCCCCGCCGGGAGTCCGGACCTTCCAGGGGAGTTCCGGTGTCCTCCTCCCGGGGCCCTCCGGCACGCCGTTCCACGGGATCCGCGCCCCGCGCAGCAGTTCCGGAACGTCCCTGCGATCCCTCGTCTCCGTCCACGTCCTCCATTCCCACAGCCTCCTCGTTCGGCTTCGGGGTCCCCGGCGCTTCCACGCGGGGGTGGCCCTCCGGGATCGATCCGCGATCCGCCGCAGCGGGGTCAGGAGCATCTCCATCACCGTGACCGAACCACGCAGGGCCGTCATCGTCGGAGCCGGCGCCCGGGGAAACCGGGTGTTCGCCGAGCTCATGGCCACCCACCGGACCGGCTTCGTCCCGGCGGGGGTCGTGGAGCCCGACCCCGGAGCCCGGGCAGCGTTCCAGACCCGCTACCAGCTCCCCGACCACCGGGTGTTCGCTTCGGTGGAGGATTTCCTCGCCGCCCCCCGCTTCGGGGACATCGTCTTCATCTGCTCTCCTGACCCCACCCACTACATCCTCTGCCGGGCGGTCTCCGCGAAGGGGTATGACGTGGTGCTGGAGAAGCCGGTGGCCACCAACCTGGCGGAGTGCCTGGCACTCCTGGATGTGGAGCTCACCTCCCGGACCCGGATCTTCGTGGCCCATGTGCTCCGCTACTCCGCCTTCTTCCGGGCGGTGAAGCGGGTGGTGGACAGCGGCGGCCTGGGGGCCGTGCGCCACCTCTACCTGGCGGAGAATGTAGGGCACTGGCACTACGCCCACAGCTACGTTCGGGGGAACTGGTCCCGGGTGGAGGATTCCGCCCCCATCATCCTCACCAAGAGCTCCCACGACCTGGACCTGCTCTGCTGGCTGGTGGGACGGCCGGTGGAATCGGTGGCGTCGTACGGTGGCCTCTCCTTCTTCACCGAGGAGAATGCACCCGAGGGAGCCGCATCCCGGTGCACGGACTGTGTCCATCGGGACACATGCCTCTACAGCGCCCCCCGCTTCTACCTGAATGGTCGGCGGGAGTGGCCCTTCGATGTGATCGCAGCCCGACCGGACTCACCGGAAGCCCGGGAGGCCGCGCTGGTCCAGGGCCCCTACGGCCGCTGCGTCTGGCGCTCCGACAACGACGTCTGCGACCACCAGACGGTGATCCTCTCCTTCCAGGGGGGGCTGGAGGCGGTCTTCGACCTGCAGGCCCTTACCGCCCGGAATACCCGGACGCTGCGGGTCCTCTTCGACGGGGGAGAGCTGGTGGGGGATGTGCAGAAGGGGGAGCTGGTGGTGACCCGCTTCACCGGTCTGGTGGGGGAGGTGGAGGAGGAGATCATCCCGCTTCCCCCCGGAGGAGACCCCCACGGTGGGGGGGATCTGGAGATGCTCCGGGGGCTGGACGAGCACCTCAGGGAGGGGAAGCACCAGGGAATGGTGACCTCGCTCCGCCAGTCCATCGCCGGGCATGTGCTGGCCTTCCTGGCGGAGGAGTCCCGGCTCCGGGACAACGTGAAGCTCCCGGTGTCGGACATGCTCATCCCACATCAGCTCCTGGAGGAGGAGCCGGGGAGGTAGCGACCGCTCAGGGGAGGATCCGGGAAGGAGGCGGCCCCCAGGCTACGCCGACCGCTCCCACCAGGCGGGCCCCGCGCTCCCGCCTTCCCCCACGACCCCGGGCCCGGAAGATTCCTTCCCCCTCCCCTTCCGCTTCCGGCTGAACCGGGGGCGCCAGATGGCCAGCGCCACGTTCAGGATCCCCACCGCCAGGAGGACCCAGAACGACCCCCATTCCGGCCCGAGGGAGGCCACCAGGGACGCTCCATCCGGTGCATCAGCCCCCAGGGCAGCCCCCTCCAGCGCCGCCCGGGCCTGAAGGGTGGCCCGTTCCATCGGCCCCAGGACGTAGATCAACGACCCCTCGAAGACCAGGATCCCGGTGGCCAGCTTGGCCCACACCCAGCCGGCGTTGTGGAAGGCGGGGGTGGCGGCCATGGCCAGGAGCCCGCTCACCACCACCAGCCCCATGGAGGGGAGCACGATCCACCGGGCTACGGCACCCATGGCCATGCGGAGGGTGGCAAAGCGCTCCAGTTGGTCCGGCTCCGGGAGGGCGGCATGCAGCACCAGGAGTGCAGCCAGCCCCCCGCAGAACCCGATGGAGGCCACGCTGTGCAGGAACTTCAGTGTGCGACGCATGGGATGGCGGGGCGGGGGGAGGAGCGGTTCCGGTGGGGGCGCGCACGGTGCGCCCCGCCCCGCAAGGTGTGGTCCCCGGCGGTGCAGGTCCAGATCAGGTCAGCAGCCGCTCCACATCCCCGGCCCGGGCCAGGCCGGTCCCCTCGGTGGCCACCGCGGCAGCCCCCGCCGCCACACCGGTGCGGAGGGCCCGGGACCAGTCTTCCCCCGCCGCCAGCGCCGCCACCAGCCCGGCCATCATGCTGTCGCCGGCCCCCACACGGCTCCGGGGGCGCACCGAGGGGGTAGGCACCCGCTCCAGGAAGCCATCCGACCCCACCCCGAGTGCTCCCGAGGCCCCCAGGGAGAGGACCAGGAGGCGGGCCCCGCCCGCCTCCACCACACTCCGGGCCGCCGCCTCCTGGTCCTCTTCGGTCTCCAGGGTCCGGCCGGCCACCTCCCCCAGCTCCCGGGCGTTGGGCTTCAGGAGCTCCACCCCCACCTCCAGCGCCGCCGCCAGGGCGTCCCCCGAGGTGTCCAGCGCCACCTGGATGCCGTGCTCCGCCGCCACCGCCGCCACCCTCCCCCAGAAGTCATCCGGGACCCCGGGGGGAAGGCTTCCACTTCCCACGACCCACAGAGGCGGAGGATTCATACTAGATATCTCTTCTAGAACTGTCCTCCACTCCTCCTCCTGCATCGTTGGTCCGGGGAGGACGAACCGGTACTGATCTCCACTCCCCTTCTCGGTGACGGTGACATTCTCCCGGGTGTCCCCCAGGATCGGGATCCCCCGATGGGAGACCCCCTCCTGATCCAGCAGCCCCTTCAATTGCTCCCCCGCAGGACCGCCGACTGTAAACCAGGCTTCGGCCTCCACCCCCAGGCGGGTCAGCACCCGGGCCACATTGATGCCACCCCCGCCGGGATCCCGCTGGGGCGCTCCGGTGCGGAGCTTCGCATTGGGGCGCACCCGATCCACCTCCACCGTGACGTCCACCGCGGGGTTCATGGTCACCGTGACCACACGTCCCATCCTCAGGCCCTCAGTCGGTCGGGGAAGAGATTGGCCAGGGCCTCCGGGAGCTGGGCCGTCACATGGCGGAGCTCTCCGTCATCCACCCGTTCGCAGAGGACATCGATGGCGGCCAGGGTGGCCTTCCGCAGTTCCGGGGAGATGTCCTCACCGGGACCCAGACAGGACCGCACATGCTGCAGGAACTCCTCCACGGTATCGAAGTCGTTGGGGGCAAGGGCCGGCCGCCAACCCTCGAAGTAGGCTCCTCGGAGCAGCATCGGGAGCTGGGACCCCAGGTGCGCCACCTCTTCAACCGTCAGGCGATCCCGGAGGGTATGGAGGACCGCCCGGAGGATGGAGTAGGCCTGTTGCTGGTTCTGGAGGGGCGAGCGGGACGAGAGATCCCGGAGCCACTCGTGGGTCTTCTGGGTGGTCTGCTGGATCTGGGGGATGGGGGCGTGCCCGGACATGGTGACACCTCCTGAGCCGAAGGAGCGGGGATGGATCGGTCACACAGATCCAGGTGCAAGGACGGTGCCCATATCCTGCACCTCCGCACCCCCCATCAGTCCCTCCGGCGCCCCATCCATGCCAGGGCGGGCTGCACCAGCACCACCGGGAGCAGCGCCGCCACGAGGATCACCCCCCATTGCCCCGCCCCCGGCGGGATCACCCCCAACACTCCGGCCAGCCCCGGCACGTAGACCGCCACCGCCAGGAGCACAAGGCAGATGCCGATGGCCCCCCAGACGAACCGGTTCCGGGTCACCTCGTTGGACAGTGCCCCGGAGGCGGGGCTACGCATGTTGAACACATGGAAGAGCCGGCTCAGGGAGACCGCCAGGAAGGCGGTGGTCACGGCCTCCTCCACCGGCCGCCCCATCCCCTCCAGGACGAAGAAGAAGGCCGCCAGGATCGCTCCGGCGATGACCGCGCCGTAGAGCCCGATGGCCAGCCAGTGCCCCCGTTCCAGGATGGCCTCCTTCGACTCCCGGGGGGGGGACTCCATCACCTTCCCCGGGCCGGGCCCCATCCCCAGCGCCAGCGCCGGAAAGACGTCGTTCACCAGGTTGATGTAGAGGATCTGCAGGGGGAGGAGGGGGAGGGGAGCCCCGGCCACCGCCGCCAACCCCACCGCCAGGATCTCCCCCACATTTCCGGAGAGGAGGTAGATGACGAAGGTCCGGATGTTGTGGAAGATGATCCGTCCCTGCCGGACCGCCTCCACGATGGAGCCGAAGGCGTCGTCCAGGAGTACCATGGCGGCGGCCTCCCGGGCCACGTCGGTGCCCCGACGGCCCATGGCCACCCCGATGTCCGCCTTCTTCAGAGCCGGGGCGTCGTTCACCCCGTCGCCGGTCATGGCGATGACGTGACCCCGCTGCTGGAAGCCGTCCACCAGGTTCAGCTTCTGCTCCGGATCAACCCGGGCGAACACCGAGGCCCGGACGATGCGGTCGTGGTGGGGGTCGTCCATCTCCTTGAGCTCGGCGCCGGTCACCACCTCCAGTTCGGAGGCCTCTCCGATCCCCACGTCCGCAGCGATGCGCCGGGCGGTCTCGGCATGATCCCCTGTGACCATCACCACCCGGATCCCCGCATCACGGCAGGCCCGTACCGCCTCCGCCACTCCTTCCCGGGGGGGATCCATGAGCCCCACCAGCCCCAGGAACTCCAGCTCCGTGTAGGGATCGTCCTCCGGATTGGCAGACTTGCACGCCAACGCCAGGACCCGGAGTCCCTCCCCTGCCAGTTCATCCACACGGCGGCGCCACCGATCCCGCTCCGGCTCCTCCAGCGAAGCACCCTCCCCCTCTCCACGGATCCGGGTGGCGGCTTCCAGCACTGCCTCGGGAGCCCCCTTCACCGCCACCATCGTGGAGCCATCCTCCAGGCGATGGAAGGAGGACATCATGGTGCTCTCCCGCTCGAAGGGCTCCTCCCGGATCTGGGGAAGGCGGTCCACCAGCTCCGGCCGGTGCATCCCCAGGCCATGACCCAACCGGAGGAGGGCCACCTCCATGGGGTCTCCCCCCTGCTCCGTCCCCTCGTCCCCCGCCTCCACCGCGTCGATCTCGTTGGCCAGCACCGCCACCTGCACCAGCCTCCGGAGTGGCGCATCGTCTTCCATGGAGATCTCCTGGCCGTCCAGCTGGACCCTGGGAGCATCCACTCCACCCTCCACCTCGTAGCGCCCATCCGGCCCCTCCAGGACCCGGACCTGCATCCGGTTCTCCGTCAGGGTTCCGGTCTTGTCGGAGCAGATGACGGTGGTGGATCCCAGCGTCTCCACCGAGGAGAGACGGCGGATGAGGGCGTTGTGCCGGGCCATCCGGTGGACGCCCCGGGCCAGGGCGATGGTGGCCACGATGATGAGCCCTTCAGGGACCGCTGCCACCGCCAGGGCGATCCCGGTCTGGATCATCAGGAAGGTGTCCCGCCCCGCCACCAGCCCCGAGCCGGTGACCAGGACCGCCACCGCCAGGGTGAGCCACACCAGCCGGGAGCCCAGTCGGTCCAGGCGCTTCTCCAGGGGGGTGCTGGACGACTCCGCCGTGGCCACCATCCGGGAGATGCTCCCGATCTCGGTGTCCATTCCGGTGCCTACCACCACCCCAACACCCCACCCCCGGGTCACCGCCGTCCCCCGGAAGGCCATGCAGCTCCGATCACCGGGGCCGGCCTCCTCCTCCACCGGCTCCACCTGCTTGGGTACCGGCACCGACTCCCCGGTGAGGGCGGACTCGTCCACCTGCAGGTTGTCCACCTCCAGTATCCGAAGATCCGCCGTGATGACCCCACCCTGCTGAAGGAGGACGATGTCCCCGGGAACCAACTGGGCCGCCGGAATGGAAGACTGCTCTCCTCCCCGCCTCACCAGGGACTCCGACTGCCCCATCTCCTGGAGCGCCTCCATGGAGCGCACCGCCCGCCACTCGGTGATGAAGCCGATGGCGGTGTTCAATACGATGACCACTCCGATGGCCAGCGCCTCCACCACCTCTCCGAAGAGGAGCGAGACCCCCACGGCTGCCACCAGCAGGAGCATGATGAGGCTGCGGAGCTGCTCCCAGAGAATGGCCCAGAGACCCCTGCGGGCGGCCTCCTGCAGCCGGTTCTCCCCGAAGGACTCCCTCCGGCGCTCCACCTCCCCTGGGTCAAGCCCTGTCGCCGCGTCCACCTCCAGACGCTCCACCACCCGGGAGGCGGTCAGGGACCACGGGGTATCGGGAGACTGGGGGTCGGGGTCGGGCATTGGATCCTCCGCGTGGGGTGAGAAGACCGGGAGGGGGCCCCGGGGACACCGAGAGTGAGGGCGCAAGAGCCGTTCCGGGTGGGGTCCCGGGGAATCGTGGCAGCGGGGGGTAGGATCTACAGAGTCCCTGTACGGAGGGGGTGGTCCCAGGGGCGTCAGCGCCCTCCCACCACCAGGTCCCGGGCGCCGCTCCACTCCACCTCACCCCCGGGGATGAGGGCCACCACGCTCCAACGGACCCCCTGGGCCGCCCCCGGTGAGGTCACCTCCGGGCCCAGGGTCACCGTGGTGTCAGCCACGGTGGAGGAGTGGAGTACCCGCCCCCCCTCCGTCACCAGCTCCACCTGGTACTCCGAGGCACCCTGCACGGACCTCCACACCAGGGTGGAACCTCCTTCGATCCGGCTGCCCGCCTGGGGAGAGACCAGCACCACCTCGGCGGCAGGGCCCGGCCGGGTCCCCAGCCAGAGCGCCCCCACCGCCACCGCCACCACAACCACAAACACCCGCCGCAGCAGGCTCTTCCGGGTGACATCCGCCTCCAGCCAGGAGTCCTCAGGAGGGGGAGGGCGGCGGGAGGGGGAGGGTGTGTCCATGTCTCGATCCGCTGGTGTCATGGGAGCTCCGGGGCTGCGTGGCTGTTCATCCCCAAGGAAGCAGGGTGGCTCCCTTGTTGCAACTCCTCTCCTGCGAGATCCGCCCCCCCACCACAGGGTTGTCCATGCGCCGCTCCAGGATGCTTCTCCTCTCTGCCGCCGCAGCCGTGGCTGCCGGAGCCTGGTTCTGGGTGAACCAGCGGGGTCGCCGGCTGGCGAAGGAGCTCCGGAAATCCCCCGGCGAATGGCCGCAGCAGTCCCCGGCCCAGGGGCGGGGGCCCCTCTTCTTCCGCTCCTACCATATCGATATCCAGGATCCGGAGGTGGACGCAGGGGAGTTGATGCAGCGGGTGCAGGCGGACCCGGATGCCTTCACCCCCGGCGAGATCGCCCGCTTCGAGAAGACCTGCGGCGACCCGGATGGGATGTCGGAGGGGGATGAGTACTACATCCACATCCGGGCGCCCTGGGATGGCCCGGTGCGGGTTGCGGAGGTACGGGAGGACGGCTTCCGGCTGGTGACCCTCGAGGGGCATATGGAGGCCGGGGCCATCCGCTTCCGCTTCCTGGACCGCCCCCACGGCGTGCTCCGCTTCGAGATCGCCTCCTGCGCCCGGAGTGCAGGGCCCGCCGTGCACGCCGCCTATGACAAGCTCCGGGTGGCCCGGGGCGGGCAGCAGTTGATGTGGACCCGCTTCTGCCAGAAGGTGGCCGAAGAGTCCGGAGGAGCGGTGGAGGAGGGAGTTGAGGTCCACACCTTCCGGGCCCGGTACGAGGATCCCCTCACGCCGGGGGATTCGGAGGAGCCCTCTCCCTACGAGAGCGTCCTCGCGGACCTCGCCGCCCGGGCGCTGAATTTCGAGCCCCCGGAGGCGGAGACCGGCGAGGAGGGGTGGAATCACGCCGACGAACAGGTCGATCTGATCCCTGAGCCCCCGGGGCCCCCGCTGGAAGGCGGGTCGTGGTCGCATGCCCGGGAGTTCGTGGAGGCCTACCGCTTCCCGGACCCCCGGCTCATCCAGGGGCACTACGACCGCCAGTCCCCCATGGAGGGGAGGAGCATGCTCCTGCAGGGGCGCTTCCTGGGGCTCGACTTCCCCTTCGGCGTCCGGATCTCCAGGACCGTCGACGAGATCCGGGACACCGATGAAGGACCGCTCCGGGCCTGGGGATACAGCTACCGGACCCTGGAGCACCACTTCGAGCGGGGGGAGATCACCTTCATGGTGGGGAAGTACGTGGAGAGTGGCCGGGTGGTGTTCCGCATCCACTCCTACTCCAGGCGGGCCCACATCCCCAACCTGCTCTTCCGGGCAGGGTTCCGGATCTTCGGGCGGCGGCTCCAGCGGCGGTTCGCCGAGAGCGCCCTGAGCCGCACCCGGGACTACGTGGAGGAGCGGCTGGTGCGGGAAGCCTGTCTGGACGCCGACCGGCAGGCCACCTGGCTCCTGCTGAGGGACTTCGTGGCGGACGAAGAGGCGCCGGTGGAGCCCCGAGAGGAGGAGAAGGCGGAAGTGGAGACTGCGGAGGCGGGGCCCGACGTTCCCGGCCAGATGGATGACGCGGGGGAGGGGCGGGAGGAAGGGGACAGCTGACCGGGAGGGAGCCGGCCGGGGAGCCCTGGATTCGGAAAGGATCCGGGGCTGCACCTGGCAGGTGCAGCCCCGGACTCTTTGGCCCCCGTCACTCCGCCGGGGTCAGAAGGTGCTGGCCCAGTCGGAGTCCTCTCCCGCCGCCGCGCCCACCGGCATGTTGGCCCAGTCGTCCGTGGCCGTTTCCCAGGGCGCCTCGCTCCGGGGCGCCGAACGCCGCTCCACGCTGCCGGAGGCAGACCGTCCCGCTCCCCGAGGCGAACCCCGCTTCAGCCGGAACTGGGCCACCGTGTCCCGGAGCGTCCGGGCCTGGCTCTCCAGTTCCGCCGCCGCGCTGGCGGACTCCTCGTCGCTGGCCGCCACCTCCTGGGTCACCACGTTCATCTGCTCCACCTCCGCGTCGATCTCGGTGACCACGGTGGCCTGGTGCTCCACCGCGGAGGAAATCTCCGCTGTCACCGCCGCCACACGCTGCACCTCGGTCTCGATCTGCTCCAGGGAGCGCATCACCTCGCCGTTGAGTTGCACCCCGTTCTCGGCGCTCTCCACACTGCGCTCGATGAGGGCGGCGGTGTTCTTCGAGGCCTCGGCGGAGCGGATGGCCAGCGCCCGCACCTCCTCCGCCACCACCGCGAAGCCCCGTCCGGCATCGCCGGCCCGGGCCGACTCCACTGCGGCGTTCAGCGCCAGCAGATTCGTCTGGAAGGCGATCTCCTCGATCGTCTTCACGATCTTCGCCGTCTCGGCGCTGGCCTGCCGGATGTCGTGGACCGCCTCGGTGAGCCGGGTCATCCGGGAGGCCCCCTCCTTGGTGTGCTCCCGGGAGCTGGCGGCCAGGGCTCGGGCCTCCGCCGCGTTGGCGGCGCTCTGCCGGGTCATGGCGGCGAACTGCTGGACCTTGGAGGCCACCGACTCCAGGGTGGTGGCCTGATCGTTGGCGCTGTTGGCCAGCATCTGGCTCCCCGAGGTGATCTCGGAGCCCGCGTGGGACACCTGCTCGGCCGCGGCATCCACCAGGGCGAACTGGGTGGAGAGGTTCTCCACCGCCTTGTTGAAGTCCGTGAGGAGGGCCACGTAGCTGGAGGTGGGGTCGGTCTCGAGGCGCACCGAGAGGTCGCCCTCCGCCAGCCGGGTGAGGGCCGCCGCCATGGTCTCCACCACCGTCTGCTGCTCCTTCAGGAAGGCGGCTTCGCTGGCCTTCATCCGGGCATCCATCTCCTCCTGCTGTGCCCGGGCCTTGGCCTCCATGCGGATCCGCTCCAGCCCACTCTCCTTGAACTGCTGCACCGCCCGGGCGATGTCCCCCACCTCATCGCCCCGATCGGCGCTGGGAACCTCCACCGTGAGCTCACCCCCGGCCAGGCGGCCCATCACCGCGGTCAGGACCTCCAGCGGCTTCACCGAGCGCCCGATGAGCCAGGCCACCGTGGCCCCCAGGGCCAGGGCGGAGAGGGTCAGCAGGAGGGTGAGGAGGGTGAAGTTCCCCGCCAGGGCCGTAGTCTCCTTCCCGATTTCCTGGTTCTTCGCCTCCTGCAGGTCAATGAACTGGTTGATCTGCCGGAGCCAGGTGACGAACTGCGGCCGGGCCTCCGCCATCAGGAGCTGGTGGGCCCCCTGGGCATTCCCCGCCCTCTGGAGCTCGATGACCCGCTCGATGAGGGGGAGGGTGACCAGCTCCGTCTCCTTGATGCTCGCCAGGATCGTGTGCTCCTCGGGGACGGTGCCCTCGGCGGACTGGAGCATGGCATCCAGCGGCCCCGCCGAGGTCGCGTAGGCCTCTGTGAGGGTCACGATGTCGGCAATGGCGGCGTCCAGCTCTGCGGGCTCGCTCACCAGGGAGACGTCCCTGAGGGCGATGGCCCGGTCGTGTACGCTCCCACGGAAGTTGATGGCGTAGCGCTGCTTGACGCTGTTGATGTCATTCACTGCAGAGAGGTTCGCGCTGATCTGCCGGACCTTCTGGATGCTGATGGCGGAGAGCCCCATCATCATGACGAGGACCAGGGAGAAGCCCAGGGCCAGCCGCGTGCCGATTCGCATATTGGAGAATGCTGACATGATCGATTCAGGAGTCGTGGGAAATACCGCGCGGGCGGAGCCGGGATGGGCCGCCCCTGGTGGAGGACTCCGGAGCACGTCGGCCGCTGCACTCCCGCCGGCGGCGGGAAGGGGGGGTCGGCGTCGACGCCCGGGATGCAGAGAGGTGGAAGGGAGTGGTCACTCGATCCTCCGACATGTCCTTCGTGGATTACCGGTCCTCGAAAAGACAGTGTCGGATTGTATGCTGAATACTTTAGACAATCGATATTCTGGGGAGGGAGGGCTGCGCAATCGGCGGGCCCGGCGCCAGGGAAAAGCAAGGACAATGCCTGCGGAGGCCAGGCGGGGCCGGAACACCGTCGTTATGTCCCACAACGCATTTCCAGACGCCAATCCAGCACCAGATCGTCGAAAAGGGAACAGTGCTGTTGCGGCACCACAACGCAGTGGCGCGCCTGCCGGGCACCTCGCGCACCAACTCCCCTGGCCGTACTATCCCACGGAAGGGATCGGATGGCCGACTGTGGGCGCTGCCGACGCCCCCATCGCTCCGGTCCGCCCCCACCTCTCCCACCACCGCGCGCGAGGTCTTCCCAATGCAACGCAGTGACATCCGTCTCCTGCAGGGTCAACTCCAGAAGGCCGGGCTCTACACGGGCGACATCGACGGGATCGCCGGCAGTGGAACCGAGGCCGCCGTCCACAAGGCGCTGCTGAAGCGCACGGACAAGCTGCCCCCGGACTGGAAGGGGTGGCCGGAAAAGCGGAAGATGGTTGCGCTGGTCCAGTTGGCCTGCCATGAGCGGGGGATCGACGCCGGGAAGATCGATGGTTGGTACGGCCCCTCCACCGAGTTCGCCGCCGACCAGCTCCGGGTCCTCATCCAGAGAGGGGAGCTCCCCCGCCCCTTCGTGGACCTCCGTCCCATCGTGGCCAATCCCCACGGCTTCCCGAACCAGCGGGAGATGGAGGGCTTCTACGGGAGGGTCTGCGAGGTGCAGACGGTGATGGTGACCTGCCCCTGGACGCTGACGCTGGACTGGGAGCCCTTCAGCACCACGAACCGGATCTCCATCCACACGAAGCTGGCCGACAGCCTCGGAACGGTCCTGGAGGGGACACTGGCCCACTACGGCCTCGACGGGATCAAGCAGCTGGGGCTGGACCGCTACGGCGGAAGCTACAACTGCCGGCGGATGCGGGGGGGGACGAGCTGGTCCACCCACGCCTATGGCATCGCCCTGGACTGGTACCCCTCCCGGAACAAGCTGGCCTGGCGAAGCGACCGGGCCAGCCTGGCCCATCCGGACCTGGATGCCTGGTGGGAACTCTGGGAGAACGAGGGTTGGCTCAGCCTGGGGCGCACCGAGGACCGGGACTGGATGCACGTGCAGGCGGCCCGGCGGTAGGGGGGGGCCTCAGTCCCCGAACTGCATCAGCGACTCCCGGAAGGCCTCGAAGGCGGGGGCGTAGCGCTCCCGGGCCGCCTCCGAGGCATACCGCCAGCCGATGGTCCAGCTGGAGGGGCCCCGCTCGTCGGCCTCGGTGACGTAGCTACGCTCCCCGGAGCCATCCAGCGCCCGGATCGTGACGCGGGTCGTGGTCACGGGTCCTTCGGTGCTGGAGGTGGAGTCCTGCATCGCCTCGGTGTCGGGGTCCAGGGCGATGTCCGAGGGCTCCCCGCCCCACTGGGGGGAGAACACGTAGAAGGTGACCTCCCCGTCGGGGGAATCGAAGAACGCGCTGTCGTACCCCTCCGCACTGCTGCTCTCCAGGGAGGGGCGTACGGTGAAGTCCGCCGGATAGGCCACCTGGAACCAGGCGCCCTCGAAGATCCTGGTAGGGGCGTCCGCTGGGGGAGTCTCGGGACCCGGCTCCCCGCCTTCCGTGGACCCTTCCACCGGGGTGCCGTCCTGTCCCTCCACCACCGCCAGGGAGTCCGCAGAGGCGGGAGCGCCCCTCTCCAACGTCGCCTCCGGGGCCTCCGGAGCGCAGGCGGCGACGGTGACCGCCAGCAGGGCCCATGCGAGGAGGCGGCCCGGCAACGGAAGCGCGGAGGGAAGGGATCTATGGGCCATGGGTGACGCCTGGTGGCGGGCGCATCGAGGAATCGACTCCCCTGGGAAAACCGGAGGGAGGGTCCAAAGCTGACGGTGGGAGTGGGTGGGTACAACCCATGCCCGGCCAACGAGGCTTGCCGTCTGTCCCCGACCTGGGGACCTTGAGATGGGCCCTTTCCTCTCCTGGACCGTGGACGGCTTGAGTGCGTGGACGGGCCTCCCCCATACCCCCTCCAGCCCGATGAAACCCCCGTGGCCACGCCGAACCCGGCACCTGACCCGCCCCTGAACGGTGACCCCTCCAACGGGAAGTCCACCCCCTGGTGGTCCCTCTCGGTGCCGGAGGTGCAGGAGCGGCTGGAGGTGGACAGCGGTGGCCTCTCATCGGCGGAGGCCCGGGCCCGGCTGGAGCGATACGGTCCCAACACCATCCGGGCGGAGGAGCTGGAGCCCTGGTGGTCGCTGGCGCTGCACCAGTTCCGGGACCCCCTGATCTACATCCTCCTGGTGGCGGCGGGGGTCACCCTGGCCATCCAGGACTACGTGGATGCAGGGGTGATCCTGGCGGTGGTCCTCCTCAACGCCCTCATCGGCTTCGTACAGGAATACCGGGCCCGGCAGGCGATGCAGGCGCTGTCGAAGCTCAGCGCCCCCCGGGCGGAGGTGCTCCGGGACGGGAAGACGGTGCAGATCCCCGCCGGGGAGGTGGTGCCGGGGGACGTGGTGTTGCTCACCACCGGCGCCCGGGTCCCTGCGGACCTCCGCCTCTTCCGGGTGTCCGACCTGGAGGTGGATGAGTCCACCCTCACCGGCGAGTCCATTCCGGTGCGGAAGGACCCGGAACGGGTCTTCCCCGGGCGCCCCGTGGCGGGGGACCAGCTCAACCTCGCCTTCGCCGCCACCATGGTGAGCCGGGGGCGGGGACGGGGGCTGGTCGTCCGCACGGGAGGGCGGACGGAGGTTGGGCGGATCGCCGAGGCGGTCCATGCCACCGGGGAGGTGCAGACCCCGCTGCAGAAGGAGGTGCACCGGTTCGGCGGGAGGGTGGGGGTGGCGCTGGTGGGGCTGGCGGCCATCGCCGCCGTGCTGGGGATCCTCCATGGCCTATCCGCCACCGAGATCTTCATGACCGCGGTGGCCATGGCCGTGTCCGCCGTCCCGGAGGGGCTCCCGGTGGTCCTCACCGTGACGCTGGCGGTGGGGGTGCGCCGCATGGCCGGGCGCAGGGCCATCATCCGTCGCCTCCCTGCCGTGGAGACGCTGGGGAGCACCACCGTCATCGCGTCGGACAAGACCGGGACCCTCACGCGGAACGAGATGACCGTGCGGGCCATCTGGGCCGGCGGAGCCACCGTACGGGTGGAGGGGGGCGGGTACCAGCCGGTGGGATCCTTCACGCAGGAAGGGGAGACGGTGGACCCGCCGCAGTTGCTCCCCCTGCGGGAGACGCTGATGGCCGGGGCGCTGGCCAACGAGGCCGACGCGGCCATGCTGGGGGAGGAGGGGGAGCCGCTGGGAGACCCCACGGAGGTGGCCCTCCTGGTTGCGGCGGCCAAGGGGGGGCTAAACCCCGCCGCCGTGCGGGAAGAGAACCCCGAACTGGACATCCTCCCCTTCGAGCCGGAACTCCGGTACATGGCGGTGCAGGTCCGGTCCGGGGAGGGCCGCCGGGTCTACATGAAGGGGGCCCCGGAGGCCGTCCTCTCCCGGTGCAGCCACCTCCTGGGACCGGACGGTCCGGAAAAGCTGGATCCCGCCACCATCCTGGAGGCGGCAGAGGAGCTGGCGGGAGAGGGGCTCCGGGTCCTGGCCATGGCGTACCGGGACGACGCCGCCTCCCTCCGGGGAGCGGAGATGGAAGACGGCTTCGTCTTCTGCGGGCTGCAGGGGATGGAGGACCCGGTCCGCCCCGAGGCGGTGGCGGCGGTAGCGGCGGTCCAGCGGGCGGGGATCCGGGTGATGATGATCACCGGGGACCACCTCTCCACCGCCCGGGCCATCGGGGGGCAACTGGGGCTGGATGCCCCGGAGCGGACCGCGGTGGAGGGACGGGAGCTGGCGAAGATGGAAGACGGGGAGCTGGACGCCCTTCTGGCCGGTGGAGTGCAGGTCTTCGCCCGGGTGGCGCCGGAGCACAAGCTGCGGATCGTGCAGCGGCTCCGGGCCCTGGGAGAGGTGGTGGCAGTCACCGGCGACGGTGTGAACGACGCCCCTGCCCTCCGGGCGGCGCACCTGGGGATCGCCATGGGGCGGGGGGGGACCGACGTGGCCCGGGAGGCCTCGGACATGGTCCTCCAGGACGACAACTTCGCCACCATCCAGGGGGCGGTGGAGGAGGGGAGGGTCGTCTTCTCCAACATCCGGAAGGTGACCTTCTTCCTCCTCTCCACCGCCGTGGGAGAGGTCATCACGATCCTCTTCGCACTGGCCATGGGATGGCCCCTCCCCTTCATCGCCGCCCAGATCCTCTGGATCAACCTGGTGACCAACGGCCTTCAGGACGTGGCGCTGGCGGTGGAGCCGGGGGAACCCGGACTCCTGGACCGGAAGCCCCGCCCCAAGGGCGAGGGGATCCTCCCCTGGCGTCTTCTGGAGCGACTGGGGGGGGTGGGACTGGTCCTGGCCGCAGGCACGCTCTGGTCCTTCTGGTGGAGCTACAACGGTACCGGCGATCTGGACACCGCCCGGACCGTGGCCATGACCCAGATGGTGGTCTTCCAGTTCTTCCACGTCTTCAACTGCCGATCGCTGGACCGCTCCATCTTCCGGATCAACCCCTTCTCCAACCGGTTCCTCTTCCTGAGCCTGGCCGCGGCACTGCTGGCCCAGCTGTCGGTGCTCTACTGGGGTCCGCTCCAGACCGTCTTCCGGACCGTACCCCTGGATCCCGGCCAGTGGGCGGTGATCGTGGCGGTGGGCTCCACCGTGATCCTGGGAGGCGAGCTGGACAAGGCCTGGCAGCGGCGGAGAAAGCAGATCCTGGGGTGAGGGGGGGACCCCGGGAGCGGCTTCCGGGGTCGCAGGAAGGGCTTCGTCCCCCCCGCCCCGGAGCGACCAGTGTTCATCGACCGCGACACCTTCTCCGATCTTGAGCTCCACCAGCAGGGGCGGGACTCCCTGCCGGGGAGGCTGGACCGGACCCGTACCGTGGCGGGATCCCGGCGCCTTCGGGAGCGGCTGGGGCAGCCGATGTCCGACCCGGAGCTCCTGCGGATGGCGCTGGCGGGCCCCGCCTTCCTGGCCTCCGTCCCCCCTCCTCCCCCCCTGGACGGGGAGGCGATCCACACCCTGACCCAGTATCTGGACTCCCGGATCATGACCCTGGGGGACCGCTCGCTCAGGCCCGGCCTCACCGAGGCGGCGTGGGTCAGCCTCCGGGACCCCGAGCTCCTGACGCTGGCCCGGGTGGGGATCCCCGCCGCCCAACGGGTGGTGGAGAACCTGGAGGCGCTGGTCCCACCGCTCCTGGCCGGTGCCCCACCCCGGGGGCTGGCGGTGGTGCTGGAGAGCATCGCCGGACTCCTGGAGAAGCTCCGCCTGGGGGAGCTCTGGAACCGGGGCAGCCGCCCGTGGCAGGTCCTGGCCGCCGACCATGCCCTCCGGGGCCGCCACCGGGGGGACCTGGTCCGACTGTTGGCCCTGCTGGCGGAGCTGGACCTCCAGATCGCCCTCGCGCAGCTCATCCGGGAGGGGATGGTGGTGCCGGAGGTGGACTCCGACGTGGACTTCCTGGTGGACATCGCGGACGCCTGGCACCCCCTGCTGGAGACCCCGGTGAGGAACTCGCTCCGGCTCACCGGCGCGGATGGGGTCCTGCTGATCACCGGCCCGAACATGGCCGGGAAGACCACCTTCCTCCGGGCCGTGGGAACCTGTATCCACCTGGCCCACTGCGGCTTTCCGGTGCCCGCGGCGTCCATGCGCTTCCGGCCCCTGGACGGCTTCTTCGCCAGCGTGAATCCCCGGGACGCCATGGACCAGGGGGTGAGCCTCTTCCTCAGCGAGGTGCTGCGGGTCCGTGAGGTCCTGACCCATGCCCAGCGGGGGGAACGGGTACTGGCCCTCTTCGATGAGCTGTTCCGGGGAACGAACCAGGGGGATGCCCGGGCGGCGTCCCGGGCGGTGCTGACGGCCGCCGCCACCTGCCCCACCCTGGGGCTGATCATCTCCTCGCACCTGACGGAGCTGGCCGCCGAGGATCTACCGGACGCGCCGGGAGTCCTCCTGGGCTGCTTCGAGGGGGAGGTGCGGGGCGAGGGGCTCCACTTCGACTACCGCCTGAAGGAGGGCGCCTCCGCCCAGCGCCTGGGGCTGGAATTGTTCAGGCGGACGGGGGTGGAGTCGCTGTTGGCGCGGCTGCCCCGGGGGAGTGGGGCGCGGGTGGACTGAAGGCTCAAGGACTCAGCGGTAGCCGAACTCTCCGCAGGGGCGGGGAGGCGGTGCTTCCGTCGCCCAGAAGACCGGGTTCTCCACCCAGCACCGGACCCTGGGGTTGAGGATGCGATCGGGCTCAGCTTCGAGGGCATCGCGGAAGGCCTCCACCTCGTTCATCGTGCCGAATCCGAACACGTAGGCCCCCTGTACGATCCGCTCCGGAAGAGCGGGCCACGCAGGCGGACCCACGGGGGCCCGAGCCCACGCGAGAAGGTACTGGAACGTCTCCGGATTCTCGGCAGAGCGCTGCATCAGGGCGAGTGCACCGCCTCGGGCTGCCGGCGTCACCCCCCTTTCGACGGCCTCCGAGAGGGCCTCCATCGGGAGGACCAGCTCCGACGAAGGGTCGGACAGCGCCAGCCGGATGCCACTGAAGACATCCCATGGAAACCCACGGGGAACCGCACGTCGAGCGGCTATAAGCCCGATCAGCCCCTCCGCCAGCTCCTGCCGGTCGACTGCGCCCTCCAGGATCGAACACCGGTCGTCGGACGTGCTGAGCGCCCATTCCACCAGCCCCTGGATCCGCCTGCTCGCATCCTCCACCGCCCCCAGTTCCAGGACCCGGGCCTTCAAGGTCTCCACGGTGTAGCGCGGCGGCGGGCAGCGGAGTTGGGCAGCGGCCGGCCACGCCACCGGAAGCAAGCAGAGAAGCATGAGAGCGGGTCGGACAGCGACGGGCATCATGGACGACTCCGACGGGCTCAGGCGGGAGACTTCACTCTTCGGGCACCAGGGCAGCCGCGAGTTCGACTGTCTCCACGTGACACACGCCCTGCCTCACCCGGACGGAGGACGCGTTCCACTCCTGGTAGCCCTCCGCCTGGATCAGGACGTCATAGACCCCCGCCCGTTCCTCGGCGAGTGTGTGGGGCCCCGGCACCTGAGTGCCCTCCACAGTAACCGACTCGACGTAACCGCCGGCGGCGGAGACGGTGATCTCCGCCCGCGATGACACCGGGGGGCCTCCGGAGGGGGCCTCCGTCAGGGTGATGACGATTCCTGGGAGGGCCTGCAGGTCACAATTCGGGGCGGAAGGACTGCAAGCGGCGGCCCCCAGGACGAGCAGTATCAGGCTTGCCTTCGTCCTGGTGTTCACGGTCGCCCGCTCAGCCGCACACGGCCCCCTGGAGAGAACTGCTTCACCGGGAATCCCTCCCGCTCGGTGGCGAGCCCCCTGATACTACCTACCCCGTCCGTCAGGAGAGCGCAAGCAACTTCTTCCCACCCCCCACTGAACCACACCCCGCCCGTCGATTCGCCTCCCTCCCCTCACCCCCGCACCAGCGGCCGGTACTTGATCCGGTGGGGCTGGTCGGCCTCGGCCCCCAGGCGCTTCTTCCGGTCGGCCTCGTAGTCCTGGTAGTTCCCCTCGAACCAGACCACCCGGGAGTCGCCCTCGAAGGCCAGGATGTGGGTGGCCACCCGATCCAGGAACCACCGGTCGTGGGAGATCACCAGCACGCACCCGGCGTAGTCCAGGATGGCGTTCTCCAGCGCCCGCAGCGTGTCCACGTCCAGGTCGTTGGTGGGCTCGTCCAGCAGCATGACGTTCCCTCCCTCGTTCAGCAGCTTCGCCAGGTGGAGGCGGTTCCGCTCCCCCCCGGAGAGGTCCTTCACCCGCTTCTGCTGGTCGCCGCTGGACTACGGTCCCGAGCACCGGCCCTTCCACGACGGCGCCCCGGACGGTGGCTTCGCCCGGGTCGACGGCCACGCCTGTACGGCCACCTGCCGGGCGCTGCTCATTCTGTACGCCCATGACCTGGAGGCCCCCAGGGACCGTACCTCATGCATGGGAAGCTGCCGCTCCGCCTACCCACCTGAAACAGCGAGGAGGCTGAAACATGTTGACGTGAAAAGAAGGGGGGGGTAGGGTGGATTAACGAACCTGAGCGGGAATCACCGAACATCAGACCTCAACGCATACACGAGGAGGAAACCCCATGTACTCTGCATTGATCGCCATGTTGTCTGCTGTCGCTCTTGCCATTCCCGGCTCCGACGTTGCCGGGGCTCCCGAGGGCGTTCGCGAAGCCGTTCTCCCGACGCCTTGCGCCGAAGCTGGGGCCCGATGCGACACCTACTACTTTGACATCGACTGTTGGGATGGAACGATCTACTGGCAGAATGTGTGTTCTTCCCAGTCGCCGTGGTGTTCCTGAACCGGGAGGCAATCCGACCATGAGTCCAGGGGCATGGGGGGCTCGTGAAGTGCTAGGTGGCGTGGGATTCTTGACAGTGGTTCTGTCGTCGGCTGCCTGGGCCGCGTCTGGCCAGCCCATTCCCGGGTCGGACGCGCCCACCATCTCCTCGTCCCCTCTGGTCTCCATCGGGCTCGTGGATGGAAATGGGCCGCAAGTCTGGACCGAGATTGTCGGGGCCTTGCGTCTCGACGATGGCAGGCTGGTGGCATCGGACGGAATGACTCGGGAGGTCCGCTACTTCTCGCCGGAAGGGGAGAGCCAGGCGGTAGTGGGTGGATTCGGAGAAGGCCCAGGCGAGTTTCGGACCATGTATACCCCCATGCGCTGCGCGCCCGAGGAATTGGCCCTCTGGGATCCGGCCCTGAGCCGGGTCAGCCTCTTTGATGGCTCTGGAGAGTACCTTGGTCAGGCAACCGTGAGCGACTTCACCGGCACGGTCGGAGTACGACCTTGGCGCATGGCGTGCAATGACCAGGGACTGTTGGCGGTGGCCTCGAGGCCACTCCCGGGCCGACCACCTGGGGTGGAGGGGCCGCTCAAGGAAGCAATCTTCCTTACGCTCCGTGAACGCGGTTCGGAAAGCACGGTCGATCTGGGCGCAGTGGCGGAAGTGGAGTTCTACTTCTCCGCCGGTTCGCTGGTCCCCCGGCCTCTCGGTGCGTCCATGCTTGTGGCTATGGGCTCCGGCACCGTCTATGTGGCCACCACCACTGAAACCAGGGTTCGCAGGTTTCTACCTGACGGTACCGAGCTCGATCCCTTCCGTTGGACCCCTGACGATTTCCCCACCCATGACAGAGACCGAGCCATCGAACTGTGGATCGACGAGCGGGTGGCGGATGCGGGGAACCCGACTCAGGCCCGACAGTTTTTCCAGGACCTGGAGTTTCCGGAGCGACTCCCGTTCATCGCCGGCCTGCTCGTGGATTCCACGGGGATCCTGTGGGTCCAGGAGTTTCATCCGGACCCTGCGAAGCCTCAGATATGGCGGGTGCACACTCTTCAGGGGGATCTCCTGGGCCGGGTCGAGGCACCCCCTGGGCTCCGACTCCTCCAGGTGGATGCGGCATACGCGGTGGGCGTCCGGACGGATGCCCTCGGAGTGGAGTATCTCCAGGTGCACGCAGTTGAGAGGTAAATCCAAAGGGAGCGGAAGAAGATTCGATGGGCCCAGCGCCCGGGGCGTCCAGGATGGGGCGTCCCGTAGCTGTCAACGCAATCGGTGGTTCCGAGCTCCAGCGCCGCGATGTGATCGCACTGCTGCAGCGGTCACAGGATATCGGCCTCGACCAGACGTACATGGCCCCCCCCTCCCTACCCCCGCACCAGCGGCCGGTACTTGATCCGGATGGGCTGGTCGGCCTCGGCCCCCAGGCGCTTCTTCCGGTCGGCCTCGTAGTCCTGGTAGTTCCCCTCGAACCAGACCACCCGGGAGTCCCCCTCGAACGCCAGGATGTGGGTGGCCACCCGGTCCAGGAACCACCGGTCGTGGGAGATCACCAGCACGCACCCGGCGTAGTCCAGGATGGCGTTCTCCAGCGCCCGTAGCGTGTCCACGTCCAGGTCGTTGGTGGGCTCGTCCAGGAGCATGACGTTGCCGCCCTCCTTCAGCAGCTTCGCCAGGTGGAGCCGGTTCCGCTCCCCCCCGGACAGGTCCTTCACCCGCTTCTGCTGGTCGCCGCCCCGGAAGTTGAACCATGACAGGTAGGCCCGGGAGTTCACCTCGGCCCGCCCGAAGTAGAGGATGTCCAGCCCGTCGGTCACTTCCTGGAAGACGGTGTTCTCCGGGTTCAGCGCGTCCCGGCTCTGGTCGACGTAGGCCAGTTGCACCGTCTGCCCCACCTTCAGCGTGCCGCCGTCGGGCTGCTCCTGCCCCGTGATCATCCGGAACAGGGTCGTCTTTCCGGCGCCGTTGGGGCCGATGATCCCCACGATGGCCCCGGGGGGGATGGAGAAGTTCAGGTCCTCGATGAGGAGACGGTCCTCGAACCCCTTCCGGACGTGCTCGGCCTGGATGACGTCGTTCCCCAGTCGGGGTCCCTTGGGGATGAGGATCTCCGCCGTGCGGACCTGCTCCCGCTCATCCGCGGCCAGCAACTGCTCATAGGCCTGGATGCGCGCCTTCCCCTTGGCCTGCCGGGCCCGGGGGGCCATGCGCACCCACTCCAGCTCCCGCTCCAGCGTCTTCGAGCGGTGTCAA